>Ga0136612_10000695_pt1 | contig 12831 bp, 10 predicted proteins | sample AntDryUQ224A2306_2_FD_106644 | JGI IMG/M metagenome (GOLD analysis project Ga0136612, IMG submission 106644) | Polar desert sand microbial communities from Dry Valleys, Antarctica - metaG UQ224A (23.06) | ecosystem: Environmental > Terrestrial > Soil > Desert | place: Antarctica: Dry Valley...
CTGACAACCCACTGGGCACCCCGCGTGCGTTGTGGGGTTGAGACCTTAAGACAAGGTTCAACTGTACGCAAAACTAGCGCTGCACCCAGGCCCAGGCGCACGACCGCATGCGCAGACATCGGTGATTCGCGGTCGGAACCCCACTGTTGCACACGAATACCCCCTACTGGAGCCTCTTTGTACGCTGCTTCATGCGCACGCACAGCAATCCCGACATCGTACACCCCGTTCACCGCAGGACATCGGTGTGGTGTCCCTGCACACAGTATAGCCCATCACGCCTACGAACAGCCGTACGTCGCCCGCTGCCAGATCCGCCCATAGCCGCCCTCGTTTCTGTCCGTGATGATTCATGCGTGGAGGTCTGCCATACGGCTTCATCCGCATGCACGCGATTCGGTAAGACTATCCTTAACCGTGGTCTGACCGACCACCTTAACAAATCAGCGGATTCATGGATAATCCTGAGTGATCATACTCTTGGAGGTATCCATGAATCCGCACGACACATTCTGCCCGAATTCGGCCTGCCCTGCAAGCGGCCACGTGGGACAGGGGAATATTGGCGTTCACAGCCGCACGCATCAGCGCTTTATCTGCCATCAGTGCGGGAAAACCTTTGGTGTACGGACGGGAACGATCTTTCATCGCCGCCGTACCCCCGCGCCACTCATCACGCAGGTCGTCACCTTGCTCAGTTACGGCTGTCCCGTGACCGCGATTGAACAGGCCTTTGCGCTCCAAGCCGCCACCATTCGGGCCTGGGGTGAAGCCGCCGGCCTGCATGCCGAAGCCGTCCATCACGCCCATGTGGTCACGCCGCGCGATTTGGGCCATGTCCAGGCCGACGAACTGCGCATCAAAACCCAGTGCGGGATTATCTGGATGGCCATGGCGATGATGGTGACGACACGCTTGTGGCTGGGCGGCGTGATCAGCACCCGCCGCAATCAGGATCTGATCACCCGGCTGGTGGCGATCATCGCCGCATGTGCCGAGTGCGCCCCGTTGCTGCTGCTGGTGGATGGATTGGCGAGCTACGTGACCGCGTTTCGCGCCGCGTTTCGGACCCGTCAGCCCAGCGGCGGTGGCGGTGCGCCGCGCAAGGTGCCATGGCCGGATCTGGTGATCGGCCAGGTGATCAAGCGCCGCCATGCTCGGCGGCTGGTCGAAATCACGCGGCGGGTGGTGCAGGGGACGACCGCGACGCTGGTCCGCCTGTTGTGGCAGGAATCGGGCTGTCTGGTGCTGAATACGGCGTATATTGAGCGCCTGAACGGCACGTTTCGGGCGCGGCTGGCCCCCTTGGCCCGCCGCACCCACCATCTGGTCCATCGGAAAGAGGTCCTGCATGCGAGCATGTATTTGGTTGGCACCGTCTACAACTTTTGCGCGAATCATGCGAGCCTCACCACGACAGATGGATGTCGGCGGACACCGGCGATGGCCGCCGGGATCACGACCCATCGCTGGACGATCAGCGAACTGCTGCACCACCGTGTGCCACCACCGCGCTGGCAACCGCCGACGCGGCGCGGACGCCGCTCCAAGGCGCTCCAGGCGCTCATTGATCGGTGGTGTCAGTGACCACGGTTAAGCATAGCCTTACCCGCGATTCTTTGTGCGCCTTTTTCCCCTCTTTTTTTGGGGGGGTGTTGCAGCCTATCCATGGGCATCAACCTTATTTTCAAACAGCGTGAACCCCGGCGTTTTTCGGGTCCGCTGCGTCGGCAATCACCGCTCAGCCACCGTGCGATTGCGCGATTAACGGCGCATCACCTACCGCTCGGCCTGAATGCGAGTCGTGGAGGCCGCCAATTCGATGAACCTCCCTGATAATCCGGGGGAAAAAGACGGATTCCTACGCCATCACGGTCGTTTTTTGGTCCTACCAAAATAAGGTTGATGCACATGGGGGGGTGTTGCAGCCTATCTGAAACACTGATTTTTTCGCCGCGTCCTCCTCAATCGCTGTATTAATGTCCGCTCGATTCTCGGCTCCCTGACGGCCTAAACCGAAAGTACGTTCCAATGCAATTACTGTCCAATTCTAATGCAATTCCTATCCAATTCTGATGCCTATTTTTATCCTGAAACGCAATCCAAATCTAATGCCACCTACATATGCGTCTACATGAAGTGACTGACAGCGCTGTCAGTCACTGGCTCACTGACAGCCCTGTCAGTCACTGGCTCACTGTCAGTACATGCAGATCCGGGGCGGCTACGACCTGATGCGCCGTCGTGGCGGGTGGGGCTGGCCGAGTCTGTATGTGGAGGAACCGAGGCCCAACGTTCGACCACGAACGACCAGTCTGAGAGCAGGAGGAGGCCCAACGAGGTAGCCCTCGGCGGCGCTCGCGGGGAGAAGGTTTTTTTCTTTTTGTTGCGGGAAAGGGGGAGAGCATACCCAACGCCTGGCAAGCTGATCGTGGGGGAAAACCGCCTCCTTTTTGGAAACCCAAAAAGGAAAGAGGTTTTCCCCTCTATATGAGTCGTCGGTATCGCGCAGCGGCGGACTTCTAGCGCACGTTAACCCTTACATATCCTCACGACGAAATGTACTGTCTGCCGACCAATTCGACCACACACGCGCTGGGGCAAGGTTCAATTCCTGCCGATATGGTAGCTTCCCAAACAGACCTAGTGGCCGCTCATGTCAGCCGACCATCATCCACAGATCCTCGGTCAGATGGTATAATCATCGTGTGTGGCTCCGTCGCTCGTATGCGCCCGCCAGCGCCCGGTACCAGGCTCTCGCCATTCGTACCCGCCCTGGCCGCCCATACCGCCGCGGATGCACCCAGATCGTCGTACATCAGCCCACCGCACCGACAGGTGAATGTGAAGCCGGTTGCCACTCGTCTGCCACACGGCGCAATATCCGGCTGTTCTTGCTCCTGATATCGTGCCTGCCCTTGCTGGTTTCAATCCCTCACACCATTCGTTCCAACCACACAATCTGCGTCCATCATCGCGCCCGGTGCGCGTTCTTTTGGGGGTCATCGCGGGGAGAAACCGCACGCATCGCGGGTTCTCCCCCCTCCCTCACGACTGACCACCCCTGCCCGGATTGCTCCCCAGGCTTTTCACGCCCGCCCAGGAGGACTTCGCCCATGCCCACCCGCTCCCTGGTCAAGCAGGTGTCCGATGCCTTTGACAGTATTTTCAAGCCCGGCACTAGTCGCCACGCGGCCAAGCTGGCCGGAACTGCTGACCAGACAATTTTCAGCTATCGAACCCTGAGTACCTACAAGGCCCGCGCTATCGCTGCCGTCCGCTGGATCAAGCACGAGCGCTACCAGGGCGAGCTGCGCGAACTCCGCGCCATCACCCACGATGACTGGATCGCCTATATTCGTGACGGCGAGGAGCGCAAGCTCGCAGGCGGCAGCCTCCGCGCCTCCATCGCGGGCCTGCACAAGCTGGAGGCCGGGATGCGCCAGCGCGGCTGGTGGCGCGACGACGCCGCCTTTGTGCCGTCCATCCGCACCAGCGTTCCCCGATCCACGCCCCGCCTCGGTTTTTCCCAGTCTCACGCCACCGCGATCGTGGCCAACCTCGTCGGCGAGGTGCAGATGGCCGCACGACTCGCCCTCAGCAGCGGCCTGCGCATCAACGAACTCGCCCGGCTGCGGGTCGAGGACATTGATTTCGCCAACCAGACGATTCTCGTTCGTTCCAGCAACGCCAAAGGCGGTCGCCAGCGCCTCGTCACCCGCCTCCTCAATCCCGAAGTCCTGGCGGCCATTCCCCGCGACCGCAACTACGTATTTTCCAATCCCGGCGGCTTCGCCCGCGTCGCCCAGCGCCAGGTCGCCGCTGCCCGTGATGCTGCTGGTGTCGGCGCTGGCACCGGCCTCGGCATGCACGCCTTTCGCGCCACCTACGCCGAACGCTTCCTGCGCCGCGCCCTCGCCGATGGTCTCTCCGAATCTGCCGCCCGCACGGCCCTCACCGCCCAGCTCGGCCACACCCGCATCGACGTGACCTATCGCTACTGCCCCCGGCTCACCACCACGCGTCCCAGCTAATCCCGCCGCCAGCCGCTTCGCCTGGCTCCACAGTTTGTTCCCCCCGATCCGATCCCCCCGTTTATACGCAGCGCCCGCCGCCGCCTTTAACGCCCCCACATCCAGCTCGTCCGCCGCTCCCCCACGGCCAGCCACCGGGTGCACCACCAGCGGGCGGGGTGGCACGATCCGCCGCTCGACCACTCGTCCACCATCCGCCACCACAACCTCGCCCACATACCGCTCAAGCGCATCAAGGCTCAGCCGACGATAGTCCACCGGCGGAGCCAGCTTGCCCGCACCCACACTCCAGAACACCGCATCCGGCATCTCCCGACCAGCCCGCCGATACGCCGCATCCGCCCACGCCACAAACGCCATCCGCGCCGCGTGATCATCCTCGGCCCGCAGCGGTAGCGCAGCGGGCTCTCCCAGCAGTGCACTCCCGCACGGAGGTGCATCCACCGCCGCAACCGCCGCCGCCCGCACCTCCGCCAGCAGGCCATCTAAGACCCCATCAAACTCCAGCCCTTCCCCCACACACCAGTCCCGCAACTTCCCGCGCTCAAACGCCGCACGAGCGCCCGCCCACTGGATGCCCGACAGGTCCGGCGGCGCTGCGGGGCCGGGCGGGCTGGCTTCACCAACGACCAGCGGAGAATCGACCGGGGGGGAAAGGAAGCGGGGGCAAGCAGCGGCCATGTGATCAGCCCCGGCGTCCGCTCCCAGCCCCGGCCCTGGCGCAATGCTGGCCCCGCCCTCGGCCTCCGATGCCAGATCGCCGGAACAGTCGGCAAACGCCTGATCGTGCCCCCGCTTCCTTTCTTTAATATCCATAGGGGTGCATGGTTTTTGCACCCCCCCCCCAGTTTGCGGCACTAGAATGCGATCCTTGCTGGCAGCGGTCGCCCCCGGCGTGGACCCCATGTGCGGGCCATGCGGGGCCAGGTCGGCCTCCCCACTGGGCGACGGGGCGAAAAGCCGTGCTCCGCCAGGGGCCAGATCGCCGGAACAGTCGGCAAACGCCTGATCGTGCCCCCGCTTCCTTTCTTTAATATCCATAGGGGTGCATGGTTTTTGCACCCCCCCCCAGTTTGCGGCACTAGAAAGCGATACATGTTTGGCGCATTCCCGCCATAGGCGTTGCCGGTATAGTCGATCCGCAGATAGCCGCCCGTCTGGAGCTGCGCCGTGGCATACTGGACGGCCCGTTCCTGGCACGCCGCCCCGGCCTGGATGGCGGTATTTGACACCTGGCACCAGCCCTGGCCGCTGGCCTCCGTGGCCAGGAGCGTCAGCACGCGCCGGGCCGTTTTGGTCAACGTGGTATCTACTGCCGCCGCCAGCAGCACCGCCGCCAGCAGCCCATCAGGATCCGAGATTGGTTCAACCACGACGGCGGCCAGCCGTGTATGCGTAATGGGCGCACGGCGAATGGCGGGCATGCCCAGCTCCGCCCGCGCCGCCCGCATCGCTGCCGATAGATCGTTCCCATGCTCCAGCACGCACATCAGATCGAACGATCCCCACGCACCGTTCTGGCCGCGTTGGGCGTTGTCTTTGTGCAGTTCGCAGTCCGGTGCATAGCACATCGCCACGTAGCCGTATTTCGCGCTGGGTCGGATCAGCAGGCTTGCGCCGCGATCTTGGTGTTTGTGGCCCTTCCCCGGACAGTGATACGCGCCGCCGTGAGATGCTGCCCCATCGTTACGCTCAATAATCGTGCGGACATCCACCAGGCGGTTGAAGTCGGCCATCGGGTTGTCGCTCAGCGCCATGCCCTGCTGCGCTGGCCTCGGGGGAGTGGTGCGCCGGGCGGTCTGCGGGGCCTGGGCGCAATACGCCAGAATTGCAGCGGGCTGGTTGGTGCGGTAGCTCTCCAGGATCGCCCGCAACCCATCGGTGCCGCTGTTCAAACGCTGCATCGGCTGGTGTGCCAGCACCAGGCCGCCCCACTCGTGGCCCGCTTGGCTGCGGAGGTTGCGCCCAAACGGTAGGCGGATGACCGTGCGGGGCTGTGGCCACACTTCGGTGCTGGCAATTCCCAGAGCGGCGATTATGCCCCGGCCCGCCTGGTGCAGCTCGCTCGCCGTGGTCGGCTCGGCCAGCGGGAGCCAGATGTGGCCACCTTCATGCGCAGGTGTGCCGTCGGCATGGGCGCTGAAGCTGAGGACACCAAAGGCCCAGATCCCCGCCGCCGCGAGCTGGTCAACGGCATGCTGGACTGCGGCGGCGCCGCCCTGGTCAATATCAATGCAGATCCAGCGTGCTTGTCCGCCGCGCTGGATGATGGTGGCATACGTGGCGTCGCCGGACAGGTGGGCCTCCAGCATCGTGGGCGTTAGTCGGTCTGGCCGCTGGTGATATTTCTTGGGGCTGCTGTGTGAGCCCATGGCCGCAACGTCGCTGGTGCAGTCCCCAAACAAGGCCCCAAAGATCGCGGCCAGCGACGGGGCCAGCGTGCAGGTGGTGGCGGGGTCGGGGGCCGCTGTCGCGGGCTGCGGCTGATAGAGTGGGGGCTGTGCCGGGCGGATAAAGGGTGTCATTGTCATTGTGCGGCCCCCCGTGCGGCTGGCCACGCTGGAGCAGGGGAGGTAGGCGGCAGTATCAGGCCATGGCGCTGGGGTCCGTGTTTGAGGACGGCCTGGCGCAGCAGATCGGTGTGAATTGACATAAACACTCACGGGTAGCGACGTCGCAAAAGACATGCTACAATGCGAGGAGCAAATTGATTCTACTCTGAGCCAACGGTCACCCTGTTTCCGTCCAAGAAAACATTAGGGTGGCTTTTGGTTTTTAGGAGTGAATCAACCTGGTACTCGAAGATTCAACGGGCCACGAACACTCTCTAAGAATCCAATGAATACCTGTCGTCGTGTATCTTGGCTAATCTACTGGGTCGGCGGCCCGTGAATTAACCACCCGTCCAACAATCCCTGGATAATCCCCCAGATCCCCAACGCGCTGACGGTGCAGCTTGCGTAAACGGCCACGATGGCGATGAAACGTGCTGCGCGAAGGTACAGACCATCTTCAGGTGGGTGTTTGCGACGAACCATGAGATACAGCCTGGTATACCACAAGGTTTCGTCGGCTGGATACCGGTAGAGCTGGATATTTGTCATCCATCCGACCATGCCGCCCAGAATGATCAGGCCCAAGAAGAACCATGTGATGATGAGGCCTGTGGTTGGATCCATTGGTGTTGGGTTGTCCATGGTTCGCTCTGCTCCTCCCGTCTGACTTATAGTTGGGGAAGCAGATCGGTCACTGCAATCTGCCTATCGGGCGCCACCAGTGGGCTGATGGTATCCTCTCGTGTGAGCCGCATGGTGAGTTTGTACCCATAGCGCGGCTGCGCCTCCAGTTCGGCAGGGTTGCGGTTGATCTCAAGGGTGAAATCCTTCAGATTGACGATCCAGTATTCCGCAATCCCAGCGCGAGCGTAGATAGCTGCCTTGGTCATGCGATCATAGCGAAGGGAGGTATCCGCAACCTCAACCACCAAGAGGGCGCTGGTGGGATGGTGATCCATGTGGTCGCGGACGCTGCCCGCGACCACGGCAATGTCCGGCTCGGGTTGACCCACCTCATCGACATCGAGCGTAGACTGGACGCGGATGTAGCAGCCTTCGCGCAAGATGGCAGCAAGGGCCTGTTGAACCAACACCACCACGCCCGCGTGCTGGCTGCTCATTGGCGACATTTCAATGATCTCCCCCTCGATCAGTTCGACTCGCTGGCTTTCGAAGAAGCCTAGCTCAGCTATCGCATAGTATTGGGCCTTGGACCAATGGTAGGTATGTGGCTCGGCGGTTTGGGTCATCGAATTCCTCGCCTTACGCTGCGGCTGATTCGTATACCTGCAAAGTAGGTATCCCTGTATTCCTCTCGTATCCGCTGATTGTTTTCCTCGTAGGTAACGGTATACATTTTACGGGTCAACATCACCGGCCTCGCTTTCATGCACAAGGCGCGAGTCTGCGGTCTTTTCGTTGGTGGGCTGTATCGACTCTTTGACGGCTCGGATCTGGGCCAGCCTGGTTGAGCGCTTCCCACCTAGCTCAGCAGCTATGGCGTTGGCGCTCATGCCATCTGTCAACCATTTTTCAATAGCGGCGCGTTCTACGTTCGATGGATTGCCAATGGGTTGCGCCGGTTCCTGATCATCACCGCTGGTGGTTCCCTGGTTCCCTGGCTGCTGGTTCCCTGGCTGGTTCCCGCTGCTGGTTCCCTGGTTCTGAGGCCGAAGCGTCACCGCGCCAGCCTGGGTATCGCTGGCGGTACCACCTAGGCAGAATGCCAGCTCAGCATCAACATCTGGTGACTCATTGGCCGCTGCTGGCGGATGGGTTGGGGGCGAAATAGTTGACACTGACCAGAGACAATCATGCCGCGCTTGCATAGCCCCGAGTTCTAGCAGGCCATTTGTATTGACAGCTATCTGTTGGCCAGCACGTTCGAGCGCCACAGGCCGGGCGATCTGGTCAACGCCAGCCACACTAGCAGCAAACTCCCCAAGCAACACCCACACGAGGTTGCGCAGAACATCTGACTCACCCTCAATGCCCATCGTGCGTACCTGTTTGCTTTGGGTCAATACCACAAGTCGGATTTTGTACTTCAGGGCCTCGCGTAGCATCTTGCCGATAAAGCGCTTATAGGTTGGGCACTCATCCTTCAACACGGGCGACTCATCCATAAAGACCGTAATCGGCGCGTAGCTCTCATCACCCACCGCCATCTGATCCTTCCGTTGCTCAAACTCTACCAGCAGCCTGACCATCCCTTGATCCATCTCGCCAGCTTTGCGGAGGGCAGGCAGCCCGCACCAGTTGGCCGGGTGATAGTGTGGATCAAAAATGACAAGGCGATCTGTGCGGGATCGTTGTGACGTGAGCGCATTGGCGATGGTTGTTTTGCCGCTGCGCGATGGTCCCACAAGCAACACATGCCGATCCGTGGTCAGCGCCTCAAGGAAGCGGTAGGGACTCAGAATCCGCACGGCTGGCGCTGCTGGCGCTGCTGGCGTGCGAGGCACAGGAGCCACGTACACGGGCTGAGGAGATGGTAGCAGCGCGGCATGCTCAACGGCGGGTGCGGGCTGGCGCTGGCGCGGTGCTGGCTGGGGAGCTGGCGCGGGCGGCTCCCACCCATAGAGATCAGCAGCCCGCTGATCCGGCGTGCCATAGATTCGATCAGTGCGCCATTTCATGAGCATCAGCAGCCCAAAGACCAGCGGAAATAAAATCAAAAAAAGGGTAAAGGTATCCATGCCTACTCCTATCGTTGACGTTGGCGGCGGCGCTGCCCAATTACAACCCGTTCTGGCAACCAGGCGCTGAGAATGCCCACAGACATTCCGGCGATAGCGGCCCCCAACAGACCAGTCCCAGCAGCCGTTGACCACCGTAACAGCGGCTCCCACATAAACCAAACGGTTAGCGCTACATCGGGAATGAGAAAGGCGAAGTACAGCCAGCCCTCGCTAGTCATAAACTCACCAATGGAAATGACAGCAGCAACAGCCAAGCCTGCCAAAATCATCTGCCAGCTCACGAGCTGCACGCCGCCGATACCCAAAATCACGCCAACTTGTGACACAGTAGACATGACAGACAATGCAAAGAATCCAGCCGCAACAAAAAGATAAAAAGCAGGCTTGAAACGATCCATATCGCGCCGATCAACGGGCGCAACATAGGGGCGGGGCGGTGCTCCTGGTTTGCTCGGGGGCTCGGGCTGCTCAGGTGATGCGTTCGTGTTAAATCTTTGTTCTCGGATTGCCATCGCTGGTGTTCTCCCTGTCTAGGCCAGCGTGTTATCCTTCTCGCTGGCGTGATTGCTACTTTCAATTCCGCCCATGCCGCTGGCTGTTGTTTGCAGTGCAGCGGCTTACTTGTTATCTGTCTTGCGTACCAACACATCACCGGGCTGTCGTTTTTGCCGTGCATGTCCCTAGTTCGTCGCAGCCGTGCTATGGATAGCGGGCGCAACGGCACGGGGGCCACGGGAAACCAGCAGATAGGAGCAGACCAATCAGCCATGCGGTGATGAGTCGGCCTGACAATGGGGTGTGCGAGTGGTGATGGGACGATCATGCGCCGGGGTGCTGGCGGATCGTCGATGCCTGAGTGGTCGCGAACAATGGTGTGTGTGTCCAACATGGGAGCCTCCTTACGGTGCAGCGCGTGCTGCTCACTTGGAGGCGAAGAGGTGCTATGCAATGGGCCAGTGGATCAATGTTACAATTAATCCTTGCATGGCGGTCTTTTCGCCTTGCCGCTCTCCCTCACGTTTCCGGCAAAAGAAATGCGTGGGGGATAAAGGGCGTTAATTCAGGCACGAACTGGCGGAGTCTTCCGCGTGAGTTTGCCTGCTGAGGGTAGTATAACATAATGTTCCACCATCAATGGTGGAGCGCCAGGCCAAAATAGATTAGGCCACATACACGGACAAGTTGGTAAGCTATGGCAACGATAATGACGATAGGCAAACACAACACAGCAATTTTACCTTGTGGAGTTCCGAAAGATGTTAACGACAAGCTGTTTGTCTCTGAGGGGATTTCTTGACGGACATCTTTAAGTATTTCCGATTTTCGGATATTCTGTTCTGTTCCACCTCGTCAGCACCGGACGACTGTATGACTGAGCCACCCCCCGTGGAGTCAGTAATATTCTGAAGTGCTTTTGATGTGGTCATTAATCTTCTCTGCTCACAATTCAAGGCTATTTATATTCTGTGTAGTTGTGGATCATCCTCAAAATTATGGTATACAGAACGAAACATAGACCTATTCCAATCAATCCAGTTATCCCCATTATTGAGGTTCGAATCATCCCTGGGTTGTGGTATGTGGAGGCAATAAATACCTCGTCGACCCAGGGAACAATCACATGTATGGATGTAATGTAGCCTGACACAACCGAGGTAATCAGAACGATAAACCAATTACGAGTGTAATCAGCCACAAGTCTTGTAAGAGGTGCAGGAGGTGCAGTCCCTCGGCAAACGCCTCGGAAAATCTGCATACGCCTACAGGATCAGCCTCCTGTCCTGTATTAATGTCTTTCGTGCCAGGCGCTCCTGAAGCGGCCAATCCGCCGATCCATTCCACTGCAATTCTGGCTCAATTCCAGCGCAATTATGGGCCGATTCTCATGCCTATTCCAGGGGCCCCAATGATCCAGACTGACAGGTATGCAGCGACCGCCGCACGGTCAGTGCTGTCAGTCGCTGCATACCTGTCAGCGCTGACAGTTAATGTCGGACTGGTTTATAGCGTCCTGATGCGGTATTCGGTACGCTTTGATTTCGCCCAGATCTCGCCTAAATCTCGCCTTAATCTCACCTTAATTGCAGATCCAATCTCACGCCCCGCCGGGGGAGATGGATCACATCGACCCACGATTGATCCATCCTGTCAGTGCTGACAGCGGAGTCGAGCTGCGGTGCTGCGTGATCCAAAATAGCGCGTTTTTGGATCACGCAGCACCTATTGGGGGTTCAACGCAAGACCGTTGAGGTACGCACGAAATCGACGATGTTCCGGTCATCCGACCCCTAAATTGAGCATCCTGAATGGTCCACCATACCACGACCCTTTCCCGCTCCATACCGCATACCGCCCAGGACGAGAACCACGGTACGGCATGCGGTATGGGGTTTGTCGTTGGCCGGCACCCCGCCCAGCAGACGGACCTACCGACGCGCACCGCGCCTAGCGTGCGGGCTTCAGCGCCTCCGTCCGATCCTGCACGCCGATGATCGGCAGATAGATTAGGCGCAGCGACACAGGCGGCGTGGCCGTTGGTGTTGCCGTATTGGTCGGTGTTGCCGTATTGGTCGGTATCGCCGTATTGGTCGGTGTATTCGTCGGCGTGTTGGTCGGTGTATTCGTCGGCGTGTTGGTCGGTGTATTCGTCGGCGGCACCGGCGTGCTGGTCGGCGTGCTGGTCGGTGTATTCGTCGGCGTATTCGTCGGCGGTACCGGCGTATTCGTCGGCGTGTCCGTCGGGATCGGGGTAGGCGTGGCTGTGGGTGCCCCTGCGCCTACATAGCCGTAGGCCGCCCCGGCAAACGTGGCTGCTTCATCGACGGTCGGTGTGGCGCTGTTCTGCACCCCGGGCGTGCTGCTCGCCTCGCCAATCGCTCCGACGACGACGGTCTCGCCCGCCACCGCCACGCTGTAGCCGAAGTAGTCATTATTCGACACCTGGGAGGCTTTGAGATAGGCCTGCTGGCTCCAGGTCGTGCCGCTCCGTACAAACACATAGGCCGCCCCGGCCCCAAAGGCGGTTTCATCGACCGTGGGCGTGGCGCTGTTTTGCACCCCCGGCGTGCTGCTATCCTCGCCCCTCGCCCCGACGACGACCGTATCACCCGCCACCGCCACGCTAAAGCCGAATTCATCCCCCCCCCCAACTAAAGGATCCTCCCCGGTCACCTGGGAGGCTTTGAGATAGGCCTGCTGGCTCCAGGTCGTGCCGCTCCGCACGAACACATAGGCCGCCCCGGCCCCAAAGGCGGTTTCATCGACCGTGGGTGTGGCACTGTTTTGCACCCCCGGCATGCTGCTCGCCTCGCCCCTCGCTCCAACGACGATGGTCTCGCCCGCCACCGCCACACTCCAACCGAATTGATCCCCCGCCGACACCTGGGAGGCTTTGAGATAGGCCTGCTGGCTCCAGGCTGTGCCGCTCCGCACAAACACGTAGGCCGCCCCGGCATACCCGGCGCTTTCATCGACCGTGGGTGTGGCGCTGTTTTGCACCCCGGGCGTGCTGCTCGCCTCGCCAATCGCTCCAACGACGAC
>Ga0136612_10000696_pt1 | contig 12829 bp, 12 predicted proteins | sample AntDryUQ224A2306_2_FD_106644 | JGI IMG/M metagenome (GOLD analysis project Ga0136612, IMG submission 106644) | Polar desert sand microbial communities from Dry Valleys, Antarctica - metaG UQ224A (23.06) | ecosystem: Environmental > Terrestrial > Soil > Desert | place: Antarctica: Dry Valley...
CCGTGGTTGTCGCGATGAACGTAGCCCTCGTCGCGGTCGAAGGTGGGGCCGCCCCAGAAGTTCTCGCCCGAGAGGTACGCGGAGGTCATCGCCAGCCCGGTGTGCCACGGGTGATCGTGCGGGCGGTACAGCGTCGCCTCGTTCCCCGCAAGCGTCTGCAGCGGGTGGAAGTAGGGCTTCGGCGACTCGGTTGGGTCTGTGCTCGGCTCGTAGATGTATCGGAACAGTGTAGAGTCGTCGTGCCAAAGCTCGATGCGGCTGCCTACTACGTGAACCAGTTCAATCACCATACGCAACCCCCTTCTGTGGTTTATCGCCTCTCGCGAGTTGTCGGCGCAGCCGTCGTCAGAGAGCGAGCTCCTCGACGGTGAAACGCTTCAGAGCCTGCTCGTCGGGCCGGACGCCGATGCCGGGCGCCTCGCCGAGGTGGACGGCGCCGTTCGATTCCACCTGCGACTTTTCGGGATACAGCGCCGACTCGTCGAGAAACTGGCTGCCGTTGAGCGCCGCCGGACCCTCGAAGCCGAACGCCGCTGCAACCTGGCAGGCGGCGACTTTCGCAAGCAGCGTGTCGGTGAGCCCGCTCACGAGCAGCGGCAGTCCGGCCGCCTCTGCCACGCCGATCTGCGCCAGCGTCGGCCATACTCCGCCGCTGCGCGTGAGCTTGATCACCAGGTAGTCCACGAGCCCCTCCGACGCGTATCGAAAGAAATCGGAGGGGCTCACGCACGCCTCGTCCACCGCGAGCGGCAGGGTGCACCTGTCGCGCAGGCCGCGCATGAGGTGCGCCTGGTCAGCCGGCGTTGGCTGCTCAAGCACGTCCACGCCGGCGCCCAGAAAGCGGCGCGCCGCGCGGATCGCGTCGGGCGGAGAGTATCCCTGGTTGGCGTCCGCCCAGACGAAGGCACTCGGTCCCGCCGCCTCGCGCACGGCGGACGCGACCTCGGCGTCTGTGTCCGGGGCGACGGCGGCCTTGAAGTTGAAGTGTCTGAAGCCTTGCTCTCGGGCGGCGGCGACCTCTTCGCGGACCTCGGCGGCGTCGTGTCCGTTCACGGTGTAGCTGAGCGCGACGCTTCTCGGCTTGGGGCCGCCGCCGAGGAAGGCCCGCAGCGATATACCGCACGCCCGCGCGCACAGGTCGTGCACTGCCATGTCTACGGCGGCCTTCGCGACCGGTTGACCTGTGCTCGGCCCCCGGCCCACGGCAGCGTGCATCCGACGATGCAGGCCCCAGCGGTCCATCGCCGGCGAGCCGAGGACTGCGGGCGCGAGGTACCTGCGGATGGTGGTCGTCACCGTCTCCAGCGTCTCGTACGACCACTGGGGGTTGGGGCGCCCCTCTCCCCAGCCCGTCTCCCCCTCGCTGTCCGTGATTCTGACGAATACGTGGGGCGAACCTTCGCCGCTCTTGCCTCCCCCGGCAGAGCCGGAGGAGAAGTGCAAAGCGCCCGTCATCGGCACGCGAACGGGGAACACCTCCAGGCTGCGTATCGTTCGCACGCTCACGAGACCGGCGCGCCCTGCGGTGAGGCAAGCGTGCCGCCCACGTGGTTGTAGAACGGGTCGTCCGGCCCGATTGACCCGGGAGTCACCCTCTCACCGGTCGCGGCGGACTTATAGAGCGCCGTGATGAACTCAAGCGTCCGCCTCGCCTCCTCGCCGCTCGCCGCCGGACGCTCGCCGCGCTCCAGGCTGTCGAGCATCGACTCGACCTGGGCGGCGTGCGAGGAGGGAATATCAGTAGGAATGTCGCGCCAACCGGCGAGCGAGGACTCGTCCCCGCCGTCTGGGATGCTGTAGGTCCAGTTCTCGTTCGAGTAGCCGTAGAGTCCCTTGAGCTCCACAGTGGCGGCCTGGAAGTCGAACCGCAGGTAGGTCTCCTGTCGCGGTGAGAGCACGCTGTTGACGATGCTACCCAGGGCGCCGCTCGCAAACCGCACGGTCGCCATCGAGACGTCCTCCACCTCGATGTCGCGATCCAGAGTACCGATCATGGCCGAGACCTCCTGCCAATCGCCCATCAGCCAGAGGAATAGGTCCATCGCGTGGATGCCGTGGCCCATCGTGGGGCCGCCGAGCTCCGTCGCCCACTTGCCCCGCCAGGGAACCTCGAAGTAGGCGTGGTCGCGGTACCACGTCGTCTGGCAGACGCCGACCAGCAACCTCCCCAGCGCGCCCGAGCGTATCAACTCCAGGAGGTGTTGCGCGCCGGACCCAAACCTCCACTGATACACGCTGCTACAGTACGCGCCCGTCCTCTCCTCGACCGCGCCTATTCGATCGAGGTCGGCAAGCGAGCCGCACAGGGGCTTCTCGCAGAGCACCCACGCTCCCGCCTCCATGCACTGAAGGCTCAGCTCGGTGTGCGTGCCCGGGGGAGTACACACGTGTACAAGGTCCGGCTTCTTGGCGGCGAGCATCTCGGCAACATCTACGTACGCCGTGGGTATGTCGTACTTGTCGCGGAAGGCCTCGACCCTCTCTTGCTCCACATCCACAGCGGCGACGACGCTCGCCCGCTCGCCCGCGCTGCGTATCGCCGCGAGGTGCGAGTTCGCTATCCCACCCGTTCCCACGACGGCTATCCGTGCTACGCCCATATCAACCCTCCTCGAACAGTGCGGCGTCTATTATGTCCAGGTATCGCGTCTTCATCAGGTCAAGCACCTCGTCGCTCGGGGCGTCCCAGATCGCCTGGTTGAAGATCTCGACCTCCACCGGCCCGCTGTAGCCCGCGGCGGCTATCGCGCGGGTGATGCGCTTCAGGTCAATGACGCCGTCGCCCATCATTCCGCGCCCCATGAGCGGATCGCCGTTCGGCGAGAGCCAGTCGTCAACGTGATACGCGAGTATCCAGCCAGCCGCCCGCCTGATCTCAGTGTACAGCTCCGGGTCCCACCACACGTGGTACGTGTCTATCACCACCCCCACCTGGCGCGACCCGAGCCGCTCGACCAAGTCGTTCGCCTGCTTGAGCGTCACGACGACGGAACGTTCCGCTGCGAAGGCGGGGTGCAGCGGCTCGATGCCGAGCCTTACGCCGCACTCCTCGGCGTACGGTATGAGCTGCGCCACGCCCTCCTCCACGTGAGAGTAAGCGTCCTGCAGGTCGCGACCGGGCTGAGTAAGCCCGCCGCACACGAGCACCAGCAGGGCGGCGCCGAGCTCCGCAGCCTCCTCGACGGCACGTCGGTTGTCGTCCACCTTCGCACGTCGCTCGTCGGCGGTCGAAGCCGGAAAGGCGCCGCCGCGACACAAACTCGACACCCGCAGCCCGGCGTCCCGAACTATGCGAGCGCTCTCGTGCAGACCCGCCTCGGCGACCTTGTCCCTCCAGAGGCCGATCCAGGGAATGCCCGCGCGAGCGCAGCCCTCGGCCGCCTCGCGCACTCCCCATCGGTGGGTTGTGTACTGGTTGAGGCTCAGCCTTGATAGACGGGCGTCCGTCGTCATTGGACGCCCGCCAGCGCGAGCACGAGCCGCATCCTGTGGACGGCCAGGCCGGGGTCGCGCAACAGCCTGGCGCGATCCGCAAGCACGAATATCTCCGACAGATGCACTGCGGACCGCGCGCTCTCCTGACCGCCGACCATTCGGAAGTGCCGCTGGTGTCCGTTGAGGTATGCGAGGAACACGACGCCCGTCTTGTAGTATCGAACGGGCGGAGCGAATATGTGCTTGGAGAGCGGCAAGGTGGGCGCGAGTAGCTCATTGTATCGGTCCACATCGCCCTTGTCTAGCGCGTGCAGAGCGGCGGAGGCTGCGGGCGCGATCGCGTCGAAGATGCCGAGCAGCGCGTCGCTGTGTCCCCGGTCGTCTCCGAGTATCAGTTCGGGATAATTGTAGTCGTCCCCAGTGTACATCCGCACGCCCGCAGGCAGCAGGCGACGCATCGCTACCTCGCGCCCGGCGTCGAGCAGCGAGACTTTGACGCCGTCAACCTTCTCGGCGTGCCTCTCAATGACGGCCAGGCACGTCGCCATAGCCTCGTCGAGGTCTCGGCCTCCCCAGTAGCCCGCGAGCGCCGGATCGAACATGTCGCCGAGCCAGTGGAGGATTACCGGCTGCGAGACCTGCGAGAGGATGCGGTCGTACACGCGCTCGTAGTCCTCGGGCCCGCCTGCGCACGCCGCAAGCGCCCGGCTAGCCATAAGGATGATGCGACCTCCCTCGCCCTCCACGAAGCTGCACTGCTCCTCGTACGCGGCCTCGACGTCGGAGAGCGTGGCGGAGGGCGAGGGGTCGAGGTGGTCGGTACCGGCGCCGCACGCGACGCCGCCGCCGCAAGCGCGCGCCTCGGCGACGGACCGGCGAATAAGCTCCTGCACAGCTCCCCAGCCCAAGCCCATCCCACGCTGCGCGGTATCCATCGCCTCCGCGACCCCGAAGCCGAGAGACCACAGATACCTCCGGTAGGCGAGCGTCGCCTCCCAATCGAGGCAGGCGTCGGAAGTCGGGTCGAAGTTTGCGAGCGGGTCGGCAACCACGTGAGCGGCCGCGTACGCAACCCGGCTCGTGGAAGGACCACACGTCGTATCCGGCAGAGAGCGCCCAACCGGGACGTACTCGGCAAGGCCGCCGTCCGGGCGCGGCAGCCGCAGGCTGTTCGTCGTCATGCTGATTCCTCTTCAAGACTCAGCTCCGGTATCTCGATCCAGCGCCGCTCGCTCCACGAACGCAGCGCCAGCTCCGCGAGCTGCACGCCCTTCGCGCCCTCCAGAAGGCTCCACGGAAAGGGCTCGCCGCACGCAACATGGCGCAGGAACATCTCCCACTGATATCGGAATGCGTTCGTGTTCGTCGCGTTCTCGGGCGCATCGTCGCCGCGCACGTCCGCCCAGCCCTCGCGGAACTGTATCGGGTTCGGGGAGTCCGGGTCCCAAAGGGCCTTCGGCGTGTCGTCACGATGCTGCGCCTTGCACTCGCGCAGCCCGGCGACGGCGCTGCCGTCGGTACCGTCCACCTGAAGCACGAACAGCTCGTCGCGATAGACGCGCGTCGCCCAGGACGAGTTGATGTGCGCGACGATTCCTCCCTCCAGATCGAAGGTCGCATAGGCCGCGTCGTCCGCCGTGCTGTTATAGGCGTCGCCGGCTTCGTCCAGCCGTTGGCGGACGTGCGTGGCGCCGATGCACGAGACGGCTCGGACGGCGCCGAAGAGGTTGTCGAGCAGGTAGCGCCAGTGCGGCAGCATATCCATGATGATCCCGCCGCCGTCCTCTCGCCTGTAGTTCCACGAAGGGCGCTGCGGCGGCAGGGCGTCCTCGAACACCCAGTAGCCGAACTCGCCGCGCACCGACAGGATCCGCCCGAAGTAGCCGCTTTCGATCAGCCCTTTGAGTTTGAGGAGGCCGGGCAGAAACAGCTTGTCCTGAACGACGCCGGATTTCACGCCCGCGCGATTCGCCAGCCTCACCAGGTCGAGCGCGGAGTCCAGGTCGCCGGCGGTCGGCTTCTCGCAGTAGATGTGTTTGCCGGCGGCTATCGCAGCGCGCACGGCGTCCACCCGGCGGGAGGTGATCTGCGCGTCGAAGTAGACGGCGTCGTCGGGGTTGGCGAGGCAGGCGTCCAGATCGGCGCTCCATCGCTCGACGCCGTGCTCCTCGGCGAGCGCCCGTAGCTTCTGCTCGTTGCGCCCGACCAGCACAGGGTCGGGCATCACGACGTCGCCGTTGGGGAGAGAGACACCGCCCTCGGTGCGAATGGCGGCGATTGAGCGGGCCAGATGTTGGCGCGCGCCCATCCGCCCGGTGACCCCGTTCATGATTATGCCGATGCGAGTTTCAGTCATGTTTTTCCTGCTCTAGCTCGTGCAGCTCTCCGTGATTTTTTTTGGCAAGGCCCTGCATCGTGTCGCAATGTCTCCCAGCGCCCCTGCTGCGATTGGTCGGCCGAGCGGCGCAGCGAGGCCGCCGGCGGCGCGGCGCCGACCGACGGCCTGTGAGTATACGTCGAAGTCCTACGACGTGGTCGGCCTACGTGGCCTGGAGGAGTCCTTCCTCGCCGGCGTCGGTGGGCGTCGCGCCGGCTTTCGAGCCGCTCGGCCCCTCGGTCGGGAGGCCGGCTTCCGTCCACTCCTTGAAGCCGCCGTCAATGAAGGCGACGTTCGTAAAACCCATGTCCTGCAGCGTCTTGGCAGCGAGCGCCGCCTGCCCGCCGACGGCGCACGTTGTGATGATGGGCTGCGACCTGTCCTGAAGTCTCGAATCGCGCATATCCTCGGGAAGCTCCTGATCGGCCTTGATGGCAAGCTCGCCGAGCGGCACGTTGAGTGCGCCTGGGATGCCGCCGTCAACCGCCGGACCCTCTGGCTCGCGCACGTCCACTATGAGCGTGTTCGAGTCCTGCTCACGGCGCTGCGCCGTCTCCTTGGCGCTGATCGCGGGCACTTCCGAGCGCGCCTCTTGCACCATGTCCATGAATGTCTTGGCCACTGATCCCTCCTGTAGAATCGCACTTTGACTGCTCCAAACACTCCCCGCAAGTGCGAGGCGCGTTACATTCGTTCACCGTCTCCCTGACTCACCATCAAGTTTCCGGTTACGGACGACGTCGGAAATGCTGCAACCTTCGTGCCACTGACCGTCGGCGGGCGCGACGCAGGGGGAACGCCAATCGCAGGCGCTCCCCCTTTGTACGGTTGGGGCTGGACCGACCGCAGAAGCGGTTAGCGATACGTGCCGCCCGCGCCCGTGTTGGGCATACCTGGCGAGCCGATCTTATCTCGATCCTCGTCGCGCGAGCCGTCGCCGCCGTTGAGCACATCCTGCAGGTCCTCGGCGCTGGTGATCACTGCCTCATCAGGTATGACCGTGCCAGCGGGAATCTGAAGGAGCTCTTCGCCTTCCTCCACCGCCGGGCCGACGATGTAGGCACGCTCGCCAATCTTCACGTTGTTGCCGACGTTCACGCGGAACACCACGGAATCGTCCCCGGCGGACACATCGTCTCCCATGATGAGCGGCCCGTGAAACACTACGTCGTCCTCAGAAGTGAGCCGGTCGCCAACCGAGATGTCAGTGCCGCTCAAAGCGTGAAACGTAACCCGGTCGTCGAGGTCGGCCTCGGAGCCTAAGATGATGGGCGCACCCTCGTCGGCACGGATTGCCGAGCGCTGACCGATCTGCGAATCCGCACCGATCCTCACATCGCCGACCACGCGGGCGAACTCCTGTACCACCGTGTTGTCGCCGATCTGCGGCTCGACCCGGTCGGGGTTGAATGTCGTGATTGGGTTGGGACCGACGTCGACCACTGAATCGTAGCCCTCATCGTTATAGAGGTCAATGTAGCTCTCCGCGAACTCCTCATTGACTTCAAGCACTTCGCGTCGAAACTCTACGGTGGATTCTGGAGCCTCGGGTAGGGCGTCCGCCTCGGCCTGTGTTAGCACGACCTGACCAACACCGACGATCCGGTTCTCGTGAACCGTCACGCCTTCCACGTAGGCGCCGTGCAGTACAAAAGCGCCATCGCCAATTACCGAGTCCATTATCTGGGCGTTGAAGCCCACGAACGTGAAGTCGCCAAGTTTGGAGTCGCGCACGATGGCATGGTGGGCTATGCTGGTCTCGTTACCGATCTCAACCGAGTCATCCCGAGAGCGAACAACTATGTTGTCCTGCAAATTGGTGTTGTCATATATGTCCACACGCAAGCCGGGCGCGGCCCGCAACTCGGTGTTACCAGCGATAAAGCTGTTCTTTCCGATGTATATCTCGCCGAACAGGTCCACCAGCGGGGCCACAAACGAGTCGTTCACGATAATCGGCCGCTCTTGCACGATCAGGACCAGGGAATCGTTCGACCGATCGTCGCTTATTTGTGCTGCTGGTGTGGCCCACGCCGATCCCGCCGCCGAAGCTAGCAACGTGAGGGTCAGCACCAATGTTCCAAAATACTTCATATCTCTCTTCTTCCAAATGTTTCTTCCACATAACGTCTTTCAACTCACGTCAATTGGCTGACAACGCGATGAAATTGATTTTCGCGACAGCCAATGGGCCCATCACCCAACCCATTCGGGTCCCCTTCACTGTATCACACACGCATGAAAGCTGCTGATGGTCAAGAATAGGCGACGCAACGCAAATGCGACCGACTGCTGATGGGTACAGTCGAGACAAATAGGCATATCTGCCTCTACGTATCGGGTCAATTGGACTGTGCTGCGGCACCTAGCCGCATTTGGCGTCGGTCGGCCGCAACTTGGAGATACTGCGGACGTTTCTACGTTCGTGCTATCAAGCACACCACATGCGCCGCCACGCCTTCCTCGCGGCCCCACGGTCCGAGCCGGTCGGTGGTTGTGGCCTTCACGCTCACGCTCGCGACCTCGATGCGGAGTGCGGCGGCCAACCGGGCTCGCATCTCTGCTGTGTGGGGCGCCAACCTCGGGGCCTGCGCCACGATCGTGCAGTCTACGTTCTCGATCCGCCAGCCCCGGTCGGCGAGCATCGCGCGAACCTGTTCGAGCAGGCTGATGCTTTGGGCGCCCTCGAGCTCAGGATCGTCGGAGCTGAAGAACCTACCGATGTCGCCAAGCGCTGCGGCGCCCAGCAGCGCGTCCATCACCGCGTGGGTCAGCACGTCGGCGTCGGAGTGGCCCTCCAGCCCGAGCGTGTGCGGCACGACGACCCCGCCGAGGACGAGCATTCGCCCCTCGACTAGCCGATGCGCATCGTAGCCGTGCCCGATTCTCATACCTCGCCCTCCCAGAGCGCACGGGCGACGAGCAGGTCCTCCGGGGTTGTGACCTTCAGGTTGCGGTACGACCCCTCGTATACCCACACATCGCGGCCCGTCGCCTCCATCAACGCGGCGTCGTCTGTGAACGCGGCGCCCGACTGCGCTGCGGCGACGTGCGCGCTCAGCAATTCTGTATACCGAAATACCTGCGGAGTTTGCGCCTCCCACAGCGACTCCCGCTGCGGCGTGGCGAGCACACGACCACCCTCCACAACCTTGATCGTGTTCTTCGCACGCACCGAGCAGAGGGCTGAACCTCGCTCGCGGGCCAGCGCAAGGCCCCGCTGAATGATGGTCTGCGATACAAGGGGACGGGCGCAATCGTGTACCGCCACGAGTTCGCACTCTCCCAGTCGGAGCAGACCGAACCTGACGCTCTCCTGTCGAGTCTCACCGCCGGGGCACACCTCCTGGAGTTTGGCGAGGCCGATAGCTGCGCCGAGTTCGACGATCCTACCTTCCTGGCCGTCCGCACAAACCACGACGATTCGGCCGACCTCGGCGCACCGCTCGAAGGCCAGGAGCGTGCGAGCGATGATCGGCTCGCCGGCGAGGTCCGCCCACACCTTGTCGGTCCCGAGCATACGGGAGCCGGAGCCGGCGGCGACTATCACCACGCCAACGTCCTGTAAGCCCTCGCCGCCGCTCGAATGCATGCGAGGCTATCGGTGGCTCTGGGCCGAATCGTTGTTGGGATGCGCGAAGATCATGCGGCCCGCAACTGTTTGGAGCACTCGGGTCACGGTCACGTCTACGTCGTTGTTGATGTGGCGACGGCCGTTCTCCACAACAACCATCGTACCGTCGGCGAGGTAGCCAACACCCTGGTTGAACTCCTTGCCCTCCTGAATCACTCGCACGATAAGGTCCTCGCCGGGTAGATGAATCGTCTTGACAGCGCGGGCGAGCTCGTTCACGTTGAGCACCTTCACGCCCTGCAGTGCGGCCACCTTGTTGAGGTTGTAGTCGTTAGTGATGATGGGGTACGAATGCTCGCGGGCGATCAGTACAAGGGCGCTGTCCACGTCCACTCCGTTGTCGCGCGAGGCGTCTAATATCTCGACCTGTACGTTCTGGTCGCTCTGAAGTTGCGAGAGGATGTCGAGCCCACGCCTGCCGCGCCCTCGCCGAAGGGCGTCGGCGGAGTCGGCGATGGACTGCAACTCGGCGAGCACGAAGTGGGGAACGATGAGCGATCCACTCAGAAAGCCCGTCGCAGTCACGTCGGCGATCCGCCCGTCAATGATCGAGCTGGTGTCGAGCAGAAACCGGGCCGCCGTCGGCTGTTGGGCTTTGCGCGGAGCCCCGCCGAGAAACCTACGCTCTGTGACGTACTCTGCCAGCTCGCGGTGACGCAGCACAAAGATCGTTATCGTTATGTAGCACACGGCGAATGCGGCGAGGATCGGCGTTACGGCGCCGAGAAAGCCCGGCAGCGCACGCAGCGGAAACGTGAGCAGGGCGCCCACTATCAAGCCGAGCAGCAGGCCCACCGCCACCGCCACGAGCTCGCCCACAGCCATGGACGCCAACCGGCGCCTCGCCAGATTGAACGGCACAATGGTAAGCTGAGGAGCGAACAGCAGACCGACCACCACCCCGAGTATTGCGCAGACCACGGCGGCGGCCAATTCGTAACCCACGGGAGCGTTAACTGTGTTTGTCAGCCAGACCCCTAGTTGATACCCTGTGACGCCGAGTAGCACCGCCCCGAGGACGCGCGCGACCACTCTACCGTTCACACGATACCTCGAGCGGCTGAAGAGTTGCATCTACATGCAATAACCTTGCCAGGTGGATTATCATCCCTCTAGGATAGCAGCAACATTATCCGGACGGCAACAAGGCGTCGAATTCCCTTTTAGCTTGGGGAGAACAGCAGTGGCACATTTGGTGCAGCGCTGTCGGCGCAGGCACATTCATCACAACATTAACAAGGAGAACAATCCAATGTCCGTAGTCAAGATAATGGACCTCATCGGCAGCTCGACGGAGAGTTGGGACGATGCAGGCAAGGAGGCGATTATGGAGGCTGCGAAGACGGTCCGAGGCATCACGGGATGCGAGGTCGTCGCGCAGAGCGCTGAGGTCTCGGGCGACCAGATAACGCAGTTTCGGACTACCGTGCGTATCGCGTTCGTAGTCGAGCGCTAGCCTCGCCCAACGCCCGGGCAGGGGCGACGCAGTGGTTGGTCCGTGTGTTGCGCCGACCGAAGTTCCTCCGTCGCCGACGCAGGTGCAAGACCCGTCCTGAAAGCGGCGTCTGTATTTACCATACATTGACCCTGCGGTGTTACACTAGAGTGGGCGTAAGCTTGATGGCTCAAGCTTACGCGACGATGGAGCTTGTCCGGTTCGTGACGCTGCGTAGTTCTCATTGGTCGGTCGAATCAGCATTAGGGATGCATCGCGAGGGTTGCAGGTAGGAAATGAAGAAAGTATTGATCGTAGACGACGAAACGGAGATCGTCCAACTGATGATGTGGGTGCTAAGCGGCTGTGGCGCAGAGTTACTCACGGCGTACGACGGCGAAGAGGCGCTCCGTATTATCCAGTTACATCGTCCAGAGATCGTGCTCACCGACGTCATGATGCCTCGCCTCGACGGGCGCGAGCTCTGCCATCGCATTAAGACCGACGCTGCAACAAAAGACATCGTGGTCATCCTGATGAGCGCCTTTCTACCACGCAACTCCGTTGACAGTTGTGCAGACTGTACGTTCACAAAGCCTTTCGATATAGTCGAGGTATCCCAAACCATCGAGGCCTACCTCGCCAAAGCTGCGTGATTCACCTGCGTTGACGCGGCGTTGTTCAACCGTGCCAGTCGCGGTTTGAGCAACGGATACAAGTACCGCACTTGGTATATACTGGTGTTCGCTAATGAACAACCTTCAAGCCGTCTCCCAGGCCGACCAGCCCGCAGACCTCGAGTCCGCGCTTCATAGATACTTCGGCTTCCCCGCGTTCCGCGAACGCCAGGAGGAGATCGTGCGTCGCGCGGTAGAGGGGCGGGACGTACTCGCCATAATGCCCACGGGTGCGGGCAAGTCGCTATGTTACCAGCTTGCGGCGATGCTGCGTCCGACGCCGACCCTCGTCGTGTCGCCGCTCATCGCCTTGATGAAAGACCAGGTGGACGGCCTGCCGCCGGAGATAGCCGCGCACGCCTCGCTCATCAATTCCTCGCTCGAACCTGCAGAGGCCGCGCGTAGGCTGCAAGCCCTGGCGTCGGGCGAGTACAAGCTGATCTACGCGGCGCCCGAGCGATTGCGTCAGCGGCACTTCATCGCGGCGCTCCGGGCAGTGAACATTGGGCTCGTGGTTGTGGACGAGGTACACTGCGTCAGTATGTGGGGGCACGACTTCAGGCCGGACTACCTGTTCATCGGCCCCGCCCTGCGCGAGCTCGGCGCCCCGGCCCTTCTTGGAATGACCGCCACCGCGACGCCGGACACCGAGCGCGAGATCGTAGCGGGGGTGGGTCGCGACCTCGAGGTCGTCCGAACGAGCGTGGTGAGGAGCAACCTGCGCTACGACGTGCAGCACGTCGCCAACGAGGAGGAGCGGATGCGCGTCCTGCTTGAACACGTGCAGGCGTTCGGAGGCTCCGGCATAGTCTACGCCCGCGCGCGCGCCAGGTGCGAGGAGCTCGCCCGGATGCTGGTCGGCAACGGAGTTCGCGCCCTGCACTACCACGCAGGGCTCGGTGCGGACGAACGCTCTCGTGTTCAGGAGGAGTTCTTGCAAGGCGACGCCAGGGTCATCGTTGCGACCACGGCGTTCGGGATGGGGATTGACAAGCCCGATATCAGGTGGGTAATCCTGTACAACTACCCCAACTCAGTCGAGAGCTACGTGCAGATGGTCGGCCGCGCGGGCCGAGACGGACAGCCGGGCGTGTGTCTACTGCTGGCGAGCACTGGGGACGCAACCACGCTCCGCCGGTTCGCCCGCGCCGACGTGCCGGAGCTTGCTCATCTGCGCGCGGTCTACCGCACGTTGCGCGGCTACGCCCAGGACGGCAGGGCGGACCTCACGAACGAGGAGTTGGCGACCGCAAGCGACCTGCCCCACGAGG
>Ga0136612_10000697_pt1 | contig 12828 bp, 13 predicted proteins | sample AntDryUQ224A2306_2_FD_106644 | JGI IMG/M metagenome (GOLD analysis project Ga0136612, IMG submission 106644) | Polar desert sand microbial communities from Dry Valleys, Antarctica - metaG UQ224A (23.06) | ecosystem: Environmental > Terrestrial > Soil > Desert | place: Antarctica: Dry Valley...
CATTGTGACCAACCATCGCACGCTCTCTATGGGTGCATGAGAAATCTGGATGGTCGCGATTGCCGGTGGGTGACACACTGCGAATCCAGATCGTAGCGATTGATACAAGGAGATGCGAGATGGCTGTGCCCCGTGTAATGCTCGTCGCCCGTCGGACCGCCGCCGACCCACACCTGGTCGAGGCCGTGCGCCGGCGTGCGCGCAGTAGCCCGGCCACCTTCCATCTCGTCGTCCCCGCCACGCCCAACGGTCTGCATCGGGTGGTGGATCCCGAGGTCGCGGGCCTCGAGGACGCCGGCGAACGCCTCCGTAGCGCCCTGCCGGTGCTCAGCGAAGCGGCGGGCCAGACGGTGACCGGAGAGGTCGGCGACGCCAACCCACTCGCGGCGGCGGAGGATGCGGTCCACCGTCACGGATTCGACGAGATCATCCTTTCGACCCTGCCGCTGCGAGTGTCGCGCTGGCTGCGGATCGATCTGCCCAGCAAGGTCAGGGCCCTGGGACTGCCCGTGTTGCACGTCACGCCGGGAGGCGTGGTCGCACCCGACGCGGCGAAGCTCGCGCGCGTCGCCTGAGGCGGAAGGTCGGTTCTGCGGCCGCGCGCCTCCGCGCGCGGCCGTGGAGCCAGTCAGCCGGATGCCCTCGCGCGCACGAACTCGACGAACTCCTCGACGATCGGCCGGGGCGGGCCCACCACGGAGCGCATCACGTGCCACTCCCTATGAGCGGGCGTCGGCTCAACCGGGATGACGGCGAGCATCCCGGAGTCCAGCTCGGCGGCGACGGCGTCGCGTGACAGGAAGGAGACCCCGAGCCTCGCCCGCGCCGCCTGCTTGATGGCGCCGTTCGAACCGAGGGTGAGCAGCGGCACGTCCAGGGCGGCGGCGGCGAGGAACTCTTCGTTGACGGTCCGGGTCCCGGATCCCAGCTCACGCAAGAGCCACGTCCGGCCGCTCAGGTCGCCGGCGGGCATTGCGCGCCCGCCCGCCGCCGGGTCGTCCGGCGCCGTGATCAGGACGAGCTCGTTGGGCAGGAAGGGATGGGCCTCGATGCGATCGTCACGCGGCGGGCGCCCACCGAAGGCGACATCGGCCTCGTGCTCGAGGATCAGGTCGCGGACGCGGTCACGGTTTCCCACGCGCAGGGTCAGGCCCACGTCCGGATGGCCCTGCGAGAACGCCTGCATCAGCGCGGGGACGAACGACTCGGCCGCGGTGGTGACGGCCGCGATCCGCAGGACCCGCTCGGCGCTGGACGCCGCCTCCAGCGCCGAGCGGCGCCCCTTCTCCAGGAGGCCGATGACGTCTGCGGCAAAGGGCGCAAAGGCCAGTCCGGCGACGGTCGGGCGCACGCCGCGGCCGTCACGTTCCAGCAGCGTGGTGTCCAGCTCCTTCGCCAGTGCCGTGACGGCGGCCGACACCGAGGGCTGCGTGACGACCAGCTCGTCGGCGGCGGCGGTCACCGAGCCCGTTCGCACCACGGCCAGGAAGCTGTTCAGCTGGGTGAGCGTGATGGACATTCCCTTGCGTCCATCATAGAGTAAGTCCATAGGAAGGATGAGAACGTGTCGCTTACGCTTGAAGTGATCTGGCCTCACCCTTGCGGTCCGAGGAAGGAGTGCTTCGATGCTCGACGTCGCCTTCACCGCAGCACAGGCACGCCCCGCCGCGGTCACGGTCGTGATCGACGTGCTGCGCGCCACCTCCACCATCGTGCAGGCGCTGGACGCGGGCTATCGCCGGGTGCTCTGCGCTCCCGACCTCGAGCACGCGCGCGGCCTCGCCGGCCCCGACCGCGTCCTGGCCGGCGAACGGCACTGCGTGCGGCCGCCGGGATTCGACCTGGGCAACTCCCCGGCGCAGACGCTCCCGCCCCGTGGTCGCGAGCTCGTGCTGGCCACGACCAACGGCGCACCCGCGATCGTCCGCGCCGCGGAGCTGAGCGAGGTCGTCCTGATCGCCGCATTGCTCAACCTCGACGCGGTCGTGGCCGCGCTCGCCGGCGTCGAGGACCTGCAGCTGCTCTGCTCGGGGACCGACGGCCAGCCGGCGCTCGAGGATGCCTATGCCGCAGGTCGCATCGCTGACCGGCTGGCGGGTGAGCATTCGGACTCCGCCCGAATCTGCCTCGCGGTGGCGAGCACATATCCGGACGCGCGGGGGGCGCTGGCCGCGAGCGCCGACGCCCTGGTCCTGGTGCGGGAGGGATTGGGCGACGACATCGAGTGGTGCGCGCGGGAGTCGACGGTGGACTTGGCGCCTCGCGCCCACGGGCTCCACGACGGCACCGCAGCGGTGGACCGGCCGTCGAGCATAGACTAAACACTAAGAATTATCAGAAAAATTTAGCTTGCAACTTCTGAATAGGCCGCCTAGCCTTCCCTTCAACCCATCGCGTGAGAGGACCAGCGGATGAACGCAGCGACACAGGACAACGGCTCACCGGCGAAGAAGGACCGCTGGACATCGGGGGTGACCCCATACGCCGAGATGGGCTACTGGGACGCCGACTACGAGCCCAAGGACACCGACGTCCTGGTCGCCTTCCGGATCACGCCCCAGGACGGCGTCGACGCGATCGAGGCGGCCGCCGCGGTCGCCGGCGAGTCCTCGACCGCCACGTGGACCGTGGTCTGGACCGACCGCCTCACCCCGTATGAGCACTATCAGGCGAAGGCCTACAAGGTGGACGAGGTACCCGGGACCCCGGGCCAGTACATCGCCTACATCGCCTACGACATCGACCTCTTCGAGGAGGGGTCGATCGCCAACCTGAGCTCGTCGATCATCGGCAACGTCTTCGGCTTCAAGGCCCTCAAGGCACTGCGCCTCGAGGACATGCGGATCCCCGCGACCTACGTCAAGACCTTCCAGGGGCCGCCCCACGGCATCGTGATGGAGCGCGAGTACCTCGACAAGTTCGGCCGGCCGCTGCTCGGCGCCACCACCAAGCCGAAGCTCGGGCTGTCGGCGAAGAACTACGGCCGCGTGGTCTATGAGGCCCTGCGCGGCGGGCTGGACTTCACCAAGGACGACGAGAACATCAACTCCCAGCCCTTCATGCGCTGGCGCGACCGCTACCTGTTCGCGATGGAGGGCGTCATGCGCGCCTCCGCCTCCTCCGGCGAGGTCAAGGGCCACTACATGAACGTGACGGCGGCCACCATGGAGGAGATGTACGAGCGCGCCGAGTTCGCCAAGGAGATCGGCTCCATCATCATCATGATCGACCTCACCATCGGCTACACCGCGATGCAGTCGATGGGGAAGTGGTGCCGTGCCAACGGCATGATCCTCCACCTCCATCGCGCCGGCCACAGCACCTACACGCGCCAGAAGTCACACGGGATGTCCTTCCGTGTGCTCGCGAAGTGGTGCCGGCTGATGGGCGTCGACCACATCCACGCGGGGACGGTGGTCGGGAAGCTCGAGGGCGACCCCGGCAACGTCCGCGGCTACTACGACGTCTGCCGCGAGCGCTTCAACAAGGCCGACCCCGAGAAGGGCCTGTTCTTCGACCAGGACTGGGCGGGGCTCCCCGGCGTCATGCCGGTCGCCTCCGGCGGGATCCACGCCGGGCAGATGCACCAGCTCCTGCACTATCTCGGCGAGGACGTCATCCTCCAGTTCGGCGGCGGGACCATCGGCCACCCGATGGGAATCGCGCCGGGAGCGAAGGCGAACCGCGTCGCGGTCGAGGCGATGATCCAGGCGCGCAACGAGGGCCGCGACTACTACGAGGAGGGCCCGGACATCCTCGTGCACGCAGCGAAGGGCTGTCCCGAGCTGGACGCCGCGCTGGACGTGTGGAAGGACATCTCCTTCAACTACGAGTCCACCGACACCCCGGACCTGGCCGTCACGCCGACGGTCTCCTAGGAGGCGCAATGCGCATCACCCAAGGAACCTTCTCCTACCTGCCCGACTTCACCGACGAGCAGATCGAGGCCCAGCTGCGTTACGCGCTGAGCAATGGCTGGTCGATCATGGTCGAGTACACCGATGACCCGCATCCGCGCAACTCGCTGTGGGAGATGTGGGGCATGCCGAGGTTCGACCTCCCGCTCGAGGAGGTCGATACGGCGATGGGCGACATCCGCGATGCGCGGGAGGCCCACCCGGACGCCTATGTGAAGGTCGTCGCCTACGACCGCTCCCTCGGCCGGCAGACCACGGCCCTGTCGATCATCGTCGGGCGCCCCGAGCACGAGCCGGGCTTTCGCCTCGAGCGTCAGGAGCAGTCCAACCGCCAGATCACCTACACGCTGCACTCCTACGCCACCGACGCGCCGGTGGGCCGGCGCTACGGCGAGGCGGCGGCGAACGGCAAGGCCGAGGAATGACCGACGCAGCGACCGTCACGCCCGGGCCCGAGCAGGCCGCCGACCCGGACGCCCCGGTCGAGCCTGATGCCGGCACCCAGGACGCAGCCCGCGCGAAGGTGCAGGAGGTGCTCGACGAGATCGACCGCGACCTCGTCGCGCTGACGCCGGTCAAGCGGCGGATCCGTGAGATCGCCGCCCTGCTCGTCGTCGATCGCCTGCGCGAGGACGCCGGCCTCGCTTCAGCCCGGCCGTCCCTGCACATGAGCTTCACCGGCAACCCCGGCACGGGCAAGACGACGGTCGCGCTGCGGATGGCCGAGATCCTCCACCGGCTGGGCTACATCGAGGAGCCCCGCGTGGTGAGCGTGACCCGCGACGACCTGGTCGGCCAGTACGTCGGGCACACGGCCCCCAAGACCAAGGAGGTCCTCAAGCGGGCCTACGGCGGGGTGCTGTTCATCGACGAGGCCTACTACCTGCATCGCCAGGACAACGAGCGCGACTACGGACAGGAGGCCATCGAGATCCTGCTCCAGGTCATGGAGGCCGATCGCCACCGCCTCGTGGTGGTTCTCGCCGGCTACGCCGACCGGATGGAGGAGTTCTTCAACTCGAACCCCGGGATGGGCTCACGCGTGGCCCATCACGTCGACTTCCCCGACTACGACACGAGCGAGCTGATGTCGATCGCGCAGCTGATGGCGCGCCAGCGTGACTACGAGCTCACACCGGAGGCCGAGGAGGCGCTCCAGAGCTACGTCGAGCACCGCGTCGAGCAGCCGCGCTTCGCCAATGCCCGCAGCATCCGCAACGCGATCGACCGCGCCCGCCTGCGCCAGGCCGCCCGGCTGTTCGACGAGTCCCGTGCACTGTCGCGCACAGAGCTGGCGACGATCGAGGCGCAGGACATCCTGGGCAGCTCCGTCTTCGACTCCGTCCCCGAGGCCGCGCGCTAGCGCGAAGGAGCCCGCCATGCCCCGTCCCATAATCCTGGGGGTCGTCGGCGACTCCGCCGCCGGCAAGACCACCATCACGCGCGGACTCGTGCGGCTGCTCGGCGAGGAGCACGTCACGCACATCGCCGCCGACGACTACCACCGCTACGACCGCAGGCAACGGGCCGAGCGCGCCATCACCCCGCTCGATCCGGACTGCAACTACGTCGACATCATGGAGCAGGACTTCGCCAACATCCGGTCCGGCAAGGCGATCCTCAAGCCCGTCTACCAGCACAAGGACGGCACGTTCGGACCGCCGGTCTACGTCACCCCGCGGCAGTTCACGGTCGTCGAAGGACTGCTCGGCTACCACACCGAGACCCTGCGCGACGTCTATGACGTGCGTGTCTTCCTGGCGCCGCCGGAGGGGCTGCGGCGCAAGTGGAAGGTGGACCGTGACTGCTCGCGGCGCGGCTACACCACCGACCAGGTGCTCGAGGAGCTCGACCGGCGCGAGCCCGATTCCGCGGCCTTCATCCGGCCCCAGCAGCAGTACGCCGACCTCGTGGTCTGCTTCATGCCCGGCGCCAACGGGGACCACCTGGACGCCCAGGTCAAGCTGCGGGGCGGCCTCGTGCATCCCGACGTGGCGTCCTACATCGAAGGGGGCCAGCAGGGGCTGAGCCTGGTCGACCCCGAGACCGACGACGAGGACGAACGGATGCTGCTGATCTCCGGCGACATCGACTCGGACTACGCCGCGAAGGTCGAGGAGGCGATCTGGGAGCGCATCCACTTCGCGAGCCATCTGCGCTCCGAGCGACTGGGGGAGTTCACCGTGGGCACCCAGCTGCACCGCTCGGAGTCGCTGGCGCTCGTTCAGATGCTCGTGCTCTATCACCTCGCCACGGCGCGCGCATCGGTCGCCCTCGGCGCCGAGGGCTCCCGGACGGACGGCGATCCTGAGAAGCCGGAGAAGCCGCCGGAGCAGGACGAGCCGGCGGAGCCGGTCGAAGCCGCGACGTCCTGAGGCGCAGCGCCGCCCGCGGCGGCTGCGGCGCAACACACCCGATCGTTCGCGGATGCTCGGGTAGGGTTCGTCGGGTGCCGTTCCCCGTTCCACACGCGCGGCGCCGCATCCTGCTGGCGCTGGGGGCGCTGCTGGTCTGCGTCCCCGCCCTCATCTCCGACGCCTCCGGTGCTGACGACCCCAACCGCTGCTTCGGCAAGCGCCCGACGATCTTCGGAACGCAGGGCGCCGACCGGATCGTCGGTACGGCGCGCAGCGACATCATCCTTGCTCGTGGCGGTAACGACCACGTCGACGGCCGGGGCGGTCCCGACCTGATCTGCGGCGACGAGGGCGTGGATCGCGTGTTCGGCGGCAGCGGCAACGACGTGATCCTCGGGGGCTACGACGGCTCCATCGACCGACTTTACGGTGGGCTGGGCCTCGACTACATCGCAGGCGACGGCTATCTGTTCGGCGGCCCTGGGGCTGACGCGCTGCTCACTAACTTCGGAAACACCGGCATCGACCATCTCTATGGAGAAGCCGGGAACGACCTGCTTCGCAGCCGCAGCGACGACGGCCAGCTGCTGTTCGGCGGCACGGGACGTGACGACCTGCGCGGAGGCGTTGGCGACGACCGGCTGCTCGGAGGCGCGGACAACGACCTTCTCTTCGGCCTTCCTGGCGATGATTCGCTGGAGGGTGGGACGGGCGCCGACGCACTCTTTGGCGGAACCGGCCAGGACCGTCTTCAGGGCGGTCCGGGGTTCGATCGCGGCTTGGGAGGCGCCGGCCGCGACCTTTGCATCGGCGCCTGCGACAGGATCGCGCCGTAGGGAGCAACCGGGTGTTCGAGACCCTTCGCAGCGCCGCTCGGCAACTTCGCGGTGGCCGGGGCGCCGACGAGCCCGATGCGAACGATCCGCTTCGCCTGCGCGACCGGGTGGAGGAGTGCTTCTCGGAGACGCGACGAGGCTGGAGCAACCGCGACCTGACGGCCCTGACGCCGTACCTGTCCGATCGCTTTGCTGATGAGATCAGCGTGGAGGTGGACGAGTTGGACCGAAGCTTCCAGGTCAACTACGTCGAAGACCTCGAGCTGCTGGAGGCGGCCATCCAAAGGCCGGAGCCGTCCGCAGACCGGTTCGACGTTCATCTCGCGTTCCGAGCGCGTGACTGGCTCGAGGACCTCCGCGACTCGACGGTCATCAGCGGGGACCGGGTCGAGCCGACAACCTTCGAGCAGCGCTGGGCCTTTGTACGCGCCGCGCGCAAGGGGTGGGTTGTCGATGCGGTCGAGCCCTACGATGCGAGCGCCCGCCCGGCTGGCTGGTACGCGACTGCGGACGAGCCGACTCGGTGGCGACTCTGGGACGGCGCGGCCTGGGCGGACCGCGACGATCAGCCGTCGGCGCCGGGGGAGCCGTCCCTGCCCGGGGCGCCGTCCGCACCCGGGGCGCCGGCGCGTCCATCGGCGCCGTCCTGACCGGGCTCGCCGCCGCCCCCGCCACCACCGCCGCCGCCGCCTTGCCCGGGCCTGCCGGGTGTTCCGCCTTGGCCGCCGCCACCTCCCCCTCCGCCGTACGCCCCGCCGGGCGCTCCATCTTGTCCGTGAACGGTGACGCCCGGCCGATCCTGGCCCTGGGTCCCCTGTGCTCCGCTTCGCGAGTCGCTCCCGCAGCCGACCAACAGCGCCACGCTGCCGGCCGCGAGCGCGAGTCGGATCGTCATCTGACGGAGACCGGTCGGGACCCTTGCTGAGGGCCGGGGCGAGGCTGGTCGCTGCGGCGGATCCGCACCGGTGTGCCCGCCGGCAGGATTCCGGCGAGCTTTGTGATCACGTCGTTGGAGACGCGAATGCAGCCGTGTGAGACGTCCTTCCCGATCCCCGTGGGCTCGTTCGTGCCGTGGATCCCGAGGATCCCGTCACGGCCGGCGAACTCGAAGAGGACGTCGGAGTGCGCTGACAGACCCAGGGCGTAGGGTCCGTAGGTGCCGGTGGGATCAGGTTGCTTGAGCAGTGACGTGATGTAGTAGAGGCCGGCCGGAGTCGGCGTCAGGGACTTGCCGACGCCGATCGGCGTGCTCACCAGCTTTCGCGAGCCGTTCCACGCGGTCAGCCGACGGCGGCCGAGGTCGATAAAGACACGATAGGGATGCCTGGAGAGCGAGACGCGCGCCAGGCGGACCCACCCGGTGCTGCCGTTCGGACGCGAGGGAAGGTATACCTGCGCCCATGTGCCCTGGAGGCGTTTGACGAGGAACACCAGCCGGGCGCCGTCGAGGTTCGGGCTGTCGAGGGTCAGATACGGCTCGCCGCCGCCGCCGGGGCGGCGGTAGACCCCCACGGACGCCGCGCGCGCGGAGGCCACGATGCTATCGGCGGGCGCTGCGGCGCTCTCCACGGGCGCCGCAGCGCGCCCGGCCGCAGGCGCGTTCGCCGACGGCCTGGCCTGTGAAGCGGAGTTGTCACCGCGCTGCTCGGGCGAGGTGCCGCCTCCCAACCCGCCCAGCAACCACGCCAGGGTGATCAGAACGACCGCCATCCCGGCCAGCGGCAGCGACATGCGATCCGTGATCGAACGCGTCCCCGGCAGAGTGTGGCCGCAGCGCAGGCAATAGCGAGTTCGCGCGGAGTGCAGCCCACAGGAGGCGCACGTGCCGCCCACGCGGCCGGGCTCGATGAGCTTCTGGAGGCGCAGCAACTCGGCGTCTCGGCGCACGGCGGCCTCGACTCGCGCGGTGGGATCGTCGCGTTCGCTGCCAACGCGGCGCAGCTCGACCGCGAGCCCTCCGACATCGACGAGCTCGGCCTCCTGCTCCTTCTCGAGTCGAGCGAGCCGGCGCTTGTGCAGCAGCTTCAGCAGCAACCGGTCGATGACGCCGACACTCTCCGGCGCCCCGGTCCCGTTCGCATCGACAGCCGAACCGGCTCCGCTGCTCGAGGCCGGCGCACCGTTGCCGGCAGCGCCGTGCCCGTCAAGCGCGGCGCGGGCATCGTCCGCGTCGACGCTGTTCGAATGGTGGGACACGTCGAGACCCGCGTCGCGTAGAAGCTCGATCACGGTGCCGGCAGGCAGCTCGCGGGCCCTGGCGATCTCGTAGACCCGTTGTCTGGCGATCTCGTAGACCCGTTGTTGGGGCATCAGCTGCTCACTCTACCCCGCAGGGGAGGTCAGGGATGCAGACGGCTCCCGGGGTTCCCCGGGAGCCGTCCGATCCTTCATCGTTGAGCCGTCAGCCGCCGAAGGCAGCCTGCCGCACGACCACGCGCTGGTTGCAGTTCCGAACGCAACGGCTGATCCTGATCGGGCGGTCGCCCCCACCAACCGGCGGCCGGTCCGTCGTCGGGGCGTTGGTGAAGCAGCCGCCGCCGCCGCCGGCACCGCCGCCGGAGCCGACGCCGCCGCCGCCGCCGCCGCCGCCGCCGCACGGGCCGCCGTCGCCGCCGGCGCCACCGGTGCCGGTGACGTCGCCGCTGTCACCGCCGGGGCCGCCGGCACCGCCGGGAGCTCCCGGAGCTCCCGCGCCGCCGGGGGCTCCGTCGCCGCCTGGGCTGAGTACCCCCCCGGCGCCGGTGTTGCCGCCGCTCCCACCGCTGCCGCCGCTGCCGGCGTTGCCGCCGGTACCGCCGGTGCCACCGGCTCCGCCGGGTCCGCTGCCGTTACCGTTGCCGCCGTCGCCGCCGGTACCGCCGGCTCCCTGCTGAGCAAATGACGTACCCACGCCGCCGCCGATGACGAGCACCGCAACGACAGTCAGGGCAATGCGCTTTAGGTCGCGCAAGGCTTGCCTCCTCGAGGTTTTGGATTCAAGGGTCCCAACATACGGAAAGCGGTGCACAGGTGGGGCTTTTTTCTCTCCGAGCTGAATCCTCGGACCAGGTTGAGGCACGAGACCTCCCGCGCGCGTTCAGCCGGCGGCGGCCTTCTGCCAGAACGACGGGTCCCAGACGTCGGAGAACCCCGCGCCCTGCTCGAGCTGCCCGGAGCGCACCATCCCGTCGATCATCGGGTCCAGGTCATCGGAGCGCCGGAGCCGCTGGAGCTGCCTGCCGAGCAGGGCATCGCGGTCCCGGAGATCCGCGCCGGGTGCGGCAGCGGGGACATGCCGGCGCCCCTCCGGTTCGGCGGCCTCGAGGTCCTCGCGGCGGCTGCGGCGGAGTACCCCGATCGCCCGCTGGCGGAGCTCGATCCGGGCAGATCGCCGAAGCGCATCGCGTGTCGCCAACTTGTGGCCCTCGCAGCGTTTGATCTGGAGATGGAGGAAACACGGGACTGCCTCGGTGGACAGGGGCGTGAGGTTTGCGCGCTGCGCGAGCTGATCGTCCTGATCGACCAGCGCGACTCGGGTCTGGCCAGCCACTCCGAACTGGTGAGGGGGTACGCGGCGGCGACCGCGGAGGAGGTTGGCCTCGCGCCGGAGCAGGTTCGGCGCGTGGCGCTCGCGGGCTTGGTCCACGATCTCGGCAAGGTCACTCTGCCCGACGCGATCCTCGCCAAGCCTGGGCCTCTGACCTCAGACGAGTGGGCTCGCGTACGCGCGCACCCCGAGCAGGGCGCGTGGCTGCTGGCCGCCGCAAGGTTGCAGGACGTCGCGCTGTGGATGCTCGCCCACCACGAGCGCGTGGACGGCCGCGGCTACCCACACGGCCTGTTCGGCGACGAGATCCCGCTGGAGGCGCGGATCCTCGCCGTCGTCGACGCGTATGAGGCCATGACCGCGGTGCGCGTCTACAGCCCAAGCCTGAGCCACGAGCAGGCCTGCGTGGAGTTGGAGCGCTGTGGGCGGACGCAGTTCGACCCCGACGTCGTACAGGCCTTCCTTCGGCGAGTGCAGCGCCCAGCCTCCGCAGCGGCTGCCTAGCGAGGTCCCCGGTTCGAGCCCGGGGAGCCTGGATGGCGAGACCCGGACTCGAAACCCGAGGCGAGCCGGGACGGCGAGCGAGGTCCCCGGTTCGAGCCCGGGGAGCCTGGATGGCGAGACCCGGACTCGAACCGGGGACACCACGATTTTCAGTCGTGTGCTCTACCAACTGAGCTATCTCGCCGTGGGCGCCAGAGGCTAGCGAGTCAGACCGGGGCCGCGCGGGTGCGCAGCAGGCGCCACCCCAGCACGCCGAGCCACAGCGCGACGGCCGCCGGCGCGAGCATGAGGACCCAGGAGAGGGCGTTGACGCCGGCCTCCGGATAGGGGTCGCTCCACGCGCTCCAGCGCGGCAGGGCGTGAGCGGCGAGAAACCCGATCGCCGTCCCGAACCCGACGACCACCGCCGCCGGCGCGGCCAGTGGGTTGCGGCCGACCGCCAGGGCCATGACGGCCAGCGCGGCGACGCTCCCGGCCAGGCCGCTGGTCGTCAGCTCGACACCGAGGTCGCGTGCGGGCTGCCAGAAGGCGTGGTCGAGCGTGTGAAGCCCCAGAAGGGCAACGAGCAGGAGGTTTGCGCGGACAAGGGGCGACATGGGCCGTGAAGGGTATGCGCGGCCCATCCTGCGCTGGCTCACCGGGCAAGGCTGCAGGAAGGCTGCATTCCGGTCGGTGGGTGTGCAGCACATTGCGCAGGGAAGGGCGCAACTCCCCCCAAGCGACCCGGTTAACCAGTCGATGGGCGTGCCTATACTCGGTTGGATGGTGCCTCGCCGAATGCTGCTCGCGGCCCTCGCGGCCGCCGTGTCGCTGAGCGCGCCCGCGGGCGCGCACGCGGCGACGCTCTACGCCTCCCAGGCGGGGGGTGGCTCGGCCTGCTCCCAGGGAGCGCCGTGCACGCTGGCCGGTGCTGTCGCGCGGGCCGACGCGACGCCCGCCGAGCGCGACGCCATCTTCGTCCTGGGCGCGCTGAGCGCCCCCGGGCCGGTCAACCTCGCCACCTCGCCGATCGACCTCGTCGGCTCGGGCCGCGGCGCCGGCGGCACCGTCCTGTCCTCGCCGGTGACGACGCTCATCGTCGGGACCGACTCCTCCGCGTCGGGGCTGGAGGTCCGCTCGAGTGTCGCCGGTGCCGGCAACCCCACCGTGCTCGTCCGCAACGGCGCACGGCTGCTCGGGGTCGCCGTGGTCAACACCAGCAGCGGTGACGCCGTCACGGTCTCCGGGCCCGACGCCCGCCAGACGCTGCTCGACGACCTTCAGATCTCCTCGGTGAACGGCGACGGGCTCATCGTCGACCCCCCCGCGGGTGCGATCACCCAGCTGCGCGACTCCTCGGTCCGCGGGTCGATCGGCGTCCGCTCGACCCGCGGAGCCATGGTGATCCAGCGCTCCTCGGTCTTCGCCGACGGCCCGGTCGCCGTGCAGGCCGGCCAGGTACCGGACGGCGGCGCGCTCGAGATGTCCTCCAGCGTCGTGCACGCGGCGGGCGCCGGCCAGCGCGGCGTCGCCGTCGTGGACGGCGGCAGCGCGACGCTGCGCAACGTCACCCTCGACGGCGCCGACACCTCCGGTGCCTCGCGGGGCGTCATCACCCTCGGAGGCTCGGCGACCGTGGCGGTGCGCGGGTCGATCGTCCGCGGCTTCGCGGCGGCCTTCGAACGCGCGGCGGTCACCGGCGCCTTCAC
>Ga0136612_10000699_pt1 | contig 12818 bp, 7 predicted proteins | sample AntDryUQ224A2306_2_FD_106644 | JGI IMG/M metagenome (GOLD analysis project Ga0136612, IMG submission 106644) | Polar desert sand microbial communities from Dry Valleys, Antarctica - metaG UQ224A (23.06) | ecosystem: Environmental > Terrestrial > Soil > Desert | place: Antarctica: Dry Valley...
CGCCGACGCCGACGCCGACTACATCGCGGTCGGGCCGGTTCACGCGACCCCGACAAAGCCCGGGCGCCCCGCGGTCGGGCTCGAGCTCGTCGTCCACGCGGCGGCCCACGCCACCGTCCCGTGGTTTGCGATCGGCGGGATCGCGCCCGACAACGTCGCCGCCGTCGTCGATGCGGGGGCGCGGCGCATCGCCGTCGTGCGCGCGATCGCCGAGGCAGCCGATCCGGAGGTCGCCGCCCGCGCACTGCGCGCCGAGCTGGCCTTGGAGGAGGTCCACCTTGGGGCAACGTAGCCGCAAGCGCCGGCGCGCCGCGGAGGGCGGCGCCGCGAAGCCCGCGGGCGCCCCTGCCCGGGCGCGCCCGAACCGCTCGGAGCGCATGGAGGCGCGCAACCAGAGGATCCGTGACACGCTCGAGCCTCTGGCCGAGGGTGAGCGCCCCCGCGCGGTTACGGTCGGCGCGATCGCCGCCACCGTGCTGGCGCTCGGCAACCTCGTCGCCTACCTAGCCGGCCTCGAGGTCGACGGAGAGCGCCCCGCGCTGACCGGCATCCTCTTCTCGGAGGCGCTGCTCGGGCTCGCCGCGTACGGGATGTGGCGGGCGCGCTACTGGGCGGTCCTCGGGTTCCAGTTCCTGCTCGGCCTCCTGCTGGTCTACCTGGCGCTGCTTCTGACCCGCGCCGAGTCGCTCAAGGGAGTCGCCATCGTGCTGGTCATCGGCATCCCGGCCGGAACCCTGTTCTGGGCGCTCGTTCGCGCGATGGCGCGCCTCCAGATGCCCGAGCGCCCCCGTGCGTCGTAGCCCCCACGCGGCCGCGAAACCGATCATCTAGGCTCAGGAACATGGCCGAGAGCGCGTACGACTGCGTCGTGATCGGCTCGGGCCCCGGCGGCTACGTCGCCGCGATCCGGGCCACCCAGCTGGGCATGAGGACCGCGGTGGTGGAGCGCGATGCGGTGGGCGGGCGCTGCCTGAACTATGCGTGCATCCCCGCCAAGGCGGTCCTGCGCGTCGCCGACGTCCTCGACGAGGTGCGCGAGGCCGGCGAGTTCGGGATCACCGTCGCCGAGCCCTCCGTCGACTACGACGCCGTGAGCGCGCGCCGCGCCAAGGTCGTCAAGACCCTGACCGGGGGCGTCGCGGGCCTCTTCAAGAAGAACTCCATCGACCTCATCGAGGGCCATGGCGCCGTCGACGCCGCCGGAAACGTGAAGATCGGCGGAGCCCTCGACGGCGACGGCATCGAGGCCGGGACCGTCGTCCTGGCCAGCGGCTCGGTTCCCCGCGGACTGCCCGGGGCCGAGCTCGGCGGGCGCGTCATCGGGACCGAGGAGGCCTGGGCGCTGTCCGCACTGCCCGAGACCCTCGCGGTGGTGGGCGCCGGCGCCTCGGGCGCCGAGGTCGCCTCCGCCTATGCGCGCCTGGGCGTCGCGGTCTCGCTCTTCGAGGCGCTCGATCGGGTGCTCCCGACCGAGGACGCCGACATCTCGAAGCTGGTCGCCCGCGGGCTCAAGAAGCAGGAGATCGCGCTGCACACCGACACGCTGGTGTCCGACGTCAAGGCCGGCAAGGGCGGCGTGACCTTCTCCCACGGCGGCGAGGCCGCCGAGGCCGACCATCTCGTCATCGCCGCGGGGCGCGGGCCCGACATCGAGGGCCTGGGCCTGGAGGAGGCCGGTGTGACGCTCGGCGAGGACGGCCTCGTCGCGGTCGACGGCGCGCTGCGCACCTCGGCCCAGGGTGTCTATGCAATCGGCGACCTGGTGCCGGGGCCCGCCCTGGCGCACAAGGCCTCCGACGAGGGCATCATCGCCGTCGAGGACGCGGCCGGCCTGGAGACCCACCCGATCGCCTACCCGGACATCCCGCGGGCGACCTTCTGCACGCCCAACGTCGCCTCGTTCGGGCTCACCGAGGCCCAGGCCGTCGAGCAGGGCTTCGACGTGAAGGTCGGAAAGCTCCAGTACGGCGCCGTGGGCGCCGGCACCGTCTACGGCGACCGCACCGGCCTGGTCAAGGTGATCGGCGAGGCCAAGTACGGCGAGCTGCTCGGCGGCCACATCGTCGGGGCGAAGGCGACCGAGCTGATCCAGGAGCTGGTCAACGTCCGCGCACTCGAGGGCGGCATCGGCGAGGTGGCGCGAATGGTCCACGGCCACCCCACCCTGTCCGAGGCGGTCATGGAAGCGGCGCGTGACGCCGACGGCTGGCTCATCCACGGCTAGCGGACCACCGGTGCCCGCCGACGGGATCGTCGAGGTGCAGATCGCCGGGACCGGCGGCGCGGCTGCAGCCGAGCACGAACCGGGCCGGCCGGTCTTCTACTACGACCTCGCCAGCCCCGAGAGCTGGCTGGTGGCCGAACGGGCCCACCACGTGCTCGGCGTGGTCCCGGTGTGGGAGCCGGTGGCGCTGGGTCCCCCCGCCTTTCGCTGCGCGGCCGAGCGCGACGCCCACCTGGAGGACCTGACTCGCGCCCTGGCCGCCCACGGCCTGCAGTCTCCGCGCTGGCCGGCGGCCTGGCCCGGCGAGGCGCGCCCCGCGATGCTCGCCGCCACCTACGCCCAGCGGATCGGGAAGGTCGTGGCCTTCTCCCTGGCCGCGTTTCGCCAGGCCTACGCCGGCGGGCGCGACCTGGGCGACCCGGAGACCGCGCTGATCGCCGGCGCGGCATGCGAGATCGCGCCGCGCGCGATCCTCAAGGCACTGGAGACGCGCGGCGTGACCGACGGGCTCGAGGCCGCGACCGCGGCGGCGCGCGCCGCCGGCGTGGCGCGCGTGCCGGCGATCGGGATCGGCGCGCGCGTGTTTCACGGCTGCGAGGAGCTCGACGCGGCCGCCGTTGCGGTGGCGGAGGCCAGGGCGTGAGAGCGAGCCGCGCCTACACGGTCAAGCACGTGCGCGGCGGTGCGCTGCCCCGCCTGGCCGACCCCCACCGGGTCGACCACGTCGAGGTCGTCGAGCTCGGGTCCGGCGAGGTCGTCCTCTTCTGGGACCTCACCGCCGACGGCGCCCGCCGGGTGCTGCGCCAGCTGCGCGAGGATCTCGCCAACCTCGACGCGCAGGAGTTCTTCACTGCCTGGCGCGCCGCCGACGACGAGGGCGCGCGAACCTAGATGGCCGAGCTCCATCCGCTCCCCGAGCCCGGCATCGCCCGCGACTGGCTCGCGACGATGCTGCTCATCCGCCGCTTCGAGGAGCGCGCCGGAGAGATGTACGCCAAGGCGAAGGTCGGCGGGTTCCTGCACCTCGCGATCGGCGAGGAGGCGACCATCGTCGGCACCGCGCGCGCGCTGCGCGACTCCGACTACCTCGTCTCCACCTACCGCTCGCACGGCCACACGCTCGCGCGCGGCTCCGAGCCGGGACGGGTCATGGCCGAGCTGTTCGGCCGCGAGGACGGGCTGTGCCGCGGCCGCGGGGGCTCCATGCACATGTTCGACCTCGAACGGCGGTTCATGGGCGGCTACGGGATCGTCGGGGGCAACCTCCCGCTCGCCGCGGGGATGGCGCTGCGCGCCGACTACCTCGGCGACGACGACGTCACGGTCTGCACGTTCGGAGACGGCGCCTCCAATCAGGGGACCTTCGGCGAGACGATGAACCTCGCCGCCCTGTGGAAGCTGCCGGTCGTCTTCCAGGTCACCAACAACCAGTTCGGGATGGGCACCGCGCTCGCGCGCCATTCCGCGGTGACCGATCTGCGCCTGAAGGGCGAGTCCTTCGGCGTGCCCGGGCTGAGCTGCGACGGCATGGACGTCGCCGACACCCACGCGGTGATGGGCGAGGCGATCTGCATCGCCCGGGAGGAGCGCCGCCCGATGCTCGTCGAGGCCCTGACCTACCGGTTCCGCGGCCACTCCATGGCCGACCCGGAGGAGTACCGGACCAAGGAGCAGGTGGAGGAGTGGCGCGCCCGCGACCCGGTCGAGACGTTCGGCGCCCGCCTGGTGGAGGAGGGTGTGGTCCGAGCGGAGGAGCGGGAGGCGCTGGACTCCGAGGCGCTGGCCGCGGTCGACGCCGCTGTCGCCTTCGCCGACGCCTCCCCGTTCCCGGCGCCGGAGTCCCTCTACGACGACGTCTACGTGCTCGGTGACCTGGTCCGTGGCTGGTACTCGGTCGACGAGCGCTCCGCCGGCGTGCACCGCGGCGAGGACGAGCGGCGGATGGCGCGCGACGCGCCGGAGGCCTGAACGCGCGTGGCCGTCATGCGCTACCGCGAGGCCCTGAACGCCGCCCTGCGCGAGGAGATGGAGCGCGACGAGCGCGTCATGCTCATGGGCGAGGACATCGGGGTGTTCAACGGCGCCTTCAAGGTGACCGCCGGGCTGCTCGACGCCTTCGGGGAGCGCCGCGTCCGCGACACCCCGATCTCCGAGAACACGATCGTGGGGATGGGCGTCGGCGCGGCGATGACCGGGCTGCGCCCCGTGGTCGAGCTCATGACCATCAACTTCTCGCTGCTGGCGTTCGACCAGATCGTCAACCACGCCGCCCACATCCGTTACATGTTCGGCGGCCAGGTCGAGGTCCCGCTGGTCGTGCGCATGCCCCAAGGCGCCGGGCACCAGCTCGGGCCGACGCACTCCCACTGCCTCGAGGCGCTGTTCCTCCACGTTCCCGGCCTGCTCGTCGCCGTCCCCTCCACCCCCGCCGACGCCAAGGGGCTGCTCAAGGCGGCCATCCGCGACGACAACCCGGTGATCTTCATCGAGCACGAGTACCTCTACGGCCAGCGCGGCGAGGTTCCCGAGTCTGGGGACGACGTGGCGGAGTTCGGCCACGCCGCGATCCGGCGCGCGGGCGACGACGTCACCGTCGTGGGCATCTCGCGCATGGCGATCACCGCCGAGCAGGCCGCCGAGACGCTGTGGGAGGAGCACGAGATCGCCGCGGAGGTGATCGACCCCCGCACGCTGCGCCCGCTGGACCTCGACACGATCCTGGCGTCGGTGCGCCGGACGAACCGCTGCGTGATCGTCGAAGAGGGCTGGCCCCACGGTGGGGTCGGGGCCAACCTCGCCGCGCTCGTGCAGGAGCAGGCGTTCGACGACCTCGACGCGCCGATCGCGCGGGTGACCGGCGCCGACCTCCCGATGCCCTACTCCAAGCCGCTCGAGCAGATCGCCTTCCCGCACGAGCCCCAGGTGGTCGACGCCGTGCTGGCCACCTGCCGCGGGGCCTGAGTAGGCTCAAACCATGCCCGAGGTCGTCATGCCCCGCCTGTCGGACTCCATGGAGGAGGGCACGATCCTGAAGTGGCTGCGCGCCGACGGCGACGAGGTCCGGCGCGGTGACGAGCTCGTCGAGATCGAGACCGACAAGGCGACGATGACCTATGAGGCCGACGGCGACGGCGTGCTCGAGATCCTCGCCGCCGAGGGCGCCACGCTGCCCATCGGCGAGGTGATCGCGCGGATCGGGGGTGGCCGAGCGAACGGGAACGCGCCCGAGGCTCCGGACGAGGCGCCTGGCCCGGGGGCGCCCGGCGCGGCGGACGGGCAGGCCCCGGTCGCTCCGGTCGCCGCGGCCCCCGCCGTGGGCCCTGCACCACAGCCGGTGGCCGAGCCCGGACGCGGGGTGGCAGAAGCGCCGCCGCCGGCCGAGACGCCCGCCGACGGGCCGGGACCGGTGCCCGCGCCCGAATCCGCGCCCGCGGCCGCGCCCGTCCCCGCCGGCGGCGAGCGCCTCAAGGCCTCGCCCGTCGCCCGGCGGGTCGCGCGGGAGCAGGGCGTGGACCTCGCCACCCTCACCGGGTCCGGCCCGAACGGGCGCATCGTCAAGGCCGACGTCGAGGCAGCGGCGCGGGCGCCCACAGCGCCCGCAACCCAGCCGGCCGCGCCGGCGGCGCCGCCCGCTCCCGCGGCTCACCCCGCTCCACCGGCCGGCGACCGCGGCCCCGCCAAGGGCGACGTGGAGGTCCAGGAGCTCGACCGCACCCAGCAGACGATCGCGCGGCGGATGGCCGAGGCCAAGGCGACCATTCCGGAGTTCACGCTGGAGGCCACCATCGACATGGAGGCGGCCGTCGCGGCGCGGGCGCAGCTCAAGCGGCTCGCCGTCGAGGACCAGCCGGTCCCCTCCTACAACGACATGGTCGTCCGGGCGTGCGCGCTGGCGCTGCGCGAGCATCCGCGCGCCAACGGCGCCTACCGCGACGGGCGCTTCGAGCTGCACGGCCGGGTCAACGTGGGCGTCGCGGTCGCCACGGAGGACGCGCTCGTGGTGCCCACCGTCTTCGACGCCGACACGAAGAGCCTCGCCGCCATCGCCGCGGAGACCCGGGTGCTCGCCGAGCGCGTGCGCAGCGCCACGATCACCCCGCCCGAGCTCTCGGGCGGGACCTTCACCGTCTCCAACCTGGGCATGTTCGGCGTGCGGAGCTTCACCGCCGTCATCAACCCGCCCCATGGGGCGGGTTGATGACGGCGGTGAAGCTCCGCACGCCGAACATGCCCAGGTTGGAGACGGTGAAGGTCCCGCCCGAGAGCTCGGGCGGGGTGATCGTGGCGCTGCGCACGCGCTCGGCGAGCACCCGGGTCTCCGCGGCGATGGCGGCGAGGCTCTTCGTGTCGGCGTCGAAGACGGTGGGCACCACGAGCGCGTCCTCCGTGGCGACCGCGACGCCCACGTTGACCCGGCCGTGCAGCTCGAAGCGCCCGTCGCGGTAGGCGCCGTTGGCGCGCGGATGCTCGCGCAGCGCCAGCGCGCACGCCCGGACGACCATGTCGTTGTAGGAGGGGACCGGCTGGTCCTCGACGGCGAGCCGCTTGAGCTGCGCCCGCGCCGCGACGGCCGCCTCCATGTCGATGGTGGCCTCCAGCGTGAACTCCGGAATGGTCGCCTTGGCCTCGGCCATCCGCCGCGCGATCGTCTGCTGGGTGCGGTCGAGCTCCTGGACCTCCACGTCGCCCTTGGCGGGGCCGCGGTCGCCGGCCGGTGGAGCGGGGTGAGCCGCGGGAGCGGGCGGCGCCGCCGGCGCGGCCGGCTGGGTTGCGGGCGCTGTGGGCGCCCGCGCCGCTGCCTCGACGTCGGCCTTGACGATGCGCCCGTTCGGGCCGGACCCGGTGAGGGTGGCGAGGTCCACGCCCTGCTCCCGCGCGACCCGCCGGGCGACGGGCGAGGCCTTGAGGCGCTCGCCGCCGGCGGGGACGGGCGCGGCCGCGGGCGCGGATTCGGGCGCGGGCACCGGTCCCGGCCCGTCGGCGGGCGTCTCGGCCGGCGGCGGCGCTTCTGCCACCCCGCGTCCGGGCTCGGCCACCGGCTGTGGTGCAGGGCCCACGGCGGGGGCCGCGGCGACCGGAGCGACCGGGGCCTGCCCGTCCGCCGCGCCGGGCGCCCCCGGGCCAGGCGCCTCGTCCGGAGCCTCGGGCGCGTTCCCGTTCGCTCGGCCACCCCCGATCCGCGCGATCACCTCGCCGATGGGCAGCGTGGCGCCCTCGGCGGCGAGGATCTCGAGCACGCCGTCGCCGTCGGCCTCATAGGTCATCGTCGCCTTGTCGGTCTCGATCTCGACGAGCTCGTCACCGCGCCGGACCTCGTCGCCGTCGGCGCGCAGCCACTTCAGGATCGTGCCCTCCTCCATGGAGTCCGACAGGCGGGGCATGACGACCTCGGGCATGGTTTGAGCCTACTCAGGCCCCGCGGCAGGTGGCCAGCACGGCGTCGACCACCTGGGGCTCGTGCGGGAAGGCGATCTGCTCGAGCGGCTTGGAGTAGGGCATCGGGAGGTCGGCGCCGGTCACCCGCGCGATCGGCGCGTCGAGGTCGTCGAACGCCTGCTCCTGCACGAGCGCGGCGAGGTTGGCCCCGACCCCACCGTGGGGCCAGCCCTCTTCGACGATCACGCAGCGGTTCGTCCGGCGCACCGACGCCAGGATCGTGTCGAGGTCCAGCGGGCGCAGCGTGCGGGGGTCGATCACCTCCGCGGCGATCTCGTGCTCCTCCCACAGCGTCTCGGCGGCCTGCTCGGCGGTGATCGCCATGCGCGAGATGCCCACGACGGTGACGTCGTCGCCCGCGCGCCGGATCGCGGCGTGGCCGAACTCCGCCACGTCGTCCCCAGACTCGGGAACCTCGCCGCGCTGGCCGTAGAGGTACTCGTGCTCGATGAAGATCACCGGGTTGTCGTCGCGGATGGCCGCCTTGAGCAGCCCCTTGGCGTCGGCGGGGGTGGAGGGGACGGCGACGAGCAGGCCGGGAACGTGGAGGAACAGCGCCTCGAGGCAGTGGGAGTGCGTCGGCCCGAGCTGGTGCCCGGCGCCTTGGGGCATGCGCACGACCAGCGGGACCTCGACCTGGCCGCCGAACATGTAACGGATGTGGGCGGCGTGGTTGACGATCTGGTCGAACGCCAGCAGCGAGAAGTTGATGGTCATGAGCTCGACCACGGGGCGCAGCCCGGTCATCGCCGCGCCGACGCCCATCCCCACGATCGTGTTCTCGGAGATCGGGGTGTCGCGGACGCGGCGCTCCCCGAAGGCGTCGAGCAGCCCGGCGGTCACCTTGAAGGCGCCGTTGAACACCCCGATGTCCTCGCCCATGAGCATGACGCGCTCGTCGCGCTCCATCTCCTCGCGCAGGGCGGCGTTCAGGGCCTCGCGGTAGCGCATGACGGCCACGCGCGTTCAGGCCTCCGGCGCGTCGCGCGCCATCCGCCGCTCGTCCTCGCCGCGGTGCACGCCGGCGGAGCGCTCGTCGACCGAGTACCAGCCACGGACCAGGTCACCGAGCACGTAGACGTCGTCGTAGAGGGACTCCGGCGCCGGGAACGGGGAGGCGTCGGCGAAGGCGACAGCGGCGTCGACCGCGGCCAGCGCCTCGGAGTCCAGCGCCTCCCGCTCCTCCGCTCGGACCACACCCTCCTCCACCAGGCGGGCGCCGAACGTCTCGACCGGGTCGCGGGCGCGCCACTCCTCCACCTGCTCCTTGGTCCGGTACTCCTCCGGGTCGGCCATGGAGTGGCCGCGGAACCGGTAGGTCAGGGCCTCGACGAGCATCGGGCGGCGCTCCTCCCGGGCGATGCAGATCGCCTCGCCCATCACCGCGTGGGTGTCGGCGACGTCCATGCCGTCGCAGCTCAGCCCGGGCACGCCGAAGGACTCGCCCTTCAGGCGCAGATCGGTCACCGCGGAATGGCGCGCGAGCGCGGTGCCCATCCCGAACTGGTTGTTGGTGACCTGGAAGACGACCGGCAGCTTCCACAGGGCGGCGAGGTTCATCGTCTCGCCGAAGGTCCCCTGATTGGAGGCGCCGTCTCCGAACGTGCAGACCGTGACGTCGTCGTCGCCGAGGTAGTCGGCGCGCAGCGCCATCCCCGCGGCGAGCGGGAGGTTGCCCCCGACGATCCCGTAGCCGCCCATGAACCGCCGTTCGAGGTCGAACATGTGCATGGAGCCCCCGCGGCCGCGGCACAGCCCGTCCTCGCGGCCGAACAGCTCGGCCATGACCCGTCCCGGCTCGGAGCCGCGCGCGAGCGTGTGGCCGTGCGAGCGGTAGGTGGAGACGAGGTAGTCGGAGTCGCGCAGCGCGCGCGCGGTGCCGACGATGGTCGCCTCCTCGCCGATCGCGAGGTGCAGGAACCCGCCGACCTTCGCCTTGGCGTACATCTCTCCGGCGCGCTCCTCGAAGCGGCGGATGAGCAGCATCGTCGCGAGCCAGTCGCGGGCGATGCCGGGCTCGGGGAGCGGATGGAGCTCGGCCATCTAGGTTCGCGCGCCCTCGTCGTCGGCGGCGCGCCAGGCAGTGAAGAACTCCTGCGCGTCGAGGTTGGCGAGATCCTCGCGCAGCTGGCGCAGCACCCGGCGGGCGCCGTCGGCGGTGAGGTCCCAGAAGAGGACGACCTCGCCGGACCCGAGCTCGACGACCTCGACGTGGTCGACCCGGTGGGGGTCGGCCAGGCGGGGCAGCGCACCGCCGCGCACGTGCTTGACCGTGTAGGCGCGGCTCGCTCTCACGCCCTGGCCTCCGCCACCGCAACGGCGGCCGCGTCGAGCTCCTCGCAGCCGTGAAACACGCGCGCGCCGATCCCGATCGCCGGCACGCGCGCCACGCCGGCGGCGCGCGCCGCCGCGGTCGCGGCCTCGAGCCCGTCGGTCACGCCGCGCGTCTCCAGTGCCTTGAGGATCGCGCGCGGCGCGATCTCGCATGCCGCGCCGGCGATCAGCGCGGTCTCCGGGTCGCCCAGGTCGCGCCCGCCGGCGTAGGCCTGGCGAAACGCGGCCAGGGAGAAGGCCACGACCTTCCCGATCCGCTGGGCGTAGGTGGCGGCGAGCATCGCGGGGCGCGCCTCGCCGGGCCAGGCCGCCGGCCAGCGCGGAGACTGCAGGCCGTGGGCGGCCAGGGCGCGAGTCAGGTCCTCCAGGTGGGCGTCGCGCTCGGCCGCGCAGCGAAAGGCGGGGGGACCCAGCGCCACCGGCTCCCACACCGGGACCACGCCGAGCACGTGGTGGGCCCGTTCGGCCACCAGCCAGCTCTCGGGGCTGGCGAGGTCGTAGTAGAAGACCGGCCGGCCCGGTTCGTGCTCGGCTGCAGCCGCGCCGCCGGTCCCGGCGATCTGCACCTCGACGATCCCGTCGGCGGGCACCGGTGGTCCGCTAGCCGTGGATGAGCCAGCCGTCGGCGTCACGCGCCGCTTCCATGACCGCCTCGGACAGGGTGGGGTGGCCGTGGACCATTCGCGCCACCTCGCCGATGCCGCCCTCGAGTGCGCGGACGTTGACCAGCTCCTGGATCAGCTCGGTCGCCTTCGCCCCGACGATGTGGCCGCCGAGCAGCTCGCCGTACTTGGCCTCGCCGATCACCTTGACCAGGCCGGTGCGGTCGCCGTAGACGGTGCCGGCGCCCACGGCGCCGTACTGGAGCTTTCCGACCTTCACGTCGAAGCCCTGCTCGACGGCCTGGGCCTCGGTGAGCCCGAACGAGGCGACGTTGGGCGTGCAGAAGGTCGCCCGCGGGATGTCCGGGTAGGCGATCGGGTGGGTCTCCAGGCCGGCCGCGTCCTCGACGGCGATGATGCCCTCGTCGGAGGCCTTGTGCGCCAGGGCGGGCCCCGGCACCAGGTCGCCGATTGCATAGACACCCTGGGCCGAGGTGCGCAGCGCGCCGTCGACCGCGACGAGGCCGTCCTCGCCGAGCGTCACACCGGCCTCCTCCAGGCCCAGGCCCTCGATGTCGGGCCCGCGCCCCGCGGCGATGACGAGATGGTCGGCCTCGGCGGCCTCGCCGCCGTGGGAGAAGGTCACGCCGCCCTTGCCGGCCTTGACGTCGGACACCAGCGTGTCGGTGTGCAGCGCGATCTCCTGCTTCTTGAGCCCGCGGGCGACCAGCTTCGAGATGTCGGCGTCCTCGGTCGGGAGCACCCGATCGAGCGCCTCGAAGAGCGAGACCGCGACGCCCAGGCGCGCATAGGCGGAGGCGACCTCGGCGCCCGAGGCGCCGGCGCCCACCACCGCGAGGGTCTCGGGCAGTGCGGACAGCGCCCAGGCCTCCTCGGTCCCGATGACGCGCCCGCCGAGCTCGGCCCCGGGCAGTCCGCGGGGAACCGAGCCGCTGGCCAGGACGACGGTCCCGGCCTCGATGCCGTCGCCGTCGAGGGCTCCGCCGATCTTCACGTTTCCGGCGGCGTCGACGGCGCCATGGCCCTCGATGAGGTCGATGGAGTTCTTCTTGAAGAGGCCCGCGACGCCCCCGGTCAGGGTCTTGACGACCTTGGCGCGGCGCGCGCTCACGGCGTCGTAGTCGACGGAGGGCTCGGCGACGGTGATCCCGAACTCGCCGGCCTCGCGCACCTCGTCGAGGACGTCGGCGACGCGCAGGACCGCCTTGGCGGGGATGCACGCATAGTTCAGGCAGCGCCCGCCCACCGCATCGCGCTCCACCACCGCGGTCCTCATGCCCAGCTGGGTGGCCCGGATCGCGGCGACGTAGCCGCCGGGGCCCGAGCCGATCACGACGCAGTCGTACGCGCTCTCGGCCATGTTCCTGAGCCTAGATGATCGGTTTCGCGGCCGCGTGGGGGCTACGACGCACGGGGGCGCTCGGGCATCTGGAGGCGCGCCATCGCGCGAACGAGCGCCCAGAACAGGGTTCCGGCCGGGATGCCGATGACCAGCACGATGGCGACTCCCTTGAGCGACTCGGCGCGGGTCAGAAGCAGCGCCAGGTAGACCAGCAGGAGGCCGAGCAGGAACTGGAACCCGAGGACCGCCCAGTAGCGCGCCCGCCACATCCCGTACGCGGCGAGCCCGAGCAGCGCCTCCGAGAAGAGGATGCCGGTCAGCGCGGGGCGCTCTCCGTCGACCTCGAGGCCGGCTAGGTAGGCGACGAGGTTGCCGAGCGCCAGCACGGTGGCGGCGATCGCGCCGACCGTAACCGCGCGGGGGCGCTCACCCTCGGCCAGAGGCTCGAGCGTGTCACGGATCCTCTGGTTGCGCGCCTCCATGCGCTCCGAGCGGTTCGGGCGCGCCCGGGCAGGGGCGCCCGCGGGCTTCGCGGCGCCGCCCTCCGCGGCGCGCCGGCGCTTGCGGCTACGTTGCCCCAAGGTGGACCTCCTCCAAGGCCAGCTCGGCGCGCAGTGCGCGGGCGGCGACCTCCGGATCGGCTGCCTCGGCGATCGCGCGCACGACGGCGATGCGCCGCGCCCCCGCATCGACGACGGCGGCGACGTTGTCGGGCGCGATCCCGCCGATCGCAAACCACGGGACGGTGGCGTGGGCCGCCGCGTGGACGACGAGCTCGAGCCCGACCGCGGGGCGCCCGGGCTTTGTCGGGGTCGCGTGAACCGGCCCGACCGCGATGTAGTCGGCGTCGGCGTCGGCG
>Ga0136612_10000700_pt1 | contig 12818 bp, 10 predicted proteins | sample AntDryUQ224A2306_2_FD_106644 | JGI IMG/M metagenome (GOLD analysis project Ga0136612, IMG submission 106644) | Polar desert sand microbial communities from Dry Valleys, Antarctica - metaG UQ224A (23.06) | ecosystem: Environmental > Terrestrial > Soil > Desert | place: Antarctica: Dry Valley...
GAACAGCGCGTCGACGGCCTCCTGCAGCATCCGCTTCTCGTTGTTGACGATGATCTCGGGAGCACCGAGGTCCAGCAGCCGCTTGAGCCGGTTGTTCCGGTTGATGACGCGGCGGTACAGGTCGTTCAGGTCCGAGGTGGCGAAACGGCCACCGTCGAGCTGCACCATGGGGCGCAGGTCCGGCGGGATCACCGGGACGCAGTCCAGCACCATGCCCATCGGGGAGTTGCGGGTGTTCAGGAACGCCGCGACGACCTTGAGTCGCTTGAGCGCGCGCAGCTTCTTCTGCCCCTTGCCGGAGCGGATCGTCTCGCGCAGCGATTCCGCCTCGGCCACCAGGTCGAAGTTCTGCAGCAGCTTCTGCAGGGCTGTGGCGCCCATGCCGCCCTCGAAGTACTCACCGAAGCGGTCGCGCAGCTCGCGGTACAGCATCTCGTCGCCGATGAGCTGCTTGACGTCGAGCTTGCGGAAGGTGTCCATCACCTCGTCGAGGCGGTCGATCTCCCGCTGGGACCGGTCGCGGATCTGGCGCATCTCGCGCTCGCCACCCTCGCGGACCTTCCGGCGTACGTCGCTCTTCGCGCCTTCGGCCTCCAGCTCGGCGAGATCGGCCTCGAGCTTCTTCTGCCGGTCCTCGACGTCGGAGTCGCGCTGGTTCTCCAGGTGCTTGCGCTCGGCCGACATCTCCGCCTCGACGGTCGGCAGGTCCCGGTGTCGAGCCTCGCTGTCGACGGTGGTGATCAGGTACGCCGCGAAGTAGATGATCTTCTCGAGATCCTTCGGCGCCAGGTCGAGCAGGTAGCCCAACCGGGACGGAACGCCCTTGAAGTACCAGATGTGGGTGACCGGAGCGGCCAGCTCGATGTGGCCCATCCGCTCACGGCGAACCTTGGCGCGGGTCACCTCCACGCCGCACCGCTCGCAGATGATGCCCTTGAACCGGACCCGCTTGTACTTGCCGCAGTAGCACTCCCAGTCCCGGGTGGGACCGAAGATCTTCTCGCAGAACAGGCCGTCCTTCTCAGGACGAAGGGTCCGGTAGTTGATGGTCTCGGGCTTCTTGACCTCGCCGTGCGACCACTGCCGGATGTCGTCGGCAGTGGCCAGTCCGATACGCAGTTCGTCGAAGAAGTTGACGTCTAGCACTATTTTTCCTTCTTCCATGTTTTCAAAGTCGCGTAAGAGTCGGAGTCGGGTCTGCCGCGCCAGAAGCCGGCGATGCACACCGCGGCTCCGCCTCTACACCTCTTCAACGCTGCTCGGCTCGCGCCTGGACAGGTCGATGCCCAACTCCTCCGCGGCGCGGAACACGTCCTCGTCGGTGTCCTTGAGCTCGATGGACACACCGTCGCTGGAGAGCACCTCGACGTTCAGGCACAGCGACTGCAGCTCCTTGAGCAGCACCTTGAACGACTCCGGGATACCCGGCTCTGGGATGTTCTCGCCCTTGACGATGGCCTCGTAGACCTTCACCCGGCCGAGCACGTCGTCGCTCTTGATGGTGAGCAGCTCCTGCAGCGCGTACGCCGCGCCGTAGGCCTGCATCGCCCAGCACTCCATCTCACCGAAGCGCTGACCACCGAACTGTGCCTTACCGCCCAGCGGCTGCTGGGTGATCATCGAGTACGGGCCGGTCGAACGGGCGTGGATCTTGTCGTCGACCAGGTGCAGCAGCTTGATGATGTAGATGTACCCGACCGAGATCGGGGCCGGGAACGGGTCGCCGGTGCGGCCGTCGAACAACCGCGCCTTGCCGGTCTGCTCGACCATCCGCTTGCCGTCCCGGTTGGGGAAGGTCGACCCGAGCAGGCCGATGATCTCCTCCTCGCGGGCGCCGTCGAAGACCGGCGTCGCTGTGTTGGTGCCCGGCTCGGCGTTTCGTGCGGCCTCCGGCAGGACCTTGGCCCAGTCCGGGTTCCCCTCGACCTGCCAGCCGGACTTGGCGACCCACCCGAGGTGGGTCTCCAGCACCTGGCCGACGTTCATCCGGCCCGGTACGCCGAGCGGGTTCAGGACGATGTCGACCGGCGTGCCGTCCTCGAGGAACGGCATGTCCTCCTGCGGCAGGATCTTGGCGATGACGCCCTTGTTGCCGTGCCGGCCGGCGAGCTTGTCGCCGTCCTGGATCTTGCGCATCTGCGCGACGTAGACCCGGATCAGTTCGTTCACCCCGGCCGGCAGCTCGTCGCCGTCGTCCCGGCTGAACACGCGGACGCCGATGACCTTGCCGCCCTCGCCGTGCTTGACCTTCAGCGAGGTGTCCCGGACCTCCCGGGCCTTCTCTCCGAAGATCGCCCGCAGCAGCCGCTCTTCCGGAGTCAGCTCGGTCTCGCCCTTAGGCGTCACTTTGCCGATCAGGATGTCGCCGGGGACGACCTCGGCGCCGATGCGGATGATGCCCCGCTCGTCGAGGTCGGCTAGCACTTCCTCGGAGACGTTCGGGATGTCCCGGGTGATCTCTTCCGCGCCGAGCTTCGTGTCGCGGGCGTCGACCTCGAACTCCTCGATGTGGATCGAGGACAGCACGTCGTCCTGCACGAGGCGCTGGGAGAGGATGATCGCGTCCTCGTAGTTGTGTCCCTCCCACGGCATGAAGGCGACGAGCAGGTTCTTGCCCAACGCCATCTCGCCGTTGTCGGTGCACGGTCCGTCGGCGATGACCTGACCGGCCTCGACCCGGGACCCCTCGTCGACGATCGGGCGCTGGTTGATGCAGGTGCCCTGGTTGGAACGGCGGAACTTGTGCAGCCGGTAGGTGTTGCGGGTGCCGTCGTCGGCCATCACCGTGATCAGATCGGCCGACACGTCCTCCACGACACCGGCCTTGGTCGCCACCAGCACGTCACCGGCGTCGACCGCGGCACGCAACTCCATGCCAGTGCCGACGAGCGGTGATTCGCTGCGCAGCAGCGGCACGGACTGACGCTGCATGTTGGCGCCCATCAGGGCGCGGTTGGCGTCGTCGTGCTCGAGGAACGGGATCATGGCGGTGGCCACGGAGACCATCTGCCGCGGGGAGACGTCCATGTAATCGACGCCCTCGCCGTCGATCAGGTCGACCTCGCCGCCCTTACGCCGCACGAGCACCCGCGGGTCGGTGAAGCGGCCCTTGGGGTCCAGCGGAGAGTTCGCCTGGGCGACGACGTGGCGGTCCTCCTCGTCGGCGGTGAGGTAGTCGATCTGGTCGGTCACGACGCCTTTGGTCACCTTGCGATACGGCGTCTCGACGAACCCGAACGAGTTCACCCGGGCGAAGGTCGACAGCGAACCGATCAAGCCGATGTTCGGCCCTTCCGGTGTCTCGATCGGGCACATCCGGCCGTAGTGGCTGGGGTGCACGTCGCGGACTTCGAAGCCGGCCCGCTCACGCGAGAGGCCACCGGGGCCGAGCGCGGACAGCCGCCGCTTGTGGGTCAGACCGGCCAACGGGTTGGTCTGGTCCATGAACTGCGAGAGCTGAGAGGTCCCGAAGAACTCCTTGATCGAAGCCACGACGGGGCGGATGTTGATCAGCGTCTGCGGCGTGATCGCCTCGACGTCCTGAGTGGTCATCCGCTCACGGACGACGCGCTCCATCCGCGACAGACCGACCCGGATCTGGTTCTGGATCAACTCACCGACGGTGCGCAGGCGACGGTTGCCGAAGTGGTCGATGTCGTCGGTCTCGTAGCCGTCCTCGCCGGCCTGCAGCCGAACGACGTACTCGATCGTGGCCAGTACGTCGTCCTCGGTGAGAACGCCGTGCTTGTACGGCAGGTCGAGGCTGAGCTTCTTGTTGATCTTGTACCGGCCGACCTTGGCCAGGTCGTAGCGCTTGACGTTGAAGAACAGGTTCTCCAGCAACGTCTGGGCGCTCTCCCGCGTCGGGGGCTCGCCCGGACGCAGCTTGCGGTAGATGTCCAGCAGCGCCTCGTCCTGAGTGGCGATGTGGTCTTTCTCCAGGGTGGCCAGCATGGTCTCGGACCAGCTGAAGCGGCCCCGGATACGCTCCTCGGTCCAACCCAGCGCCTTGAGCAGCACGGTCACCGGCTGGCGGCGCTTGCGGTCGATGCGAACGCCGACGGTGTCGCGCTTGTCGACATCGAACTCCAGCCAGGCACCACGGCTGGGAATCACCTTGCAGCTGAAGATGTCCTTGTCGGTGACCTTGTCCAGGGTCCGGTCGAAGTAGACGCCGGGCGAGCGGACCAGCTGGGAAACCACGACCCGCTCGGTGCCGTTGATGATGAACGTGCCCTTGGCCGTCATCATCGGGAAGTCGCCCATGAAGACGGTCTGGCTCTTGATCTCGCCGGTCACGTTGTTCGTGAACTCCGCGGTGACGAACAGCGGAGCGGCGAAGGTCATGTCCTTGTCCTTGCACTCCTCTTCGGAGGCCTTGACCTCCTCGAAGCGAGGGTTGGAGAAGGACAGCGACATCGAGCCGGAAAAGTCCTCGATCGGCGAGATCTCGCCGAGGATGTCGGCCAGGCCGCTGGTGGCTTCTGCCTCCCCCGCGACGCGGGCGGCCCAGGCTTCCTTGCCGACGAGCCAGTCGAACGATTCGGTCTGCAGCGACAGCAGATCTGGAACCTCGAGGGGCTCTCGGATCTTCGCGAATGAGATGCGCGCCGGTGCGCCGGGGATTCCTGCGATGGTGGTACGGGCCTTACTGGGGGTCGTTGTTGCGGTGTTCTTGCCGGGGCGGGAGCCAGCCAAGATGCGTCCTTCCGAGGACCAGTGGTAGAGCGGTCGGGCTATTTACTTGTGATGCGCGCGCACCCCTGTTGACCCGCGTCGGCGGGCAGGCAAAAGGTGGGCAGCGCAAACCGGCAGTCTAGCTGAGGCCATGACTGCTGTCGAGCCCTACATCGCTCGGGTATGCCACTGTGCAGCAAGGGTGACGGCCATCACGGCTCTCGTCAAGTCCAACACCGACTTTCAGTGACTTCTTCCTCTCGGCTGAGCACCGGCCGGCGGTTGCCGGCCGGGCCTGACCCGAACGAGTAGCTGAACGCTCGTGTTACTTGACGGTGACGGTGGCTCCGGCACCCTCGAGGGCTGCGCGGCCCTTCTCGGCGGCCTCCTTGGTCACCTTCTCCAAGACTGTGCTCGGAGCGGCGTCGACCAGATCCTTGGCCTCCTTGAGGCCCAGGCTGGTCAGGGACCTGACCTCCTTGATGACCTGGATCTTCTTCTCACCCGCGGCCTCGAGGACCACGTCGAACTCGTCCTGCTCCTCGACGACCGGGGCCTCCGTACCGCCACCGCCACCGGCCGGTGCGGCCGCGGCAACGGGCACCGCGGCGGTGACGTCGAAGGTCTCTTCGAACTGCTTCACGAACTCCGACAACTCGAGCAGCGTCATCTCCTTGAAGACGTCGAGCAGGTCGTCGGTGGAAATCTTTGCCATGGTGATGGTTCCTCTCGATCTGGAACCCGGCTGGAATCCAGACCGGGGGGATGCTGTGGATGGCGCTTAGGTCAGGACTCCGACTCCGACTCCGAGACCGCCGCGGCCTCGGGCTCGGTGGTTGCAGTCGACTCCGTGGTTGCGGCCGACTCCGCGGTTGCGGCCGACTCCGTGGTTGCGGCCGACTCCGTGGTTGCGGTCGATTCGCCTGCCGGGGTTTCGCCTTGTTCTGTCGACCGCTTGTCGACCAGAGCGGCGGCCAACCGGGCTACCTGAGACAGCGGAGCCTGGAAAAGGCCGGCTGCCTTGGTCAGGCTGCCCTTCATCGCGCCGGCGAGCTTGGCCAGCAACACCTCGCGTGATTCGAGGTCGGCGATCCGGCTGATCTCGGCGGCTGAGAGCGGACGACCGTCGAGGACGCCGCCCTTGATGATCAGCAGGGGGTTGGCTCGCGAGAAGTCTCGCAGGCCCTTTGCCGCGGCCACGGGATCGCCGCCGATGAAGGCGATGGCCGTCGGGCCAGACAGCAGTTCGTCGAGTTCGGTGATCCCGGCGTCGTGCGCAGCGCGCTTGGTCAGCGTGTTCTTCACGATGGTGTACGTGCTGCCCTCACCGAGCGAGCGACGCAGCGTCGTCAGCTGAGCGACGGTCAACCCGCGGTACTCCGTCAGCACCGCGGCCGACGAAGCCTGGAACCGATTGGCGATCTCAGCGACCGCGCCGACCTTCTCCAGCCTGGCCATGTGCCTCCCTGTCTTCTGTGTAGTACGCCGGCCACCTGAACCCAGGCATGAGAAACGCCCCGACGCAACAGCGACGGGGCGTTCGACGTGGGCAAGCCACGGCAGCTGATCCGTCCCTCCTGCGCGGGCGCCCGGCATACGGGCCTTCGATCGTGCCTGAGCACGATCACCAGCGGTCTTTGGTGGGCTTTGGTGAATGGAACTTACGTCACTGTACGGCTTCGCAAGATCCGGCGACAAATCTGCTAGGCGGGGGCCTCGTCGAGAAGATTCCTGGTGCGATTCGGATCGACCGGGATCCCCGGCCCCATCGTCGTACTGAACGTGACCTTCTTGAGGAACTTCCCCTTCGACGATGCAGGCTTGGAGCGAAGGACCTCGTCGAGGGCCGCCGCGTAGTTCTCCACCAGCTTCTCGGTCGGAAATGAGGCCTTGCCGATGACCAGGTGCAGGTTCGCCTGCTTGTCGACGCGGAAGTTGATCTTGCCGCCCTTGATGTCGGTGACCGCCTTGCCCACGTTCGGTGTGACCGTCCCGGTCTTGGGGTTGGGCATGAGTCCCCGTGGGCCGAGGATGCGGGCGATCCGCCCCACCTTGGCCATCTGGTCCGGCGTGGCGATCGCGGCGTCGAAGTCCAGGAACCCGCCCTGGATCCGCTCGATCAGGTCGTCCGAGCCGACGATGTCGGCACCGGCGGCCTCCGCCTCGGCGGCCTTGTCGCCGGTGGCGAAGACGATGACGCGAGCGGTCTTCCCGGTGCCGTGCGGCAGGTTCACGGTGCCGCGCACCATCTGATCGGCCTTGCGCGGGTCGACGCCCAGCCGCAGCGCGACCTCCACCGTTGCGTCATAGGACGTCTTGGAGGTCTGCGGCGCCAGCCGAGCGGCCTCGAGCGGGCTGTACATGCGGTCGGCGTCCACGAGTTCAGCGGCCTGCCGATAGGACTTGCTGCGCTTCATGTGCATTCCCTTCTTGTCGCGCCTGCCGGCGCGGGACGTGTGGTGTAGCGGACCAGCGCGGCCCTCCCACTGGTGCTGGTGCTGTCTAGCTCCTGACGGTGTGACCTCTGTCAGTTCCTGACGGTGATACCCATGGATCGTGCGGTCCCGGCGATGATCTTCTCGGCCTGATCCAGATCATTCGCGTTCAGGTCGTCCATCTTCGCCCTGGCGATGTCCCGGACCTGGTCCCGCGTCACCACTGCGACCTTGGTCTTGTGCGGCTCTCCGCTGCCCTTCTCGACGCCTGCCGCCTTGAGGAGCAGCCGCGCCGCCGGGGGCGTCTTCGTCACGAACGTGAAGGAGCGGTCCTCGTACACCGAGATCTCGACCGGTACGACGTCACCGCGTTGGGCCTCGGTGGCGGCGTTGTAGGCCTTACAGAACTCCATGATGTTCACGCCGTGCTGGCCCAGCGCGGGCCCTACCGGCGGGGCGGGGGTGGCCGCGCCGGCCTTGATCTGCAGCTTGATGACGGCTGCGAGCTTCTTCCTCGGGGGCATGCTCGGTCTCTCTCTTCGTGGGCTGGTCGGCTAGGTCGTGGGCTGGCTAGATCTTGGAGACTTGGGCAAAGGACAACTCCACCGGAGTCTCCCGGCCGAAGATCGAGACCAAGACCTTGACCTTGTGCTGCTCGGGGTTGATCTCGCTGATGGTTGCCGGCAGCGTCGCGAACGGACCGTCCATGACGGTGACCGACTCGCCGATCTCGAAGTCGACGACGGTCGGCTTGGCTGCCGCACCGGGCTGACCAGCCTGCTCGCGAGCACTCGCCGGGATCAAAATCTTGACGACCTCATCGAGGGACAGCGGGGACGGGCGCGAGGTGGCGCCGACGAAACCCGTGACACCGGGCGTGTTCCGGACCGCTCCCCAGGACTCGTCGTTGAGGTCCATCCGGACGAGCATGTAGCCGGGGAAGACCTTGCGCTGCACCATCTGCGCCTTGCCGTTCTTGATCTCCCGGACCTCCTCGGTAGGAACCTCGATCTGGAAGATGTAGTCCTCCATGTCCAGCGAGTTGATCCGGCTCTCCAGGTTCGTCTTGACCTTGTTCTCGTAGCCTGCGTAGGAGTGCACGACGTACCACTCACCCGGTGCGCGACGCAGCTCCTGCCGGAGTTCGTCGGTGGGATCGAGTTCCACCGGCTCGGCCGCTACCGCCGCAACCTCGGGCTCCACGCCGCCGGCTGCGGAGTCATCGGTCACGGAGTCATCCGCCACAGAGCCATCAGCCACAGAGCCATCGGCCACGGAGTCGTCGGCAGCGGAGTCATCGGCAGCGGAGTCCTCGACCACGCCGTCGGCTGCGACCTCGGGCTCGGCCGCCGCCGGTGCGTCGGCGGGACTCTCGTCGTACTGGGACACGCTCACAGCTCTCTCTCGACAAACACGGGGAATCAGTTGACACAGAACATCTGCGGGTCGGCGATCAGCCGAAGACGATTAGCACACCCTGGGCGAAGAGGATGTCGAGTCCGGCGACCAGCGCCACCATGAACGTCACGAAGATGATCACGACGGTGGTGTAGGTGATCAGTTCCTTCCGCCCCGGCCAGATGACCTTGCCGAGCTCGGCGATCACCTCGCGCAGGAACCGCCCGACGCTACGTCGCCCGGTCCCACCGGCTCGGGGAGCCGGCGTGCCGCGGGTGCCGGCCGTACCGCTGGCACTGGTCACGAGCCCACCTCGTCTCGGTCGGCGAGCCGCGTTTGCGGCGCGCTGCATTCCATGGCTCGCTCGCTGCGCTCGCTCACGTACTCACCTCTCGCCGCGCTTCGGATCGCCGTTCGCAGGGGTGACAGGAATCGAACCTGCAGCCTGCGGTTTTGGAGACCGCTGCTCTGCCAATTGAGCTACACCCCTCTGCACCCCGCTGCCCGATCCAGCAGCAACCGGAACGAGCGGCACGGCCCGCGACCTGCCACGGGCACGCCAGGGTGGGGGATCACGTCGCCCCCGGGAGGCCAGTGTACCCAGGTGACCCGCTGGTCGGGTACGCCCGCCAGAGTCGAGCGACCGGACGCGGCTGATCGGCGCTGACTCGACAACAACAACGCCTCGCATCGTGACACGATTCCGCCATGCCTGCGCCGAAGATCAGCACCCGCATCGCTGCGATCACCGAGTCCGCGACGCTGGCCGTCGATGCGAGAGCGAAGGCCCTCAAAGCCGCGGGACGCCCGGTCATCGGCTTCGGTGCCGGCGAGCCGGACTTCCCAACCCCCGACTACATCGTCGAGGCGGCCATCGCCGCGTGCGCCCAGCCGAAATACCATCGCTATTCCCCCGCCGCCGGCCTGCCCGAGTTGCGCGCCGCGATCGCGGCGAAGACCGCCCGCGACTCGGGGTACGACGTCGCCCCGGCACAGGTGCTAGTGACCAACGGCGGCAAGCACGCCATCTATCAGGCGTTCGCGACCCTGCTGGACCCGGGCGACGAGGTGCTCCTGCCCGCGCCGTACTGGACGACGTACCCCGAATCGATCCGGCTCGCCGGCGGTGTACCGGTCGACGTCGCCACGGACGAGACCCAGGGCTATCTCGTCACCGTGGACCAACTCGAGGCCGCCCGGACCGACCGGACGACGGCGCTGCTGTTCTGCTCCCCGTCCAACCCGACCGGTGCGGTGTACCCGCCCGAGCAGGTGGCCGCGATCGGCGCCTGGGCCGTCGAGCACGGACTCTGGGTGATCACCGACGAGATCTACGAACACCTCGTGTACGGCGATGCAGTCCACGTCTCCATGCCGACCGCTGTTCCGGAGTTGGCCGAGCACTGCGTGGTCGTGAACGGCGTGGCCAAGACGTACGCGATGACCGGCTGGCGGGTGGGCTGGCTGATCGGGCCGCCCGCGGTGGTCGCGGCCGCAGCCAACCTGCAGTCGCACCTCACGTCGAACGTCGCGAACGTGTCGCAGGTCGCGGCGCTGTGCGCGGTCACCGGTGACCTGTCCGCGGTGCTGGCCATGCGTGCGGCATTCGACCGGCGCCGGCAGACGATCGTGGCGCTGCTCCAGGCGATCCCGGGTGTGGAGTGCCCCGAACCGCAGGGCGCCTTCTACGCCTATCCGTCGGTCCGGGGGCTGCTCGGGCGCCCGCTGCGAGGACGGACCGCGACCACGTCGGCGGAGTTGGCGACGCTGATCCTGGACGAGGTCGAAGTCGCCGTCGTACCCGGAGAGGCCTTCGGTACGCCGGGCTACCTGCGGTTGTCCTACGCCTTGGGCGACGACGACCTGGCAGAGGGCGTCGGGCGGATCGCCGCACTCGTGTCGGGTGGGTGAGCCCGCTCGCCGGATCAGTCAGAGGGCGCCGGCCCCGCGCAGCACGTCGAGCGCTGCGGGCAGTTCCTGCAGGGCCGTCTCGACGTCCTCGGGCGAAGCGATCTGCCACGCGTTGGCGTTGACGTAGCACCGGATCGCGGCGTCGAACACGTCGGCGCCGGACTCCTCCCTGGCGCGGTCGAGCATGGCCGACCCCTTGCCGTAGACGATGTCGATGTAAGTCTCGGCGCCGGGGAACTCCCCGATCGGTAGCCCCACGTCAAGCGTCTGCTGCAACGCACCCGGGTCCACGCGCTGCCCGCTGACCAGCCCTTCGGCGTACGTCGCGAATGACTCGTCGAGCCACGGGTTGCTGCCCTGGTCGTTGCCGACCATGCCGTAGAACCACATGTGCGCGACCTCGTGGATGAGAACCGTGTCCCCGGGTCCGGCCAGCAGGATCATCGCCGGGTACTCGATGCCGCCTCCGTAGTCGTCCAGCCGGGCCACGGTGAGCCGGTCGTACGGGAACGCGCCGAAGTACTGCTGCAGGGCATCGACGGCCGTGCTGACCTGATCGAGCAACTCAGCCGCGGCGTCCGCGTCCTCGGCCCCGACGAATAGTCGACTGTCGCCGACCGAACCCTCGGCGACCGTGAACTCCCCGACAGCGACGCTGACATCGCGCGCGGTGGGGCTGCTCGATCGCCACAAGGTCTGCCGACCGTCCTCCCGCACCTCCTCCGCGCCGCCGGTCATCAGCACGGTTCGACCGGTTGGCGCGAGCACGCTCACCGTGGTGTCCGCGGCCGGACTCGTCGCGGTCTCCCCCAACGAGTCGACCAGGGGTTCACGGCGCCAGCCCTGGCCGGGCTCCCAAGCGAGCAGCGGATGCCCGCTGCCCCACCAGGACGACTGCGGGTCATGCCCGAACCGGTCGAACGTGCCGTCCCCGAGCCGCAACTCGAACTCGATGCCGACCTCCGTGCTCTGGCCGGGCTCCAGGCTGGCACCCAGCCGGACGACGAGCAGACCACCCTGGGTCGACTCCTCCGCCCCGGCCGACTCGAAATCCGAGCCCTCCACATCCTCGCCGGTCACCTCGCCGACCTCGATGCCACTGCCGGCGGCGACGGACATCGGCTGGTTGGCGGTCAGTCGAAAGACCAGCTCGTCGGTCGCAATGTCGGGGGTGAACCGGACCGTCTCGGTACCGTTCACCGTGCGTGCGTCGTCGTCGAGCTCGAACCGCAGATCGATCACCGGCCGGTCGGCGGCGGGCGGCACAGGTACGTCGGGGCATGCCTCCACCCCTGGCTCGGCGTCGGTGTCCTCCAGGCTGCCCTGCCCCGATGTCACGGAGGAGCAAGAGGTCACCAGCAGCAGCGCCATCGAGATGGCCCACGCCTGGCGTCGCACCCGCTCACCGTAGCTGCGCGACCGGCGGCGGCGGGGCGGTCCGGCCGATGTCCGGAGGACAGCTCAGGCCAGCTGGACGACCGCCCGGGCCATGGACAGCACCTTCGCGCCCGCAGACGTGGCCGTCAGGTCCACCCGGACCCGCCGATCATCGAGCTTGGCTCCGACCGTCGCGGTCACCTCGATCGTGGCGCCGGCACCGTCGTCGGGGACGACGACCGGCCTGGTGAAGCGGACGCCGTACTCCAGCACGGAGCCGGGGTCACCGGTCCAATCGGTGACCACGCGGCCCACCTCGGCCATGGTGAGCATGCCGTGAGCGATCACGTCGGGCAGACCGACGGATTCGGCCACGCGCTGATTCCAGTGGATCACGTTGAAGTCGCCGGACGCGCCGGCGTATCGGACCAGATTCACTCGCTGCATCGCGAAGCTGGCGGCCGGCAGTTCGGTGCCGACCTCGACATCGTCGTAGTTCACCGTCGAGGTCAACCTGTCGACTCCGGGTCGGGTGTGCCCGCCGGCGCCCTCGCCACCAGGGTCGAGTACGCCGTCGCGACCGGCTCGCCGGCCTCGGTGGAAAGCTCGACGCGGGTGGAGACGATGTCGTTGCCCGCAGCGGCGCGGATGTTGTCGACCGTGAGCACGCCGATCAGCCGGTCGCCGGCCCGCACCGGCCGCCGGTGCACGAACCGCTGCTCGCCGTGCACCACCCGGCTGTAGTCCAGTCCGAACTCAGGATCGTGGATGACCTGAGTTGCGACCCGCGCCGACAAGACGATCGCGAACGTCGGGGGGGCGATGACGTCGTCGTACCCGAGCGCCTTGGCCGCGTCCGGGTCACGGTAGGCGGGGTTGTCGTCACCGATCGCGTCGGCGAACTCCCGGATCTTCTCGCGGCCCACTTCGTACGGCTCGCTGGGCGAGTAGGTACGCCCGATGTAGGACTGGTCGAGGGCCACGGCTATCTCGTTCGGGGTTGGCTGCGCGGTCTCAGGA
>Ga0136612_10000701_pt1 | contig 12803 bp, 13 predicted proteins | sample AntDryUQ224A2306_2_FD_106644 | JGI IMG/M metagenome (GOLD analysis project Ga0136612, IMG submission 106644) | Polar desert sand microbial communities from Dry Valleys, Antarctica - metaG UQ224A (23.06) | ecosystem: Environmental > Terrestrial > Soil > Desert | place: Antarctica: Dry Valley...
GCCGCACCCCGCGGCGGCTACTTAACTTCGCCGGCGGCGCACTGTTCGCAGTCCTTGCCGTGCGGCTGGCGCAAGCGCAACGCTGATGGGGACCGTGCTGATTGTCGGTGCATCGCGCGGTATCGGGCTCGAATTTGTACGGCAATACGCGGCCGACGGTCATCGCGTCATCGCAACGCACCGCACAGAGGCAGCGGGCGAAACGCTGCGCGCTCTGGGCGCGAAACCTGCGGTGCTAAATCTGCTCGACGAAGGCGCGGTAGTCGAGTTCGGCGAAAAAATGGCGGCCGAGAAAAAAATCGACGTCGCGGTGCTTAATGCGGGAGTGGCAGGCCCGCGTGGTCAGGCGATCCGTGCGCCGGGCGGACTCGATTTCGATGCAGTGATGCATACCAATGTACGTGCGCCGATGCAGCTGATCCCGGCATTGTCGCCCGCGTTGATTGCTGCCGGTGGCAAGCTCGCTGTCCTGTCAAGCCGGATGGGATCGGTCTCGTCGATGTCGAATACGGCAAGCTGGCTGTACCGGGCAAGCAAGGCGGCGCTCAACGCTGCGTTGAAGACAGCAAGCATCGAGCTCGGACCGCAGGGCGTGGTCTGTATAGCTTTTCACCCAGGCTGGGTGCGCACCGACATGGGCGGCGGCAGTGCAGACATCGACGTTCATGCCAGCGTCGCAGGAATGCGGCGCATCCTCGCCGCTGCCAATGATTCGTCGAATGGAAAATTCATCAACTACAACGGCGAGCAGTTGTCGTGGTAGACGCCATTGAACGCCGCCTGATCTCGTCGGGCTCTGCGTTCGAAGCGGTCGCGGGCTACAGCCGTGCCGTAGTCGACGGCGATTATGTGCACGTCTCCGGCACCACCGGGTTCGACTACGCCGCGATGACGATCGATGAAGACATCGCACAGCAGACACATCAGTGCTTTCACAACGTTGGTGCGGCTCTAGGCCAGGCAGGCTGCACGCTCGACGACGTCGTGCGCGTGCGCTACTACCTGACCGATGTGAAGTCGTTCGAGCAACTCGCTCCGATCTTTGGTGAATATTTCTCACGGGCTCGCCCGGCGGCGACGGCGATCGTGTGCGGGCTGGTCGATTCCAGAATGAAGATAGAGATCGAAGTGACCGCACGATCGCGATCGCACCCTTGATCGAATGGAGAAGCGATGCCGGTAGCTGTGTTCGCGATGCTGGTGTTCGGAATTTGCAGCTGGCTTGCCGCCGGTGTGGTCGAAGCATTGATGCGGAACTTTGCCAGCGAAGCCGGCGTGCCGACATGGATCTTCGTAATCGCGCCTGGCCTGTTCGCAATGTTGTTTGCATTGGTGCTGTACCGCAAGGCGGCGAGCAACATCACCGGCATCAAACAAGCGATAGCGCGGGCTTTGATGGTCGCTATGTTCACCTGGCTTGCGGTTGCGATCTACATCAGTTTGCTGTGGTGCCCCGCGTATCGGGCGTTGAGCTGCGCGCGCGACGTCGGACTGGTGACTGCGGTCGTAGGCGGCGGGCCCCTGTTGCTCGCCGCGTTGGTCGCCGGCACCCTCATCGGCGTCGTGTTGAAGCGGCGTGTTGACTGGTTGACGTACCGCACCGGACGCAAAATCGCGGAATGAAAATGAAGGTCTGCCTTTCGCCTTTTTGCAGGCATCAGCGACCTTCAGCGCAACCTGATCGCGCGCCACCGTAGATGAAAGCTACCGAACGATTCAGCGATCGAGCCGACGCGTATATGCGCGGCAGGCCGTCATATCCGCACGCGATTGTTGGACATCTGGAGCAAGCTGGCGCGCTCGCAATGGGACATGCGATTGCCGATATCGGCGTTGGTACAGGCCTGTCGGCCGAGCCATTTTTGCGCCGGGGGTATACCGTCATCGGCGTCGAGCCGAACTCAAAGATGCGCGCGGCGGGCGATCAGCAATTGGGCGAACATGCTGGCTACCGCAGCGTTGAGGGTGGCGCCGAAGCGACGACTCTGCCGGACGACAGTGTCGACCTTGTCATCGCAGGTCAGGCGTTTCACTGGTTCGATGTGCTGCAGGCGGCCGACGAGGCGCGCCGGATTTTGCGGCCAAGTGGTTGGGCCGCCTTGATCTGGAACGATCGTCAATCGATCGGCAGCGCGTTTCTTGCTGGCTACGAGGCGCTGCTGCGCACGCACGGAGCCGATTACGCAAAGCTGATTCACCGGCACGTTGATGAAAAATCGATTGCCCAATTTTTCGCGCCGGCGCACGCCGCGGTCGCCACGTTCGACAATCCGCGCCTGCTTGCGCGCGACGACCTGCTCGCGCTCGCCGCGTCGGCTTCATATCTGCCGGCGCCGGGCGATCCGCGCCACGCGCCAATGCTGCTGGCGCTCAACACATTGTTCGATAGCCATGCGCGGAACGACAGCGTGCAGATGATGTATCGCACGCGCATGCATTACGCACGCATCAACTGACATCTAAATTAGCAAGGACCTGATGGCCGAGCCGATCGAGTTCTATTTTGACTTTTCGTCACCGTACTCGTACATCGCATCCGAGCAGATCGATGCTTTGGCAGCAAAGTACGGCCGTACCGTCGAATACAAGCCGCTGTTGCTCGGCGCGGTGTTCAAGGCTTCGGGCGGCGCGCCGTTGACGGAACTTTACGGGCCGAAAGCGCAGTATGCGATACGCGACTTCGCGCGCTCGGCGCGCCACGCGGGTGTGCCGTACAGGCAGCCCAGCCGGTTTCCGATCGCCAGCATGGCGGCCAAGCGCTCGGTCGTGTGGCTGCAGCAGCATCGACCCGAGCGAACAGCTCCGTTCATTCACGCGGTGTATCGAGCGTTTTTCGTCGACGACCGCGACATTTCAGATCCGGCCGTGGTTTCCGATATCGCGCGCGAGGTTGGTATCGATACCGCCGCGCTCACAGCGGGCATTCAGCAGCCAGAAATAAAGGATCGGCTCAGAGCGCAAGTGGAACAGGCGATTGAAGCAGGCTTTTTTGGCGCGCCGACGATCATCGTCGACGGCGAACTTTTTTGGGGCAACGATCGAATGCCGCAAATCGAACGCTGGCTTTCCGATGGGCCTTATTAGCGACATGCATGCTTGAAAGTCTTCAAACGTTCGACGCGACGCTGCTCTCGCGCATTCAGTTCGGCTTCACCATTACCTTTCACATTTTGTTTCCGGCACTGTCAATCGGCCTCGCCGGTTTTCTGGTGGTGCTGGAAGCTTTGTGGCTAAGAACCGGCGAGGAGCGCTATTGGCGACTGCTGCGTTTCTGGACCACGGTATTTGCACTCTCGTTCGGCATGGGCGTTGTGTCAGGCATCGTACTGGCGTATCAATTCGGCACCAACTGGAGCGGGCTGATGGCCAAAGCGGGCCAGATCCTGGGTCCGTTGTTGAGCTACGAGACGCTCACCGCATTTTTTCTCGAAGCCAGTTTCCTCGGCGTATTGCTGTTCGGATGGAAACGAGTATCACCCCGCACGCACTTCATCTCGACCGTCATGGTTGCGCTCGGCACGTGTATCTCGGCGTTTTGGATCATGGCGTCGAACAGCTGGATGCAGACACCCGCCGGCTTCACCGTGCGCGACGGCGTTTTCTATCCGGCCGACTGGTGGGCCATCATTTTCAATCCATCATTTTTAGTGCGCTATGCGCACATGTTGATGGCGGCGTATCTGGCGTCGGCCTTCGTGGTGGCCGGCGTCGCGGCGTGGTACCTGCTGAACAATCGTTTTGTGCCGCTGGCGCGGCCGATGCTGGCGCTGGCGTTCGTAATGATCGTGCCACTGGCGCCGTTGCAAGTGATCATCGGCGACATGGCAGGGCTAATTGTGCGCGACTATCAACCTGCAAAACTGGCGGCGATGGAAGCGCAATGGGAAACCGGTGTGATGCCGCTGCGGCTCTTTGCAATCCCGAATCAACAGGCTGCGCGCAATGACTTCGAGATCGGTATTCCGAAACTAGGCAGCCTGATCACGCAGCACTCGTTCGATGCACCGGTCAAAGGCTTGCGCGAATTTCCACCGGCGGAGCGGCCCAATGCCGCGATCATTTTCTGGACCTTTCGCGTGATGGTCGGCATCGGCTTCCTGATGCTTGCGATCGCGTTGGCCGCGTCGGTCCTGGCGATAAAGAAACGATTGTTCACGAGCCGATGGTTCCTACGCGCGTTGACGTTTGCCTCCCCGTTGGGGTTCGTTGCGATCGTCGCGGGCTGGTACACCGCCGAGATCGGCCGCCAGCCCTACGTGATTTACGGCTTGCTACGCACCGCAGACGCGGTATCACCCGTGACGACGGGCGATGTCGCGCTTTCGCTTACGTCGTTCGTCATTTTCTACAGCGCCGTTTTTGGCGCCGGCTTCTGGTATCTGGCACGCACGATTCGCTCCGGCCCGGTTGAAGTCGCGCTGCCCGCAGTGCCGGTGCTCGGCAACCGGCCGCTCGCCGGTATGTCGCCCGCTGCAGCGAAATGACTACGTGGATCGACGCCGATTGGCTGACGCTTTTCATGGCTGCGATGGTCGCGTTTGCGGTCGGCATGTACGTGGTGCTCGATGGCTTCGACCTCGGCCTCGGCATCCTGTTTCCTTTCGCCGATGATGATGACCAGCGTGATCAGATGATGAACTCGATCGCGCCGTTTTGGGACGGCAATGAAACCTGGCTCGTTTTCGGCGGCGCCATTTTGCTATCTGCGTTCCCGCTTGCGTTCTCCATCATCCTGCCTGCGGTTTATTTGCCGATTACGCTGATGCTGCTCGGACTGATTCTGCGCGGTGTCGCGTTCGAGTTTCGCTTCAAGCACCACCCGCGCGTGCGAATCTGGGACATTGCGTTCGCCGCTGGTTCGATCATCGCCGCGTTTGCGCAAGGTGTAGTGCTGGGTGCATTCGTGCAGGGAATCGAAATACGCAGTGCACCGAGTTACCAGTACGGCGGCGGCCAGTGGGACTGGCTCACCGCATTCTCAATGATGACCGGAGTGGCGTTGCTGTGCGGCTATGCATTGCTCGGCAACACTTGGCTCTTCTGGCGCTCGTTGGGCACACTCCAGCAAAAAGCCAAAGCCTGGATGCCGGTGTTGCTGATAGGGATGTTGGCCGCGATCGGCGCGATCAGTGTCTGGACGCCGCTGATGTCGCCCGCGATCGCGGCACGCTGGTTCGATTTTCCGAGAGCCTTCGCCTTCGCGCCGGTGCCGCTGCTGACGGTGGCCTGCGCCTGGGGTGCCTACCGCGCGCTGCAGAAAGCACCGAGCGTAGTGCCGTTCATGCTGTGCATCGGACTGTTTTTTCTCGGCTACTCTGGACTGGCGATCAGCATCTTTCCCAGTCTGCCGCCGCCGTCGTTAACGCTGTTCGAAGCGGCAGCGTCGCGGCAATCGCAGCTCTTCCTGCTGCCCGGCCTGATCGTTCTCGTTCCACTGATTCTGATTCACACCTGGTTCAACTATCGGGTGTTCCACGTCAAGACCGACGAAGACAGCTACGGTCACTGAGCCGCGCTGGCCTTGGCCGCACGTACCAGCGCCGCCTTGATCCTTATTGGATCAGCTTCACGCAACACGCGCGACGACAGGCGCGCGGCATCCTTTGTCGATAGATCAAACAGCCGCTCCTTGATCGGCAGAATTTGCGCCGGATGCATCGAGTACTGGCGCAGACCCATGCCGAGCAAGAGCTCGGTCATTTCGAGCTCGCCTGCAAGCTCGCCACAAATCGACACCGGAACTTTCCCCTTGATGCAGTCTTTCAGTGTCCGCGAGATCAAGCCCAGCACGGCCGGGTGCAGATGGTCGTACAGATGCGCAACGCTCGAATCCGCGCGATCGATCGCGAGCGTGTACTGAATCAGATCGTTGGTGCCGATCGACATGAACTTGAGTCGTTTGATCAATTGCGGCACCGATAGCGCAGCCGCAGGCACCTCGACCATGCCGCCGATTTGCACGCGGCCGTCGAATTTTTGCTTGCGCTCACGCAGCTGCTGCTTCGCCTGCGCGACGAATGCCAGCGCTTGTTCCACCTCGTGTACGTGCGCCAGCATCGGCACCAGGATGCGTACCGTGCCTACTTCGGAAGCACGCAATATCGCTCGTAGCTGCGTGAGAAACAACTCGGGATACGCCAGGCAATACCGAATTGCGCGCAACCCAAGCGCGGGATTTGATTCGGGGCGCGGCGCGCCACGCCCCATGCCCAAACTCTCGCGCGCGGTCTCGTTCAACACTTTGTCCGCGCCAATATCGAGCGTGCGAATCACGACCGGCTTGCCCTTCATCGCACGCGCGACTTTTGCGTATGCCTCGTACTGCTCGTTTTCGGTCGGCAGCTCATCGCGGTCCATGAACAAGAACTCGGAGCGAAACAGCCCGATGCCGTCGGCGCCCGCCTCGAGCGCGTCGCGCGCGTCTTCCGGCAATTCGATATTGGCTTGCAGCTCGATCGCGATGCCATCGCTGGTGCGCGCGATTCGGCCTCTCAGCTTGCGTAACTGCACGCGGTGCTCGCCCTCGTCGCGCATGCGCTGGCGGAAATCGGTGAGCTCGTCCTCGCTCGGATTGACGATGACCGCGTCCAAATCGGCGTCGATCACGACCAGATCGCCTTCTTCGATCACGCGGCGCGCACCCTCGGCGCCGACCACCGCGGGCAATCCGAGGCTGCGCGCGAGGATTGCGGTGTGCGACGTCGGGCCACCCAGCTCGGTAACAAACCCCGCGAGGTCGACATCGGCGCGGTCTTTCAAATGCAGCACGTCAGCCGGCGCAAGGTCCTGCGCAATCAATATCAGGCGGTCGCCTACTGCCAGTTTGCGGGTGATCGCCACCCGCGTCGGCCGGCCGCCGGCCAGCGCGTTGACGACGCGTTCGACCACTTGCCGGACGTCGGTCGAGCGCCCGCGCAGATACTCGTCGTCGATCGCGTCGAATTGCTTGACCAGCAGCTCGAGCTGAATTGTCAGTGCCCATTCGGCGTTGATCAGCCGGCTACGAATCAAGTCGCGCGGCGCCTCAGCCAGAAGCGAATCGCCAAGAATGAGCCGATGCAAATCGAGAAAAGCGCGTACCTCGCTCGGTGCATTGGGCGCAATGTGAGATTTAAGCTCTTCGAGCTCCTCGTGGACCACGCTGAACGCACTTGTCAAGCGCCCGATTTCGTGCAGCACATCGCGCCGCTCAATGGTGTACTGACGAACCTCGAGCTCGGAGGGTGCGAGCAAATGCGCGCGACCGATGGCAATGCCGTGCGCGACACCGCTTCCGGCGAGTGATTCCCTGCGGCGCTCCACCGTTAATCCTGTACGTGCGCTTCGCCGAAGCCGGAATTGATCAACATTCCGATCGCGTCGACGGCCTGCTGTGCGTCGGCCCCTTCGGCATCCACCGTTACCGTCGACCCTGGCCCGGCCGCCAGCATCATCACACCCATGATCGATTTCGCGTTGACGCGCCGTCCGTTTTTCGCAATGAACACTTCGCTCGCGAAGCGACTTGCAACCTGCGTCAGCTGCGCCGATGGTCGAGCATGGAGTCCGAGCTTATTGGCAATAACGAAATCCCGGCTGATCATCGGGACGGTTCGATCTGCAGCATGCCCTGGCGACCGCCGGCCAGCGCTTTTTCCGCTACCTCCGACAACGGCCCGCCGCGATAACAAACGGCCCGCAGCAGCATCGGCAGATTGACGCCCGCGATAACCGCCACGCGCTCTGAATCGGCAAGTTGCGCGGCAACGTTGGCGGGCGTCGCTCCGAATGCGTCGGTCAGTATCAGAACGCCCTCGCCACGATCGATCTCACGTACCAGAGCGCGTGCGCGCGTGACCGTGTGCGCCAGTTCGACGCCAGCCTCGACATCGAGCGCGCGCAGCTCACGCCGCGTATTCGGCTCGCAGCTGTAAACGTGTTCGGCACATCGGCTGAGCGCGCTTGCCAGCGGTGCATGAGCGATAACCAGAATTCCAACCATGAGCCTAGACGCTCCTCCTGTACGCGACGGCTTCGCCGCCACACGTGCACGCGTCGCGATTGATCAGGCGCGCTTCCTTCGGAGCGGCCGCGCGTACGCGCGCAGTGCAAAGGCGAGGTAACAGACTCACCGCGCTACCGCCCTCTCCAGTTCATCGATAAACATGCCGGCGACGTTGAAGCCGGCTTGTTCGGTGATCTCTACAAAGCACGTCGGGCTGGTGACGTTGATTTCGGTCAGGTGATCGCCGATCACGTCAAGCCCGAGTAGCAACAAACCGCGCGGCAACAATGCCTTGCCCACTGCGCGCGCGATCTCCTCGTCAGTGGCTGACAGCGGTTGCGCGCGGCCGTTGCCACCGGCGGCCAGATTGCCGCGCGTTTCACCCGGCGCAGGAACACGGGCCAGGCAGTACGGCACTGGCACACCACCGATCACCAACACGCGCTTGTCGCCGTCGCTGATCGCTGGAATGAACCGCTGCGCCATCGTTGTGCGCTGCCCATGATGCGTAACGGCTTCGAGAATGGAACCGGCATTCAGGTCACCCGGTTGCAATCGAAATACGCCGGCGCCGCCCATGCCGTCGATCGGCTTGACGATGATGTCGCCATGCTCGGCCCAAAACCTGCGAATTCCGAGGCTGCTGCGTGTTACGAGCGTCGGCGCGGCATATCGCGGAAACTCGAGCACAGCGAGTTTTTCGTTGTGGTCACGCAGCGCCTGCGGATCGTTGATCACGCGTGCGCCTTGTGCCGCCGCGCGCGACAGTAGCAAGGTCGCATTCAAGAACTCGACATCGAACGGCGGGTCCTTGCGCATCAGCACCGCGTCGTAACCTTTGAGCGGCTGGTCGTGCACTCCCTGGTCGATGTACCACGGGTCGGCTTGCTGTGTGATTTCGAGTTGATGGGACTGCATGCGCACCAGTCCGTCGCGACTGTCGAACCGCAGCTCAGCCGGCGTGCCGGCATGCACGATGTGTCCGCGCCGCGCCGCCTCGCGCATCATCGCGATCGTCGAGTCTTTGTATTGCTTCAGATCATCGAGCGGATCGACGATGAAGAGCAGCGTGAGCGACACGCCTTATCCTGCAATCGCCGCCGCGAGTGCCGCCGAAGGCGCAGGCGTATCGAGCACTCGCGACGCGGTGCTTTCGAGCTCGATTGCAGCAGCCAGCAATGCGAGCCGCGCGATTACGCCGTACGAGTAGAAACGGTTCGGCGCGCTGGCGCCGGCCTGGGCGCCGCAGTCGGGCAGGTTGCAGCTTTCGGAAAACGCCAGCGGCACGAAGTGCATGCCGGGCGCGTTCAGGTTCTGATCCGGCCCGCGATCGGTGTGAACGCGGTAAAACCCGCCGACAACGTAACGATCGATCATGTAGACCACCGGCTCGGCGGCGGCGCCATCGACATTCTCGCGCGTCGGCACGCCCTCCTGAATGATCACCTCGGTGACTTCGAGGCCTTCTTTGACGACCGCCATCTTGTTGCGTTGCTTGCGATTGAGCCCCCGCACTTCGGACGCATCGCGCACCGTCATCACTCCCATGCCGTAAGTGCCGGCGTCGGCCTTGACAACGACGTACGGTGTATCGGTGATGCCGTGCTCGCGATATTTCTCGCGCATCCGCTCAAGCACGAAGTCCACATTGGTAGCCAGGCACTCTTCGCCGGAGCGCTCGTGAAAATTGACCTCGCCACAGCGCCCGAAGTAGGGATTGATGAACCACGGATCGATATCGAGCATCTGTGCGAACTCATCGGCAATCTGGTCGTACGCGGCAAAATGGTTCGACTTGCGGCGCACCGCCCAGCCCGCCTGCAGCGGCGGCATCAGAATTTGACCGTCAAGCCCGCGCAGTATCGGCGGGATGCCCGCCGACAAATCGTTGTTCAGCAGAATCGCACAGGGGTGAAACCCATCGACCCCCAGGCTGCCGCCGCTGCGCACCAGCGGCTCGATCGTCAGCGCCTCGCCGTCATCAAGCGCGATCTGCGTCGGCTCGGTGACGTCCTCGGCCAATGAACCGAGGCGCACTTCGAGTCCGGTTTGACGCAGGATCCGAACCAGCCGCGCAACATTGGTCAGATAAAACTGATTGCGCGTATGGCGTTCCGGAATCAGCAGCACGTTGCGCGCCTCTGGACAGATCCGATCAATCGCGCTTTGCGCCGCCTGCACAGCGGCCGGCAACATCTGTTCGGACAGATTGTTGAACCCGCCTGGAAACAAATTCATGTCGACCGGCGCGAGCTTGTAGCCGGCGTTGCGCAGGTCGACTGAGCCATAGAACGGCGGCGTGTGGTCTTGCCACTGCAGGCGAAACCAGCGTTCGATTGCCGGCAGCGAATCCAAGATGCGCTGCTCGAGTTGCAGCAACGGGCCGGTTTGCGCAGTCAGCAGGTGAGGAATGGCTGGATCCGGCAATTTGCACTCGCTGGGTTAAAAACGCCGGCCAGTGTAACTCGCAGTTTTGACCTCTAGCTTGGTCTGCGCGGGTACTCGACCAGATCAGACGCCTTGCGCTCAAAGCGATCGCGGCGCGCAAGCAGGCGCTCTTGGCCCACCGAAATCAGTCGGTAGTGACGCAAGCCCGCCAGTCGGTCCTCTACCTCCTGGCAGTCCGCGTCGTTGTTAACCCAAAGCTTGCGATCGATGCGGCGCATGTCGAAGGCGCCCGAAAAGCTGCGCAAAGTCTTGTGTCCGCGTCGATCGCTGTACTCGTGGAAATAAGACAGCGCGAGTTCGCGCAGGCTGCGGTATACGGGATCGCGATAGCGCAGCGACGCGCCGTTGGTCTTCGAGATCGCACCCCAGTGGATTCCGCGGCGGACGAGCGCCACTACGTGCGGGTAATCGCTCAACGCACAGTCCAGATGCATGACAAGCGGCGGCTCGCCATGCACCCACAAAGCGCATGCTGCCAGCATCGCGCCCTCGATACAGTGCGCGCGGCGGCGTCGCAACACAGTGCGCACGGAGTGGATCGTCTCGCCGTCGAGCTCGTGGTTAATCGGAATCGCATTGAGGAACTTCTGGATCTTCTGCGGCGTGGACAGCCGCTGCAGTCGCGCGAACTCCGCAGCGGTCAACGCCAGATCCTCGCGCCGCGCAAATCGGTGTAATGCCGTGCGATTCAAACTTTAATCACGCGTTAATAGGTTCGACAACGCCCCGAACAGAATGCGGCGGCAGTTTAACTTCACTTCGACCTGTCGACCTGATTCGCAGTGCGTGCTTCGCACACAGCCAACGGGCGCCGCCGATCATCCGCAGGGACTTCTGCCCGAAAAAAAAGGGCACCTCGATGAGGTGCCCGAAAGTCCGCCTGTACGTTTGGTACGTGGACCGCGTAATGGGTCCGGCGAGCTAGGGAGACACAACTCTGTCCAGCTCGTGCGAGCTCAACTCGCGCGAGTCCTTACATCTTGTAGGCCGATTCGCCGTGATACGTCGTATCGAGCCCTTCGCGCTCTTCCTCTTCGTTGACTCGCACACCGACAACCATCTTGACGATCATCAGCGCCACGAAAGAAACGATTCCCGACAGCACTACTGCAGTGAGCACCGCCTGGAACTGAATCCACACTTGCGCGCCAACTCCCGGAAAGTCGGCCGCGTCGCCGCACTTGTTGGTGACGTAGTTGCAAATGCCGAGGCCGCCGAGCGAAGGCGACGCGAACACGCCGGTCAGTAACGCACCGGTGATGCCGCCGATGCCGTGTACGCCGAACACATCGAGGGCATCATCTGCGCCAAGCATTTTCTTCAGGCTGCTGACACCCCAGAAGCACGCGCCACCGGCCACCGCGCCGATGATCACGCCGCCGATCAGGCCGACGAAGCCGCACGCTGGCGTGATCGCCACCAGTCCGGCCACTGCGCCCGACGCGCCGCCCAACATCGACGGCTTGCCTTTGATCATCCACTCGGCAAACGTCCATGTGAGCACCGCGGCCGCCGTTGCGAACAGCGTGTTGGCAAACGCCATTGCCGCGACGCCATTGGCTTCCAGGTTGGAGCCGGCGTTGAATCCGAACCAGCCGACCCAGAGCAACGCTGCACCGACCATTGTCAAGGTCAGGTTGTGCGGCGCCATCGACTCGCGGCCGTAGCCGATGCGCTTGCCGAGCACATAAGCAGCGACCAGCCCGGCGATGCCCGCATTGATGTGCACGACGGTACCGCCGGCGAAGTCGAGCGCACCCTTGGCCCACAGCCACCCGGCGGCCTCGCCCACCGATGCTTGCGTAGCCGCGTCCCTGATCGCGTCGGGTCCGTCCCAGTACCACACCATGTGCGCCATCGGCAGGTAGCTGAACGTAAACCACAGCGCCATGAACAGCAGCACCGCGGAGAACTTCATCCGCTCCGCATACGCGCCAACAATCAGCGCGCACGTAATCGCCGCAAATGTGCATTGGAACGCGACAAACATCAGCTCGGGGATGTAGGTGTCCTTGCTGAACGTGGCCGCGGCAGACTCCGGCGTAACACCCGACAGGAACATCTTCGACAGTCCACCGATGAACGGCGAGCCGCCCGTGAACGCCAGCGAGTAGCCGTAGACCATCCACAGAATCGAGATCAGTGCGAAGGTAACGAACACCTGCATCAACACCGAAAGCATGTTTTTCGAGCGCACCAGGCCACCGTAGAACAATGCGAGCCCCGGGATGGTCATCAGAATGACCATCATCGTGGCCGCGTACATGAACGCGGTGTCGCCTTTGTTGATGTTGGGCGGTTTGGGCGCATCGGCGGGGGCTGCCGGCGTTGCCACCGGTGCGGGCGCCTGCGCACCCGCAGCTACCGGCGC
>Ga0136612_10000702_pt1 | contig 12801 bp, 7 predicted proteins | sample AntDryUQ224A2306_2_FD_106644 | JGI IMG/M metagenome (GOLD analysis project Ga0136612, IMG submission 106644) | Polar desert sand microbial communities from Dry Valleys, Antarctica - metaG UQ224A (23.06) | ecosystem: Environmental > Terrestrial > Soil > Desert | place: Antarctica: Dry Valley...
CTCTCGATGGTGGACAGGCGATGCGCGATAACGAACGTCGTCCGTCCGCTGCGCAGCGAGTGGAGGCCGTCGCGGATCATCGCTTCGCTCTCGCTGTCGAGGCTCGACGTCGCCTCATCCAGCAGAAGTATCTTCGGATCGGCCAGGATGGCGCGGGCAATTGCCACCCGCTGCCGCTGGCCCCCGGAGAGTTTGACTCCGCGCTCGCCAACAATGGTCTCGTAGCCGCTGTCGAATCCGTCAATGAATTCATCGCAATGAGCAATGCGGCTCACTTCCCGCACCTGTTCGTCGGTCGCATCGGGCCTGGCGAAGGCGATGTTCTCACGGATAGAGCCATCGAACAGGAAATTATCCTGAAGCACCACGCCAAGCTGGCTACGGTAATCGCCGAGGCGAACATCGGCCAGATTGTTCCCGTCAATCAGGATCGATCCGCTATCGGGTCTGTTGAAAGCCATCACGAGTCCGATCAGAGTGCTCTTCCCCGATCCGCTCGATCCAACCAGCGCCGTCGTGGAGCCGGCGGGCGCAACGAAAGACACGCGCTTAAGAACCTCCGTGCCCGGCAGGTACGAGAAGCTCACACTGCGAAACTCCACTTCGCCTGTGATCCCGCCGATCGCGGACCGGCGCGTGTCTTCCTCATTCTCAGTGGCGATTTCCCGGATCTCCCTGATGCGGTCAAGACCGGCGAACGCTTCGCTGATCTGCGTTCCCACGGACGCGATCTGGACGAGCGGGGCGGCGACGAGGCCGATGAAGAAGATGTACATCACGAAACCGCCGAGGGTCATTGTCCCGTCGAGGATTGCCCGGCCTCCGACAATGATCATCAGGACTCCGATAGCGCCGACTATGAGGGTCGCGCCGGCGCCGACCACCGAGCTGCCTGTGATCGATTTTCGCACGTTCTCGAACAGCCGGCTGACGCCCTCGCCAAAAAGCCGCTCTTCGCGTTTCTCTGCGACATAGACCTTGAGGATCCTGATTCCGCCGAGTGATTCGGCGAGCCGCCCTGTCACATCTGCGTTGATCCGGCTTCGCTCGCGGAAAAGCGGGCGAAGGCGCGCGAAAGCGAGCGACATCAGTCCCCCGAATGCCAGCAGAATGACCAGCATGATCGCCGTCAACTTCCAGTTGAGATAGAAGAGCACGCCGAGGCTGATAGTCGCCGTCAGCAATCCGCCGGAAAGCTGGATCAGCCCCGTACCAACGAGATTTCGGATTCCTTCGGCATCGGTCATTATGCGCGAAATGAGGACGCCGCTTTTCGTGGAATCGAAATAGGAAACCGGAAGATGCATCACATGCGACTGCACGTTTCGTCGCATGTCGGCGATTGCACGTTGGGCGGCGACGCTCACTATCTGTGACAGGGAATAAGTTGTGGCGGCCTGCACCAGCACGGCTACGGCCGTGACCAGCGCGAATGGCACCAGCATTTCGCCGCGCTGTTTGCCTATTACTTCATCGATCAAATACTTCGAGCCGGCAGGAAGCACCAGCCCGGCAAAGCGATTGATGAGCATCAGCGCCAGGCCCACCGAAAGCGATTTCCGATGGCGCCATACCAGCTCGCGCGATTCGGCCCAGGCGCGGGAATAATTGACGCTGTTTTTCTGCGCTTTGGTCACAAGAGCGGTTCGGGGATTTACTTGCGCTCCAGCCTGTGGATGTACGCGTGCTTCAATTAGAATATACAGTCGGTCCGTATTTCCGAGTATGTGACAAACACTGGGATGGGATGAGAGCGATGAGCAATTCCAAGGTCTTTGTTCTGATGGCCGGCATGACAGCCCTTTTCGCCGGCATCGGAGGCTACTTCGGCGGGCAGGGCGGGATCGTTACAGCGCTGCTTTTCGCCGGCGGAATGAACTTCTTCATGTACTTCGCGTCGTCGAAGATGGTATTGAAGATGTATCGCGCCCGCGTAGTGACGGCGACGGAAGCGCCCGAGCTCTATGCGATGGTCGATGCGCTCAGGCAGCGCGCTGGACTACCGATGCCGATTGTCGCGATAGCGCCGCATGACCAGCCTAACGCCTTCGCAACCGGGCGGAATGCAGAGAACGCGGTAGTGTGCGTCACGGACGGCCTTCTCAAACTGGTATCGCAGGACGAGCTCGAGGGTGTCATCGCGCACGAGCTCGCCCACATAAAGAACCGCGACATGCTGCTGCAGACGGTTGCGGCGACGATGGCGGGCGCGATCAGCAACCTCGCCTACTTCGGCATGTTCGCCGGGGGAGGCGATGATGACGACGGCAATCCGGCTGCCGGGGTTGCGATGATGATTCTCGGGCCCATCGCGGCAATGCTGATTCAGTTCGCGATCAGCCGGCAGCGTGAATTCAAGGCCGATGCCGTTGGAGCGGAAATCAGCGGCCGCCCGCTGTCACTCGCCAATGCGCTCAAAAAACTCGACGCCGGCGCGCGCCGAATTCCGATGAATGTCTCGCCGGCAGCGGCGCCTCTGGCGCAGGTCAATCCACTGCAGGCGTTCAGCGGCGGCGGAATGACGAAGATGTTCTCTACGCACCCTCCGATGGCTGAGCGCGTTACGCGCCTGGAGGCGTTGGCCGCGTCATCGGCCGCAATGGCAGTGACAGCGTAAAGGTCGAACCCTTTCCGACCCCGCTCTCGGCTATGAGATCGCCGCCCATGGCTCGGGCGAGATCGCGGCTGATCGAGAGCCCGAGCCCTGTACCTTCGTGCTGGCTGGTGGTGCCCCGGTCGAGCTGAATGAAAGGGTCGAATATCATATTGAGCTTCGACTCGGCGATACCGGCGCCAGTGTCCTGCACCATGATCATCACGAACTTGTCATCGGCGCGGCACTTTAAAACGATGCGCCCGCCGCGATCGGTGAACTTCACCGCGTTTGATAGGAGGTTCAGCACGATCTGTTGCACCTTCTCGGGGTCCGCGTACGCGACGCAGGCCCGATCGTGGCAACGGAACTCGAACTCAAGCTCCTTTTCCTTCAGCTGCGGTGCGATCAGCGACTCCAATTCAGGAAGATAATCCGCGATAATCATGGGGCGGGTAGCGAAAGCGACGCGTCCAGCTTCGATCTTCGCGAAGTTGAGTATGTCGTTGATGAGCGACAGAAGATGACGCTGGCTTCGCTTGATGCGGGTCACGTCCCTGTGCTGCATTTCAGTGAGCTCGCCGTGCACACCCAGCTCGAGGAGATCAGCGTAGCCACCGATGGCATTGAGCGGAGTGCGAAGTTCGTGAGACATTGTGGCGAGAAACGCGGACTTCGCCTTGTTCGCGGACTCGGCCTCTGAACGCGCCGCGCGCTCGGCCGCGTAGAGCCGCGCATTATCCGTAGCCACCGACGCCCAGCATGCAATGGACATCGCAATGCGCTCGTGACGCTCCGTGAACGCGGCCGTCCGGGAGTGTCCAAGAACAAGGCCGCCCACCACGTCGCCGGTTCGCGAGATGACCGGGACTGCAAGGCAGCTCCTCATCGGCGCGTCGCCGGATGCAATCCGGTCGAACGGTGACCCGTTGCCAAACCTCGGGTCCGCAAGCAGGTCGTCGCTGCGGATTGTTTTCCGATCCTTGAATTCGGTGGAGAAGGCGCCGTACTCAGCGCCCGTTAGTTCCGTCGCGGTGCGTACGACGGTGGGCTTGATTGTTTTTGCGTCGAGCTCCGAAGCGAGAGTTCCACCCATCCTGTGCAGCGCGTCGAGATCGGCGGCAAGCGCCTTTCCCTGTTCGGATTGGTGTTTGAGCTCGTCCGCTGTGTGCCGCGCCAACTCCGCGGAGAGCCCGGATTCAGTGGCTGCCCGAACGGCGCGTCCCCGCGCCCTGTGAAGACTGTCTGTCAACGAGCTGATGCCGACCGACACCGCGATGAACATGAAAGCAGGAATCAGATCGGCCGGACTTGCTGGAAGAAGCACACCGACAGGCGGGAGGAAGAAGTAATCCGCCGCAAGGACGGCAATGATCGACGATAGAATTCCCGGACCCCTGCCGCCAAACCAGGCGCTGACCGCAACCGCTCCAAAACAAAAAATAAACACCGAGCACCGGAGAACCGGCAGCATCGCGAAAGTGAGCGCCAGCGCCGCCGACGTCACGGCGATCGAGGCCGCATATCCTGCGACCACTCCTGGAGATCTATCCGAAGACTGCGCATCGGGAGCGTGAGCGTCCGATTCTATTCCTGCCACGGGACGCCGGGGAATTGGATTCTTCACAACGAGCGGAATGGTTTGCAGGAAGGGGGCCAGAAGAGCCCGAAAAGTGCTCCAGTTCAGCCGGTTGTCAGGTACTCCTTCCGTCCTCGAAACGCCGCGGCGAGGAGCTGGTCAACAAACGATGCGCGCCCGGGGGTCGAGATAATCATCACCCGCTGTACGCCGAAGCGCTCCAGCTCGACACCGAGCTGGTCGAAACACCCCGCGCCGAAGACGACGCGTGTCTGGTGCATATCCAGTGTGAACGGGCTCACACTTCCCGCGTCTCCAGAATCCCATCCATCATCGAAGCCACGGCTGCGATCTCCTCGTCATTCACCAGGTGCCCCATGCCCGGATAGAGGCGCTTCGTTACATGGGCTCCCATACGTTCCAGAATCAGGGCGGACTCGTTGACGCGCGCGGCAGGTATGTGGGAATCAACGTCGCTGCAACCCATGAAGATGGGAGTTGCCTCGAAATCTCCGGGATAGTCCCGCGGAGCGCCGTCGGGGCCAATCAACCCTCCACTCAGACACGCGATTCCGCCGTAACGACGGGCATTTCTGGCGGAGTACTCCAGCGAAAGGCACGCACCCTGCGAAAAGCCAAGCATCATGACGCGTTCGAACGGAATTCCGGCGCGCGACACGATCGCGAGAACATCCGCTATCGCAGCAAGTCCCGATGTGATGCCAGGTTCGTTGGTGGCAATTGGCGAAAGAAATGAGTTCGGGTACCACGTGTTGCCGGATGCCTGGGGGGCGAGACATGCGAAACGGGACACGTCGAGTGCGCCAGTGAGCGTCAGGATGTCCCTCGCCGACGCGCCGCGGCCGTGCACCATCAGCATCGCCGCCGACGCCGAATCGAGCGGCGCACCAGCGCTGAGTACAGGCTGCCCCTGGTGCGGCCCGGTGCGGACACCGGGGACGACACCGGCGCGTGAGCTGCCCTCCGTCACTCGGGCCTCCAAGCAATCTTCGTGATGTTCCCGGTCAATCGACGGCGGCGTTCGCTATAGACGACACGCGCCCGTTCGTCGTGCCGGGAACCCGATCCGGTGCGTTCCATGATCGCACCGATACCGGCTCGAGCCCGTCCTCGATACGCCGGCGATTGCCGGCGAGCCAATGGGGCAGTTGCAGATTTTCGCCAAGCGACTCCAGTGGTTCGTCGACGGTGAAACCTGGGCCGAGCGTGGCGATCTCCACTATCTGCCCATCGGGATCGTGCATGTAGATGCTCTTGAAGTAGACGCGATCCATCACTGGTGTAACTTCGATTCCCGCCGCAAGAAGCTTGTCGCGCCATTCCAGCTGCGCCGCGTCGCCGGCGACTGCGAGGGCGAAATGGTGCGTCTGGCCGGCACCCATTCGCGCCCCGTGCTCGCGCTCCGGCTTTCGCTCGAAATAGGTGACGAGCGTTCCCGGCCGGCCATCGCCGACGCCCCAGTACCAGTGGAACGACTGCGGATCGTCGAAGTTGCTGGTGCGCTTGACGAGTCGCATGCCGAGCAGACAACCGAAAAATGCGTGGGTTCGTTCGATATCCTCGGCGATCGCGGTGATGTGATGCAGTCCGTGCTCGAGCTGCATCTCGGGCGTGATCGCGGGCACAGGCTCGGGCCAGGTTGTCGCCTGAATCTTCGCCTTGTCGCGATTTCCCGTGAGCATCTCCGCGGGTGGGGGGCGGTGCGACTTACCGAGTGATTCAGCCGGCTCGTCGCGCGTCCATCCCGGCCCACGAGTCGCGATCTCCACGATCGTCCCATCCGGATCGCTGATGTACAGACTCTGAAAGTAGTGCCGGTCCAGCGGGCCGTTGACGGCAATGCCGAGGTCGACCAGCCGGCGCTTCCACATCAGAAGTCCGTCGCGATCGGCAACGTGAAGAGCGAAGTGATGCGTGCCACCAATACCGGGCGCACCGCGGGATGCGCCGCGCCACTCAAAGAACGTGACAAGAGATCCCGGCGCCGCGGCACCGTTTCCAAAGTAGAGATGGTACGCCTCTGGAGCGTCGAAGTTGACCGTTTTCTTGACGAGCCGCAGCCCCAGAACCCGGGTGTAGAAATCGGCGGTGCGCTGCGCCGAAGAACAGACAATGGTGATGTGGTGCAGCGATACAATCGACATGATCGATCCCCCTTGGCCGGAAAGATAAGGGAGACTGTCTGAGGAGACTTTGGCGGTGCTCGGCGCGAACCCGCCCCGAAACCCTAGTCCGTCCCCGTGTACTCGCTCGCTGACGGAGAGCGCACGGCCGCGACGTTCACGTCGATCGGCAGCTTGACGCCGTTATGAGTCTGGACGACGTCCAGAACTCCCTGCCAGACGCGGGCGAAGTCGTGGCCGACTTCATGGGGCTGCTTGTCCTCGGAGAACCCGCGCCCGCTGGCGATCCAGAACGGCGGCTGCTGGAGCTGTCCTGCGTCCACAAACACGCCGGCCACATCGCGGTAGATGACCTTGGCATTGTAGCTGTGCGCGTAATAGCCAGGGCGGTAATTCGCGTCTTCCAGCACGCGCTCGGTCCACGCCTTGTAGTAATCGCGCATGGCACGGGGAATTTTGTCCATCCGCTCGATGTCGAGGAAAATGACCGTGCCCCGCGAGAAACCCTCAGCCGTCGCCTTCGCTATGGCATCGTTCGCATCCTTGCGCCCGCGCGCGCCGCTCACGAGGTGCGTCGAGCAGGATTGACCGGGCTCGGCCCTCGCGTAGGAGACTACTTTGACGGGCACCTTGAGCGTGACCCTCCGGTTCACGTACCTCGTCACGCGCCGTGACTTGGTTCTTTTTCCACTTACGACCTTTCCCCTCACCAGCCGGCTTTGCTTCACGCGTCTGGTCACTCGCCGGGTGACGTACTTAGTCCGCACGATCTTCCCGCGCGGAGTGCCACTCCAAACCTGCTGGCCGACGTAAATGACGGCCACCCCCCATCCCATGTCAGCGAGGGTCTGCCGCTTGCCGCCCCACGATTCGCCCTTGTGACACGGGGAGGACGGGAGGTAGTAGCCCACCCATTCGTACGGTGCGTCGTTCTGTCGCCAAGCAAGCATGGCGTCGTCACCGGGGTAGCCATAGGTGTCGAACCCGAGGTGTCGGCCAGCGCGAAGGTTGGTCCCGATGTTCGAGGACGCGTCGTCGATCGCGTTACCCAGCGCCGAGACAGGGTTCGGCACTCGTTGCGATGGATCGTAGGTGACAGCCAGGGGCAACATCATCGCACCCAAGGCAAGAGTTCTGAGTTTCGGCATTGGTCCTCGCAGAGCCCGCCTGCAGTAAACGTACTACAGCCGACGGAAGGAAAAGTTCAACTTTTGGGGAATTTGTTCACGGATTACCGGGAAACCCCATCGCCGCACCGGTCTGGTCACGAACCCCTTGGTTCCATTCGCGAATGCGACCGATCATTATTCTCATTCGATCGGCGCCAGATGTTTGGGGCCCGAAAAATCTCCCATTCCAATACTCACCTCGACGCCAGCTATGCGCCTTTTCGTCTTCGCTGCCTTGTTCGTGCTGCCTGCCGCCGCATCGTCACAACAGCCGCAGCCCGCGCCTCAGGCACCTCGTTCGGCCGATGTCCGTCTTCCGGTCGACTCAAAGGTCAAGATCGGGACTCTGGCCAACGGCATCCGCTATTACATCCGCCAGAACCCGAAACCAGAGAAGCGCGCTGAGCTCCGTCTGGTGGTGAACGCCGGCTCGATCCAGGAGCGGGATGACCAGCTCGGGTTCGCGCACGTTGTCGAGCATACAGCTTTCAACGGGACCACGCACTTCGCGAAGAACGACCTGATCCGATATCTACAGTCAATCGGCGTGAGATTCGGCGCAGATCTGAATGCGACCACGAGCTTCGACGAGACCGTTTACATCCTCCCTGTGCCCACCGATACGGCCCGCATAGTCGAGCAGGCGTTCACGATTCTCGAGGATTGGGCCCGCGGGCAGACATTCGATTCGGCCGAAGTCATGAGCGAACGCAGCATCGTTCGCGAAGAATGGCGAGGACGACGGGGCGCGTCCGACAGAATGCTCCAGCAGCTGCTTCCGATCGTCTTCAAAGGGTCGCGCTACGCGACGCGACTTCCGATAGGCTCCGAGCAAAGCATCATGTCCGTGACGCCATCGAAGCTCCGCGCATTCTATGCGGACTGGTACCGCCCCGATCTGATGGCCGTGATCGCAGTCGGCGATTTCGATCCGGCGCAGATCGAAGGTCTGATCAGAAAGCATTTCAGCGGCATCCCTCGAAGGCCGGACGCGCCGAAGCGCGAGATTTACGGAGTTCCGGCGAACACCGTGCCACTCGTTGCGGTCGCCTCTGACAAGGAGGCCACCAGCTCGAACGTCAGCCTGGTTTACAAGCTACCGGCGGCGACCACCACCACCGTTGGCGATTACCGGCGTGATATTGTCGAGCGGCTGTATCTGCAGATGCTCAACAGCCGGTTCGCCGAGATCGCCCAGAAACCGGACGCCGCGTTCCTCGGCGCCGGCGCTTCCAAAGGGAGTTTTTTCGCGCGCACCGCCGAGGCGTTTACGCTCGGCGCAGGTGTGAAGGATGGAGGAATTGAGCGCGGGCTGGAAGCACTGCTGACCGAAGCGAGGCGTGTCGATCAGTTCGGGTTTCTGCAATCCGAGCTGGATCGCGCCCGGAAGGATCTGCTTCGCGGGTTCGAGCGCGCCCACGCCGAGCGCGACAAGACTCCGTCCGCCTCATTCGTCGATGAATACATGGGCAACTACCTGAGGGGCGAAGCGATCCCCGGGATCGAGTACGAGTACCAGCTCACGAAGGAGCTGATTCCGTCGGTCACGCTCACAGACGTCAACCAGCTGGCACGCGGGTGGATCAGCGATCAGAATCGGGTAATCATTGCGCAGACACCTCTCAAGGCGGATGTCCCAGCGCCGACCGAGAGTGCATTGCTTGCTGTTTTCGTCCGGGCTGAAAAAACGCCGATCACCGCGTACGCCGAGAATCTTTCAAGCGACGCACTGCTGGAGAAACTTCCTGCGGCGGGCAAAGTTGTAAGCGAGCGCGCAATCGCCAGCATCGGCGCAACTGAGTGGAAGCTCTCCAATGGCGCGCGTGTCATCGTGAAGCAAACGGACTTCAAGGCAGACCAGGTGCTCGTCGGCGCGTATAGCCCGGGCGGTACGTCGCTCGCGACGAACGCCGATTTCATGTCGGCTGCGCTTTCGTCGCAGATCGCCCAGCTCGGCGGTGTTGCAAATCTGAACCGGATCGACCTCGGCAAGAAACTGAGCGGCAAATCAGTGAGTCTTGCGCCGTCAGTTGGCGAGACTTCGGAAGGATTCAGCGGACAGTCATCGCCAAAGGATCTCGAAACGCTCTTCCAGCTCATTTACCTGAATTTCACAGCTCCCCGCCTCGACACTGTCGCGTTTGCCGCGTTCCGGAACCAGGTCGCACCGTTTCTGGCCAACCGTGGCGCTTCGCCGGACGATGTTTTCGCCGACACGGTTCAGGTAACAATGTCGCAGAACGATTTCAGGGACCGTCCCCTTACCCCGGCCGTGTTCGCGGAAGTCAATCCTCAGAGAGCGATCGCTTTCTACACCGATCGGTTTGCGGATGCGAGCGACTTCACGTTCGTCTTCGTCGGCAACGTGGATCCCGCCTCACTCAAGCCGTACGTAGAAAAGTATCTGGCATCGCTTCCCTCAACCGGCCGCAGGGAAAGCTTTCGCGATACGGGCGGCGCACCGCCGAAGGGTCTGGTCAGGCGAGTAGTTCGCAAGGGAACGGAGCAGAAATCAAACACGATTATCGCCTTCACCGGCTCATGTGCGTACACGCCCGGAAACCGGCTCGCGCTCCGTGCTCTGACAACGCTTTTCCAGATACGGCTGACGGAGACACTGCGCGAAAAGCTCGGAGGCACATACAGCCCCAGCGTAACCGGGAGCTGCACGAACAAGCCGCGGCAGGAGTACATCGTTCAGGTCAGATATGGATCGTCACCGGAGAATGTGGACGCATTGTCGAGGACAGTCATTGCCCTCATCGATACACTGAAGACCCAGCCGCCCCCGCAGGCGGACATGGAGAAGGTGAAGGAGCAGATCATTCGTAGCCGCGAGGTCGAGGTCAAACAGAATTCCTATTGGCTCGGCAACATCATGGCGCGTGACGAGGCGGGCGAGGACCTCGCCGGACTGACCGGCCAGTACGACGAGATGGTCAGGAAGCTGACGCCGGCGCTAATCCAGGCGACGGCAAAGTTGTACTTCAACACCGGAAATTACGCGCAGTTCGTGCTGCTGCCGGAGGCGACCGCCGCGGGGAAATAGGCGGTCTTTGAGATGCGGGTGAAGGTTTTCTGAAGCTGATTCCAGCATCGGGTGGATCTCTCGGAGTCAGCTTTAAAGCCTTCGACGCGGAGAACGCGGAGACCGCGATAGCAGAAATCCACCGTCTTGACCGCTGATTGCGGCCGACGTAGGTTGACCGGAATCCCGAGTCAAAACTCCGGGATTCCAACTTACAGACTTTTCCCCGTGAAATTCCGCCTCGCTGCCTGTCTGGCTTCCCTGCTGATTCCGATGGGTCTGGTATCGCAGCAGCCGCCTGCTCCCGTATCCGGCCCGCCGGCACCAATCACTGATTCGGTGCGCGCTCCGGCGGTGGATTCCCTGCGCACTCCCGCCGAACAGCAGCCTCCTCGCGCGCCCGTTAAACTCCTCCCAACGCCGCTTCCGACGATCAAGGTGACCGAGCGGAGAGAGCGCGCCCGTGCGTATACGGCGCCGCTCAGTTCGCCGACGCTGAAGACTGGGGTGCTTCTGCGCGACGTTCCTCAGTCAATATCTGTCGTGACGAGCGAGCTGATCAGGGATCGGGGCATGCAGAGCATGGGGGACGTCGTGCGCTACCTGCCCGGAATCACCATCGCGCAGGGCGAAGGCAATCGCGATCAGACGATGATTCGCGGAAATTCCTCGACTGCCGACTTCTTTGTCAACGGCGTGCGCGACGACGTTCAGTATTTCCGCGACCTGTACAATGTCGAGCGAGTCGAGGCACTCAAGGGATCGAACGCGATGATGTTCGGCCGCGGTGGCGGTGGCGGTGTTCTCAATCGTGTGATGAAGGAAGCGGGCTGGACGCCGAGGCACGAGGTCGTTCTCGAGACCGGGTCATTCGATCACGGCCGCGTGTTCACCGATGTGGGGGTGGCGCCGATGCCATCGCTGGCGACCCGTGTCACCGGCGTTTACGAATCGTCGGGATCCTTTCGTGACGGGGTTGAGCTCGAGCGGTACGGCGTGAATCCTACAGCGACGATAGTCCCGGGAGCGGCAACGCGGCTGATTCTCGACTACGAGCATTTCCGAGACACCAGGACCGCCGATCGAGGTATTCCGTCATTTGAGGGCCGGCCACTGACGTCGAGCGCATCCACATTCTTCGGCGATCCGTTGGGCAGCTATTCTGACATTCGCGTGAACGCAGCGTCCGCGGCCCTTACCGTCGTTACGCAGGCGGGAATTACGATCATTAACCGGACGCGAGCTGCGCTGTACGATAAAGCTTACCAGAACGTCTTTCCCGGTGCCGTCAATGCGACCGGGTCGGAAGTGAGCATCTCGGCGTACAACCAGAAAACCCGGCGCAACAACCTGTTCAACCAGACGGACATCAGCTTCGAGACCACGACCGGACGCATCAGTCACGTCATGCTGGTCGGAGCGGAGGCGGGGCGCCAGGCGACGGACAACCTCCGGAATACGGGGTACTTCAACGGAACGGCAACCTCGGCCGTGGTGCCGGTTACCAATCCCCTTCCTTCAACTCCCGTTAGCTACCGGCAGAGCGCCAGCGACGCGAACAGTCAGGTCGACAACACAGTCGTGTCGGTCTACGGCCAGAACCAAATCACGCTTTCGCCTCGATGGCAGGTAGTTGCGGGCCTGAGATACGAGACATTCAATATCGACTATCACAACAATCGGAATGGGGCGGACCTTGGCCGCCGTGACGCAATGCTGTCGCCCCGCATCGGGGCAGTCTACAAGCCCCGCACGATGGTTTCATTGTACGGGTCGTACAGCGTCTCACATCTCCCCGGCTCCGGCGACCAGTTCGCATCTCTGACTGATGTCACGCAGGCGCTCGAGCCCGAGCGGTTTCTCAACTATGAATTAGGGGCAAAGTGGGACGTCGCGAGCGGGCTATCACTCTCGGCGGCGGCATACCGGCTCGACCGGACGAACACGAGGGCAAACGATCCGAAGGACCCGGCGAGATCTGTTCAAACGGGGAGCCAGCGAACGAACGGCTATGAAATCGATTTGCGCGGCGCACTCACGCGATCATGGGACGTGGCGGCGGGATTCTCTCACCAGAACGCTTTTATCAGCAGGGCGACGAGCGCAGCTCCCGTGGGCGCGCAGGCGCCTCTCGTGCCCCGCAACGCCGCGGCCGTCTGGAACAGGTTTCAGCTGACGAACCGGCTGGCGGTTGCTTCGGGCGTTATTTGGCAGACCGAGTCGTTCGCGGGGATCGACAACGCTGTGACGCTGCCCCATTTCACGGAAGTCGACGGGGCGATCTACTA
>Ga0136612_10000703_pt1 | contig 12801 bp, 14 predicted proteins | sample AntDryUQ224A2306_2_FD_106644 | JGI IMG/M metagenome (GOLD analysis project Ga0136612, IMG submission 106644) | Polar desert sand microbial communities from Dry Valleys, Antarctica - metaG UQ224A (23.06) | ecosystem: Environmental > Terrestrial > Soil > Desert | place: Antarctica: Dry Valley...
CGATGGTCGCGTCGGGCCGAGCCGCCTTGATCCGCTCGACCATCCGCACCGCGTCGGCGCGGCTGTGGCGGCGCTTCATGCGCTTGAGGATCAGGTCATCGCCGGCCTGCAGCGACAGATGGAAATGCGGCATCAGGCGCGGCTCGCCGCCGATCAGCTCGAACAAAGCCTCGTCGATCTCGATGCTGTCGAGCGACGACAGGCGCAGGCGCTCGAGGCGCGGCTCCGCGGCCAGCAGCCGCTGGCACAGAATGCCAAGCACGCTGTCATAGCTGGTGATGTCGACGCCGGTGAGCACGATCTCTTGCGCGCCTTTTTCAAGCTCCCGCGCGACCGCCACGCGGATCGCCTCGAACGGCAGCGACCGGCTCGGCCCGCGCGCCTGCCAGATGGTGCAGAAGGTGCAGCGGTGATCGCAGCCGGTCTGGATCGCGACAAAGCTGCGCACCCGCGACAAATATCCGGCGGCGACCGTCAGCGGCGCGGTGAAGTCGCGCGTCTGGATGCGGTCGACTTCGGGCATGGCGCGAAAGCGGTCGGGTTCGAGCTGGACCGCGCACCCGGCAGCGAGGATTCTGGAGTTGGGACGCTCGCGGCGGGCGCGGCGGATCGCCTGGCGGGTCTGCCGAACCGCTTCGGCGGTGACCGCGCAGCTGTTGACGATCACCCAATCCTCGCCGGCGGGAGCAAGCTGCCGCATCGCCTCGCTTTCGGCGAAGTTGAGCCGGCACCCGAGGGTGATCGTCTCGACGGTCACGCCAGCGCCTCGAGGTCGATCGCGCCCTTGAACAGATAAGTGGCGGCGCCGCGCATGCGGATCGGTTCACCCGGCTGCCACGCGATGGTCAGCGACCCGCCCGGCATCGTCACCTTGACCGGCGACTGCGCGCGCTTGGAGGTGATGGCGGCCACCGCCGTCGCGCAGGCGCCGGTGCCGCATGCCAGCGTCAGGCCGGCGCCGCGTTCCCAGGTGCGCAGGCGAATCCCGTCACCACTCACCACCGCGACATTGACGTTGATCCGGTCGGGGAAGGCGGGATCGTGCTCGATCAGCGGCCCGAGCCCGTCGAGCGGGATGCTTTCGCCATCATCGACGAAGAACACCAGATGCGGGTTGCCGACGCTGAGCGCCATCGGATGCGCGAGCTCGCCCCATGCCAGCGGTAGGTCCGCGGTGTCCATCGCATAAGCAAGAGGCACGTCCGCCCAGCCGAAGCGCGGGTCACCGATCACCACTTCGACCTCGCCGCCCACGTCCGCGCCGCTGATCACCCCGCCGCCGGTCTCGATGCTCGCGGCTCCGGTCAGCGCGACCACGCAGCGCGACGCGTTGCCGCAACTTTCAACCTCGCCGCCGTCATGGTTCCAGATCCGCATGCGGAGGTCGGCCCTGTCCGAGGGCTCGAGCACGATCAGCTGGTCGCAACCGATGCCGGTGCGGCGGTCAGCCAGCGCCCGCGCGAGCGGCTCCGACATCGCCAGCGGCTCCTCGCGCGCGTCGAAGATCGCGAAGTCGTTGCCGAGCCCGTGCATTTTATGGAAGGTCCGCACCATGCCGCCGCGCACTTAGGGAGCGCCTCGGCCCAAGTCCACTTCGCCTTGACCTTGGAGGCCCCCGCAGCTAGGGCGCGAGCGTTGTTTTCGACACATATCGATGGCACGCGCCCGAGGGTGCACGCTGGCCGGCGAGGTTTCGCCCGCCGGCGCTTTGCATTTCGCGCATGCTCGTCGGCGGGAGAATGGGATGTTCGACAGTCTGAGCGATCGGCTCGGCCAGGTATTCGACAAGCTTCGCGGGCGCGGCGCGCTCTCGGAGGCCGATGTCCGCTCGGCCATGCGCGAGGTGCGCGTGGCTCTGCTCGAGGCCGACGTCGCGCTGCCGGTCGCCCGCGATTTCGTCGACCAGGTCACCGAGCAGGCGCTCGGGCAGGAAGTGCTGCGCTCGATCACGCCGGGCCAGATGGTGGTCAAGATCGTCCACGACGCGCTGGTCGAGATGCTCGGCTCGGAAGCTTCCGAGCTCCAGCTCGACGTCAATCCGCCCGCCGTCATCATGATGGTCGGGCTCCAGGGCTCGGGCAAGACCACGACCACCGCCAAGCTCGGCAAACGGCTGTCCGAGCGCGAGCGCAAGCGCGTGCTGATGGCGTCGCTCGACGTCGCCCGTCCGGCCGCGCAGGAGCAGCTCGCGGTGCTCGGGCGCCAGGCGAACGTCGACACGCTGCCGGTGGTCGCCGGCCAGCAGCCGGTCGATATCGCCAGGCGCGCGATCCAGGCGGCGAAGCTCCAGGCTTACGACGTCGTACTGCTCGACACCGCCGGCCGCCTCCACGTCGACGACGCGCTGATGGGCGAGATGAAGGCCGTCGCGGCGGCGTCAAGCCCGACCGAGACCTTGCTCGTGGTCGATGCGCTGACCGGCCAGGACGCAGTCAACGTCGCCAAGGGCTTTGCCGGCGAAGTCGATCTCACCGGCGTGATTCTCACCCGCCTAGACGGCGACGCCCGCGGCGGCGCGGCGCTGTCGATGCGCGCGGTCACCGGCAAGCCGATCAAGTTCGCCGGCGTCGGCGAGGCGATCGACAAGCTCGAGACCTTCCACCCGGCGCGGGTCGCCGGCCGAATCCTCGGCATGGGCGACGTCGTCAGCCTGGTCGAGCGCGCGGCCGAGACCATCCAGGTCGAGGAAGCCGAGAAGCTCGCGGGCAAGATGCTCAAGGGCAAGTTCGACCTCGACGATTTGCGCGCCCAGATCGGGCAGATGCAGCGCATGGGCGGGTTGGGCGCGCTGGCCTCGATGATGCCCGGGCTGAAGGCGATGAAGGGCGCGTCCGAGAAGGTCGCGGACGGCAAGGCGCTGGTCCATTTGGAGGCGATCATGTCGTCGATGACCGCCAAGGAGCGCGCGCGGCCCGAGCTGATCAACGCCAAGCGCAAGATCCGCATCGCCAAGGGCTCCGGGACGACCGTGCAGGAGGTCAACAAGCTCCTCAAGATGCACCAGGAAATGGCGACCGTGATGAAGCGCCTGAAGAAGATGGGCGGCCTTGGCAAATTGGCCGCGATGTTCGGCAAGGGCGGCCTCGAAGGCGCGCTTGGCGGGGTTGCGCCGAACATGCTGCCGCCGGGCGGAATGGGGCTCGGTGGCGGCGTCGGGCCCGCATTGCCGGGCCTCGGCGGCTCGCCGTTCAACCTCCCCGCCGGTTTCGACAAGTTCACAAAGAAATGACGATCCCCACAGATCGTCATCCCGGCGTAGGCCGGGATCCAATTCGGAAGATGGACCCCGGCCTTCGCCGGGGTGACGCATAGAAGGAACGACAATGGCACTTTCAATTCGTCTCACTCGCGGCGGCGCCAAGAAGCGGCCCTATTACCGGATTGTCGTCGCCGACAGCCGCGCACCGCGCGACGGCCGCTTCATCGAGAAATTGGGCTCCTACAATCCGCTGCTGGCGAAGGATTCGCCCGAGCGGGTGAAGCTCGATGCCGAGCGGATTTCGCACTGGCTCGGCGTCGGCGCGCAGCCGTCCGACCGCGTGCTGCGCTTCCTCGACGCCGCCGGGATCCGCGAGCGCCCGGCGCGCAACAACCCGCAAAAGGGCGAGCCGGGCGAAAAGGCCAAGGCGCGGGTCGAGGAGCGCGAGGGCAAGGCGATCGCCGCGGCCGAGGCCGCCGAAGCCGCCGCCAACGCTCCGGCTGAAGAGCCAGTTGCCGAGGAGGTTGCGGCCTCTGAAGAAGTCGTGGCGGAGGAAGCACCTGCGGAGGCGCCAGCCGTCGAGGAGGCTGCGGTGGCCGAGGAAGCCGCCGAAGAGCCAGCCGTCGAAGAGGCTCCGGCTACCGAAGAGTCCGCTGAAGCTCCGCTCGCCGAAGCGGCCGACAACCAGGGCGAGTCCTCGGATGAGCCCGCCGAAGGCGCGGTCGAGGACGCTCCGGCGACCGCCGGCTCTCCCGAGCCGGCCGAAGCCATCGCGGAGGAGACGCCGGCCGCGGCCGAGGGCGCGGACGCTCCAGCGACCGACGAAGCCGAGAAGGCCGAGTAATCATGGCTGCTCCGGCGACGGACGAAGGGCAGAAAATCCCGCTCGCGGCCGTCGCCGGCGCCCACGGCATCAAAGGCGAGGTCCGCCTCAAGCTGTTCACGGACAGCGCGGAAAACCTCGCGCGCCATGCCAAACTCTTCGTCGGCGGCTTCGAACTCCGGCTCCTGACGGTGCGCGCCGACAACAAGGGCGCCGTTGCCCGCTTCGAAGGCATAACCGACCGCACAGCCGCTGAAGCGTTGCGCGGATCTTTGGTCGAGATCGACCGCGCCGATCTGCCGCCGCTCGAGGAGGGCGAATATTACCACGCCGACCTGGTCGGCATTGGCTGCGCCGATCGCGAAGGCCAGCCGCTTGGCACCGTCGTCGCGGTCGAGAATTTCGGCGCCGGCGACCTGCTCGAAATCGAGGGAGAGAGCGGCCGCCGCTCGTTGATCCCGTTCAAGCCCGGCATCGCCGACCTGGTGGAGGGGAAACTTGTTCTCGACCAGGAATTCCTGGCCTAGCGCAGCAGCGGCTCCTGCTTGGCGAGGTCGTTGCGGATGGTCGTCGCTGCGACCCCGCCTCCACCCATCGCGTAGCTGATCTGGTCGAGTCCGATCACCACGTCGCCGGCCGCATAAACGCCGGGCACGCTGGTCCGCTGGCGCGCATCGACGCCGATGCAACCGTCGTCGCTGAGCCGCGCCCCGACCATCTCGGCCAGCTGGATGTGCGTGTCCGACCCCAGCGCCGGATAGACGCTGTCGAACGCGTAATGGCCCTCGGCGGTGTCGACGACGATGCACTCTCCCGTGATCGCGACCGCCTCCGCGGGGCCGTCGACTATATCGACGCCCGCCGCTTTGAGCCTTTTATGGTCGTCCGCCGCCAAATCCAACTCGGCGTGGGGCGCGATCAGCGTCACGTCGGGCGTGAAGCTGCGAAGAAAGATCGCCTCGGCGACGCCGTGCGAATCGCTGCCGATCACTCCGATCTTCTTGTCGGTGACTTCATAGCCGTCGCAGATCGGGCAGTAACGGATCAGCCCGCGGGCCAGCGCGTCGTCGTGCAATTCCTCGTCCATCGGCGGGCGGCGGTTGGTGACCCCGGTCGCCAGCAGGACGGAGCGCCCGGTTTGGCAGCCGGAGCCCCAGGTAGCGGTGAACAGCCCTGTCTCCTCGTCGTGCTCGAGCTTGGTCACCCGGTCGGTCTCGATCTTTGCCCCGTATTTCTGCGCCTGGGCGCGCATTCGTTCGAGCAGTTCCTTGCCGCTGATTCCTTCCGGAAAGCCGGCGTGGTTGTGGGTGCACGGGATCATCGCCGCCCGGCTCTTGCCGGCATCGACCACCAAAATGTCGAGGTGGAAGCGGGCGAGATAGATGGCGGCGGTCAGCCCGGCCGGGCCGCCGCCGATGATCAGGCAGTCGAGGGGTTCGTCCATCGCTGCCAAGCGCGCGGCCGTCAGGCGAGTTCCAAGCGGCCCTATTACAAGCCGGCGTTTCAACCAGGCGGCTCGGATGCTAGTCGGCGCCATGCCGTTCGCCGCCACCGTCCTGACGCTCTACCCCGAGATGTTCCCGGGGCCGCTGGGCGCAAGTCTGGCCGGCCGCGCGTTGAACGGGGGCTTGTGGAGCCTCGAAGCGCGCAACATCCGCGACTTTGCCACCGGCAAGCATCGCAGCGTCGACGATACGCCGGCGGGCGGCGGGGCGGGGATGGTGTTCCGCCCCGACGTGCTCGCCGCCGCTTTGGACAGCGTCACAGACGGTCGGCCGATGCTCGCCCTGACGCCCCGCGGCTCGCCGCTCACCCAGGCCCGCGTTCGCGAGCTCGCCGCCGGCCCGGGCGCGATCCTGCTGTGCGGCCGCTTCGAGGGGTTCGACGAGCGCATCTTCGAGGCCCGCGACCTCGAAGCGATCAGCATCGGCGACTATGTGCTGTCGGGCGGCGAATTGGGCGCGATGGTCCTGCTCGATGCTTGCGTTCGCCTCCTCCCCGGGGTAATGGGCGCGGCCTCCAGCGGTGAGGAGGAAAGCTTCGACCAGGGGCTTCTCGAATATCCGCATTATACCCGACCAGTCACATGGGAAGGGCGCACGATCCCCGAGGTGCTGCGGTCGGGGGATCATGCGAGGATCGCGGCGTGGCGTTTGCGACGCGCATCCGAGGACACACGGCTAAGGCGGCCGGACCTGACCCTGCGCCACGGGGGCGCATCGCAGGCACCGCCCTCTGGCGCGCGGCACGAAGACGAAGGCCAGGACCAATGAATCTCATCGAGACGCTCGAGCGCGAAGCCATCGACGCGCTGACCGAGATGCGCCCAATCCCCGAATTCCGCCCCGGCGACACGCTCCGGGTCGGCGTCAAGGTGGTCGAAGGCGACCGCAGCCGCGTGCAGAATTTCGAGGGCGTGTGCATCGCCCGCTCGAACAAGGGCGTCGGCTCCAGCTTCACGGTCCGCAAGATCAGCTTCGGCGAGGGCGTCGAGCGCGTCTTCCCGCTCTACTCGCCGGCGATCGATTCGATCGAGGTCGTGCGCCGCGGCGCCGTCCGCCGCGCCAAGCTTTATTATTTGCGCGGCCGCACCGGCAAGTCGGCCCGGATCGCCGAGCGCCGCGACCCGCGCCGCGAAGCTGCCAAGGCGGATAAGGCCAAGGGCAGCGAAGCCGCCAAGGCGGATAAGGGCAGGGGCAGCGAAGCGGCCAAGGCGGAGAAGGCCTCAAGCTGATGGCTTCGGGCTACCGGGTCGCTGTCGTCGGCGCGACCGGCAATGTCGGGCGCGAGATCCTGAATGTGCTCGCCGAGCGACAATTCCCGCTCGCCGAAGTGGCCGCTGTCGCCTCCGCCCGCTCGACCGGCGACGAGGTCGATTTCGGCGAGACCGGCGAGACCCTGAAGGTCAAGAACCTCGACCATTTCGACTTTACCGGCTGGGACATGGCGTTGTTCGCCGCCGGCTCGGACATTAGCAAGCTCCATGTCCCGCGGGCCGCCGCGGCCGGCTGCACGGTGATCGACAATTCGTCGCTCTACCGGATGGACCCGGACGTGCCGCTGATCGTGCCCGAAGTGAACCCCGAGGCGATCGCCGGCTACACAAAGAAAAACATCATCGCCAACCCCAATTGCTCGACCGCGCAGCTGGTCGTGGCGCTGAAGCCGCTACATGACGCGGCGACGATCAGGCGGGTGGTGGTCGCGACCTACCAGTCGGTGTCGGGAGCCGGGAAGGAGGGGATGGACGAGCTGTTCGAGCAATCGCGGAACATCTTCGTCGGCGACGGCAACGAACCGGTGAAGTTCCCCAAGCAGATCGCGTTCAACGTCATCCCGCAATGCGGGGATTTCCAGGACGACGGCTCGACCACCGAGGAGTGGAAGCTGGTGGTCGAGACCAAGAAGATCCTCGACCCGGCGATCAAGCTTTCCGCCACCTGTGTCCGCGTGCCGGTGTTTGTCGGCCACAGCGAAGCGGTCAACATCGAGTTCGAGAAGGAGATTTCGGCGGCCCAGGCCCGCGCCATCCTGCGCGAGGCGCCCGGGGTGATGCTGATCGATAAGCGGGAAGACGGCGGCTATGTGACGCCGGTCGAGTGCGTCGGCGACTATGCGACCTTCGTCAGCCGCGTACGCGAGGATCCGACGATCGACAGCGGGCTGTCGCTGTGGGTAGTCAGCGACAACCTGCGCAAGGGCGCGGCGCTGAACGCGGTCCAGATCGCCGAGCTGCTCGGCCGCAAGCACCTCAAGAAAGCCGCGTAACCGGCCCGGGCGGGAGCCCGGGGCGGGAAGCTACGGCCTGTCGCCCCAGTGGCGCAGCAGCTGGGCCTGGACCAGCTGCAGCCGCGTGAAATTCTCGGGCTCCATCTTTAGTCCCTCGAGCGCCGCGACCTCGTTGAGGTCATAGAGAAGGTTGCGCCGGAACGGATCCTGGATGCGGCTCTGGATGAAGGTGATCGCGACCAGCCGCTCGCCCTTGGTCACCGGCTCGACCTCGTGCAGCGTGTCCGACGGATACAGGATTGCGGCTCCGGGCGGCAGCTTGAAGCGGATGTCGGCATCGCCCAACCGCACGTGAAGCGCGCCGCCCTCATACGCGTCGGGCGGGTTCAAGAAGATGGTGCAGCTGAGATCGCTTCGGATGGTGGTCCCCGGCAGCTGCAAATAAGCGGCATCGGTGTGGGCGCCGTAGGCCATGCCCGGCTGGTACCGAGTCATCAGCGGCGGCGCGATCATTACCGGGAAGGCGAAATTGCGCAGCTCCTCATTCCCGGCGAGCGCCGCCTGCAGCAATTTCGCGCTCTTTTCGTAGGCAGCCTGATCGTGGAGCTGCTCGTTCTTCTTGGCAATGTTGTGAGGGTTGGTGAAGCGGCCGTCCACGAACGGCGCCGAGGCGGCGATCTGGCGGCACTGCTCGACTTCGTCGGCGGTCAGGATTTCAAGCACACGATACATTCATCGCTCCGGTCGGGCCCTCGACAGCGCGCGTGCGAGGAGCGGCGATTCCTGCGCTGAGCGCTCGAGCATGGCAAGGGCATCGGCGATTTCCCGACCCTGGGCGCCGATCTCCTGATCGATCAGCTGGCGCCGCAGGGTGGGGCTGTAGTCAAACTCGAGCGCCTTGGAATAGCGCGACATCAGCGGCCCGCGAGCGATCGCGGCGATGCTCTCGGCCGGCGCCTCGAAGCCGAAGAATTCCGCGATCCGATGAAGCGCGGTTTCGATGTCCTCGAGCAACGCATCGAAATTGGCCCACAGCAGGCGACGATCGGTCATTGCGTCGGCGGCTGCTTCGAGGGCGGTCATTTCGCATGCCCAGGCGGCCGCCGCGAGGCGGGGCGCGCCGCTCCCCGGGACGAGGCCGGCGACGCGGCCCGACATGCGCTGGGCGCGAATCCCGGCCAGCGCCGCCAGTTCCTTGAGGCTGTTTTCCCCGGCGAGAATGGTCGCGATGTACGTGCGTGGGTCGGCGGTGAGGAACAATGCCCGCTCGCCGGGCGGCACCAGGCCGGAGGCAATCTCGCTGACGAAGCTGGTCGCCTTGACCAGCGCGGCCTGGTCGTCGGCGAAGGTGCGCGACAGGAGCTTGCCGACATCCGTCACCATCCCCCGCCGCCGCTCCTCGGGCATGGCCACGAGATCGCGCAGGATCCGCGGTTCGCGGATCGCGAGCACGCCATCGAGCTCGCCGAGCAGTCGCGAGACCAGGGTCGAGCCGACATGGCCGATGTGAAAGATCCAGCGCGCGTCGCTGCGCGCTCCGGCGGGGATCGCGGCGGCGACCTCGGCGAACGGTCGGGTCTCGATGACCACCGGGCCCTGCAGCATTCGGTCGTCGAGGAAGCTTGCCGCGCGATACGCAGCGGCGGTCATCTCGATCAGGCGAACGACCGCGCCGTTCGCGTCGAGCGCCTGGGCCAGCCAGCGTGCGTCGCCGGCGATCTCAACTGCCGAAGGGGCTCTGGACATGCCGCCCCTTAGCCGCGCAAATGAGCGCTTGCCACGGGAGAAAAGGATGGCTGACGAGCACATGGAGGGCGGCTGCGCATGTGGCCGCGTCCGGTTCAAGGTCAGGGTCGAAAACGACGACGCTTACCTGTGCCATTGCCGGATGTGCCAGCGGGCGACCGGCTCGGTCTCGATCGCCTTCAAGCATGTGAAGGCCGCCGACGTCGCATGGCAGTTCGGGCCCGACTGGTACCAAAGCTCGCCGATTGCGCGGCGGCCATATTGCCGCGAGTGCGGCGCCTCGCTCGGCTTCATCTTCACCGAGGGCAGCGACAGCATGGACCTGACCGTCGCCAGCTTCGACGACCCCTCCCGGTTCAAGCCGAAGCACCATTTCGGCGCCGAGAGCCTGCACCGCGCCTGGCTCAACACCGATGGGCTGCCCGAGCACCGCACCACCGATTACCAGCCGCTGGTCGACAAGTGGATCGCGGCGACCGGCAGCGTTCCGGGATGACTGCCGCGGTTCACTATTGGACCGGCTCCGACGGAATCGAGCTCGCTTGGCATGAAGTCGGCGAGGGCCGGGCCGTGGTCCTGCTCCACGGGCTGTTCTCCGACGCGCGGATGAACTGGATCAACTTCGGCCACGCCGCCCGCATCGCAGCTGCCGGCTTCCGCGTGATCATGCCGGACCTGCGCGCCCATGGCCTCAGCGGCAAGCCGCATTCCCCTGAATTCTATCCACCCGCTATCCTCGTCCGCGACCTCAACGAACTTGTCGCTCATCTCGAGCTCAAAGATTTCGACCTCGGCGGTTTCTCGCTTGGCGCGCGCACCGTCGTCCAGGCGGTTGGGGAGGGGGTCAAGCCCCGCAAGGCGATCCTTGCCGGCATGGGCCTTCGCGGCTTGCAAAACTGGGGCCGGCGCGAGGCGTTCTTCCGCGACGCGATCGCCAATTTCGAAACCGCCTCGCGCGGCGACCCGCACTGGCTCGCGATCCAATTCATGAAGACCATGAAGGTCGACCGCGTCGCCGCCAAGCTTGTGCTCGCCAGCTTCAGCAGCATTGAGCCGCAATGGCTCGACGCGTTCACCGTGCCGACCTTGGTCGTGTGCGGCAGCGAGGACGAGGACAACGGCTCCGCCGCCGAGCTCGCCAGGGCGCTTCCCGACGCGATTTTCGTCGCAGTGCCGGGCACGCACATGAGCTCGGTCACCAAACCGGAACTTGGGCAGGAAATCGCCCGTTTCCTCATCAGTTGACGAGATTGGCGCCACGCTTCAATCGGCGCCGGGAACCAGGACGAGGACGCCCGCCATGAAATTCGCCGCCTCCGTTTCGCTCGCCGCGCTCGCGCTGGCCGCCTGCGCCGCCAACCCGCGGCTCGCCGCCGCACCAATTGCCGACAGCTCCGCTCCGCCGCCACCGGTCACGGCCGCGACGGACCTCGAGCGGACTCCGGAAGGCGCGAGAGAATTCGTCGCCCGCGTCGAAAAGGAGCTGTTCGACTTGAGCGTGATCTCGGGCCGGGCGCAGTGGGTCAATTCGACCTACATCACCGACGACACCGATGCGCTGGCGGCCTATTTCGGCACCATCGGCACCGAAAAGGGCGTCGAGTATGCGAAACAGGCCGCGCAATGGGCGCGGGTGCCGGGCCTCGACCCGGTCACCGCCCGTAAGCTCAATATCCTGCGCGGCGCGCTCGTTCTCGCCGCGCCCAGCACGCCCGGCGCGGCGGCGGAGCTCAACGAGATTTCCACGCGGATGCAGTCGACCTACAGCAAGGGCCGCGCAACTCGCAACGGCAAGTCGATCACCGGCGACGACGCGCGCCAAGGAGTTGGGCTACGCCGACAGCGGCGCGATGTGGCGCTCGAACTACGACATGAGCCCCGAGGAATTCTCGGCAATGTACGAGCGGCTGTGGGCCGAAACGAAGCCGCTCTATAATCAGCTGCATTGCTACACGCGGACCAAGCTCAACCAGAAATACGGCAATGCCGTGCAGCCGACGAACGGCCCGATCCGCGCCGACTTGCTCGGCAATATGTGGGCGCAGGAATGGGGCAACATCTACGACGTCGTCGCGCCCAAAGGTGTCGGCGACATCGGCTACGATTTGACCGATCTCCTGGTGAAGAAGAAATACACGCCCGAGCAGATGGTCCGCACCGGCGAGCGCTTCTACACCTCGCTCGGCCTCGCGCCGCTTCCGGAGACCTTCTGGCAGCGCTCGCAGATCACCCGGCCGCAGGGCCGCGAGGTGGTGTGCCACGCATCCGCCTGGGACCTCGACAACAAGGATGACCTGCGCATCAAGATGTGCACCAAGGTCAACGCCGACGACTTCGTCACCATCCACCACGAGCTCGGCCACAATTACTACCAGCGCGCCTATAAGGATCAGCCGTATTTGTACCTGAACGGCGCCAATGACGGCTTTCACGAGGCGATCGGCGATTTCGTCGCGCTATCGGTCACGCCCGAATATCTCGTCCAGATCGGCCTGCTCGACCGCAACAAGGTGCCATCGCCGGACAAGGACATCGGCCTGCTGCTGCGCCAGGGAATGGACAAGGTCGCGTTCCTGCCGTTCGGCCTGCTGGTCGACAAATACCGCTGGGGCGTGTTCGACGGATCGACCCCGCCCGGCGCGAACAATCAGTCATGGGTCGATTTGAAGCGGCAATACCAGGGGATCACGCCGCCGGTGCCGCGGTCCGAGGCGGACTTCGATCCGGGCGCCAAATATCACATCCCGGCCAGCGTCCCCTACGCCCGCTACTTCCTTGCGCGGATCCTGCAGTTCCAGTTCTACAAGGCGGCATGCGACATGGCCGGCTGGAAGGGCCCGCTCCACCGCTGCAGCTTCTACGGCAACAAGCAGGTCGGGCAGCGCCTCAACCAGATGCTGGCGATGGGCGCGTCGCGGCCGTGGCCCGATGCGCTGGAGGCGTTCACGGGAACGTGCGAAATGACCGCGCGCCCGATGCTCGAATATTTTGCCCCGCTGCAAGGCTGGCTCGAGCAGCAGAACCGCGGCAAGCAGTGCGGCTGGTAGTCCAGGGCAAAGGCTAGCGACCGGAGCGCCGAACTCCGGTTTCCGCCTCGTTGCGGACGTCCAGCGGCTATTCAATGCGCGGGGAGCCAGTTCTACCACGCGGCCGGCAGGTCAACGGCGGTCGCGTGAGTTGGTATAAAGAAAAGGCCCGCCGGGGGGGGGAACACCGGCGGGCCTCTTGATACGCTGCGCTCAGCCAATTTCTGAACGCAACGACTTAGGTCGGCTTACCTGCCGTCAGCCGGGCTCCCCTGCGC
>Ga0136612_10000704_pt1 | contig 12795 bp, 11 predicted proteins | sample AntDryUQ224A2306_2_FD_106644 | JGI IMG/M metagenome (GOLD analysis project Ga0136612, IMG submission 106644) | Polar desert sand microbial communities from Dry Valleys, Antarctica - metaG UQ224A (23.06) | ecosystem: Environmental > Terrestrial > Soil > Desert | place: Antarctica: Dry Valley...
GCTCACCCAGATCGCCGCAGCACAGAAAGCTCTGGACGGAGTCGCCCGGATCATTACTCGCAACTACCTCGAGCGATGCGTCACCGATGCGATCAACAGTGGCGACCCGCTGATCTACGACGAGCTCATGCGGGTGATGGATCGCCGCCGGTAGAACCGGCGCACACCCTGCGGCTCGGTCTCGCCCGACATCACCCGAGCGCCGTGCTCAAGTCTGTTGCTTCACAAACTATTCGACGCTCGCTCGGCATCAGGAGAACCAACAATGCCCGATCCAGAACCGGCTCGTGCCACCAAGACCGAACGCCGCCGAGCGGCCAGGGAACACGCTGAGTCGATCCGGCGTGAAGCCGAGGCCAAACAGCGCAACAGACGACTGGCGATCATCGCCGGCACCGGGGCCGGGCTCGCTACCCTCCTCATCGTCGCGGCGATCGGCATCAGTAACGCCCAGGACGACGACTCGAGCACCCAAGCGGGATCGGGCGCGGTCAGTGGACTCGGCGCGGCAGCGGCGCCACCCTGGCCGCTACCGCCCGACGCGACAGACCGGGTCGCCGCCGCAGGTATGGACACCGGCCCGATGGGCATGGCCGAGCACTACCACGCACACCTCGACATCATCGTCAACGGCGAAGCCGTACCAGTCCCGGCCAATCTCGGGATCGACCCTGCCACCGGGGGGATGGCCGCATTGCATACCCACACCGCCGACGGCTTGGTCCACGTGGAAGCTGACACTCAGGACGAGGCCTTCACCCTCGGGCAGCTCTTCACAGCGTGGAACGTCAAGCTGACCGCGGAACAGATCGGCTCCATGACCACCACCGACGGCAACGAGCTCAAGATCTACGTCAACGGTGAGGAACAGCCAGGCAATCCCGCCATGCTGCGATTAGCCGACCAGCAACAGATCACTATTGTCTTCGGGGACCAACAACAGGTCAACATCCCCGACACCTACGACTTCAGTGGTGTGTGACGAGGTCATGGCAACATGTGGAGCCAGCGGATAGTTCCCAAACCCTGCCAACGCTTTCATCTGCCGACCGAGCGAATCTGCCTCCGTAAGTACCGCACGACGTAGTCGGTCTCGCTTTGGTCAGGACTGGTTCCAGTGAGGCATCGACATCCCGTGCGTGTTGCGGTAGGAGGCGCGCTCGGGGGGAGACCAGTCCTCCAGGAGTTCCTCGGCGACTCGGTAGACCTCGACACCGAGGGGTCGACAGACGTCGAGCGGGTCGCGTGCGTCGGGACCCCACAGCGGCACTGACAGATCCCCGCCGGGACACGTCGACAGCGCGACAAGCAGATCAGTCTCGGCGAAGAGCTCGAAGAAGTCACCGGCCTTGGCGGGGCACGCCTTCATGAAGTACTTGTCCTCGTCGTTGAGTCCGGTGCACTGGAACACGTTCAGAACATCGTGAATGTCGAACTCAGTGAGACCGTAGGGGAGGACCGCCCGCACCAGGTTCGAGTGGCAGTGGAAGTCGAAATCTTCGCCGGTCAGCATCCGGTTGACGTAGGGGTCGCAGCGGGTGCCGAGGGTGTCGTGAACCCGGCCACCCTCTCCGTCGACGCCGTAATCAGCGAGGGTGTCGAGAGTGACGGTGGCGAGCGGCCGGAGATAGGGCAGCGTCGACCACAATCGGTCGTAGGTGGTGAGGTGCGCCGCTTGTAGTTGACGCGTTCGCGCGGCCCAGAACCTTTCGCGGGGGTTGTGCAGGTTCCACACGTTCAGGTCGCCGACCTGCGGTCCCTCGACGGCGACGATCCGGCACACGTGCCCCGCCGGCACCTCCCACGCCCGCCCGGAGCGGATCGGGAGCGTGAAGGACTCCACCAGTTCCCGGGAGGCCGTCGTCGCGCCGACGCGCCGGTAGAAATCCCGGTCGACGTCGAGCGAACCGCCCTTGGTCGCCTGGTACGCGGCTTCCATAACCATGCCCTGCCCTTCTCGATACTGACAACTTACCTAGCGCCACTGGGAACGGACGGCGTCAACGACGAGAGCCTCGGAGTCGTCGAGGTAGCGATTCAGCTCATGGACCGCCTCGTCACGCCGACCGCTCAGGACCAGCTCGGCGATTTCGCGGTCCCGGACGATCCACTGCAGCTGGAAGCTGCCCTCGTCCTTCATCACCGCGAAAGCCAGCCGTAGTTGGGCGAGAAGGGTGCCGCAGAAGGCGTTCAGTCGTGCAGAATCTGACAATCCGACCAGCGCCCGGTGGAAGTCGAGGCTGGCCGTGCCGACCTTCCCCCACTCCCGGCGCGCCATGGCCTCCTCCGCGCGGCGTACCGCGATCTCGACCTCAGCGAGCAGCGCTTCTGTTGCGAGGGCGCTGAAGACGACCGCCGAGCACTCCACCACTCGCCGGACCTTGTAGATGTCACGCACATCGTGCGCCTTGAGTCGTCGAACGGCGCTGCCGCTGTGCAGTCGGGACTCGACGAGCCCCTCGGCGACAAGCAGGCGAAGGGCATCACGGATCGTGTTGCGCGAGACGCCGAATCGCTCGGCCGCGCGCTGGTCGCGCAGGGGGGTGCCCGGCAACAGCCGTCCCTCCTGGATCTCCTGTCGGAGCGAGGTGGCCACGCGATCTGCTGTCGAAGTGCCGCTGGCTAGGGGGCGGGAGGCGCGCGAGAGGTCAACTGTCACGGTCATCACTGTAGACACAATTGCTCAACAATTACCACCAAACGTCCCCTGCAAGTTACGCGAGCTCCCACGAATCTACTGCAATACAAGCCAATGCAATGACACGCGGTTGACAGGATTGTTCAACGATCGGTAGTCTCAGGAACATGACTAGTCCGCAGCACTTCAGGCACGGCACCCGCATCTTCAGCCTTGCGACGGCGTTCCTCACCGCCGCACTCTTGATGGCCGGGTGCGGCGCAGGCGATGGGGAGACGGGCTCGTCGAGCGCGTCGGACTCGACGTTGCGCGTCGGTTCTGATCTGACCTATCCGCCGTACACGTATCTTGAGGATGGGCAGCCTGCCGGCTTCGACCCGGATTTCGTGGACGCGCTCGGCAGGGAGATCGACCGAGAGCCGCAGGTCCAGGACATCCGTTTCGAACAGCTGATCGCGAGCCTGAAGAGCAATCGGATCGACGTGATTGCGTCGGCCCTGTACATCACTGCGGAGCGCGCGCAGGAAGTGGAGTACATCCCGTACTTCACCACGGGGAACTCGATCGTGGTCGCCAGTGACGGTGAGCCGCTGGCCGATGCTCAGGATCTCTGCGGCTTGTCGGTCGGCGTGATCAAGGGCGGGGACATCGTCCAACGGCTCCGCGAGGATGCAAGCGCGGAATGCGAGGAGGCGGGCGAAGAGCCAGTCGATGTCTCCGAGTTCACCACAGATCCAGAGGCGACGCAGGCGTTGATTTCCGGCCAGGTCGACGCCCAGGTCACCGACGCGGCGGTCGCGAAGGAGGCGGTCGAGAAGACGTCCGGTCAACTGACGATAACGAGCGAAGCGCTGCTCTACCCCATCCCCGTCGGGCTTGCGGTAGACAAGGAAAACACCGAGTTGGCCGCAGAGATCCGCGCCGGCTTGAAGGAGATGCGCGATTCCGGCGAGTACGCCGAACTGCTTGATAACTACAACCTGCAAGAACCCGACCAGGCCCGCGTGGACGACATCCTCGGCTCCTGACGCCTGCAGAGCAGACACCGCACCCGGAGACTCATATGGACTGGAAGTACATCCTCGGACTGTTCGCCAACAGGGACCTCTGGACGGCGGCGCTGGTCGTGGTCCAGCTCGCGGTCCTGTCCTGGGTTCTCGCCACCGCGCTCGGTCTCATGCTCGCGCTCGCCAAACAGTCGCGCAGTCGACTGCTGCGGTGGCCCGCGGCGGTCTACGTATGGTTCTTCCGCAGCCTTCCACTGCTCGTCCTGCTGATCTTCGTCTACAACGCGCCCCAGATCCTGCCCTCCCTGCAACCCTTGCTGGGGTCGCCGTTCGTCGCTGGCCTGGTCGCGATGGTGCTCTCGGAGACCGCCTATATCGCCGAGATCCACCGTGGGGGTCTGATCTCGGTTGCCGGCGGGCAGGGCGAGGCCGCGCGCGCCCTCGGCATCCCCTGGCGGGGAGTGCAACGCCACATCGTGGTTCCACAGGCGTTCCGCGTAGCCTTACCTGCGCTGGGCAACGAGTTCGTCATGATTCTCAAGCTGACCTCACTCGTCTCGGCGATCTCGTTGGCGGAGCTCCTGCTCGTGGGTCAGCGGCTCTATACCCAGAACTTCAAGGTGTTGGAGACGTTGCTTGCCGTCGCCATCTACTACGTCCTCCTCGTGACCATCTTCGATCAGCTCCGCGCCTTCCTGGAGCGCCACCTCGATGTCCGACGCAGGACAGCCGACCGCACGACACCCGGACCCGACCCGATCGAGGCGGCTGACGTGGAAGACCCACCCACCCCGCGAGCCCCGCGAGCACACGACGGCGAAGTCGTATTCGACGTACGCAACGCGCACAAGGCCTTCGGTGACCTGACCGTACTGAACGACGTCAGTCTGAAAGTCCACCGCGGTGAGGTGGTAGCGATCATTGGGCCGTCGGGGTCGGGAAAGACGACATTGATCCGGACACTGAACGCGATGGAGCTCATCGACGACGGGGAAGTACTTCTTGCCGGGGAGCCGATGGCCTATCGGAAGAGCGCAGAAGGGCACATCACCCCGGTTTCGGATCGGGACGCGTCCCGGCAGCGAAGGCGGGTCGGAATGGTGTTCCAACAGTTCAACCTCTTCCCCCACCAGACCATTCTGGAAAATGTCACGCTCGCTCCGAACCATCTGCGCCTCGACTCGCCCCGCCAGACTGAGGAGCGGGCCCGGTCGCTGCTCGCCAAAGTGGGAGTCTCCGAACTCGCCGACCAGTATCCACACCAACTGTCCGGTGGCCAGCAACAACGCGTGGCCATAGCCCGAGCGCTCGCAATGGAGCCCGAGGTCGTGCTCTTCGACGAACCGACGTCCGCGCTCGACCCTGAGCTCGTCGGTGAGGTCCTACAGGTGATGACTGCCCTCGCCGCCGAGGGGCTCACAATGGTGATCGTGACCCACCAGATGCGGTTCGCCCGAGAGGTCGCCGACTGGGTCGTATTCATGGATGGTGGCCGAATCGTAGAGCAGGGTCCGGCCGAACAAGTCTTCGATGCCGCCAAGCACGAACGCAGCCGACGATTCCTGGCCAGAGTCACGGCATGACATGAGCGCCTTTTTGCACGTCCCGAAGGAACGCCAGCACCGCCCGCATCGGTCCACGACGCCCTCTGCACAAGACCGGAACTGACACTCAGATCACCGGCACAGCGGAAACACGGCGCGGCTCGCCTATAGTTTACGTGTGAAGACGTATTCAGATGATCGAGGAAGGCAGCGTACCGCCGGCCCGCGGTCGCGCGTTGTCCACGCGGAGGCCGTCGAGCGCGCCCGCGCGACGGCACTCGACGCCGAGGAGGCGCTGGTCCTCGCGGACATCTTCGGGTTGCTGGGCGACGCCAACCGGCTGCGTCTGCTGCTCGCCCTGCTAGAGGCGGGGGAGATGTGCGTCGGCGACCTCGCCGCCGTGACCGATCACAGCGAGTCTGCCGCGAGCCATGCGTTACGGCTGCTGCGCGCGCACCGAGTCGTCGCCGTACGCCGCAGCGGGCGCCTGGCGTTCTACCGCCTGGCCGACGACCATGTGCGGATGCTGCTGGAGCTGGCGGTGGAACACGTACGCCACCCCGCGGCCGCCGAGCACGGCGCGAGGAGCTGAGAGTGGCCGAGAAGAATCACCACCACGGCGGCGCCCTGGTGACCGCCGCCGGGCGCGAACGCGGGCGACTGCTCGTCGTGCTCGGCATCTATGTCGTGATGATCGCGGCGATGGTCGTCGGCGCGTGGGCCACCGGCAGCCTCGCTCTTGTGGCCGAGGCGGGGCACGTCGCCGTCGACGGCAGCGGGGTCGCTATCGCGTTGGTCGCCTCCCGGCTCGCGACGCGGGCGCCGAGCAACACGCGGACGTTCGGCTGGATGCGCGCCGAGATCGTCGCCGCGCTCCTCAACTGTGTGTTGCTGCTGGCCCTCGGCGTCTACATCGCCTACGGCGCGCTGCAGCGGCTGGCGGACCCGCCGGAGGTGGCCGGAGGCTGGGTCATCGCTTTCGCAGTGGTCGGACTGATCGGCAACGGTGTGTCGCTGCTGCTGCTGGTACGCGGGTCGCGGACCAGCCTGAACGTACGAGCGGTGTTCCTCGAGGTCGCCAGCGATGCCATCGGAAGCGTCGCGATCATCGTCTCCGGCGTGGTCATCCTCACCACCGGGTTCCAGCGAGCCGATGCCATCGCCGCCCTGGTAATCGGCGTCGTCATCGTTCCCCGGGTGTTCGTGCTGCTGCGCCAGTCCGTCAACATCATCATGCAAGGCGTCCCTGCCGGGATCGACGTCGACGCGATCCGGACCCACATCGTCGCGATGAACGGCGTGCAGGACGTGCACAGCCTGCACGTGTGGGCCGTCACCAGCGGCGTACCGGTGATCAGCGCGCACGTCGTCGTGGACGACGACGTCATCGCCAGCGGGTCGGGTGCGGAGATGCTCGACAGGCTGGTTGAGTGCTTGCGCGGGCATTTCGCGATCGAGCACTGCACGTTCCAGATCGAGCCGCACCAGCATCGTTCGCACGAGGGGTCGTTCCACCAGATCTAGCCTGTCGGCGCAGCACCAGATCGGGAACGAATCGGACGGCGCCAGCGTTGAAAGCGATAGGGTATACAGGACGGCCCAGACACCGGGCCCGCCACCTCACGGAGGAACGATGCAGAGCAGAAACCCAGTTTTCGCCCGCAACGACGGCTTCAACGGCCGCAGCGCGTCGGCGTACCCGGGTCAGACCGACCCTTCGACCTGGCAGACGGGATCACCGACCGGTGCGCCGGCGGGCTACGGGTCGACGCCAACCGCGACAGACCAAGGCCGGATGACGGTCGACTCGGTCGTGCAGAAGACAGCGATCTCGCTCCTGCTGGTCTTCGCCGCCGCCGTCGCGACCTGGGCGTTCATCGGTCCCATCGATGCCGACAACCCGGACAACCTCGCCAAGGCGTACGGTCTGGCGCTCGGTGGCGCTCTCCTCGGACTTGTGCTGTCGCTGGTCAACTCGTTCAAGAAGGTCATCAGCCCGCCGCTCGTCCTGGCGTTCGCCGTCGTCGAGGGCGTGTTCGTCGGCGCCTTCTCCAAGGTGATCACCATCTACGTCGGCGGCGACGTGAGCATCGTCTACCAGGCGATCCTCGGCACTGTCGGTGCCTTCGCCGGCACGCTCGCGGTCTACAAGTTCTTCAACATCAAGGTCACCGACAAGTTCCGCCGCGGTGTGACCGCGGCCGTCTTCGGGTTCGTCGGGCTCGCGCTCCTCAACTTCGCGCTGAGCTTCTTCGGGCTCGACTTCGGCTTCCGCAACATGGGCATGATGGGCCTCATCGTCGGCATCGCCGCCGTCGTGCTCGGTGTGCTCATGCTGATCCTCGACTTCGACTACGTCGAGCGTGGCGTCGCCGCGGGTCTGCCCGAACAGGAGTCCTGGCGCGCGGCGTTCGGCCTCACGGTCACACTGGTCTGGCTGTACATCGAGATCCTGCGGATCCTCGCCATCCTGCGTGGCAGCGACTGACGCAGCAGCACCATCTCGTACGCCGGCGGCACCCCGACCACAGGTCGGGGTGCCGTTCGCTGTCCCGGCCCACCGGTTTCCCACGTAGGCGTGGGAACTTGTCACTGTGCTCGGAAGATGTCCCGAGCACAGTGACAAGATCACACGTAAGCGTGGGAAACCGAACAGCCGTCTGATGCTGCCGCGGCGGGCAGCGTCAGCGGCGGCGCAACGCGGCCCAACGACCGCGGGGGCCGCGGTCCTGACCGGCGACGGCGACCTGGGCGACCTCGGTGCCGCCCACCTCCACGGCCTCGGCCGCGGCGAACGAGACCGGCAGCACCGTGCCGTCGGGATAGGTGTCGGTGCCCTCCTCGTCGTCCCACACCCCGAGCACCGCCGCCACCGACGGCAGCATGGCCGCCACCATCGAGGCGTACCCCGCCAGCGACGGGTGGAACCGGTCGTCCCCGAACAGCTCCTCAGGAGCTTGGCCGAAGTCGCGCCCCAGCAGGCCCGCAAGCGACACCGACCGCCCGCCGGCCTCGACGGTGGTGATCGTCTGCGCGGCGGCGAGCCGTCGGCTCCACTGCCGGGCCACGAGCCGCAACGGCTGGCGCAGCGGACGAACCGTGCCGAGATCGGGGCACGTGCCGACGACCACCTCGCAGCCCGCGTCGATCAGCCGTCGCACGGCTGCGTCGAGCTCACGGACGGAATCCGAGGGACGCACCCTGTGGGTCACGTCGTTGGTGCCGATCACGATCGCCGCCACGTCGGGCTCGGCGGCCAGCCCGATGTCGATCTGTCCGGACAGGTCCGAGGACCGCGCACCTACCACCGCGCAGGTGGTGACGAGCACCGGTTGCTGTGCGATCTGCGACAAGCCGGACCCGAACATCGCCGGCGGCGTGTCCGACGCCTCGGTCATGCCGTACCCGACGGCGGCGGAGTCGCCCAGCACGAGGAGCGAGATCGGCTCACCCGGCAGGCTGCGGCCGAACACCCCGTTGGGTGACGGCGGTCGCGCCTCGGACATGCCGATCGCACGCCGGGCGAACCTCGCCTCGGTCTTCAGCAGCCCGTACGCCCCGCCGCCGAGCACGCCCAGCCCGCCACCACCGAACAGCGCGGCCGTGGCGAGCCTGCGAGCCGCACGTGCCTTCCCCATGACCCCATCTTGCCGGTCGGCCTAGAGTGGAGGCGTGCAGTACGCCAATTCGGTCCTCGACCTCATCGGTGAGACCCCTCTGGTACGCCTCGGCGCGGTGACCGACGGCGCGCCGGGCACGATCCTCGCCAAGGTCGAGTACTTCAACCCCGGCGGCAGCGTCAAGGACCGGATCGCGACCCGTATGGTCGAGGCGGCCGAGGCAGACGGCAGCCTGCAGCCCGGCGGCACCATCGTCGAACCCACCAGCGGCAACACCGGTGTCGGTCTCGCCATGGTCGCGCAGGCGGGCGGCTACCACTGCGTCTTCGTGTGCCCGGACAAGGTCAGCGAGGACAAGCGCAACGTCCTCAAGGCCTACGGGGCTGACGTCGTGGTGTGCCCGACTGCGGTCGAGCCCGAGCACCCCGACTCCTACTACAGCGTCTCGGACCGGTTGGTCACCGAGATCGAGGGTGCCTGGAAGCCCAACCAGTACGCCAACGAGAACAACCCGCTGTCGCACTACGAGACCACCGGCCCAGAGCTGTGGAAGCAGACCGCCGGCCAGATCACCCACTTCGTGGCCGGCATCGGCACCGGCGGCACCATCAGCGGAGCAGGTCGCTACCTCAAGGAGGTCAGCGACGGCCAGGTCGAGGTGGTCGGCGCAGACCCGACCGGGTCGGTCTACTCCGGGGGCACCGGGCGGCCGTACCTCGTGGAAGGCGTCGGGGAGGACTTCTGGCCGCAAACGTACGACCGCACCATCTGCGACCGGATCATCGAGGTCAGCGACAAGGACTCGTTCGTCGCGACCAGGCGGCTCGCCCGCGAGGAGGCGCTGCTCGTCGGCGGGTCTTGCGGCATGGCGGTGGCAGCGGCGGTACGCCTTGCCCACGACCTCGATGACCCCGAGGCCGTGATCGTCGTGCTGCTGCCCGACGGGGGCCGCGGCTACCTCACCAAGATCTTCGACGACGCGTGGTTGGCGCGCTACGGTTTCGCGCCGGGCACCCAGGAGCAGACGGTCGGGGAGGTGCTGCGCCGCAAGACCGGTTCCATGCCCGCTCTGGTGCACACCCACCCCAACGAGACGATCGCCGAGGCGGTCGCGATCCTCCGCGAGTACGGCGTCTCGCAGATGCCGGTCGTTCGCGCTGAGCCGCCGGTCATGGCCGCCGAGGTCGCCGGCTCGGTCAGCGAACGCGACCTCCTGGACAAGCTGTTCTCCGGCTCGGCCAAGCTCGCCGACGCCGTCGGGGAGCACATGTCCGAACCCCTGCCGAGCATCGGAGCCGGCGAGCCGATCAACGACGCCGTCGTGGCGCTGGAGCACGCCGACGCGCTGCTCGTCAACGACGACGGCATGCCGGCAGGTGTACTCACCCGCCAGGACCTGCTCGGGGCGTTGGTGCAGCCGTGACCACTGCCCGCGCCGCTGTGGCACGGTCGCAAATGGTCCCCAACCTGCGTGACGTCGGAGGGGTACGCACCGGTGCCGGCCAGGTCGTACGCACGGGGGTGCTGCTGCGCAGCGCCATACCGTACGCGAGCGACTCTGCACCGGACGAGGTCGCCTGGCCACCGACCCAGGTCATCGACCTGCGGTCCGCTGACGAGGCCGGCCCGGACCATCCGCTCGCCGCCGTCGCGCCCGACATCGTGCGGATCTCACTGCTGGAGGCGTTGCGCCCCGACGGCATCCAGGGCGCCGATCCCCGTGTCCGCGAGCGCATGCGCACCGGCGGGCTCGCCGCGCTGTATCTGGGGATGCTCGACCTCGCCCACGCCGAGATAAGCGAGGTCGTCAACCGGATCGCGTCCCGCCCCGGCCCGACGCTCGTGCACTGTGCCGCGGGCAAGGACCGCACAGGCGTTGTGGTCGCGCTGGTGCTCCGCGCGCTCGACGTGCCGAGGGAGGCGGTGGTGGACGACTACCTGCAGACCCAGGCCGCCATGCCGGACGTCCTTCGCCGTCTCCAGGTCCAGGCGCCGCTCGACCCCGGCCACCGGGTGCCTCCGTCGTACCTCGAGCTGCCGGTCCACGCGATCGAGGCGGTGCTCGACCGGTGGGACGACCACGATGGTGGGGCAGCCGGCTGGCTCCAGGGCGTGAGCGGCTCGGCAGACGTCCTCGACCTTCTACGGGACAGGCTGCTCGAACCAACCACGGATTGACCTCAACCGGTGTTGAGGACCTAGCCTCGCGATGTGGCGGCCACCCGGGCCGCGCAGGAAGCAGACGTCGTCATGGACATGCACTCGGTCGCCTGGTCGTCGTTGTACAAGACCGCGCACGCCGCTGAGGCGGACCGCCGACCTTTCAGCAAGGAGACGTTCCGCCGGATCGCGGCGTTCGCCCGGCCGCACCGCCGCCACCTTGCCCTCTTCCTGGTGCTGAGCGTGGTGACATCCGCGCTGGCGGTCGCCACGCCGGTCCTCGCCGGCCGCGTGGTCGACGCCATCGTCGGCGGTTCACCGCAACGCGTCGTGCTCGGACTGGCCGCGCTCATCGCGGTGATCGCCGTCGCCGAGGCGGGCCTCGGTGTGGTCACGCGGTGGTTCTCGGCGAACATCGGCGAGGGTCTCATCCTGGACTTGCGCACCGCGGTGTTCGACCACGTGCAGCGGATGCCGATCGCGTTCTTCACCCGCACGCGGACCGGTGCTCTCGTCAGCCGCCTCAACAACGACGTGCTGGGAGCCCAGCGGGCGTTCAGCGACACCCTGTCCGGAGTGGTGGGCAACCTGGTGACGCTGCTGCTGACGCTGGTGGTGATGATCGGCATCTCGTGGCAGATCACGGCCTTGGCGTTGGTGTTGCTGCCGGTGTTCGTGCTGCCTGCTCGTCTGATGGGCGCCCGTCTGGCGCAGCTTCGCCGCGAGGCCGCCGACCACAACGCCTCGATGGGCACCCAGATGACCGAGCGGTTCTCCGCCCCCGGAGCGACGCTGGTCAAGCTGTTCGGTCGCCCGGAGGACGAGTCGGCGGAGTTCGCCGCGCGGGCCCGCCGCGTGCGCGACATCGGTACGCGGACCGCCATGGTCCAGACGGTCTTCGTCACCGCGCTCACGCTGGTCTCGGCCCTCGCGCTGGCACTCGTCTACGGGCTCGGCGGCGTCTATGCGCTGCGGGGGAGCCTCGACCCTGGGGACGTGGTGTCCCTCGCGCTGCTGCTGACCCGCTTGTACGCGCCGCTGACCGCCTTGGCCAACGCGCGGGTCGAGGTGATGAGCGCCCTGGTGAGCTTCGAGCGTGTCTTCGAGGTTCTGGACCTGGTGCCGCTGATCTCGGACAAGCCTGACGCGCGCCGCGTACCCGACGGCCCGGTCTCGGTGGAGCTCGAGCACGTCCGGTTCGCGTACCCGTCGGCCGACAAGGTCTCGCTCGCCTCGCTCGAGGAGGTCTCCAGCCTCGACACCCGCGGTGGGATCGACGTGCTCCACGACATCTCCTTCCGGATCGAGCCCGGCCAGCTGGTGGCGATGGTCGGGTCCTCCGGCGCGGGCAAGTCGACGATCGCGCAGCTCGTACCGCGGCTCTACGACGTCGACGGCGGCTCGATCCGGTTGTCGGGTGTGGATGTGCGGGACCTGTCGGCAGTGTCAATCCGCCAGAGCCTCGGCATGGTCACCCAGGACGGGCACCTGTTCCACGAGTCGATCCGGGCCAACCTGTTGCTCGCCCGGCCCGAGACGACCGACGAACAGGTGTGGGACGCCCTGCGCAGGGCCCGCCTGGACGCGCTCGTACGTACGCTTCCCGACGGCCTCGACACGGTCGTCGGCGAGCGGGGCTACCGGTTGTCCGGCGGCGAGCGGCAACGCCTGACCATTGCCCGGCTGCTGATCGCTCAACCGCTGGTGGTGATCCTGGACGAGGCGACCGCACACCTGGACTCGACGTCGGAGGCCCAGGTGCAGGCGGCCCTGGCCGAGGCGCTGGCGGGGCGTACCGCGCTGGTGATCGCGCACCGACTGTCCAC
>Ga0136612_10000705_pt1 | contig 12787 bp, 12 predicted proteins | sample AntDryUQ224A2306_2_FD_106644 | JGI IMG/M metagenome (GOLD analysis project Ga0136612, IMG submission 106644) | Polar desert sand microbial communities from Dry Valleys, Antarctica - metaG UQ224A (23.06) | ecosystem: Environmental > Terrestrial > Soil > Desert | place: Antarctica: Dry Valley...
AGGCCATCGGCGCCGATGGCCTGCGCGACCGATTCCTGGCCCACCCGAGCTATCTCTCGCGCGTGAAGCAACGGATCGATGCCTACGGGCTCCAGTTCGAGAGCGAGGCTCGCGACGAGCTGACCCTTCCCGATTTCATTGGCAACACCGCGCTGCGCTGGGGCGCGCCCGTACCGGAGCCGGGCTGATGACCGCCCGCCTTGCGCAGCTGAGCCTGTTCGCGGTCGCCATCATCATCGGCATCCTGCTGGTCGGCCAGCTCCGATCGCGGGCACCGGCGATCGAGCTGTCGAGCCTCTCGGCGCAGGAGCTCTCCACCCTGATCGAGACCCTCTCCGCTCGCAACGTGGAGCTGGGCGACGGGCTCGCCGACCTGCGTGAGCAGATCCGGGACTACGAGCGCGCCGAGCTCCAGGGTCGGTCGGTGCGTGAGCTGACCGAGGAGGACCTGGAGCGGTTGGCCGCGTTCGCCGGCATGCGCAGCGTGGAAGGCCAGGGGATGGTGATGGACATCGAAGGGTCGTTCGACCCGACCGCCGTGAACGACCTCATCCATGAGCTGCGCAACGCGGGCGCCGAGGCGATCGCGGTCGACGATATTCGGATCACGGCACGCTCGGTTGCGGTGCTCGGGACCGGCGCCATCGAGATCGACGGCGTCCCCATCGGCATGAGCTTCACGATCAGCGCGATCGGCTCGCCGTCAGGGCTGGTCGGCGCAATCGAGCGACCGGGCGGCATCCTGACCCTGTTGCAGCAGTCGATCGATGCGGTCTTTGTGCTGGAGGAGCGCACGAACTTGACGGTGCCCGGCACCCGTCGCGATCTGACCCCGCAGGTCGCCCGGCCGGTCGAGTAGCCTGTACCGCCAGCCATCCGCCGCAATGGACATGCCGTGAACGACCTGATCCAACTCGCGCTCGACAGCGCCGATCACCTCGGAGCGCGATACGCGGACATCCGCGTCGTCGAGCGCCGCAACGAGGGACTGACCGTCAAGAACGGTGCACTCGAGGCCGCGACATCCAACGTCAGCGCTGGATTCGGCATCCGCGTGCTCGTCGACGGTGCCTGGGGATTCAGCTCGAGCGCCGTGCTGAATCCGCAGGAGGCCGACCGCATCGCCGCAGAGGCGGTCGAGATCGCGCGCGCCTCGGCCGCGGCCCAGAAGGCGCCGATCGAGCTGGACGACACGCCGCCGGTCACCGCGTCCTACCGGACCCCGTACGCCGAGGATCCCTTCGCCGTCAGCCTCGACGACAAGCTGCGGATCCTCATGGAGGCCGATGCGGCCATGGCCCGCGTGCCCGGCGTCGCGATTCGCGAGGGCAACGTCATGGCCGGCCGCGAGACGAAGACGTTTGCATCGAGCACCGGCGCCCGGATCGAGCAGGAGATCGTGGAGGCCGGTGGTGGGATCGAGGCCACGGCCGTGAACGAATCCGAGATGCAGCAGCGCAGCTACCCCAACTCGTTCGGCGGCCAGTCCGTGACCGGCGGCTTCGAGGCGGTACGCGCCCTGGATCTCGCAGAGCACGCGCAGGAGACCGCCGAGCTGGCGGTTGCCCTGCTCGACGCGCCGCAGTGCCCGTCCGGCGAGATGGACCTCGTCCTCGATTCGACCCAGGTCGCGCTCCAGATCCACGAGTCGTGCGGACACCCGACCGAGCTCGACCGGGTCTTCGGGACCGAGGCCAGCTTCGCCGGCACCAGCTTCCTGACCACCGACAAGCTCGGAACCCTGCGTTATGGGAGTGACCTCGTCAGCATCGATGCCGATGCGACGGCGCCCGGCGGCCTCGGCACGTTCGGCTTCGACGATGAAGGCGTGCCGGCCCAGAACGTGCCGCTCATCGAGAACGGCCTGCTGGTGGGCTACCTGACCAGCCGGGAGACGGCGCCGGTCCTCGGACGGCAGAGCATGGGAAGCGCCCGGGCGTGGAGCTGGAGCCATATTCCGCTCATCCGCATGACGAACATCAACCTGCGCCCCGGCAACGCGGGGTCGCTGGAGGACCTCATCGCGGATACGCGCGAAGGCATCTTCATGAGCATCAACAAGTCGTGGTCGATCGATGACCGGCGGCTGAACTTCCAGTTCGGCGACCAGGCCGGCTGGCTGATCCGCAACGGCAAGCGCACCCAGCTGGTGAAGAACCCCACGTACACCGGCATCACGCCGCGCTTCTGGGGAAGCTGCGACGCGATCTGCTCGGCCAGCGAGTGGACGCTGTGGGGCCTCCCGAACTGCGGCAAGGGTGAGCCGATGCAGGTGGGCCATGTCGGACACGGCGCCGCGCCGGCGCGCTTCCGAGGTGTCAAGGTCGGAGTCGGACGGTGGTAGCCAGCGAACGCGAGATCACCGAGCTGCTCGACCGGGCGCTGGGACTCTCGACCGCGCCGCAGACCGAGGCGCTCTACCTGGGCCAGGACGCCGCGCTGACCCGATTCGCGAACAACCGGATCCATCAGAACGTGCGCGAGCACGACGCGACGCTCCAGGTACGCATCATCGATGCCGACAGGATCGGCGTCGCGAGCACGAACCGGCTCGACGAGGACGGCATTCGCTCAGTGGTCGAGCGCGCGCTCGCGATCGCCGAGCGTTCCGCGCCCAACCCTCCGGCGGCGATCCTGCCCGAGCCCGATGGTCGTGAGCACGACCCGCAGCTCGGGCACGTGGCCGCCACCGCCGATGCTGGCGCCGATCGTCGCGCCGAGGGCGCGCGAGCGGTCATTGCGGCCGGCGAAAAGGCGAAGCTCCAGACGGCGGGCTCATTCGCGACATCGGTCATGACCACCGCGGTCGCGAATTCGCTCGGCATCCGAACCCAGCATCGGGCGACGAAGGCCGCGCTGCTGACCGTGATGATGGACGGATTCGCGTCCGGGGCTGCATCGGGCTACGCGCACGCCGGTTCGACGGACGTCGGCGAGATCGACGCCGAGGCGGTCGGCGCCGAGGCGGCGCGCAAGGGTGACGAGATGCGCGGGGCGGGGGAGCTCGAGGCGGGCGAGTACGAGGTGATCCTGGAGGAGTACGCGGTCGCCGGTCTGCTGGAGTACCTCTCGTACATCGGCTTCTCGGGCCTGGCGCACGAGGAGGGCCGCTCGTTCATGGAGCTCGGGAAGCGAGTGATGGGGGAGAACGTCTCGATCTGGGACGACGGCGCGGACCCGTCCGGCCTGCCGGCCACGATCGACTTCGAGGGTGTCGTGAAGAAGCGCGTCGACCTCGTCACCGACGGCACCGCCAGCGCCGTGGTCCACGACGCCGCCACCGGAGCGCGAGCGGGGTCAGGATCGACGGGCCACGGGCTGCCCGCGCCGAACCTCGTTGGCCCGATGGCCCTCAACGTGTTCATGGCACCGGGGTCGACGCCGCGTGAGGAGCTCATTACCGGCGTCAAGCGCGGCGTGTGGGTGACCCGCTTCCACTACATTAACCCGGTGCACCCCAAGAAGGCGATTCTGACCGGGATGACGAAGGACGGGACGTTCCTGATCGAGGATGGAAAGCTGAGCCGGCCACTGCTCAACTTCCGCTTCACGCAGTCGATCCCCGAGGCATTCAGCGACGTCCGCGCCGTAAGCTCCAGCACCAGGTTGCTGCCGGGCGAGTTCTTTGGCGGCTACCGCGTCCCGGCGCTGCACCTGGGCTCGTTCAACTTCACCGGGGTGACCGCTGCGGAGGGCGGTGAGTGACGGTGACGGCCCCGCTCGATCTTCGCATCGGCGACCGGCTGCGGCTTCGCAAGGAGCATCCGTGCGGGACCCGTGACTGGTCGGTGGTGCGCCTCGGCGCGGACATCGGTCTCGTCTGCGAGGGCTGCGCTCATCGCATCCTGATGGATCGGCTCGATGTCGAGCGTCGCTTCACCGAGTACCTCGCGCGCGGTCCCGAGGACGCCTAGCCGATGGCGCACATCGAGCTGCCACCAGACGCGGAAGCCGGTCAGGACCTCACCGGAGCCGGATCGGTGTTCAAGAACCGGGGCTTCGTGTACCTGTGGTCGGCACAGACGCTGAGCCAGCTCGCGAGCAACATGGTGCTCGCCGCGCTCATCGCCACGGTGGTGACCACGACCGGCTCGCTCACGGCCAACGCGCTACTGATCCTGACCTTCCTGATCCCGGCAGTCCTGTTCAGCACCCTCGGCGGCGTGTTCGTGGAGCGCGGCGACGCGAAGGTGATCATGCTCGCGACCAACGTCGTCCGCGCCGTGGGCACGATCCTCTTCATCTTCGTGGCACCGACCACGAGCACGGCGATCGTGCCGCTCGTCTACCTGATCAACTTCGTGGTTGCCACTGCCACTGCCGTCTTCGCGCCGGCGGAGCTGACCTCGATCCCTCGCATCGTGGATCGGCGGCATCTGATGGCCGCCAACTCGATCTTCATCCTCACCATCAACGCGACGTTCGCGATCGGTTTCGGATTCCTGGGACCGCTGGTGCTCAACGTCCTGGGCTCGACGGCGGTGTACGTCATCGTTGCGGTCATGTTCGCGCTATCGGCCGCCGCGATCGTGCCGCTGCCGTCGGTCAAGCCCGACCAGGAGGCGCGGCCGGTCGGCGACGCGGCCGGGCGCGCGCTCCGCGAGCTCTACGGCCAGCTGGCCGAGGGCATCGGATTCATCCGCGCCAATCGGCGCATCGCGTGGAGCCTGACCTACCTTGGCGTGGCGGCCAGCCTGATCGGGGTGCTGGGTGCCATCGGCCCCGGATTCGCGACCGACATCCTGCGCCTGCGAGCGGAGGACTTCTTCTTCATCATGGGCCCCGCCGGGCTCGGGGCGGTGGTCGGCATCCTCTTCCTCAATTCCTACGGCAAAGGCCTGCCGAAGCGGCTCGCCATCGACATCGGCCTGGTTGCGATGGGGCTGACCCTGATCGCGCTGGCGCTGGTCCGGCCGATCACCTCGTTGTTCGGCCCGGCCTTTTCCCCGATCCAGGACGCCATCCCGTCGATCGCTCCCCTGGTGAGCCTGATCGCGGTGGTCGTCGTCATCGCCGTGTTCGCCGGCCTGGAATACGCGTTCGTGGCGATCCCGTCGCAGACGGCGCTCCAGGAGGAGCTCCCGCGCGAGGTGCGAGGACGCATCTTCGGGATCCTGAACACGCTCTTATCGGTCGCCTCCTTCCTGCCGGTCATCGCGGCGCCCGCCGCGGCCGACGTCATCAACATCCCGTTCCCCGGCGCCGGCATCCCCATCGTGATGGCCGTCCTGGGTCTCGGAACGCTGTTGGCGGGCATCGCCTCCTGGCGCCGGAACTCACGAGCGGGACTCCACGAGCACGACCAGGCAGCGTCACCTCCGGCCGACTCCGTGGACGAGTCATCGGCTCCCGGCGTCCCGAGCGCGATCGACCAACCCGACCCTCCACACCGCCGGCGGCGCCGACGCCGGCCGGCGGCCGATGGCGACTAGGCTCTTCGCCGCCGCATTCCTGGTCGCATCGGCCGCCGTCGCCTGGGTGACGATCACCATCCCGCTGGCGGCCCGTGCCCTCCAACTCGGCATCGCGATCTCGATGGCGTACGTCGCGTGGCTGGCCTGGCGAGGCAGCCGCGTCCTGCGCCACGCGCTCGAGGATGCCGCCAGCGGAGCCGGCGAGCCGACCGGCGTTGCCGGGGACCTGCCATTCGTGTCGCTGATCGTGCCGGCGCGGAATGAGGAGAGCGTCATCGGCGACACAGTTCGCTCGCTGCATGCCCTGCGTTACCACCGCGCGGGAACGCCCGCCTACGAGGTCCTGGTCATCGACGATGGCTCGACCGATGGAACCGGCAACGCGGCACGTGCCGCCGCCCCTGCCGATCGACACGTCCAGGTCCGGCGGCGCGAGCCTGGTTCTGGACCGGCAACCAAGGGCGCCGTGCTCTCCTTCGCCATGCCGTACCTGGCCGGCGAGGTCGTCGGCGTCATCGATGCTGATACCCGGGTGGACCCTCCGTTCCTCGAGCGCGCGATGCGCGCATGGCGGCGCGACCCGACCGCCGAGGCGCTCCAGGTGGCGCGCCTGCCACGCAACGCGGCGGTCTCGTGGCTGACCCGCGCGCAGGCCGAGGAGCAACTGATGGACATGGCGAGCCAGTGCGGACGCTGGGTCACCGACGGCACGGCCGAGCTGCGCGGGAACGGGATGTTCGTTCGACGCGCGGCGCTCGACGCGTGCGGTGGCTGGAATGAGCTCGCGCTGACCGAGGACCTGGAGCTCTCGACCCGGCTCTCGGCGTATGGCCGCCACGTGACGCTGGCGCCGGAGGCAGTGGTCGGCGAGGAGGCAGTCGAGACCGTCGGCGCGCTCTGGCGTCAGCGTCTCCGGTGGGCGGAGGGAAGCCTGCGGCGGCTGCTCGAGCACGGTCCGGGCCTGCTGACCGGCTCGGAGCCGATGAGCCGCAAGGCGGATTTCCTGGCGTTCACCGGCGAGTTCCTCATCCCGCCGCTCTTCGTCGGGGCCATCGTGGCATCGCTGGCAACCATTCCGCTGCCGCGCTCGGCGGATTGGACGGTGCCGATCTCCCTGTTCATCGGGTATGGCCTCGGCGTGTTTCTGCTCGCCGTCGGTGGCCTCTCGGCGGTCGGGGAGCGAGGGTTTTCGCTCGTCGGGCGTGCGACGCGGGGTGCGCTCTTCTTGTCGCACTGGCTCGTCGTCGTTCCGGTGGCACTGACGCGGATTGCGTTTGGCCGCGAGCCAACCGGCTTCGTGCAGACGCCACGAGCCGCTCCCCGGGACGACGGATGAGGCGGCCGGACCTCGTCATCCGCGGATCGGTCGTCGTGGAGGCCGCGCCCGCCGGCCTTGAGATGGCCGAGGCGGTCGGGATCGCCGATGGCCGGGTGGTTGCCGTCGGTCGGCGCGACGAGGTGGTGGCGGGACCCGGCGGACGGGTGCTGGACGCCGGCGACACCCTCGTGGTCCCGGGCATGCACGACTTCCACGTGCATCTCGTCGGCCTGGCGCGAACCCGACGCCAGGTGCTGCTGGACGACGCCAAGGATGCCAGCGAGATCGCCTCGCGGCTATCGGTGGCGGCCGCTGCTGCCGCGCCGGATGGCTGGGTCAGCGGGCGTGGCTGGAACGACGCGCAGCTCAGGGGCGGGCTGGAGTTGCTGGAGGCCGCGGTTGGCGATCACCCTGCGTTCCTGACGAGCCACGATGGGCATTCGGCGTGGGCATCCGCACAGGCCCGCCGCCGAGCCGGGATCGATGCCGGCGTGAGCGATCCGCCAGGTGGTCGACTCGAGCGGGACTCCGGCGGCCGTCCGACCGGCATCCTGCGTGAGCGGGCCCTGGACCTGGTCGCCTCGTTGGTGACGCGTATCCAGGGGAGCCAGTTGGAGGAGCCGCTCGATGCCACGCTTCGCGAGCTGTCGGCGCTCGGGATCACCGGCGCGTCGGAGGCGGGGGACTACACCGATGAGAACGGGATCGGCGCCGATGCGTCGCTCGGCGACTCGTACTCCTCCCTGACCGATCTCGGCGCCCTCGTGGACGGCCGCCTGCGCCTCACCCTCGGCATCCCGGCCGACGCGATTTCCGCAGCCGCGGGTCGCGGGCTGCGAACCGGGGCGGTCCTTGACGGCCGGCGCACGATGCGCTTCGGCTGGGCGAAGCACTATACCGATGGCGCGCTCGGATCGGGAACGGCCGCCATCTTCTCCGCCGATGGCGAGCGCGGCATCATGCGCGTCACGCCTGAACGATTCGATGCCGACTTCGCACTGGCTCGGACGGCGTCGATCGGACTCGCACTCCACGCCATCGGCGATCGAGCCGTCGCATCGGCGCTCGATGCCGTCGAGCGGGCGGCGCCGCGGCCCGAGGAGGTGCCGCTCGATCGCATCGAGCACGTCCAGTTGCTTCGACGATCGGACGCCGAACGGTTTGCGCGGCTCGGGGTCGTGGCCAGCATCCAGCCGATCCACGCCGCGGCGGACCGAGATCTCGTCGAGGGCAACTGGGGAGGTCGCCAGGACGACGCCTATGCGTGGCGCGCCCTCGTCGACGCCGGCACCCTGCTGGCGGCGGGCTCGGATGCGCCTGTCGAATCGTTGAACCCGTGGCTCGGCATCTATTCCGCCGTTCACCGCCGCTTCCCCGAGGACGCGCGCGGCGATTGGCGTCCGGCGCAGGCCCTGACGGTCGCGGAGGCGCTCTCGGCCTACACCCTTGCGCCCGCCCGGGCCATCGGTGCCGCGGATGAGGGCCACCTGCGCATCGGCGCACGCGCCGACCTGGCGGTCCTGTCGATCACGCTCGAGCGCCTGATGCTTGCCGATGGATCGCTGGCCGACGTCGGCTCGGATGTGACGCTCGTGGATGGTCATGAGGTGCACCGCTCATGAGTCTGCGAGAGGTCCAGCGTCGGGCCGGCTCCGTCGCTGTCGACGAGGTAGAGCGAGCACACCTCAGCCGTAATGGCCACCGGGTCCGCACTCGTTGTCGCTCTCAGGCGCACAGCGAGCGCTGCTATCCTCATCAGTGGCGGCAGTTCCAAGGTGGAATCGGCTTCCATCGTGCGAACGAGTACCGAGCGGTCGGCTCCCGAAAGCCGCAAGCCGGCTCAGTCGTTGAGCTTGGCGGCCAGTACGTCAAGCTGCGTGATCTCCGGCGGCGATGAAAACAGCTCGTCGGCGCGTTCCATGAGGGCCGTGCCGACCGCACCGCTCAGGTGCGCCTGGCGTCCGGCGTCGTCCGGAAAGACGTCGAAGATGCCGTACGTCGCCGGACCCATGCGGATCGCGAACCAGGCTCGGGTATCGGGCTCCTGCTCGACGAGCGCCAAGCCGCCGTTCAAGAATGCCTCCACGTCGGTCTCCTTGCCCGGCTTGGCCTCCAGTCGTACCAGTAGTCCCTTTGTGACCATGTGGGTTGCTCCTTTCGAGCGTCGGGACCTGACGGTGTCAGGATCGGCGGTTGGCGGTGTCGGAGAACGGCCTCGCTGGTCGGGCCATCTAGGAGAGCGGTAGCACGAGGAATGCCAGCAGAGCCAGCGGCGGCCTGGCGAGGAAGCCCGATCGTCCCGGGGCCAGATGGATGCGATCGACGCATGCAGACCGGCTGCCACCGCGATATTGATCAGTGCTCGGCCGCGTCAGCGTCTGCCTTCGTCAGGTGGACGGTACCGGACGCATGCTCCGGGGGGGCGTAGATGGTGATCAACCGCAGCGGCGCCGTCCCATTGTTGATGAAGTTGTGGCGTGTGCCGGCTCGGACAAACACCAGGTCATTTGGACCGACCTCGGAAGACTGCCCGTTGAGTTCCGCCGCGCCGCGGCCCTCGAGGAAGACCAGCACTTGGTCTGTGTCCGAATGCACCTCCTCACCGATCTCGCCGCCGGCGGGGACGGTCATGACCACAACCTGCGCCTGCTCTCCAGTCCGGACCTCGCGGCGGAAGGCGTCGTTCGTCCGCGCGGCCTCGAAGATGTCGACCCGGTCGTTCTGCTCCTGTGCCATGTCTCACTCCTGCACGCTCTGCCTCGCAATTCGTTCGCGGGCGAAAAGTCTATGGGTGGCTCATCGGGGCCTCGCCCAGCGCACGGCAGGATGACGGCCGACGCGCTGACGTTCTCTCCCTTTCGCTTGGGCGACTGTCGCCTGGCGAGCATGACACGCCGGACACAAGCAGGAGCGTCGGGTCAGCGAGGCATGGACATGGGAACCGCATGCCGACTCCTTGATGAGGGCTTTGGCGTCAAGCATGAGTCCAATCTGCGGTCGGGGCCGCATGACCCGAGGCGGGGGAGCGACCCGCCGCGGTGAGGTCCAGGTGCTGCTGGCTGTGAGCTGACAGGTCGGTGCCCTTGGGAAAGTACTGCCGCAGCAGCCAGGGCGCCTAGTCTACCCTTGTCGTTCCACTACGTTGCACAGGAGGTGTCATATGGCGCAAGTCGCAAGCGCAGTGACCAGCAAGCCGGCCTGGGTCGATCTCGCGACGACCGACCCGGAGGCCGCGAAAGACTTCTATTCGAAGCTGTTCGGGTGGAGCCTCGAGGTCTCGGATGACCCGCAGTACGGCGGGTACGCGACCGCGAAGCTCGAGGACAAGTCGGTCGCCGGCATCGGCCCCAAGCAGGATGGCGATCCGAGCCCGCCCGCGTGGTCGCTGTACATCGGTACCGGTGACGTCGACGAGCTCGCGAAGAAGGTCCAGGACGCCGGCGGCAGCGTCGTCGCCCAGCCGTTCGATGTCGGCGACCAGGGCCGCATGGCAGTCTTTGCCGATCCGTCCGCGGCGTTCATCTCAGGCTGGCAGGCCGCCGAGATGAGTCAGTTCACAGCCGGCGTCCCGGACGCCTTCGGCTGGGCCGAGCTCAACGCACGCGGTCTCGAAAGCGCGGTCACCTTCTACGAGACCGTCTTCGGATGGACGCACTCCAAGCAGCCCTTCGGCGAGGGCGAGGAGTACACGCAGTTCGAGCACGATGGCCAGCCCATCGCGGGCGCGCTGGAGATGGACCCGCGAATCCCCGCCGAGACCCCGAGCTACTGGCTGATCTACTTCATCGCGGGCGACGTGGACGCCCGGTTCCAGAGCGCTATCGAGCTCGGCGGCCGCGAGATGGTCGGTCCGACGGACATGCCGGGTGGCCGATTCGCCATCGTCAGCGATCCGCAGGGCGCTGCCTTCGGCATCCTGAACGTTCAGCAGGAGCTCGCTTGAAGGGCGTCAACCCGACGGCTGCGGGGCGCCTCCGGGCTGGGACGACCTGCGGCTGCATCGCGCTCGAGTATCGGTCTTGCTAAAATCGCGGTCCGCTCGCTGGATGCGTTGCTCTGCAGCACGGTCCAATCGGCGTCCGGAGCCGTGGGTAAGTGGGCAGCTCCCAAGCCGAAAGGCAGCCAGGTGCCAGCGCTGTACTGGTTGGTCTTTCACGCTGGCGTTCGGCGAGCACTGTGCCCGCTTCGCCAGTGCAACGACGCCTATCGAGTATGTTGCTCGGCGGTGACGGTGGCGGTACCAACCAGCCCTCGACGGCCCGGTTCGCGCTCGGTCGGTCACGCGCCGGTCAGCGTCGGACCAACCTCTGCGATGTAGGTCCGCACCGACTTCGGCTGGATGCCGAGCTCCGCGAATGCCTCCGGCCCCAGTCCGGAGTCGGCGCTGTCCATCGCCAGGCCCATGGCCATCGACGAGGCGAGCTCCGGTTTGGCTCGCCTGAGGATCAGCGAGCCAATGACCAGCGCCGTGCGCGGGATGTGTCGCCGCTTGACCGGCCGGCCCATGGCGTTCGCGAAGGCTTCCGCGGCCTCGATGCGCGTGACCGCCTCCGGGCCACCGAGCTCGACGACGCGCGGCGGATCCGCGGCCGTTGCCAACGCGACCACCGCGGCCGCGACATCGTCCATGCCGACGTAGCTGACGCGGCTCAGGCCGCGGCCGAAGATCATCACCTTCCCGGCGGCTGGGTCGAAGTTCACGGCCGAGGAGAACCAGAGCTCCTGGAAGGCATCGGGTCGAACGATGACCTCGTGCATCGGCGAACGGCGCAGTCGCGCTTCGGTGGCGCGCTTGGCATTCGTGAACGGGGAATTGACGAGCAGGGCGGGGCCTCCGAGCGAGAGGTACACGAATCGACCTACGGCCGCCTTCTCTGCCGCGTCGATGAGGGCCGCATAGCCTTCGTCGTCCACCGCCCGCATGTCCAGGTCGCGTTCTCCGGCAAAGCGGCGCCCGATCGAATTCGCGGTGCTGACGATGGTGGCCACGCCGGCAACTGCATGCTGGACGGACTGCGGATCGCGCAGGTCGCCGCGCACCAGCTCGACGCCCAGCGCCTCGAGCGCAGCCGCATCGCTCTGCGGCCGAACGAGGGCCCGTGTTTGGATCCCGGACTCCACTAGCCCGCGGACGATGCGCGACCCGAGGGCGCCCGTGGCACCGCACACCAGGATGGAAGGCTGGTCGGCCATGGTTTGCCGACCATACACCCCCGCCGTCGACAGGGTAGCCGCGAATGTCGACTCGCCTGGCAGTACGAGGCCCCCTGGCGGTGGCATCAGCGTCCCCGGACTGCCCCGGACGATCTACTGGCTCCGCTTGTTGGGTCCGTCGTCGCGATTGACTTTCCGCACAACGTCCAGCGCGGGCTCAGCGTGTCACGTCCTCGTCCGACGGTGACTGTTAGCGAGGCGATCGAAGCGCGGCATCTGGCCGTGGACGCCACGGATCCGCCCTCAGTCGGCCCGTTGCACGTGCTGAGAGAGCACCTTGCCGAAAGGCATGTGGCCTATCTGCGCACCCGGACGTGGGAGCGTGGGGGCGGGCACCGGGTTGGGCTTGTCGACTTGAGCGTGGGCCGTGCGCCTGGACTCGAGACTCGTACAGTTCTCTAGCTTGTGAGCGCTGTGGGTCGGGATTCGTGCTCAGCGGCCGGTTTCTGGTAGGATCGTTGGATCGGCTCGTTGAGTGCCTTGTCGTACAGGCACTGTGTCCAATCTGAGCACGAAACTGCGTGGGCGGCTAGCTCAGCTGGTTAGAGCACTTGCTTGACATGCAAGAGGTCACTGGTTCGAGTCCAGTGTCGCCCACCAACCACCAAGATTGAGCACGAAATGACCGCCATAACAGGCGGTCTTGTGTTTTCGGTCGGACCCCACTATGATACTCACCGTCATAACACCTTCGGTTTTTGACTGCCCTCCAGCGGGGCCGAAGGCGACGGAAAGGGTGTGTTGTGGACACCATTTCGACCGATCAGGCCGCAGGCGAGACCCTCGGCGAGGTCATCGACGACTACCGGCTGAGCCTGCATGCCGCCGGGAAGAGCAAGGC
>Ga0136612_10000706_pt1 | contig 12786 bp, 13 predicted proteins | sample AntDryUQ224A2306_2_FD_106644 | JGI IMG/M metagenome (GOLD analysis project Ga0136612, IMG submission 106644) | Polar desert sand microbial communities from Dry Valleys, Antarctica - metaG UQ224A (23.06) | ecosystem: Environmental > Terrestrial > Soil > Desert | place: Antarctica: Dry Valley...
GACGCGCGAACCGCGCGGCCTCCTCCTCGCTCGCCTCGGGGAGCCACTCCCGCGCCTGCTCGATCGTCCCCCAACGGCGCACGTCGTCCTCGAGCTCACGATCCGATTCGGCCCGCGTCCGGCCCCAGGGAAAATCGGGAGCCCACTCGAAGCGAGGGAGCGAGCCGTACATCGCGAGCGCGGCGACGCGACCGGGATGTGTCGCTGCGAAGAGCACGCTCATCGGCCCTCCCTCGGAGACGCCGATCACGGCCGCCCGGCGAGACCCGGCCGCGTCCATCACCGCCCGCACGTCGTCGATGCGCGTCTCCAGGTCGCCCACCCCGATCGGGTCGGAAGCTCCCGTGCCGCGCTTGTCGAAGATGATCAAACGGCAAAAGGACGCCAGCCGCTCGAAGTAGCTCGCACGCGCCGGGTCGTCCCAGATCAGATCGACATGCGAAACCGCGCCCGGGATGAAGACGACGTCGAAGGCACCCTCTCCCAGCACCTGGTACGCGATGTTGATGTCGCCACTTCTCGCGTACCTGGTCTCCGGTACCTGCATGCGCGCGGCGTTACAGTTCGGTGACGGGGTCGGACCCCGTCACGAGACTGTGACGAGCTCCTTCGTGAACTGACTCAGCACCTCGGCGCCGCCGTCCTCGACGACGACGAGATCCTCGATGCGGATGCCGCCGAGACCCTCGAGGTAGATGCCCGGCTCGACCGTGACGACGTTTCCGGCCACGAGCGTGTCGGCCGACTCCTCGCGCAGGGTCGGGGCCTCGTGCACCTGCAGGCCGACGCCGTGACCGAGACCGTGCCCGAACGTGCCGCGAAACTCGCTGCCGTCAACGATCCGGCGAGCGACCGCGTCCACCTCCGACCCGGACGCTCCCGCCCGCACGGCCGCGAGCCCGGCCATCTGCGCCTCGAGGCACACGGCATACGCGTCGGCCAGGCGGCCTGTCAGCGACCCGGCGGCGAAGGTGCGCGTGCAGTCCGAGGCGTAGCCCTCGACGACGCAGCCGGCGTCGATCACAACCGTCTCTCCTGCCTCCACGAGCCGATCGCCCGGAACCGAGTGCGGCAGGGCTCCCGTCGGCCCCCCACCGACAATGGCCGGAAAGGACAGACTCTCCGCTCCCTCCTCGTGGAAGAGCTGCTCCATCCGCCAGGCGAGCTCGCGCTCGCTCCGGCCCGTGAAGCGCTCCTGCGCGATGCGCTCGAAGACACGGTCGGTGACGGCGGCAGAACGCCGGATGGAGGCGAGCTCCTCCGAGTGCTTGACCGCCCGCAGGCCCTCCACGAGCCCGCTGCGCGGAACCAGCTCGAGCCCACCGGCCGCCAGGGTCGTGAAGCCCGCGTAGCTCAACGCCTCGGGCTCGAAGGCGATCCGGCCCGTGAGGCGCTCGGACAGATCTCCCAGCAGCGAGCGCGCCGTTTGCTCGAACTCGACACCGGCGAGGGCGCGCGCCGCCGTTGCGTAGCGGAAGTCGCTGAAGAGGCGTGAGCGCTCCGGCTCGACGAGGACAGCCGCGTTGGAGCTGCGGAAGCCCGTCAGGTAGCGCACGTTCACCGCGTCGGTGACGAGGAGGGGCTCCTCGAGCAGCGCGCGCAGGCGCTCGACGCGGGAGGTCATGCAACCTCCCCGGCCAGCAGGCGCAGCGCATCGCGGTAGCCCTCGGGGCCGCGCCCGACGATCCGGTGCGTCGCCACGCCCTCGAGCACCGAGTGGCGGCGCCACTCGTCGCGCGCATCGACGTCGGACAGGTGCACCTCCACCAGCGGCGCCTCGAGAGGCTCGAGCGCATCGCGGATCGCCCAGCTGTAGTGCGTCCAGGCGCCGGGGTTGGCGATCATGCCGTCCACACCGTCGAACGCGTCGTGACACCACTCGACGAACTCGCCCTCGTGGTTCGTCTGGCGGCAGCGGACGCTCACCCCGAGCTCGACCGCCCAGGCATAGATTCGGGTCTCGAGCTCGGAGAGGCTGAGCCCGCCGTAGCGCTCGGGGTCGCGCCGTCCGACCACATCGAGGTTGACGCCGTTCAGCACCTCGATCCGCACTACCGCATCCTATCCGGCGATCAGCTCGTCGAGCGCTCGGCGGACGTCCTCGAGCGGCACCTCCACACCGTGCTCGGGCTCGCCCGCGCGAGGCAGGAGGACGAGCCGGGCGCGCCCGTCGGCTGCCTTCTTGTCCCGACCGAGGGCTACCCAGGCACTCTCGCGGTCGACTCGCACCGGCCGGGGTCGCAGCACTCGCTCGACGACCTCGAGGGCATCACGATTCCCCGACAGCCGCAGCGCGGCCTTGAGCCCGAGCGCGACCGCCCGCCCGTGCGAGAGCTGCTCGTAGCCCCCCGCCGCCTCGAGGGCGTGGGCGAAGGTGTGCCCGAGGTTGAGGATCGCGCGACGGCCGCCCTCGCGCGGATCCTCAAGGCAGACAGCGGTCTTGTAGCTCGCCGAGCGACGCACGAGCTCGGGATCGTCGAGCTCCCAGAACGGCTCGCCCGCCAGGAGGCCCGTCTTCACCACCTCGGCCATGCCCTCCAGGCGCTCGCGCACGGGCAGGGTCGCGAGGAGCGCCGGATCGACGACGGCGCGGGCGGGCCAGTGGAACGCGCCCACGAGGTTCTTGCCCCCGGGAAGATTGAGCGCGGTCTTGCCGCCGAGCGCCGCGTCGACCTGGCCAACGAGCGTCGTCGGCACGGCCACCCAGTCGATTCCACGCAGGTAGCTCGCGGCGGCGAAGCCCGCGGCGTCGGTCGTGCAGCCGCCCCCGAGAGCGACGAGGACGCCGCTCCGGTCGAGCGTGAGCTCCTGCCAGAGCCGCGCGAGCGCCCCGGGCGTCTTGGCCTCCTCGCCGACGGGAAGCTCGTGCGTCGAGGCGGCACGGGCTCCCAGCGCGAGCTGCGCGTCGGCCCCGTGGATGCCGGCGACGCGAGCATCCGCTACGAGCGCCGCCGGCCCCGTGCCGGGCACGAGCACGGCGAGCAGCTCGAGCGAACCCACCTCGACATGCACCCCGCCCGCGGCAAGCACGGCGCCGTCGAGGTCGCGCGCCCGTGCATGGGCGACCGCCTCGTACACCGGGCGGCGCTGAGCGAGGAGCGTCTCGAAGTCGACCCTGTCTCTCGCGAGCGGCCTGCCGCTTCCCTGCACGCGCCGCCACGCCTCGTCGGCCTCGATCTCGAGCAGAAGCGCGAACGCGCCTCCGCGCACCCGCTGGCGCAGCGTGCGCGTGCCGAGGCCGCCCGCGCCGACCGCGATCACCGACGGCGTGCGACGGTCGAGCAGCTCCAGCCCCCGCTCCTCCTCGAGGGCGCGGAAGTGCGCCTCCCCGCGGGTCGCGAAGAGCTCGCCGAGCGGCATGCGCGCTCTGCGCTCGAGCTCGGAGTCGAGGTCGAAGAACGGTCGCCCCAGGCGAGCGGCGAGTGACGGTCCGAGCGTCGACTTGCCCGCGCCCATGAACCCGATCAGGGCGATGTGCCGGTCTAGGGCGTGGGTGACCAGAGGATCCGCTCGGTGTAGGCGCGCCAGGCGCCGACGAAGTCCACGAGGGCGTCTCCACCGAACTTCTCACGCGCCGCCCGCGCGAGCTCGAGGGCGACGGCCGCCTCCGCGACGACAGCGAGAGCCTCGACCGCCGCCGTGTCGCTGCGCTCGACGAGCGCCTCTCCCGGCTCCCCCGACTCGAGATCGACGGAACGCAGGGGCCGCATCAGCGTCGGCAGCGGCTTCATCGCCGCGCGCACGACGATCTCCTCGCCGTTCGAGATACCCGCCTCGAGACCCCCGGCCCGGTTCGACGCCCGCCGTAGGCCTGGGAGGATCTCGTCGTGGGCCTCCGAGCCGCGTGCCCGTGCGAGCGCGAAGCCGTCGCCGAGCTCAACTCCCTTGACCGCCTGGATGCCGGCGAGCGCCGCGGCCAGCCGCCCGTCGAGCCTGCCTTCCTTCGTCGCGTAGGAGCCGAGACCCGGGGGGACGCCGCGGGCGCGCACCTCGACGATGCCTCCGAGGGTGTCCCGATCGGCCCGGGCGGCGTCGACGGCGGCTCGCCGCTCCTCGTCCCCCACCGCGCCGCCGACCTCGACGACGACGCCCGAGACGTCCACCGCGAGCTTCCGCAGCAGAGCCTTCGCGACGGCCCCCGCGGCCACGGTCACCGCCGTGTGGCGCGCGCTCGCGCGCTCGAGTGCGTCGCGCACGTCGGCGAGCGCGTACTTGCGCACACCCGCCTGGTCGGCATGGCCGGGACGGGGGAGCGTCACCGCCTTCGTGCCCTTGCCGTGCGGCTCGCCCTCGGGCTGCCAGGGGCTCATCCCCCACTCCCAGTTGGCGTGGTCGCGGTTGCGTACGAGCAGGGCGAGCGGCGTGCCGAGGGTGCGCCCGTGGCGGAGGCCGGCGAGCACTTCGACCCTGTCCTGCTCGATGCGCTGGCGCGGGCTGCGGCCGTAGCCCTCCTGCCGGCGGCGGAGGTCGGCGTCGATCGCCTCGCGCTCGAGCACGAGTCCGGCGGGAAGGCCGGTCAGGATCGCGACCAGGGCGGGGCCGTGCGACTCGCCGGCCGTCGTCAGCTCGAGCGTCATGCCGGAGAGCGTACGGCCGCGCGCATGGCCTCGAGCGGAGCAGGCACGCCCGTCCAGAGCTCGAACGCCGCGGCGCCCTGCGCGACGAGGACGTCCAGCCCGTCGATGACGCGCGCGCCGGCAGCCCGCGCGGCCTCGCCGGTGGCCGACAACGGGTAGGGCAGGTCGACGAGCGTCTGCCCCGGCGAGAGCTCGACGAGCACCGTGTGGCGCGCCGAGGTGGCGTTGACCACGAGATCGGCGTCCTGCACGTCGGGGGGCCAATGACCGCGACGAGCGAAGGCGCGTGCCTGTGGCAGCGCCTGCACGAAGGCGTGGGCTGCGCCGCCGTCACCGAGCACGACGGGGCGTTCCGCCTCGAGGCCGGCGAGGATGGCGGCGTCGGTCGAGAGGCCGTGCGCACGGCCGTCCCGGACCAGGAGCGTGTTGACGGAGGGCACATCGGTCTCGACGAAGGCGGCGACGCCGAGCTTGTGGGGTGCCGTCACGTTCGCGCCGGCGAACCCGCACGCCTCGAGCCCTCGCACTGCCTCCCCAAGCCGGGCCGGCTCCACGTCGAGCGCGACGTACGCCCAGTCGAGCCCCCGCGCCGCGAAGGCGGCGTTCTGCATGCGCGGCGAGAGCGAGTGCGCGACGGGGTGCCCCAGCAACCCGACGAGCCGCGTCGAGCCCGTTAAGGGCCTGTCCGGACAGTGGCCACGGTGGATGAGACGCGACACGTGGTGCTAGGCCGAGGCAAGGACGCAGGGCTCGGTCGATATGGGGTATATCGACGAGCCCGACGACGCGGCATCGCGCCGCGGGGCGCCTGTCAGGCGCCCTGGTTGGCTTTTTGGACAGGCCCTTAGCACCGGGGGGCGGCGACGCGCGCGTAGAACTCGTCGTCGTCGGCCGTGAAGAAGTGCGTCCTGCAGTCACGGTTGCGCACGAAGTAGAGGAAGTCGACCCGCGCGGGGCGCGCCGCCGCCTGGAGCGACGCAAGCCCCGGATTACCGATCGGTCCGGGCGGCAGGCCGGCGTGGATACGCGTGTTGTAGAGCGTCGAGTTGTCGAGCTCGCTCTGCCGGATGGCGCGCGTCGGCGGGATGTTGAGGCCATAGCGGAGCGTCGCGTCGATGCCGAGAGGAATCCGGTCGCGCAGACGGTTGTAGATCACGGCCGAGACGAGGCGGCGCTCTCTCGGGACGCGCACCTCGCGCTCGATCATCGAGGCGATGATGAGCAGGTCGTAGTTCGAGAGGTTGCGCGAGCGTGCATAGCGCGTGTTGATCTTGCGCCAGTTGCGCTGAAACGCCTCGAGCTGTCGCGCAACGAGCTGCCGGGACGTGGTGCGCCTCGTGAAATCGTAGGTGGCCGGAAAGAGGAACCCCTCCAGCGACCGCTCGTTGCCCGCACCGCCGAAGCGCGACGGATACGAGTGCCGCGCCGTCGCGGTCAGGTAGCGCCGGGGGGAGAGCCTGGGCGTGACCTTGCGCTTGCGGCGGGCGATCACGTTCACGGCCCGGATGCGCTGCGCCATCTGCGAGCGCGTGAAGCCCTCCGGGAAGATGATGCGCAGCGGCCGCGGGCGCGGTGCCGCCACCCGGATCTTCGCTGCCTTCGGCGCGGGTGCGTCGTCGCCGCGCACGGCCTCCGCGGTCAGCCACCCGCCCACGCCCAGGAACCCCGCCAGCACGACGAACGCGACGATCCGGCGCAGAGCGACCCGCATCCGGGAGGGCCGGCGACCGCGCTGCCTCACCGGATTGCCCTCGACCACTCCAGGTAGCCCGAGAGGAGGTGAGCTGCAGCGCGAGCGTCCTCCGGAGCCGAGCCGGCAGGGGACTGGTTGGCGAGGGAGGTGGTGAAGCGCTCGTCGAAGGTCTCGACGGGAACCGAGAGTGCGCCGCGCAGCGCCTCGACGAAGCGCTCCGTCTCGAGCGCCTGCGCGCCGCGCTCGCCGCGGAGCGTGAGCGGCAGACCGACGACAACCCGCTCGGCGCCCTCCGCCACGACGAGCTGCGCCAGGCGGGCGAGACCCGGCTGCAGGGCCGCCCGCTCGACGATGCCGAGCGGCCGGGCGATCGAGCCCGTGGGGTCGGAGACGGCCACGCCTGTCCGGGCCGAGCCGTAGTCGAGGGCGAGTACCTTCACCGCAGGGCAGCTTCTACCAGCCGCCGCGCCGTGCTGAGCGCCTCGGGCAGCTTGGCGGGGTCCTTGCCGCCCGCGCGCGCCATCGTCGGTCGGCCCCCACCGCCACCGCCCACGACTGCAGCCACCTCCCGGATCAGCTCGCCCGCGTGCAGCCCGCGCGCGGGCAGCGAGCCGTCGAGATTGGCGACGAGGTGCACCCGGCCGTCCTCCTGGGAGACGAGCACGACCGCCGCCGGACTCGCGCGCTGCTTGACGCGGTCGGAGAGCTCGAGCAGCTCGTCGGCGTTCAGGCCGTCGACGCGCTCGACGACGACCTGGACGCCGTCGATCACCGCGGTCGCCTCCGGCAGCTCGAGCGTGGCGGTTCCGCCCGACGTGGGTGCCTTCTGCCTGCGGGCCTGCTCGAGCTCGGCCCGAAGCTCCTGCGCCTCGCCGGCACGGGCGTGCAGGAGCGCGAACGCCTCGCCGGAGGTGACCGCCTCGATGCGGCGCGCGCCCGAGCCGACCGAGCTCTCGCGCAGGATCACGAACGGCCCGACCTCGGCCGTCGAGCGCACGTGGGTGCCGCCGCAGAGCTCCCGAGAGAAGCCGGGTACCTCGACCACGCGCACGTGCTCCCCGTACTTCTCGCCGAACAGCATCATGGCGCCCAGCCGCCGGGCCTCGTCGATCGGCGTCTCAAAGGTGTGCACGGGCAGGTTCTCGAAGATCCGCTCGTTGACGAGGCGCCCCACGCGCTCGAGCTCCTCCGGAGAGAGGGCCTGGCCGTGCGAGAAGTCGAAGCGCAACTTGTCGGGGCGGACGGCGGAGCCTGCCTGCTGGACGTGGTCGCCGAGCACCTCGCGCAGCGCCGCATGCAGGAGGTGCGTGGCCGTGTGGTTCGCCATCGTCGGGAAGCGGATCGGCCACGGGACGACAGCTCGCACGCGATCACCGACCGCGAAGCCCTCGCCGGTGAAGGTCAGCACCTGGTCGTCGCCGACGCGCACGGCCCGCACGAGATCCGCATGTGCGCCGGTGCCCTCGTGCTCGATGAAACCGGCGTCCGAGACCTGGCCGCCACCCTCGGGATAGAAGGGTGACTCGTGCAGCTTCGCCTGGAAGCGCCGATCCTCGAGCGGCTCCAGCGCGGCGATCGCCGTCAGCGTCTCGGTGCGCTCGTAGCCGACGAACTCGCTGCGCGCCGCGCCGCCCAGGCGTACTCCCTCGAAGGTTGTGGTCTGGCGCGAGCGCTCGCGCTGCTCGGCCATGAGCTTCGTGAAGGTGTCCTCGTCGACCGCGAGACCGCGCTCGAGCGCGAGCTCACGGGTCAGCTCGAGCGGGAAGCCGTAGGTGTCGTGGAGCCTGAACGCGTCCTCGCCCGTGATGTTGCCGCCGGCAGCGGCCTCCTCGAAGAGCCTCTCCCCGCGCACGAGCGTCTCCGAGAAGCGCTCCTCCTCCGCGCGCACGGTCTGCTCGATCTGCTGCCGGGTCGCGTCGAGCTCCGAGTACCAGGTGTGCATCTGCTCGACCACGAGCTGTGTCAGCGGCCAGAACTCGGTGAGACCGATCTGCCGCCCGAAGCGGACTGCGCGCCGGATCACCCGTCGCAGCACGTAGCCGCGGCCCTCGTTCAGGGGCAGCACTCCGTCGGCGATCAGGAAGGTCGCCGCGCGAGCGTGGTCGGCGAGCACGCGGTGCGCCTTCGTCGCCGTCTCGGACTCGCCGTAGCGCACACCGCTGCGCTCCTCGGCCCAGCGCATCAGCCCCTGCATGCTGTCGATCTCGAAGATCGAGCCGACGCCCTGGAGGAGCATCGCCGTTCGCTCGAAGCCCATTCCCGTGTCGACGTTCTGCTTGGGCAGCGGTACGACCGAGCCGTCGGCGTGCAGGTTGTACTCCATGAAGACGAGGTTCCAGAACTCGAGGAAGCGCTCGCAGTGCTCGCAGTTCGGGCCGCAATCCGAGCGGCCGCAGCCGTGCTCGCTGCCGCGATCGAGAAAGATCTCGGAGTTCGGACCGCACGGACCTGTCTCGGCCGCCTGCCAGAAGTTCTCCGAGCGCGGCTCGGCCCGAATGCGCTCGCTCGCCACGCCCACGCGCTGCCAGCCGGCCCTTGCCGTCTCGTCCTCGCCGAGTCCGAGCTCCGGGTCGCCGGCGAACACCGTCGTCCAGATGCGCTCGGGCGGGAAGCCCATGCCCTCGGTGACGAACTCCCAGGCGAGGTCGATCGCACCGTCCTTGAAGTAGTCGCCGAACGAGAAGTTGCCGAGCATCTCGAAGAAAGACGCGTGCCGGGCAGTCGTGCCGACATCGTCGAGATCGTTGTGCTTGCCGCCGGCGCGCATGACCTTCTGCGCCGTCGTCAGCCGCGGCGCCGGCGGCTCCTGGAGGCCGAGAAAGTAGGGCTGCAGCGGCTGCATGCCCGCGACGGTGAAGAGCGTCGAGGTGTCCTCCGGGGGTGGCACGAGAGAGCCCGAGGGGTGCCGGAGATGCCCCTTCGACTCGAAGTAGGAGAGGAAGCCCTCGCGGAGCTCGGCGGTCGTGCGCATGGCGGCGATTGTAGGGCGCCCGGGGGGCGTCAGCCGCGGGCGGGCGCGCGCGTCTCGGGCTCGAGCTCCTCGTCGCCTGCGATCTCGTCGCGGATCTTCTCGAGCGAGCGCCGGATGAGGCGCGAGACGTGCATCTGCGAGATCCCGACCTGCTGAGCGATCTGGGACTGCGTCAGGCCCTTGAAGAAGCGCAGGTGCAGGATCGTGCGCTCCCGGTCGTCGAGCACGCGGAAGCCCGGCTTGAGCACGGCGCGATCCTCCGAGATCTCGTACTCGTGCTCCTCCGTCCCGATCGACTCGAGCGGATCGATCTCACCGCCGTCCTCGTCGCTGCCGCCACCCGAGTTGAGCGAGAGCGAGGTGTAGGCACGGCCGCTCTCGAGCGCCTCGAGCACATCCTCCTCCCCGACCCCGGCGGCCTTCGCCAGCTCGGCGATCGTCGGCGAGCGGCCGAGCTGCACGGTGAGCTGCTCCATCATGCGCGAGAGCTGGACGTTCAGCTCCTGAAGGCCGCGCGGCACCCGCACCGACCAGCCCTTGTCGCGGAAGTGGCGCTTGATCTCGCCGATGATGTTGGGAGTCGCGTAGGTCGTGAGCTCGACGCCGCGGTCGAGGTCGAAGCGGTCGATCGCCTTGATCAGCCCGATGGCACCGATCTGGATGAGGTCGTCGAGCTGCTCTCCCCTGTAGGCGTACCGGCGTGCCAGCGAGCGGACGAGCGACATGTACTGCTCGATCAGCTGCTCCCGCGCCGCCAGGTCACCCTGCTCGTGGTAGCGGCGGAGGAGCACCCGATCCTGCTTGTCGGGGGCCATCAGACTTCCGCCCGCACGCTCTTCGTCAGCTCGACCCAGTCCCCGCCCTCGCGCTCGCTGAGCCGAACGCCGTCGACGACCGTGTCGAGCAGGCGACGGAGGTTGACGTCACCGTCCCCTTGCTCCTCGAGCTCCCCGCGCAAGCCCGCGGCGAAGGGGCCAACCGAGGCTTGCAGGGTATCCCCGACGATCCGGAGAGCGAGGGTCACCGGCCCCTCGCGATCGGAGCGATCGAACAGTCCGTCGAGCGCGAGCCTGAGGTCTTCGAGGTGGTCGACCGTGAGGCTCAGACGCGTGCCGACGCCGCCCAGTACGAGGTGCGCGATCGGATAGAACGCGCGGTCGCGCGGAAGCGTGACAGTGACCTCGTCTCCGTCGCGACTCACCGGGCGTCAACCATAGCCGGAGGGGTTCGGGTTTCCACCTGCACGGTGCCGGCGCCGACGATCGCCCCGCCCTCGTAGAGCACCGCTGACTGACCGGGGGCGACGCCGTACACGGGTTCCTCGAGCTCGAGGCGGAAGCCCCCGGGCGTCACATCCACCCTCGCGGCGATCGCGCGCGAGCGGTGACGAAGCTTCGCCTCGACGCGGCTCACGGGCACGAAGATGCGCCCGCGCGCGCTCACGCGCCGGGTGGCGAGCGCCGTGCGAGGGCCGACGACGACCGTGTTCGTGGCGGCGTCGCTGCGGAGGGCGTAGAGCGGCTTCGGGCCGGAGACGCCGAGACCTCGCCGCTGACCGGGTGTGAAGCGCCAGAAGCCGCCGTGCCGGCCGACCTCACGGCCCCCTTCGTCGACAAGGGCGCCGTCCTGCGCCTCGACGCCCTGTCGCTCGAGGAAGGTGCGGTAGTCGCCGCCGGCGAGGAAGCAGGCCTCCTGGCTCTCGGCGCGAGTGGCGGCCTCGAGCCCGGCCCGCGCGGCCTCCGCCCTCGTCTCGGCCTTCGTCTGCTCGCCGAGCGGGAAGACGACGCGCTCGAGGTGCCGGGGATCGAGGCCGGCGAGCATGTAGGACTGATCCTTCTCGGGGTCGGCCGCGCGGGCGAGCAGGAGCCGACCGCGGTGGCTCGCGATGCGCGCGTAGTGGCCGGTCGCGAGCCTTCCGGCACCGGCGCGCCGCGCGAAGGCGAGCAACTCCGCGAAGCGAAAGCCGCCGTTGCAGCGCGAGCACGGGTTCGGGGTCTGGCCGCGCGCGTATCCGCGCACGAAGGGCTCGACGACTGCGCGCCGGAACTGCTCGCGGAGGTCGAGGGTCACATGCGGAAGCCCCAGCCGGTGGCAGGTCTCGCGGGCGGCGATGACCGCGTCGGGAGAGCAGCAGGCGCGCTCGGCGTCCGGGCCCGCGGGGTCGAGCCAGAGGCGCAGGGTGACGCCGACGGCGAGCGGGCCCGCTCGCAGCAGGGTGACCGCGCTGTCGACCCCGCCGCTCATGGCGACCGCGGTGCGAGCCGGGCGCGGCGCCGCGTAGAAGATCGGCCCGAGTGCATTCGCCAGCGCGTCGGCGGCCAGGGTCTCGCCCCCCACGGCGGCGGCCTCGAGCAGCGTGAGCCCACGGAGCGGCCGGTCGAGCCCGTCGGCGTCGGCGTCGACGATGCGGTCGCCCTGGACGGAGAGCCGAACGAGCGCCCACTCATCACCCCGAGCCGAGTCTCCGAGTACCTCGATCACACGACGAAGGTACTGGAACCGGGCGCCGGCCCGTTTACAGATCCCTTACGGGGTTAGACCCCGAACGCCGGCGTCGGCCAGGCTGGATCGGGCCGCCAGTCTGCCCACGCGCTGTCCCACCAGCGCCGGCCGGCGTCGAGCTCCGCGACGACGCGCCTGCCCTCGGCACGGACGGCGGTCACCTGCGCCGGTGTGAACCGGCCCTCGCGCACCCGCTCCTCGAGCAGCTCGTCGTCCTTCCACCTCCACGATCCCTCCTTCGGCACCCAGATGTCGAGCTCGAGGTCCTGGGTGTCGTAGCCGTGGGGCGTGCGTCGGAACGGCTCCTGGATGTTCACGTACCAGCCCGCGAAGTCACGCCTTGCTCCCTGCCAGAAGACCCAGACCGCATGCGCCTCGCCGGGCCGTTGCAGCATCAGAACGCCGTGGCCAAGCCAGCACTGCTTGCCGTGCCAGGGATGGAGCCCGCTCACCGTTGGCCACCGGCCTGCAGGGAAGTGGAACGGCGCGCCCTCGGCGATGTAGGTGGCGAGCAGCTCCTCGTCGTCACGGACGACGATCACCGCCCCCTCCATCCACGGCCGCCCGTCGTTCAGCACCTCGCGCCGCAGGATCACCTCGCCCTCAGACCACATGCCAGTCCCCGGGCAGAGGCAGTGGCGACCACTCCACCGGCAGGCGCCAGCCCTCCCGGCCGGTCGGCTGCGGCCGGTCGGCGGTGATGCGCTCGCGCTCGGCATGGATCTCGGCCGCCCCCTGCTCGTCGAAGACACCGAGCCTGCGCGCCTGCGCGACGTCGTCCCCGTCCTTCCAGCGCACGCTGCCGCGATAGATGCCCCGCAGCAGCACCAGATCACCGACCCGCACGACGGGCGACTCTACGCGCAGAGGTGGCGGAGGAGCCCTGAGGCTCCCCCGCCGTGCTCCGACCCTGCCGACCTCCCTACACCCGTTGTGAACCTGGCTGAACCAGGTGGGTGCCCTGCCGATCGAAACCGGACGCAGGCTCCCTTGACGTAGGCGTTGGTTCTACATCGTGGCGCAGGGCGCGAACAGGGTCGAGC
>Ga0136612_10000707_pt1 | contig 12782 bp, 11 predicted proteins | sample AntDryUQ224A2306_2_FD_106644 | JGI IMG/M metagenome (GOLD analysis project Ga0136612, IMG submission 106644) | Polar desert sand microbial communities from Dry Valleys, Antarctica - metaG UQ224A (23.06) | ecosystem: Environmental > Terrestrial > Soil > Desert | place: Antarctica: Dry Valley...
GCGGGATCGCACCAACTGGTTTCGGCGACTGCGATGGCGCCGTGGGTCATTTCCAGCACGAGCGCGGCGCTATCCTCCAGGGTCGTCGGCTTGTCGAAGGTGCCGACTGCTCCGTGGACGCGGCGGACGCTGCCGAGGTCGAGCTCGAGGTGATCGACCTGCGGACGCTCTCACCGCTGGACCTCGGCCCGGTCTTCGACTCGGTGCGCCACACCGGCCGGAACCCCCGCAGCGCGAGGCCGACTGCCGTGCCGATGATCCCGGACTCGGCGAGCGGGGTGTCGAGCACCCGCTGCTCCCCGAAGTCCTTCTGCAGCCCGTCGGTGACCCGGAAGACGCCACCGAGCTTGCCGACGTCCTCCCCCATGATCAAGACCGTTGGGTCTGCCTCCATCGCAGCGCGCAGTCCGTTGGTCAGCGCCTTCGCCATCGTGATCTGCGCCATCGTCAGTGCGCCCCCTCGAAGGAGCTTAGGTACGCGGCGTACTGCTCCTTCTGCTCCGCGAGCTCCGGTGTCTGCTCGGCGTACACCTGGTCGAAGATGTCGAGCACGTGCGGGTCGGGCATGCCGAGGCAGCCCTCGCGCACGTGTGTGGCGAGCTCGTCGGCCTCCTGCTCCACGCCCTCGAAGAACTGGTCGTCGGCGGCCGTGGTGGTGTGGAGGTAGGCCTTGACGCGGGCGATCGGGTCTTTGGCCTTCCATCGGTCGAGCTCGTCGTTGAGCCGGTAGCGGGTCGGGTCGTCCGACGTGGTGTGGGCGCCCATGCGGTAGGTGTACGCCTCGACGAACGTCGGCCCGCTGCCCTCGCGGGCCCGTCGCAGCGCGGCCTGCGTCACGGCGTAGCAGGCGAGCACGTCGTTGCCGTCGACGCGGACACCCGGGAACCCGAAGCCCAGCGCGCGCTGGTAGAGCGGGATCCGGGTCTGGCGCTCGATCGGCTCCGAGATCGCCCACTGGTTGTTCTGGCAGAAGAAGACGACCGGGGCGTTGAACACGCTGGCCCAGATGAACGCCTCGTTGACGTCGCCCTGGCTGGTGGCGCCGTCTCCGAAGTACGCGATCACGCCGGCGTCCCTGCTCTCGTCACCGGAGCCGACGACGCCGTCGCGCTGCAACCCCATGGCGTAGCCGGTGGCGTGCAGGGTCTGCGCTCCGATGACGATCGTGTACAGCCCGAAGCCGGTCTCCCGCGGGTCCCATCCTCCCTGGTCGACCCCGCGGAACAGACCCAGGAGGTACAACGGGTCGACGCCGCGGCACCAGGCCACACCGTGCTCGCGGTACGTCGGAAACGCAAAGTCCTGCGGCAGCATCGCCCGGCCCGAACCGATCTGGGCGGCCTCCTGGCCGAGCAGCGAGGCCCAGATGCCCAGCTCTCCCTGCCGCTGCAGCGCCGTGGCCTCGGTGTCGATGCGCCGGGTCAGGACCAGATCGCGATAGAGGCCCGCAATCGCCTCGTCGTCGAGGTCGGCGGCGTAGTCGGGGTGCTCGCGGCGCTCACCCTCCGGTGTCAGCAGCTGAACGAGCTCCGGATCGTCGCCGTCGCCTGACGGCCCGAATACGTCGCCGAGCTCGGGGTCGCTCACCTGCACTCCTTCGGGGCCGTTGGTGTCTCAGCCAGAGTAGACCGCCTCCCGCACTTGTCACTGCGACATCAGGTCATGGCCTGATTTGGCAGTGACAGGTCATGGTGATGGCGCAATCCCGCGCGACGCACGCCTCGGTCTGCGCCTAGGCTGGCGATGTTCCCCAGCTCCCTCCCTGCCATAGGACCGTCATGACCGTCGACGCGGCCCGGCGACCGACCGCCCCGACCGTCACCCGGCCGGCCGCAGTCGCCGTCGCGCTCGGCATCGTCTACGTCGTCTGGGGCTCGACATACCTTGCGATCGGGATCGTCGTCGAGACGATGCCGTCGCTGACCTCGGCCGGGGCGCGGTTCTTCCTCGCGGGGATCGTCATGGCGTTGGTGCTCGCCGCCCGCTCCGGATGGCATCGCCTGGCGGTGAACCGGGTGCAGCTGCTCGGCGCCAGCCTGCTCGGGGCGTTGCTCCCCGCCGCCGGCAACGGCCTGGTCACCATCGGCGAGGATCTGGGCACCCCGACCGGGATCGCGGCGCTGATGATCGCCTCGGTGCCGCTGTGGGTGGTTTCGTACCGGCTGCTGTCCGGCGACCGGCCCCGGTGGGCGACGATCGTGGGCGTCCTGGTCGGCTTTGCCGGGCTGGCGGCACTGGTGGCGGCCATCGGCGTCACCGGCACGATCCCACTCGGCCCCACACTGCTGATCGGCTTCGCCGCGATGTGCTGGTCGTTCGGATCGTGGCTGACACCACGGCTCCGGCTGCCGCGCGACCCGTTCGTCACCACGGTGTACGAGATGCTCGCCGGCGGCGCCGTGATGCTGGTGGTGGGGCCGCTGTCTGGGGAGCGGTTGGACCTCGGCGCCTACTCGGCTCGGTCCTGGACCGCCTGGACCTACCTCGTCGTCTTCGGCTCGCTGGTGGCCTTCACCGCGTACGTGTGGGTGCTCGCCAACGCGCCGATCTCGCTGGTGGCGACGTACGCCTACGTCAACCCGGTGGTGGCGCTGTTCCTGGGTTGGGTGGTACTGGACGAGGCGCTCACCGGCTCGGTGCTGGCAGCAACCGCCGTGATCCTGGTCGGGGTTGGTGTTGTCGTCGGCTCCGAACGCCACCGGCGACCGCCACCGCCGTCGGACCCCTGCACCGACCCTCACGGCTGATCCACTCGGCTCAGCCTGACGCTCCGCACCACGAACTCTGGGGCCACTCAGTGGTTCATCCGCCGGGAGCGATGCTCCCCCCAGCCGCTCATGTCAGCACTTCAACCGAAACGCCGAGCCGCCGGTACGTGCCCAGCGCGCGCAGATCGCGAGTCACCAAGGTGCGTTCATGCTCGAGCGCAGTGGCGCCGACGAGGGCATCGTAGACGGCATCACCCGCCAGACCCTGCTCCGCGAGTGAACGCAACAGGGCGCTCGCTCGCCGCGCCGAGAGGAACCGAGTGTGGGGGAAGTTGGTGGCCAATATCCGGGCCGCAGTCTTCGGCGTCAGCCGAGCCGGTGTGGGGAGTCGGGTGAGCACCGAGAAGGTCTCGAAGGCGGCGTGCCCGGAGAGCCCCCGCTCCCGGTCCCGGAGTGCCTCGACCGCGCGGCTGTGATGCTCGTGGTCCACGACGACGAAGGCGATCGCCGCACTCGTGTCAAGCAGGCAAGGGCAGGAGTCAGCGCCGGTCAACGTCTCGCACTCTCGCGACATCCTCGTCGCTCAGTTTCGTCGCCGTCGGCGGGACCAGCAGGAGCCCGTCGCGCTCCTCGACGCGGTCGGACGCCACCGGCTCCACCCGAAGCGCAGCCCCGTCAACGTGCACGTCGACCTCGCCGGGGCGCAGACCGATCCGATCCCGGAGCTCTTTGGGGATTACCAGGCGTCCTGCCTTATCAATGGTCGTACGCATACCATGACGTTACCACCGTACTGGCAGCACCTGCCTCGACAGCGGCCAGAGCGCATCCAGGCCCCCGCTGCTCAGCGGTCTGTCACACGAGGGAGTCGAGCCAGGCCTGGTGGAGGTCGGCATAGCGTCCGCCGGCGCCGGCAGCAATCAGCTCGGCGGGGGTGCCGTCCTCGATGATCTCGCCGTGCTCGAGCACGATCACCCGGTCCGCGATCTCCACCGTCGACAACCGGTGGGCGATGATGACCGCCGTACGCTCCCGCAGGATCGTGTGCAGCGCCCGTTGCACCAGGCGCTCGCTCGGCACGTCCAACGAGCTGGTCGCCTCGTCGAGGATCAGCACAGCCGGGTCGGCGAGAAAGGCCCGGGCGAACGCGACCAGCTGCCGTTGCCCCGCCGAGAGCCGGCCGCCGCGCGACTCGACCTGGGTGTCGTAACCCTGTGGCAGCGCGGTGATGAACGCGTCGGCTCCGATCGCGGCCGCCGCCTCGCGTACCGCGACGTCCGAGGCACCCGGGCGGCCGAAGCGGATGTTGTCGGCGACTGACCCGGCGAACAGGAAGTTCTCCTGCGTGACCATGACGACGGATCGCCGCAGGTCGGCATCGGACAGGTCCCGCAGATCCACGCCGTCGAGCGTCAACCGCCCGACGGCCGGGTCGTAGAAGCGCGAGACCAGCTTGGCGATGGTCGTCTTGCCGGCGCCGGTGGTGCCGACCAGCGCCAGCGTCTGCCCAGCCGGGACGACGAGGTCGAGGCCCCGGAGCACCGGCCGGTCGGCGACGTACGAGAAGTCGACACCCTCGACCCGCACCTCTCCTCGCGACATCGGCAGCGGCACCGGTGAGGCCGGCTCGGGGACGTCAGGGTCCTCCTCGAGCACGCCGGACAGCTTCTCCAGAGCTGCACTCGCGGACTGGAACGAGTTGTAGAACTGGCTGATCTCCTGCATGGGTTCGAAGAACTGCCGCAGGTAGATGAGGAACGCCGCCAGCACCCCGATGGTCATGTAGCCGTTCAAGGTGCGGTAGGCGCCGTAGAACAACACGGCTGCGATGGTGACGTTGCCGATCAGCTTGATGCCCGGCATGAACAAGCCCACAAGCCGGAACGCGCGCTCGTTGGCCGCGCGGTAGTCGTCATTGACGGAGTCGAAGATCTGCTCGTTGCGCGGCTGCCGGCGAAACGCCTGAACCGCCCGGATCCCGGTCATGGTCTCGACGAAGTGCACGATGACAACCGCGACCGTCTCTCGGGTGCGGCGGTAAGTGATCGCTGACTCGCGGCGGAACCACCGCGTCAGCAAGATCAGCAGCGGGAACGACGCCAGTGCCACCAGCCCGAGCTTGACGTCGAGGACCAGCAGCAGGACCGCGGTGCCGACCATCGTGAGCGCGGCTGTGACCAGGCCGTCGAAGCCGGTGTCGAGCATCTCCTCGATCGCGTCGATGTCGGAGGTGGACCGAGAGATCACCCGCCCAGAGGTGTAACGGTCGTGGAACGCGGTGGACAGTCGCTGGAAGTGGCGGAACAACCGGCGCCGCAGCTCGAGCAGCACCTGCTGCCCCAGCGTGCCGGAGAGGAGCAGGAACACCTGGCGGAAGACCGCCTGCACGACGACCATCGCGAGCACGAGACCGACGATGATGAACAGCGTCTGGCTGCCATCCCCCGCACGCATCGGTGGGATGCCGCGGTCAATCCCCTCCTTGACCAGGTACGGAATGGCAAGCCGGGAGGCGTTCTCGACGAGCACGATCCCGGCCAGCACCCACAGCGTGCGCCGGTGAGGTCGCAGCAGCGAGCCGAGCAGACGGCGCGATCGCTCCCGGAGCAGCAACGACACGCTGTCGGAGAGGCTGTCGCGGTTCTCTGCCGCCACGCCGCGCCAGTCAGCGGAGGTGTCGGGCGTCGTGGTGTCCGGCGCCGCGGTGTTCGCGTTCGTTGCAGTCACAGCGTCGTACTCACAGGGTCAGCGCCTCGGCGGTCTCGGCATCGGCGGCGAGCAGCTCGCGATAAGCGGGTACGTCGGCCAGCAGGTCCCGGTGCCGACCGACGTGAGTGATCGTGCCGTCCTGCAGCAGCGCGACCTTGTCGGCGAGCAGCACCGTCGACGCCCGGTGCGCGACGACGATGCCGGTGGCCTGCGCGAGAACGTTGCGCAACGCCTTCTCCACGAGGGCTTCGGTGTGCACGTCAAGGGAGGAGAGGGTGTCGTCGAGCACCAGGATCTTGGGCCTGGCGAGCACCGCCCGAGCGAGCGCCAGCCGTTGGCGCTGGCCACCGGACAGCGCCATCCCCTGCTCGCCGATCCGAGTGTCGAGACCCCACGGCAGGTCGAGCACGAAGTCCGCCTGCGCGATCTGGAGCGCCTCGCGGACGTCGTCCTGGGTGGCGTCGGGGCGCCCGAGCAGCAGGTTTTCGCGCGCGCTCATGCTGAACAGCGTCGGCTCCTCGAACGCGGTCGCGACGATCGAACGCAGACACGACAGCGTGAGATCGCGTACGTCGACGTCGTCAATCGTCACGCGGCCCCCGGTCGGGTCGTACAACCGGGGGACGAGCGCGGTAAGCAGCGTCTTGCCGGATCCGGTAGCTCCGACGACTGCGACGGTCTCGCCCGGAAGCACCTCGAGGTCAAGGTCATGCAGCACGTCGGTGTCGGAGTCGGGGTAGCGGAAGGCCACGCCCTCGAAGCGCAGCTGCCCGCGTGGGGACGAGAGCTCGCGGGAGCCGCCGACAATGCTCGACGGGGTGTCGAAGATCTCGACGACCCGGTCGGCGGCAGTCATCGCCTCTTGCGCCATCGAGAGGATGTAGCCGAGGGCAGCGATCGGCCAGACCAGCTGCAGCATCAGGGTGATGAACGCGACGAGCGTGCCAAGGCTGAGGCCGTCGTTGCCGACGGCGATCGCCCCGAGCAGCAGCACGATGACGAGGGCGATGTTGGGGAGCACCTCGAGGAACGTGAAGAACTTCGCCTGCAGGCGCACCTTGGCGACCTGCGTGTCGTAGAGCTTGGTGGCTCGTGCGTCGAAGGATTCGTACGCGTGCTCGCTGCGTCCGAAGGACTTGATGACGCGGATGCCGAGCGTCGACTCCTCGATCTGCGTGGCGACGTCGCCCTGCTGGTCCTGCACCTGGCGCGAGACCTTGACATAGCGGTTCTCGAACGACATCGACAGGTAGATGACCGGCACCGCAGCGATTGCGACGACCATCCCGAGCGGCCAGTAGAGGTTCAGCAGGATCACGGTGACGACGGTCAGCTGCAGGATGTTGATGACCAGGAACAGCATCCCGAAGCCGGTGAAGCGCCGGATCGTCGACAGGTCGCCAGTGATCCGCGACAACAGCTGTCCGCTCTGCCAACGCGCGTGGAACTCCATCGGCAACGCGCCGAGGTGGCGGTAGATGTCGTTGCGCAGCGCCGTCTCGACACCGAGAACGGCGCGAGCCTGTATCCAGCGCCGGATCAGGATCAGCGCCGCCTCGACGATGCCGAGACCCAGCGCCAGCAGGCTCAGTGGCCAGATCGCGGCCTCGTCGCCGTCGGTGATCGGGCCGTCGATGATCGCCTTTGTGACCAGCGGAATCGAGATCGACACAAAGACCCCGGTGATCGCCGCCGTGGCCATGATGCTGAGTGACCCCACGTACGGACGCAGGTAGCCACGCAGCCGCCACAGCGACGTCAACGAACGGGTCCGGCCGCCGGCAGGCAGTGGAGTAGTGACCGAGCGCGGAGGCATGACGTCCTGGGTGTCGAGGAGGGGTAATGACCAGGCTATGTGACGCCCCTGACACGCGCGACCAGGGTGCTGCGGCTGCTCCTATCCCATGTGCACATGGGATGGCGGCACTTCCAATGGGTTGGAACCCATTGGAAGTGCTCCTCAGCCATTCGAAGCTGCCGCGAAGCCCCCGCCAGCCGGTCAGCGCCGGAGGTGCTCGGCGAGGAACGCCAGCGCCTGGGGGTACGCATCAAGGCGGTTACCGCGCCGCGCAAGACCGTGTCCCTCGTCGCCGTACACGAGCAGCGTGCCCGGCACGCCCTTGGCGTCCAGCGCCGCCTTGATCTGCTCGGACTCTGACAGCGGCACTCGGGGGTCGTTCGCCCCGTGGATCAGGAACAGCGGTCGGCGTAGCTGCTCGAGATACGTGAGCGGGGACGCGTCGGTGAGGAAGTCCCGGTCGTTCTCAAGCGAGCCGTACTCCCGCTCGCGCACCGCCCGCCGGTAGGCCGAGGTGTTCTCGAGGAACGTCACCAGCGACGAGATCCCGACGATACTGACCCCGGCGGCCCACAGCTCCGGCTGCATCGTCAGCCCCGCGAGCACCATGTAACCGCCGTAGCTGCCGCCGTACAGCGCGACCCGTTCGGCGTCGCAGCCGAGCGATCCGACCCAGGCGCGCAGGTCGGCGAGGTCGGCCACCGACTCCAGCCGCAGTCGGACGTCGTCGAGGGAGTACCACCGCTTGCCGTAGCCGGTCGACCCGCGCACGTTGGGCACCAGCACGGTGTGGCCGGCCGCAACCAGGGCCTGCACCACCGGGTTCCACACCCGCTCCGCCTGCGCCTCCGGCCCACCGTGGATGTTCATCACCACCGATCCATCGGGGTGGGTCGGTGTGTAGACGAAGCACGGGATCCGCTCGCCGTCACGCGTCGCTACCAGGTGGCTGGTGGGTTCGACGAGGCGCTGCACCAGTCCGTCCGGCGCCTCCTCGGCAGCCGACACAACCGTACGTACGACTCCGGACCGCGCATCCAGCACCAGCACGTCCCCGGGGACCGTCGGTGCGACCAGTGCCGCCACGACGTACCGCGACCCCGCCGACCAGACCGCCGAGGCGACACCCGGCGCGGGAAGCGGTACGTCGTACCGGTGTCGCCCGACCGCGTCGTGCATGGCCAGCGATGTCGCGCCATCGACCCGACGGCCCACGAGAAGGTGCTCGCCGTCCGGGCTCGGCCACCCGACGGCGTCGTGGTCGCCGGGCTCCACCAGCCAGGTCCACGCACCCGAGCCGTCGACGCGCACCACCCCGGCGAACTCGCGTCCGGAGTTGGACGACATCACGAGGGCACCGCCGGGCACCGGGCGTACGTGCTCGTGGAACGCGTGCTCATCAACGGGGGTGACGTCGCGGATCTGCGCGCCGGTGACCAGGCGCACCTGCGTCGAGCAAGGCTGCAGCGACACCAGCGTCACCGCCACGGTGTCGGAATCTGGTGCCACGGCGGTCTCGTCGACGTATCCCCCGGCGTCGTACAGCACCGTCTCGGCGCCGTCCCGCAGGTCGCTGCTGACGACGTCGAAGTCGACGCCGTTGCGTCTGTTCGTGGCAAAGACGACCGCCCCGGGCCGGACATCGACCAGCGTGTGGATATAGCGCGGGTCGTGCACCAGCGGTTCGAGGCCGTCCAGGCCGACCGGTTCTCGGGGCAGCGGGTCGAGCCGCAGCAGTGAGAGCTGCGCCCGCTCATCGCCGTCGGTGTCATGCTGCACGACGACCGCACGCTGGCCGGGCAGATAACGCCCGGTGCAGGGGCCGGGCAGAGCGGTCAGCGGCGTGCGTGAGCCGTCCGGTGCCACCTCAACCAGCTGCATGCTGCCGCTGCCGTCATAACCGGCCAGCACCCGGGCGGTGTCGTCAACGTCGTACGCGGTCCAGGTCCGCAACTCGAGCAGCGTGCGCACATCCATGCCGGTGCTCATGCGTGGTCGGCACGCCACTGCGCCGCGACGCGCAGCAGGACGTCGTTGGCCTCGGTCTCCCCGATGCTCACCCGGGCGCCGTCGCCGGGGAACGGGCGCACCATGATCCCCGCCTCGCCGCAGGTGACCGCGAAGTCGACGGTGTCGTCGCCGAGCGCCAGCCACACGAAGTTCGCCTGGCTGTCGGGAACGTCCCAGCCGGACTCGCGCAACCCGTCGAGCACCCGGGTGCGCTCACCGACCAGCGCCTCGACGCGTTCGAACAGCTCGTCCTCGGCCTGCAGGGAGGCGATCGCCGCGGCCTGGGCGATCGAGGACACCCCGAACGGCAGCGACACCTTGCGGATCGCCTCTGCGAGCCGGGTCGGCGCGATGGCGAAACCGACCCGGAGCCCGGCGAGGCCGTACGCCTTGGAGAACGTACGCAGCACGACGACGTTGCCGCGGCCTCGGTAGACGTCGGTGCCGTCGCCGACGTCGGGGTCGCGGACGAACTCGCGGTACGCCTCGTCGACAACCACGATGACGTCGTCGGGAAGCCGGCCGACGAACCTGCGTAGCTCCTTCTCGGTGACCGCGGGCCCGGTCGGGTTGTTCGGCGTGCACACCAGGACGACGCGGGTGCGCTCGGTGACGGCCGCCGCCATCGCATCGAGGTCGTGGCGCGCCCCTTCACCGAGCGGCACCTGCACCCCACTGGCACCGGTCGCACCCACCGCGATCGGGTACGCCTCGAAGGAACGCCAGGCGTAGAGCACCTCGTCGCCGTCGGCGCAGGTCGCCTGCAGCAGGTGGTACAGCACTGCGACGGACCCGGTCGCAGCGGCCAGGTCCGAGGTCGGCACCCCGAAGCGGTCGGCGATCGCCTCGTACAACACCGACGCCCCCATGTCGGGGTAGCGGTTGAGCTGCGCGGCAGTGTCCTCGACCGCCAGCAGAACACTGGGCAGCGGCGGGTAAGGGTTCTCGTTGCTCGACAGCTTGTAGGTCGCGATCCCGGCGCGGGGGGTGGGCGGCTTGCCCGGCTTGTACGTCGGGATCGTGCCGAGCGCCGGACGGATGGGCGGCTGCCGCATGACCGGCAGGGTAGCCAACTACGCTGCGCCGGTGACGCAGCGCCGGCCCCGACTCGGCTACGCCCTGGTCGTGACCGCGGCGGTGATGTTCATCGTCAACGCGGGGATCTCGCGGGTCACCATCCGGGCCGGTGTCGAACCGGCGACCCTGACCACCCTGCGCGTGACAGCCTCGGTCCTGGTGTTCGGGCTGTGGGCCGCCCTCGGCCGGCACAGCGCGCTGCGGCCGCCGCGGGGCCGCGACCTGGCGCTGGTGATCGGATTGGGGCTCGTCGGGGTGGCGCTGTTGCAATGGACGTACTTCGTGGCGATCGACCGGCTGCCGCTAGGGGTTGCGCTGCTGCTGGAGTACACCGCGCCGGTGCTGGTCGCGCTGTGGGCCCGCTTCGTGCGCCGGGAGCCGGTGCGTGAACGTGTGTGGGTCGCGCTCGCGCTGTCGATGGTCGGTCTCGTGCTGGTCAGCCAGGCCTGGCAGGGCATGGTCCTGGACGGTGTCGGCGTACTAGCCGGAGCTGGAGCAGCGGTGTCGTTTGCTGCGTACTTCCTGCTCGGTGAGCGCGGCGTCAGTGATGACGACCCACTGCGCGTGATCTTGTGGTCCTTCCTCGTCGCAGCGATAGCGCTGAACGTTGTGGCACCCATCACCGGCCTCGACCGCGATATCCCCGGCACGACCACGTCGCTGCTCGGCGCCTTGAACTCGTTGTCCGTGCCGGTCTGGGTGCTGCTGCTGTGGGTCGCGTTGCTCGGCACGGTGGTGCCGTTCCTGCTCGAGCTGTACGCCCTCCAGCACCTGACGGCCACGGCGGTCATCGTGGTCGCGATGCTCGAACCTGTCGGCGCGACCTTGCTCGGCTGGACCTGGTTCGGCGAGTCGCTGACTGCCGTGCAGACTCTCGGTGCCGCAGCCGTCGTCGCCGGCATCTTGCTCGCCCAGACCTCGCGACCGTCGGTGCGCGAACCGGTCCCGGTTGGCTGAACGGCCTCAGTCGAGTGCTCGAGCCGCCAGCCAGAACCGGTGCGCCACCATGTCGACCGAACCGGCGCCGCCGCACCGCTCGTGCAGCTCCTCGAGGCGCCGCCGCATGCTGACCGGGTGGAACTCCGGCACAGCCCACGGTGTGCTGCGGACGTACCCCACTAGCGCGGCGATGTCATGGAACCGCGACTCGACCCGTTCTTCGGCCAGCTGCTCCACGGTGAACCCGGCGGATGCCAGCTGTGCGCCGGCCACATCGACGTTCCATGTCGGGCCTGCCGGCGGCGAAAGACCCAGCAGCTCCCGCACGCTGTCGACCTCGTCGCCGCCCACCTGCTGGGTGACGAAACTGCCACCCGTTATCAACAGCCGTTGGACGTCTTCAGCGTCGAACGCCTCGTGCCGGTTGACGACGATGTCGAACGCGGTGTCGCAGAACGGCAACGGTGGCCGGGTCCGAGTCACCGTCGTGTTGTCGTCTGAGCCGAGGCACGCAACAACGTGGACCCGGTATGGATGCAGCGTCTCGGCGGCTGCTGCCAGAGTGGGGCGCCACTCCTCGTACGCGACCACGAATGCGGGCAGCGGCGCCAGGCTCGCGAGCGCGCGCCCGTCACCGGTGCCCATGTCGAGCAGTCGGGCAGCGTCGCGAAGGTACGGACGTACCACGTCGGGCCACTGCCAGGACAACTCTCCCGGCACATAGCGGCCGTCGAGGAAACCGGCGCCCCAGTACGCCTCGACGTCCAGCGCCAGCCCCTCCGACAGCAGCGCCTCGAAGTCCCGCGAGGTCATACGCCGACGCCCATCCTCATGCTGGTCGCCCTGGTGGAGCTCGCCGCCGCAATGTCTCGACGCACTGCAGTCCCAGCCAGCGCAGGGCCGCGTTGGTCAGGTCGTGCGCGGCCGCCCGGCCTTCGGTGGCACGCGCGGCCGCCTGCGCTGCGATGCGAACCGGATCGCCTTCGTGCTCGAGCACGAAGTCGGCTGCGCTGTCGAGCCGCAGCCCCAGCTCGCGCGGTGTCGTCTCCGGGTGGAACTGCCAGGCCAGCGCGCGGGCGCGTTCGCCCTCGTACGCGAATCCCTGACAACACCCCGAGGAGCGGCCGAGCACCCGTACGCCTGGCGGCGGCGTGAACGCGTCGGAGTGAAACTGGAGCCACGGACCAGGCGGGCACAGGACGGGGTCGTCGGTGTCGACCTCGAACCAGCCCACCTCGGCGCGGGGCGCGGTCATCACCTGACCGCCGAGGGCCAGCGCGAGCAGCTGGGCGCCGTAACAGATCCCGAGGACCGGCACGCCACCATCGAGCCTGGCGCGCACCAGCTCGGACTCGGCGGCGACCACACCGGCCTGCGCCGGGTCGTGCGCCGAGCGAGCGGAACCGAGGAGATACAGCAGGTCGGCTGGCCCACCAGAGTCGCGGTCAGGCAGGTCGTCGCGATCCACCGGCACGAGCGTTGCTCCGACCTTGGCCAACCGTTCGCCGACGAAGCCGGGATCGTCGTCGCCCTTGTCCCCC
>Ga0136612_10000708_pt1 | contig 12777 bp, 13 predicted proteins | sample AntDryUQ224A2306_2_FD_106644 | JGI IMG/M metagenome (GOLD analysis project Ga0136612, IMG submission 106644) | Polar desert sand microbial communities from Dry Valleys, Antarctica - metaG UQ224A (23.06) | ecosystem: Environmental > Terrestrial > Soil > Desert | place: Antarctica: Dry Valley...
CCTCGCGAGCGATGACGAGCGCCTCCTCTTGGCAAGCCCGCGCCTCGGAGTAGTGGCCCTGCTTGGAGGCGAACTCACCGAGATAGGTGAGCGCCGTGGCGCGTCTGCTCCGCCCGCCGGTGCCCGCCCGGAGCGCGGCGTCGAGCCGGGCCAGCGCGACCCGCCAATGACCACGGTGGTCCCAGAAACGACTGAGGCAATAGGCGAGCTCGAGCTCTTGGTCAGCGCGGCGACGGCTGAGTTGATCGAGGCCGGCCAGCAGGTTGGCGTGCTCTTCCTCGAGGCGGTCGAAGCACCGCGCCTGTTCAGCGTTGCCGTCGCCGACTGCCCAACTCTCGGCTGCCAGCGTCAGGCACCAGGTCGCGTGGCGATCGGCGACGGTGTCGGCTTCACCGGCTTCTTCGAGGCGTTCGGCCGCATACGCACCGATGGTCTCGAGCAACCGGTAGCGAGCCGTGCCGTCGTTGTCCTCGCCGGCTGCCACCAGCGACTTATCGATGAGCGCCTCGAGCGTGTCGAGCACCATGGCCTGGTCCAGGCCGTTGCCCGCGCAGACCTCTTCGGCCGCATCCAGCCGCCAGCCCCCGGTGAAGACCGAGAGGCGCCGGAACTGCACCTGCTCGGGTTCGCTCAGCAAACGATGGGACCAGTCGATCGTGCCGCGCAGTGTCGCCTGCCGGGCGTCGGCGGTGCGCGCTCCTTTGGACAACAGATCCAGCGTTTGTCCGAGGCGCTGGTTGATTTGGGCCGGCGACAGCGACCGCACGCGCGACGCGGCCAGCTCGATGGCGAGGGGCAGACCGTCGAGCCGCGAGCAGATGGCGGCGATGTCGGGCCCGTTGTCGGCGCTGAGTCTGAAGCCCGCATGCACCTCGGACGCTCGAGCCACGAACAACCGCGCCGCATCGGCCTCGGCCAGGGCGTCGAGGTAGTCGGGCAGGCCTGTGGACGGCAGGCCCAGGCCCGGCACCTGGTACGCGAGCTCGCCGGGGACCCGCAACGCCTCGCGGGACGTGGCGAGCACCCGCACTCCTGGGCTGCGAGTGAGCAGCGCCTCTGCCAGGGTCGCGCAAGCGTCGACCACCTGCTCGCAGTTGTCCAGGATGACGAGCGCCTGCCGCTCCCGGAGATGATCGATGACGGTGTCGGCGGGGTCGGCCCCCGGCTCCTCGCTCAGGGCGAGGGCGCGCAGCAGCACCTGGGCTACTCCGGTCGGATCACTGACCGTCGCGAGCTCGGCGACCCAGATCCCGCCGGGGAATTCCTCGAACATCTCGGCCGCGGCATGAAAGGCGAGCCGCGTCTTGCCGATGCCCCCGGGCCCCACCAGCGTGAGCAGCCGGGCGTCGCTCAGCGACTTCGCGACCTCGGCCAGTTCCATCTCGCGACCGACGAAGCTCGAGAGCTGGATTGGCAAGTTATGCGCGACCGTCTCCAGCGAGCTGAGCGGCGGGAACTCGGCGCGTAGGTCCGCGTGCATGAGCTGAAACAAGCCAACGGGCGCGGCCAGATCCTTGAGCCGGTGGGGGCCAAGTGGGCGGAGTTCAGCTTTGGGCACCGGTCCCGGGAGGAGTTGTTGGGTGGCGGCCGAGACGAGCGCCTGCCCGCCGTGGGCCGCAGCGGAGATGCGCGCCGCGCAGTTCACCGCGATAGCGGTGTAGTCACCGGCACGTGGGATCGCTTCGCCGGTGTGCACCCCTATTCGCACCCGGATCTCCGGACTGTTGCCCCAGTCGTGGTTGGTGAATGCCCGCTGCCCGGCGAGCGCGGCCTGCACATCGTCGACTGCCGACGCGAAGGCGACGAAGAAGCTGTCACCCTCCGTGTTGACTTCGACGCCGTTGTGAGCGGCGAACGCCGTCCGCAACAAGCTGCGGTGCACCTCTTGTAACTCGGCGTAGTCGCCCGCTCCGAGGTCCTGCAGCAAGCGCGTGGAGCCCTCGATGTCGGTGAAAAGGAACGTCACCACCCCCGAAGGCATCTCCGCGGCCACCACCACCTCCTCTAGGGCAAGCGCTCGCTTCAGGCTAGGGCAGATCACGCCGTCGGGATCGGTCCGGAAGAACCCGCAATCGGTCAACGTGGAGGTGAGCGGATTCGAACCGCCGACTTCCACGTTGCGAACGTGGCGCTCTGCCGACTGAGCTACACCCCCGTAGGGATTCTGGAGGCTACCGGGCCGCTATTCGCCCGAGGCGCGAGCGGTGGCGTACACCGGCTCAGGGGTGCGCAGTGCCGCCAGAAGATCCTGGTTGGCCCGAGGAATCACGTGGACCTTCATGGCCCGCTCGGCGGCGGCGTTGCGCATGCGCACCAGCAGGACCACGTAGCCCACGAAGGCCAGGTCGACAACAACGTGCACAGCCCAGAGGCCCCGTAGCGCGGGAAGCGCGCCGAGTACCAAGGTTCCGGCCATGGCGACGAGCAGCGCCTTGAATACCTCGCGCCGGCGGCGCAGAGCGGTGTTACGGGGTGGCGAGAAGGAGTGGCCCGGCGCTACGCCGGTTACTGGGCCGTAATGGGCTGCGTGAGCCGGGTTGGCCTGGTGCATGGGGGCCATCCGCACCCGAGCCATGCCGTCGAGACGGTGGGCCGCCGGGATCGTCAAGGGCGCCGTCCGCTCGAGTACTCCGAGCTGACGGCGGAAGCCGACTATGGAATCTCCCGGACGGCTCTCTGCCCTAGATCTCAGGAACGGAGGGACCAACACGATCCCCCAGATAACCGCGAGAACAACCAGAACCACGATGGTCAATCTCCTCGACCTGCCTTATGGGTCAATGGGAACGTAACCAAAGGCACCCCAGAAATGGTGGATGCCGGCCGCTCCCTGCGAACGAAAGTCTCCCCGGAGGCTTACTACGTCTCTCAGGACGGTGCCAAATCGGGTGCTAACTCAAGCTAGCAGATTGGGGCCGCCTACACTGACCGGCGATGAGCGACCGAGGTTTCACCCACCTCGACCCTCTGGGTCGAGCCCGCATGGTGGACGTGACTCCCAAAGACCCTTCCCACCGCAGGGCCTTGGCCCGCTGCCGCATCTACATGGAGCCCGAGACGACCGCCCGGGTGGCCAGCAACGCAGTGACCAAGGGCGACGTCCTGGCCGTGGCCCGAGTAGCGGGGATCCAGGCCGCCAAGCGCACCCCCGACCTGATCCCGCTTTGCCATCAGCTGACCATCGGCTCGGTCTACGTCAACTTCAACCTCGGCGACGACTACATCGAAGTTGAGAGCCAGGTCGAGACCATCGACCGCACCGGCGTCGAGATGGAAGCGATGATGGCCTGCTCAGTGGCCGCCCTGACCGTCTACGACATGTGCAAGTCCCAGGACCGGTCGATGCACATCGGCGAATTGTGTCTCTGGGAGAAGACCGGCGGGCGTTCGGGAACCTGGCGGCGGGCTGGACGCCCCAGCGGCTCCGCGGTTTCGCCTGCGGACGACGAGGACCTGGCGGACCGCAGCCTGTGAAGACGGCCGTCGCCCTGTTCGCCGGTCTGCTAATCGGCCTCGGCGGCACCTATGCGGCCGAACGGACCGGCGTGATCAACCTGTCGAGCGACGAAGCCGCCCCCACCACCACCACTTCTACCTCCACCACCGAACCCGCTCCGTCCACCACCACGACCACCGCCGGAGTCGACCCGGCGTCCGCTTTGTGGCCCGCGGCGAGCACAGACGAGCGATTCGACAGCCCCGAGGCGGTAGCCCGCGACTTCGCAATCGACTTCCTGCGGATCCCCGCTCCTTCCGTGGGTACTTTCCAGCAGGGCGACCCCAGTTCAGGCGAGGTGATCGTGAAGCCCCGGGATCCCGGGCCGACTACTCGCATCCTCGTGAGGCAGTTGCAGCCGGGCTTCTGGTGGGTGACCGGCTCAGTGGCCGACAACATCCAGGTGAACACCCCCCAGCCCGGGGCGCTGGCGACCTCGCCGCTCAAGGTGAAGGGCGCGGCCCACACCTTCGAGGGCAACGTGCAGGTTGAGATACGGGCCGACGGAGCGACCAAGCCGGTCGGCACCGGGTTCGTGACCGGGGCAGGCGACCGGATGGGGCCCTTCGAGGGCGAGATTGTCTACGACTCGGCGGCCGCCAAACCGGCCGGCTACGGCGCCGTGGTCTTCTTCGAGGGCAGCGGTGAAGACGGGTCCGTCACCCAGGCCACCGTCCACCGCATTCGCTTCTGACCCGGGCGAGCGACCCCCGCGATTGCTAGCGCGGGCGAGCCCGCGCTAGCCGCCGATCTGCGACATCGACCGGCGAGGACGCAGGAAGTTCACCTGACCGATCTTGTGGCCCGCCCACTTTCCGGCGACGGCGGTGGCGATGGCCTCAGCCAGCTGGTCGTCGGAGCCGCCTTCGCGCATAAGTCCCCGAAGGTCGGTTTCCTCCAAGGAGAACAGACACGTCCGCAGTTGCCCGTCGGAGGTAATCCGGATCCGGTCGCAGTCGCCGCAGAAGGGTTCGGTCACGCTGGCGATCACGCCGACGGTTCCCCGACCGTCGGCGTAGCGCCAACGGTGGGCCGGCGTCGGGTCGCCGTCAGGATGGTCCCTCACCAAGGGGAACCTTTCCGCGACCGCGGCTACCACCTCTGAGGAGGGCACCACCGCGGCTCCCGACCAGGTTCCATCAGCATCCAGAGGCATGTACTCAATGAAGCGGATGTCAAGCCCCTTCGCCCGTCCGAACTCGGCGAAGTCGACGATCTCGTCGTCGTTCACTCCCCTGATGACAACGACGTTCACCTTCACGGGGTCGAACCCGGCCGCCAAGGCGGCGTCGATGCCCTGCAGGGTCTTGTCGAGCTCGTCGCGCCTCGTCAGCTGCTCGAACCGTTCCCGCTTGAGCGAGTCGCAGGAGACGTTGACCCGGCGGAGGCCAGCTTGGCGGAGTGAGGCCGCGTGGCTCACCAGGCCCGTGCCGTTGGTGGTGATCGCCAGGTCGGCCCCGAGGGCAGCAAGTCGTCCGACCAAGTCCTCCAGGTTCCGGCGCAGCAGCGGCTCACCGCCCGTCAGGCGGAAAGACTCGAAGCCGAATCTCTCCACGCAGATTCGGGCGATTCGCTCGATCTCCTCGTAGGTAAGCAGTTCGGCACGGTCCAGCCACTGGAGGCCTTCGGCGGGCATGCAGTAGGTGCAGCGGAAGTTGCACCTGTCGGTCACCGAAATCCGCAGGTCCCGGACCGTCCGCCCGTAGCTGTCGACGAGGGCGGTGGAGCCGGGCGACCTCATCGGTAGTCGAGCAGCAGTACGTCCACGGGTTCGCCAGCCGCTATCCCGGGGCCGTCGGGGACGACGGCAAGGGCGTTGGCCAGAGCCATCGTCCGCAGGAGATTCGAAGCTTGCCCCCCCGTGGGCTTGACGTGGAAGCGGCCGTCGGACATGTGTGTGGCCTGCACCCGGAAGTAGTGCACCTTGCCGTCCCTGGCCCGGGGTAGTGGCTCGTCGGCAATGGCCGGAACCGCGGCGCGAGCCGGAAACTCGTGGCCCATGATCTGACGGATCGCCGGGAACACGAAGAGCTCGAAGCTGACCATGGCGGACACGGGATTTCCGGGAAGCCCGAACACCGGCTTGCCGGCTACGACCCCGAAGGCCAACGGATGAGCCGGCTTGATGGCGATCTGCATCCATCGCATGGACTGGCCGCCGAGCCGGTCGAGGACCGTCTTGACGTGGTCGAGGTCGCCCATACTCACTCCGCCCGAGGTGACCAGCAGGTCGCACTCGCCGACCCCCCGTTCCACCGCCTTGGAGATGGACTTCTCGTCATCCGCTACCAATCCGAGGTCGACGGCCTCCAGCCCGAGCTGGCGGACGAGAGCGAGCAGTGTGTGGCGGTTGGAATCCCGGATCTGTCCGGGCTCAAGAACGCCGGGGCCGTCCACCAACTCGTCGCCCGTGGACAGGACTCCCACTCGAGGCCGGGGATAGGCGGGGAGGTCGGTCATTCCCAAGCTGGCGAGCACCCCCAGGTGCCCGGGCCCGAGTTCCGTGAGAGCGGGGAACACCAGTTGGCCGGGTGACAGGTCTTGGCCGGCCGGCCGGACGTGCACCCCCTTCTCGACCGGAGCGGTGATTCGGACGACATCGCCGTCGGATTCCAGCTCGACCTTCTCGATCATCACGATCGCATCCGCCCCGGGTGGCACCGGCGCCCCCGTCATGATGCGGACCGCCTCACCCTCGCCGACCTCCATGGTCGGTGCCGTTCCGGCCGGAAGTTCGCCGATCACCTTGAGGCGAACCGGGGCGTCGACGGTGTCGGCTGCTCGTACCGCGAAACCGTCCATGGCGCTGTTGGCGAAGGGTGGCACCGGTGCGTCGGCAAAAATGGCGACGGCCGTTACGCAGCCGAGAGCCTCAGTCAGGGGTATGTCCTCTGACGGGTTGGGCTGGCAGTGCGACAGGACGAAGGTCCGGGCCTCCGTGAGGGAAATCACCCGCTCATTCTCCCACGCCGCGTCGGCCCAGCATCTGGCGTATGGCCGGCCCGAAGCGGTCGTCGGCCAGTCCCAAGCTGACGTTGGCTTCGATCAGGCCCACCACCGTGCCGGTGTCGTACAGAGATTCTTCGAAGATCACGCCGTGGACCGGATGTCCGGCGGCCAGCACGGCCTGGATGGCATCGGTCAACTGGATCTCCCCTCCGGCCGTCGGCGGAGTTGAGCGAAGGGCGTCGATCACCAAGGGGGTCAGGAGATAACGGCCGGCGACGGTCAGGTCGGACGGTGCCTCCTCGGCCGTCGGCTTCTCCACCAGAGCGGAGATGGCCACCACCCCGCGAGCGTTTGGCAGGCCGTCGACCGCCGCCACCCCGTAGCTCGACACTTCCTCCCGAGGCACCCGGAACAAGGCGAGGACGCAGCCCCCGGTGGTGGCGTGGACTTCCGCCAAACGGCTGATGAGGCTGGCCCGGGGGTCGATCACTACGTCGGGCAGCAGTACGGCGAAAGGGTCTTCGCCGACGAAGTCGGCCGCTTGGAGAACGGCATGGCCGAGCCCCTGAGCCTGTTCCTGAACGACCTCCGTGATCCGGGCGAGCGACTCCACGGCCCGTAAAGCACTCAGTTCGGCGTTGCGACCCTTGGTCTCGAGGAGGCTCTCCAACTCCGAGGCAGGAGCGAAGTGGCCCGCCACCGACGGCATGGCGGGAGACACCACCAGACAAACGTCGTCGATCCCGGCGGCTGCCGACTCCTCGACGGCCCACTGGATGACAGGACGGTCGACGACCGTGGTCAGGACTTTGGGCACCACCTTGGTGGCCGGTAAGAGCCGCGTGCCCCAACCCGCGGCGGGGATGACCGCTTTGGCCACCTCCTTGTAAAGGGCAGGGCTCACGGCAGGGCTCACGGCAGGGTGCGCTCCTCACCGCGGCGCAGCCGTCCGATGTTCGGCAGATGCCGCAGCACGATGATCGCGGCGATCGCCACGGCAAAGCCCAGTTCGGCCAGCGGCCGGCCCAGGAACCAGATCGCCAGGGGGATGCCGATGCACAGGCCGAGGGAGGCCAGCGAGGCCGCCCGGCTGAGCTTGGCCACTGCCAACCAGGACAGGAAGGCGATCACGGTGACGACCGGCTCGAGGATCAACATCGTCCCTCCGCCAGAAGCCACGCCGCGGCCTCCCTTGCCCAGCCGGAGCAGGGGCCAGCAATGCCCGACCACTGCGGCCAAACCGCAGGCGTACCCCAGGATCCTGTATCCGGGCCCGCCGGGGTCGATTAGGCCGCCGACCGCTAAACCGAACACGGAAGCCAACGCACCCTTTAGGAGGTCGCCCACCAAAACGATGGCTCCGGCCTTGCGACCCGCGACCCGGTAGGCGTTGCTAGCCCCCGGGTTACCCGACCCCTCGTTCGTCAGGTCCCGCCCAGAGGTGGCCGTAACCAGCTCCGCCGTGGGGAAAGTGCCCAAGAGGTAGGCAACAAGTAGGGCGCCGCCCACGGCGGCTACGACGGCGACCACGCGGGCGATAGTACGGGGGGCTACAGTTGGCACTCGCGCCCTTCGAGTGCCAACCCGATTCCGACCTCCCTGGAGCCCGTGCAATGCCCACCTATGAGTACAAGTGCCGCCAATGCGCGCACCAGTTCGAAGTCGTCCAGTCCTTCTCGGCCAAGCCTCTGAAGAAGTGCAAGGAGTGCGGAGGCCAACTCGGGAAGGTCTTTGGCAACATCGGCATCGCCTTCAAGGGCAGCGGCTTCTACCGCACCGATTCCCGCTCCGGATCAGCCGCTACCGCCGGCGGAAAGTCGGACAAGGCTGAAAAGTCTGAGAACGCTGGGAAGTCTGATAAGTCCGAGCAAGGGAAGTCCGACAAGGTTGGGTCTGGGGCCACGACGGGTGGCGAAGGCAAGAAGGACTCCTCCAAGGGCGCTAAGAGCGACGCCGCTCCCAAGGCGACGCCGACCAAGGCCAAAGAGTCGGCCGCCTAGCTCCAACTCCGGCGGCCGCCGGGCTTGTGGGGAGGGTGTTCCGACCGTACGGTGGTCGAGACCCTGATCTGGCTTCCCCGCCGACTCCCTCCCTCCGGAGGTACCTATGCGTCTACGTCGCATCCCCGCTCTCTACTGGATCCTGTCCGTCGGCCTGGTGGCCTGCACCGGCCTCACTGTTCTCAAGCTCACCGGGGCGGCCCGCGAGGCGGTGGCCCATTGGGGTGAGCTGGCCGAGTCGGCCGTGGCCGTCGGGCCGATGGCACCGGGCGACGTCGTACAGATAGAAGACGTCGAGTTCCGATCCGTGCCGCTGGCGCTGCTGCCCGACTCGCCACTGGTCCACGACCCGGTGGGCTTGGTGGTGGTGACTCCGCTTGTAGCCGGCGACATCTTCGTAGAGGCCCGCCTCGGGCCCACCGGCATCACCGGCCCGGCGGCGCTCCTGGCCAGCGGCGAGCGGGCTGTGACTCTGCCCCGCGATGCGGGCACTCCCCCGGTGCGAGTCGGCGACCGGGTGGATCTGGTGGCTACGGCCCCGACTGGGGCGGCCCCCTTCGGCGGCACCGAAGTTCTCGCGACCGGGGCGTTGGTGGTCGACGAGTCGGAGGAGTCGGTAACGGTGGCGCTACCCGCCTCCCGGGCTCCGACGGTGGCATCGGCCTCCGTGCAGGGGCTGCTGGCGGTTCTGCTTAGTTCCCCGGGTGAAAGCTCAGGCCCGGGTGAAAGCTCAGGCTCGGGCGGCCGCCAAGGCGAGAACCGCGGCGCCGACGACGACGCGGTAGATGACGAACGGGGTGAAGCTTCCCCGGCGCATGAAGCGGAGCAGGCCCCAGACGGCGGCGAAGCCGGTAATCCCGGCAGCGGTCATGCCGACCCCGAAGGCCGGCAGGAAGGCCGACGGGATTCCCCCACCCCTTAGAACCTTGACTCCCTCGTAGAGGGCCGCTCCTCCAATGACCGGCAGACTCATGAGAAAGCTCAGCCGGGTGGCCGCGTCGCGGGTCAACCCGAGGAACCGTCCGGCGGTGATCGTGGCCCCCGAGCGTGAGACGCCGGGGAACAGGGCAAGGGCCTGCGCCATCCCCATGGTGAGAGCGTCCTTGGGCCTCCACGATCCCTCCGGGCGGGTACCCGGGCGGCGGTCGGCCACCCAGAGCAGCAGGCCGAAGATGATGAGGAGAGCCCCCACGACCGGCTCGGCGACGAACTCACCCTCCAAGAGGGAGTCGAGCCCAGCTCCGATCACCGCGGCAGGGAGCGCCGAGAGGGCCAGGAGAACGGCCAGGCGCTCGTCGTCGGTTTCTATGCGGCGCTTGATGACCGCCGACGTTCCCGCCCGGGCGAACCGCGCGATGTCCTGGCGGAAGTAGGCGGTCGCCCCCACGAAGGTGCCCACGTGCAGGGCCACCGAGAAGGCCCGATCCAGGTCGGCGTCCGCTCCGAATTCGTCCCACCCGAACACCCAGGGGACGAGCTGAAGATGGCCCGACGACGACACGGGCAGGAACTCGGTGGCCCCCTGGACCAAACCCAGGATGAGGGCCTGCCAGACGGTCACGGTGCCTGCGCCGACAGGCCTGAGGGGATCACCCGCGCCGACCAGGCGCGGGGAGGATCGAAGTACCGGCCCCTCACCACCCCGCCATGTAAGGCGGCCAGCAGCGCGCCCGGATCGGCCGGTGCGCAATTGGGCACCTCGGTGTAGGCCGCGCCGAGCGCCTCCGGGACATGGCTGTCGCTCGCACCGGCGGCAGCCGCCCCCCGCAGCTCTCCTTCGTAGCGATTCCGCCGTTTGGCGTTGAGCACCTCGATCACGTCGAGCAGTTCGTTGGCTGCGAGATCGTCAAGCTCGCTCTCCCCGAGGCTCTGGCGGGCGTCGTCGCCTGGGTGGGGGGCATAGACGAGGCCTCCCTGGCCCCGGATGCGGCGGGCGGCTTCGACCGGACGGAGGCCGGCTGGGATCCGGTCGCTCAGGTACAAACCGATGAGATCACCCGCCACGGTTCTGATCTCCTGGCCGACGATTACCGGGATTGCCAGCTCCCCGCTGGCCTCAAAGCGAAGGGCGCCGACCAGAGAGTTGTGGTCGGTGATGGCGATCACGTCGAGGCCGCTGACGGCGACGGCATCGCGCAGTTCGTCGGGAGTGGTGGTCGAGTCTCCCGACCACATGGTGTGAACGTGTAGGTCGACCCTCAACTCAGCACTTTGGTCAACTGAGCACTTCGGTCACGTCGAAGATGGCGGTGCGCAAAGTTCCCCGGAAACGCAGGGGGGCCTCGCTCCAGGCCACCTCCGTCGGGCCGTCCTTGCCGCGGCGGAGGTCGAGCCGGTTGATGTCGAAGCCCTCGATGTTGAGCGACGGCCCCACACACACCGGTGGGTCCTTGGGGAAGCTGCCTTCACAGAGTTGCGGTGGTAACCCCGTCCGCCAAAAGACATACCCGGCCACCACGACAGGCCGCTTTGTGCTGGTCAGGAGTGCAGTGGAAGGCGTGAAGTCCCCCTCCCCGGGCTCGACGATCGTGGCAGTGGGTTGGCCCCTCAGGGCCAGGGCGAGCAGCACCACCAGCACCACCGTGGCCACACCGATAGCGGCCCACAGCAGCGCCACACCAATCTGTTGCCCGCGACCAGACTTCTCGCGGGCGGACTGCTCGCGGGCGGACGCTGGCTCGGCGGCTTCGTCAGGTCCCACGCGGCTCTGAACCTAGAGCCTCAAGGCGCAGTCAGAGCGACCACGGAATGGGTGGCCGGATCGATCTGGGCCTGCAGGATCTGCCCCTCGGCTCCCTCCGGGGCCTCGACTCCGTCGGCCAGGCGGAGCACGGTGCCCTCGCCGAAAACGGCCCGGCGCTCGCCGTCGATGTCTCTGATCGACCCGAATCGGCCCACGTAGAAGGCAGCCGGGGGTTCGGTGGGCACCAGCTTGGCGATCCGTCCGATCCACACCACGACGTCCCCATCGAGGCCGACCTGAGCGTAGGCACCTTCGGCATCGGCCAGCGGCTGAGTGGACAGGTCGAGGGCGGAGAAACTCTTGAGTTGCTCCGACACCTCGTAGTCCCGCTCCCCGTCAAGGATCAGCCGGCGGCCTTCGACGTCGACAGAGGTGACGACGCCCTCGTCGTCGGGCACCCGGGGCGAACCGTCAAGCTTGATGGACGCGGTGGGCCCGTCGCCGCCACAGGCCACAGCCGTCAAGGCCGACACCCCAAGGAGGGCGGCGGCGACCAGCGGGCTCAGCTTCAGGGGATCAGCTTCAGGGGATCAGCCTCCGGCGCCGGGAGGGGCGGCGCCGGGAGGGGTGGCGCCCGGTGGAGTGGCCGCGGCATCGGCTTCGGCTTCAGTCGGCTTCTGCCCGGTTCCCACCAGGATGGCCAGGTTGCCGGTCACCACGTCGTCGGTGGGAAGGTCGACGCTGTTCACATTGCCAAGATCCTGCAGGTCGAGGCGAAGGGAGCGAATGTCGATCGTCTCGCCCCCGCTCTGGCTTGCTCCGGCACTCCAAGCAGCGAGCAGGAACTCGCCGAGGGCGGCTTCGCCTCCCTGTTTCAGAATTGCTTCCTGTTGCTTACGGAAGGCCTCAACGAACTGGCCGCCACCCGCATCTTCTTGGGAAAAGACGTCTTCGAGGAAGGCGTTGAAGTAGGTACGGAACTCCTCCACCTGCGAACCGGTGATCTCCACCTCCTCGAGAACTTGAATCACCTGGCCCGCATCGTTGACGTAGATGGCCATCTTGCGGAAGTGCTCGGTTTCGGCCACGTCCGGCTGACCCGAAGCGCCGATGGATCCCACCGAGGGCAGCTTGGGCCGGCGGAGGTCGTAGCGGATGACGTCCGAATCCTCGTCTGGCGCGGGGAACGGGTCCTCCGAAGTGCGGTAGGCGGGATCGAGCGAGTCCTCGGAGTACAACTCCACGTTCTGCGCCTTGTCGACGGCAGCCCGGACGTGGGCGAAGGTGGTCAGGGCGTCGAGCACGGGGTCAATCCCCTGCTCCCGGTCGGCGTTCAAGCCGAGCAACTGCTGGGGCGCCCCCTCGGGGTCGAGCACCCATCGGCCCGACTGGAGGGCCTCGCCCACGGAGATCCCCGGGCGGTCGGTGTCGGTCTTCACCGAATCGGCCACTTCGCGGTCCACGAAGCGGTTCAGCTGGCTGGGGTCCAGGAAGCGCACGGCCGCGGTGTCGTCCGAGACGATCTTTTCGAGAGTGGGTCGGCCGGCGACCGCCAGCTGAGCCTTGAAGCGGAAGTCATCCTCGACCACGCCTTGAACCCGGGTTTCCGCGAAGTTCTCCGGGCCCGCCTCGATTACCTGCTCCTGACC
>Ga0136612_10000709_pt1 | contig 12768 bp, 13 predicted proteins | sample AntDryUQ224A2306_2_FD_106644 | JGI IMG/M metagenome (GOLD analysis project Ga0136612, IMG submission 106644) | Polar desert sand microbial communities from Dry Valleys, Antarctica - metaG UQ224A (23.06) | ecosystem: Environmental > Terrestrial > Soil > Desert | place: Antarctica: Dry Valley...
ATGCACACGTCGAGGCGCTTGGGCACGCCGTTGACGAGCGCCCGAACACGTTGGATGTTCGGGTTCCAACGGCGCTTGGTGCGACGGTGGGAGTGGCTGATGTTGTGACCGAAGGAAGGATGCTTGCCGCACACCTCGCACGTCGATGCCATGGAGCGTTCCCTTCGGACGTCGTGAACCGGCGAAGCACCTTAGCCACGACCTACCGACCGTCTCAAGAACGGCAACGGGACCCGTGCCCCGGCACGCTTCTCGGTACCATCGCAGCCGATGACGACCCTCGAGCGCCTCGGAGCCGACGACCTGCGCCGGGTCGTGGGTGGGTTCCGGGACGCCCTGCGGGCACACCAGACCTTGATCAACCGCCTCAACGTCTACCCGGTTCCCGATGGTGACACGGGCACCAACATGGCGTTGACGCTCGAGTCCGTCGTCGCCGAGCTCGACGGTGCCGGCGACGACCTGTCGGGAACCTGCAAGGCGATCAGCCATGGGTCGCTGATGGGAGCGCGAGGCAACTCGGGCGTGATCCTGTCCCAGATCCTGAGAGGAACGGCCGGGGTGGTCGACGAAGCCGGAGGGATCGACGGTCCGACCCTCGCCGTCGCGCTCACGGCGGCGTCCGAGGCCGCCTACGCCGCGGTCATGAGGCCGGTGGAGGGCACCATCCTCACCGTCGTCCGCGCATCGGCGGAGGCGGCGATGGCTCGGGCGGCCGAGGATCCAGGTCTCGTGAGCGTCGCCGAGGCCGCGCTCGAGGGTGGGCGCGCGGCACTGGCGGGGACCCCGGACCTGTTGCCGGTGCTCGCTCAGGCCGGCGTGGTCGATGCCGGCGGGACCGGGTTCCTCCTGTTCCTCGACGCGGTGCTGCACGTGGCCGATGGTCGTGCCCTGCCCGATCCGCCCGACGCCGAAGGCATCGATGCGCAGGCTGCTCTGGCCGTGGTCGCCCACGCCTCCGACGACGGCCACGGTGGCGGTTCCGGTGACGTCGGTGACCTCCGCTACGAGGTCATGTACTTCCTCGAGGCCCCGGATGAGACCATCGCCGCCTTCAAGCACGTGTGGGCCGGCATCGGCGACTCGATCGTCGTGGTCGGCGGCGACGGCATGTGGAACTGCCACATCCACACCGACGACATCGGCGCCGCCGTGGAGGCCGCCCTCGACTGTGGTCGACCCCTCAAGATCCGGGTCACGGACCTCAACGAACAGGTGGACGAGGAACGCTGGGTGCGTGAAGGCGCGGCCCGCCCCGCCGCCGGGGACGTGCCGTCGACTGCTCCCGTCGACACCGCGGTGGTGGCGGTCGCCACCGGCGACGGGATCCGCCGTATCTTCCACGCCCTGGGAGTGCATCAGGTGGTCACCGGCGGACAGTCCATGAACCCGTCGACGGCGCAGCTGCTGGACGCGGTCGAGGCCGTGCCCGCCGACGACGTGGTCATCCTGCCGAACAACAAGAACATCATCGCCGTCGCCGAGCAGGTCGACGCGCAAACGACGAAGACCGTGCGCGTCGTGTCCACCCAGGGCATCGCCGAGGGGTTCGCCGCCCTCATGGCCTACGACCCCGAGGCCGACGGAGAGGAGAACGCGCGCGAGATGACGCAAGCGGCCGAGAGCGTGGTCGCCGGCGAGATCACCCGAGCGGTTCGCGACTCCACCTGCGAGATCGGACCCATCGCCGAGGGCGACTACCTCGGCATCGGGCGGACCGGCATACGAGCCGTCGGCCGCGACCTGTGGGCGGTCGCCACCGCCCTCCTGGAGGACCTCCTCGAGGAGTCCCACGAGATCGTCACCCTGATCGAGGGGGAGGCGGCGCACGCGGCCGACACCCGACGCATCACGGAGTGGCTCAACGAGCATCGACCCGATGTGGCCTGCGAGGTCCACCACGGTGGCCAGCCGCTCTATCCCTACTTCGTGGGCATCGAATAAGGAGCCGGGCCGATAGGCGAGGCGACCGAAGCAAAACGCTTGTTGTGACCGCGGCCGCAAGGCTTTCAACGACGACGCCCCACCTATTCGCGCAGGCCCGAAGGGGCCTGTCTATCCTCCCGGCGTGTCCCGCCGTCTCGCCCAGCTCGCGGAGCTGCCGACAACGGTGCTCGCCGGCGTCGGTCCCAAGCACGCCGCCGCGCTGGCCGAAGCGTTCGGCGCCGAGACCGTCCTCGACCTGCTGACCCACTACCCCCGGAACTACATCGACCGTTCCAACCAGGTTCGCCTGGCCGAGGTGACGGTCGGGGAGTCGGTGATGGCGTTGGTGACCGTGCAGCGCGTCTCCAGCCGCCGGACCCGGGGTCCTCGATCGAAGGCACTCGTCACCGCCGACGTGTCGGACGGATCCGGGCAACTGCGCCTCACCTTCTTCAACCAGGCATGGCGGGAGCGTCAACTGCCGGCGGGCACCACAGCAGTGGTCTGGGGGAAGGTCGAGATCTTCGGCGGCCACCGTCAGATGACGAACCCGGTGGTCGACCTGGTCGGTGACAGGACCGGCCGGATCATCCCGATCTACCCCCAGTCGGAGAAGCACCGGGTGACCACGTGGGATCAGGCCCGATGGATGACCGAGGTGCTCGAGCGAGCCGGCACCTTTGCCGAGCCCGTCCCGTCGGAGGTGCTCGAGCGGTTCGAGCTGGTGGGTCGTACGGCCGCGTTCCGGGGGATCCACGTGCCGGAATCGATGGGCGAGAAGGAGGTGTCCAGAAGGCGGCTGGTGTTCGACGAGCTCCTCCGGATCCAATTGGCCCTCGTCCTGCGCAAGCGCGCCCTCGAACGCGACGCGATCGGCATCCGCCACGCCACGGTGGCGCAGGGCGGCATCGGTGGCATCGGCGGACCGGCGGACCTGGTGGCCCGGTTCCACAGCCGTCTCCCGTTCTCCCTCACGGGCGCCCAACGACGGACCATCACCGAGGTCACGACGGACCTGTCCGGTCCCCATCCGATGCATCGCCTGCTTCAAGGTGACGTCGGGTCGGGCAAGACCGTGGTGGCCGTCAGCGCCCTGCTGGTCGCCGTGCAGGGGGGCCATCAGGGCGCCTTGATGGCACCGACAGAGGTGCTGGCCGAACAGCACTACCTCGGCATCCGCGACCTGCTCGAAGGCTTCACCCTCGCCGATGACGGGTCGTCCCTCTTCGACGAGCGGCCGCTGCGGGTCGAGCTGCTCACGAACCGCACCCGTGCCGCCGAACGCAAGCGACTGACCGCCGCGCTGGCCGCCGGTGGCGTCGATCTGGTCATCGGAACCCACGCCCTCATCCAGGAAGGGGTGTGCTTCGCGTCGCTGGGCGTCGTCGTCATCGACGAGCAGCACCGGTTCGGCGTGGAGCAGCGTGCGGCGTTGCGGAACAAGAGCGGCACCGACGCCACGCCCGACGTCCTCGTCATGACGGCCACGCCCATCCCCCGGACCGCGGCCATGACCGTGTACGGCGATCTCGACGTCTCGGTGCTCGACGAGCTCCCTCCGGGCCGCACGCCGATCGCCACCCGCTGGGTCCGCGTCCCCGGCGCCGATGACGAGAGCACCTTGATCGACCCGGGGTCGCAGGCCGAGGCGCCGATGTGGGCGCACATCCGCAGCGAGGTCGCTGGCGGTCGCCAGGCGTACGTCGTCTGCCCGCTCATCGAGGAGTCGGAGAAGCTGGAGGTGAGCTCGGCCGAGGAGACGTTCGAGCGCCTGACCGCCCCGGGGACGGGCGAGCTCGACGGCCTGCGGGTCGAGCTGCTGCACGGCCGGATGGCTTCGGCCGACAAGGAGCAGGTGATGGGTCGGTTCCGGTCAGGGGCGGTCGACGTGCTCGTCGCCACGACGGTGATCGAGGTGGGTGTCGACGTGGCCAACGCCACCGTGATGGTCGTGCTCGACGCTGATCGCTTCGGCATAGCCCAGCTCCACCAGCTCCGGGGTCGGGTGGGTCGGGGATCGGAGAGGTCGACCTGCTACCTGGTGGGTGGGGGCACCACCCCCGATGCCGAGGAGCGGTTGGCGGCCCTGGTGCGGACGACCGACGGGTTCGAGCTGGCCGAGGTGGATCTCGATCTACGGGGCGAAGGAACGATCATGGGCGAGCGGCAGAAAGGTCGGAACGACCTGAAGCTGGCGTCGTTGCGACGAGATCGCCAATGGGTGGCTCGGGCCCGAGCAGTGGCCTTCGAGCTGGTCGACGCCGACCCCGAGCTCAACGCACATCCCCTGCTGCGGGACGAGATCCAGCTCTTCCTGGGCGAAGAGGACGCCGCCTTCCTGCTCAAGGGCTGAGCCATGCCCGAAGTCCCCCTCCGTTCCGATCAGAACGGAGGGGCGTCGTGGTCGGGGAGGAGGAGGTCCCACCGGTCGAGGCAGTCCTCGCAGCGATAGGTGACGAGGTCGCCGGGCTCCCAGAGGTCATCCTCGGGCGGATAGGTGAGAAGGTGGGCGATGCCACCGCAGTCGATGCAGTCGATCACCGCTTCGGGGACGAGCGGATCGATCACGAGCGACGCGCTTCGGCCCGTCGACGTTGGCTCTCACCGAACCGGGCCACGCCCTCGGCGAACCCGGGATCGAAGATCACGGCGCGACCGTGGCGTTCCTCGTTGGCCAGCCCCGCCTCCAGGCCCATACCGAGGCCCTCGTAGACCGAGGCCCGGTCGTGCACCACGCACGTCCATGGTGAGGCGGCGATCGAGGAGGCCAGATCCAGGGCAGCTTCGAGCGCCGTGCCGGCGGGCACGACCCGGTTCAGGAAGCCGAGACAGAGGGCTTCGTCGGCGTCGAGCTCGCGGCCGGTCAGGATCAGGTCGAGGGCGCGGCCCAGGCCGACGATGCGCGGCAGTCGGTAGGTGCCGCCGTCGATCAGCGGGACGCCCCAGCGTCTTTCGAGGCAACCGAGCCGGGCGCCGGCACCGGCGACCCGCAGATCGCACCAGGCCGCCAACTCCAACCCACCCGCCACGCACCAGCCTTCGATCGCTGCGATCACCGGCTTGCCCAACTGCAGGCGGGTCGGACCGAGCGGGCCGCTCGGACGAAGCTGGGGAAGGTCGACGAGGTCGGCACCGGCGCAGAACGCCTCCTCGTCGCCGGTGAGCACTGCGACGCGCGCAGTTCCGTCGGCGTCGAAGGCCACGAACTCGTCGTGCAGGCGCTCGGCGGTGGCGCTGTCGATGGCGTTGCGCCGACCCGGCCGCCCGACGCGGATCACCCGGACGGCGTCGCTCTGTTCGGTCACGAGGCGACGGTACCCTCCGAGCGGTGCACGGCGGCCACAGCCAGTTCGGATCGATCGTCAGCCAGTCCGGATCGATCGTCGTCATCGGTGCGAGCTCCGGGCTCGATCGCTGGGTTGCGACCGCGGCCGTACGTCGAGAACGCGCCAATGGGGCGGCGGTACCCGACGGGGGCCCTCGGCTCGTCACCGCGACGGGGGCCTGAGTGCGGGTCATCGCCGGCACGGCACGCGGCCGGCCGCTGCTGGCCCCGCCGGGACGGACGATCCGTCCGACCGCCGACCGGGTACGAGAGGCGTTGTTCAACGCGTTGGGCAGCCTCGATGCCGTTCGCGGCGCCGTGGTCCTCGACCTGTTCGGTGGAAGCGGTGCCCTCGCGGTGGAGGCCCTGAGCCGGGGCGCGGCCCACGTCACCGTCGTCGAGCACGATCGCACCGCACGATCGGTGATCGAGGCCAACCTCGCCTCGACCGGTCTGTCGGCGCAGGCCGTCATCTCCGGCGGCGACGCCTTCGCCCACCTGGATCGACTGGCCCGTCGAGCGGCCCGGTTCGACCTGGTGCTGCTCGACCCGCCGTACTCCTTCGATTCGTGGCCCGACCTCCTCACCGCGGTCGTCGCCGTGCTCGCACCGGGCGGGGTCGTCGTGCTCGAGTCCGACCGCGAGGTGGTCAACGCGGGTCAGGTCGTGGTCATCAGGGAGAAGCGGTACGGCAGTACGGTGGTCGCGATAGCCCGTGTCCCCGCGGACGAAACCACCACTCCTGGAGAGCATGCGTGACTTCGGTCCTCTACCCGGGGTCCTTCGACCCCCTCCACAACGGACACCTCGAGATCATCGAGGTGGCCTCCGGCCTCTTCGACCAGGTGATCGTGGCCGCCATGCGGAACCCCCAGAAGGGCACGCCGATGTTCGACCTGGGGGAGCGCACCGCCATCCTGGAGGAGTCGGTGGCCCACCTCGACAACGTCCGCGTCACGGCGTTCTCGAAGTTGGTGGTCGACGTGGCCCGAGAGGTAGGGGTCGACTTCATCATCAAGGGCCTGAGGGCCGTGTCCGACTTCGAGTCCGAGCTCCACCAGGCCCACATGAACCTGGCCATCTCGGGCGTCCACTCCGTCTTCATCCCCTCCGCCACGGCCCATTCGTTCGTGGCGTCGAAGCTGATCCGGGAGATCGCCCGGTTCGGGGGCGACGTCAGTTCCATGGTTCCGCCGCCGGTGGCCAAACGACTCCTCGAGAGGTTCGGACCATGACGTTCTCCGACGATGTCCACACCGCCCAGGAAGAGGTCCCGGGCGAGCATCCGCAGGCGGGCGACGACTGGAGCGCCCACCCTGACCCGCCGGCGACCCTGGCCTCCGAAGAGCTCCTCCGTCGCGCCGCGGACATGATCGCGTCGGCTCGTCCCGTGCCGTTGTCGGCGTCGGTGATGATCCACAAGGACGAGGTGCTCGATCTCATGGGCGACGCCATCGATCGACTGCCCGGCGAGCTGAAGGAGGCGCGATGGCTGCTCAAGGAGCGCGAGTCGTTCCTGGCGAAAGCCCAGACCGATGGGCAGGAGATCATCAACGCAGCCCGGAACCGGGCCGAGGCGATGGTGCAGCGCACCGAGGTGGTCAAGGCCGCCGAGCTCCGGGCTCGACGTCTCGTCGAAGCGGCCGAGGCGGAGTCGCGTCGGCTTCACCACGAGTGTGAGGACTTCTGCGACCAGAAGCTCGCCAGCTTCGAGATCGTGCTCGACCGGACGACCAAGATGGTCCAGGCCGGTCGGCAGAAGCTGGCCGGACCCTCCCTCACCGCACCCGAAGGAAGGCCCGAGGCCGAACCCGAGGAGGAGCAGGGTTTCTTCGACCAGGACCAGGCATGAGGCCGGACTCCTTCCAGGTCCATGTCGCCAAGCTTCGGCGCCGTCCCGGATCCCGCCAGGAGGTGCAGCGATCTGTGCCCGTCCCCGGCCTCGGGCTCAGCAGTGCGACGGTTCGCGATGGGAGCCACGTCAGCCTCGACCTCGTACTCGAGTCGATCCACGAGGGCATCGTCGCCTCCGGCACGGTGTCGGTCGGGTGGCAGGGGCCGTGCCGTCGCTGCCTCGAGGAGGTGGAGGGAACCCTGGTCGTCGACGTGAAGGAGATCTTCGAGAGCAGTCCGGTCGAGGGAGAGACGTGGCCTCTCGACGGCGACCAGGTGGACCTCGAACCGATGGTCCGGGACAACGTGCTGCTGGCCCTGCCCCTCGCCCCCCTGTGCGATGAGGCGTGCCTCGGTCCCGTCCCCGGAACCTTCCCGGCCCGCGCGGGCGATGCCGCGTCGTCGGCGGCGTCGGCCGGACACGAGGCGCCCGGTCGACCCCGTGCCCCCGAGCCGACCGGCGACCCCCGGTGGGCGGTCCTCGACGAGGTGTTCGGCCGGCCCCGACGCTACGATGCCGGCTCCACCTCTGCGCCCGGTCCTGCCGGCGCGCCTCCGCCGTAGCGCACCGACAGGTTGATCCATGGCCGTTCCGAAGAAGAAGACGTCGAAGTCGAAGAGCCGGAGCCGTCGGGCCTCGGCCTGGACGCTCGACCTCCCCGCTCGCAGCCTCTGCCCGCGCTGCGGCAACGCCAAGCTTCCCCATGTGGTGTGCGCCAGCTGCGGGTGGTACGCCGGACGCCAGGCCATCGACGTCGACTGACCCGGGATCCCCGTTGATCGACGCGGTGCCGCCGGTTGCCGTCGACGCCATGGGCGGGGATCGGGCACCAGGCGAGATCGTGGCCGGTGCCCGGCGCGCCGCCGAGGAACACGGCATCGCCGTCGTGTTGGTCGGCCGCCCGGCGGATCTCGGGGACACCGGGGGGCTCGAGGTGATCGCCGCCTCCGAGGTCATCGCCATGGACGCTGACCCGGGCAAGAGCGTCCGCCGCCTGAAGGACTCATCGCTCGTGCGTGCCGCCGAGGCCGTCCGCGACGGTCGGGCCTCGGCCATGGTCAGCGCCGGCAACACCGGAGCCACCATGGCCAGCGCGCTCCTCCGGATGGGGCGCATCCGGAGTGTCGCCCGTCCGGCCATAGCCACTCCCATCCCATGCCCCGGAGCCGACACGCCCACCGTGATGCTCGACGCCGGCGCCAACGCCGACTGTTCGGCCGAGTGGCTGGTCCAGTTCGCCCAGATGGGGGCGGTGTTCGCCCGGGAGCGCTACGGCGTCGCCGTTCCCCGGGTGGGCCTGCTGTCCATCGGGGAGGAGCCCGGCAAGGGCGACCAGCTCCGCAAGGACGCGTTCACGCTGCTCGAGGCATCAGCCTGGCGGGAGACCTGTGGAGCGGCGTTCGTCGGCAACGTCGAGGGCCGTGACCTCATGTCGCCGGAGATCGACGTGGTCGTCACCGACGGGTTCACCGGCAACGTCGCCCTCAAGACCCTGGAGGGCGGCATGCGCAGCCTGGTCGGAGCCGTCCTGGCCGCCTTCGACACCGACGATGCCACCCGTGCCGCGTCTGAGGTGGTCATGCCCGCCCTGCTGCCGCTCTATGGGCAGCTCGATCCTGAGGGCACCGGGGGGGCGATGCTGCTCGGGGTGAACGGCGTGTGCATCATCAGCCACGGCTCCTCCTCGGCCACGGCCATCGTCAACGCGATACGCACCGCGGCCGACATGGTGGCCGGCGACCTCGTCGGCCACCTGGCCGGGGCCGTCACCGTCTGAATTCGCGGCGAGCCGGTCTTCACAAGCGCACAAGCGCTGAAGTGGTTATGCTGCGCCGGTCCGACGCCGAGATGCAGGAGTCCGTCCGTGCCCGCCGAGACCCATGTTGAACAGGGGCCCATCAGTCGCCAAGAGGTCTTCGAGCTCATTCGTGATCGACTGGGTGACATCCTGGAGACCGATCCATCGAGCATCAGCGAGGGAAACTCCTTCAGCGACGACCTGGAGGCCGACTCCCTCGCTCTCATCGAGCTCGTCGAGGCGCTCGAGGAGGAGCTCGGGGAACGCTCGGTCGGTTTCCGGATCGACGACGAAGATCTCGAGGACCTGAAGACGGTACGTGATGCCGTCGACTACGTGTTCGGCCGCCTCGGCCAGAGCTGAACCCTGATCGCTCCCGACACGCTGACCGCCCTCGCCGAACGGATCGGCCACCGGTTCCACGACACCGGCCTCCTCGCGTGCGCCATGCGCCACCGGAGCTGGTGCGCTGAACACGCCGGCCACGACTCGAACGAACGGCTGGAGTTCCTCGGCGATGCGGTGCTCGGGCTCATCGTCGCCGACCACGTGTTCGGCACGTACCCGGAGCACGACGAGGGCTGGCTGTCACGAGCCCGATCCTCCGTCGTGCGGGCCAGCGCCCTGGCCGACATGGCGACGGGGCTCCAACTCGGCGAAGCGCTCGAGCTGGGAAAGGGGGAGGACGCTTCGGGAGGTCGCGAAAAGCTGTCGATCCTCGCCGACGCACTCGAAGCGGTGATCGGTGCGGTCTACCTCGATGCCGGCTGGGCGTCGGCTCAGGCCTTTGTCATGCGCCTCGTCGGGCAGCGCATCGCGGCCCTGCCCGGCGGACGCGGCGACGAGGACGACAAGAGTCGGCTGCAGGAGTTTGCGACGCGGCGGATGCACCAGCCGCCCAACTACGTGGTCGTGGAGGACGGACCGGAGCATCAGAAGACCTTCGAGGCTCGGGTGCTGCTGGCCGGCCGACCATGGGGGAAAGGCGGCGGGCGATCCAAGAAGCAGGCCGAGCAGGAGGCCGCCCGAACGGCCCTCGCCGCGTTGCACCTCGCATTCGGTTCCGATGAGCACCCCGATGGCCGGACCGTAACCATCGTCGCCCCGACAGCCGACATCACCTCCGCCCCCGTCGCACCGATGCCGTCGCCCACCCGAGCCAAAGAAGCCACTGATGCCTGAACTTCCCGAGGTCGAGACCCTCCGCCGTGACCTGGATCGAGAGGTTGTCGGCAAGCGCATCAAGACCGTCGAGGTCACCGGCCGAAGCGCGGTCGGCCGCCAACCGAAGAAGCAGTTCGTGGCCGGGCTGACCGGCGCCAAGGTCACAGGGGGCGAGCGACGCGGGCTCCTCCTCACCCTCAAGCTCGACACGGGGGAGCTGCTGATCATCGACATCCGCAAAGGGGGCCAGCTCCGCCGTACGACGATCCGGGAGGACGTCGCCAAGGGCACCCAGGTCGTGGTGACGTTCACCCAGGGCGGCCAGTTGCGGCTCATCGACGACACCTCGGGCATGGACGTGTGGGTCACCACGCCCGAAGCGCTTCTGGACGAGGTGCCCGAGCTGAGCGAGCTCGGCCTCGATCCTCTCGACGAGCCGATCTCGTGGACGAAGTTCGGCCAGCTCCTGCTCCGTCGAAGAGCGAAGCTGAAGGCGATCCTGGTGGACCCGACGGCGGTCAACGGGATCGGCCCCGTCTACTCGGACGAGATCCTGCATGCCGCCGGCCTCCGCCACGACCGCACGTCGGACGAGCTCTCCTCCCAGGAGATGCGTCGGCTCTACCGCGCCCTGGTCGAGACGCTGCATGATGCGGCCAAGCACCGCGGCACGACGCTGGCTGACGGTCGGTACACCGACCTGGCCGGCAAGCTCGGCGCCTACCAGGGCGAGCTCAAGGTGTACGAACGAGATGGCCTGGCCTGCAAGCGCTGCCGGGCCGTCGTGACCAAGGCCAAGGTCTCGGGCAAGACCATCTACTTCTGCCCGGAGTGCCAGGTGTAGGGGGTTTGCCGCCGCACACCGGAAGGCGGTTTCGCCCTTCACGGGGCGGAGCCCCCATGGGAGGGTCACCGGGCGGCTGGGGGTGTCGAAGTAGCTTCGGCGGATGGCCTTTTCGGGTGCGTTCGCTTGTTCTTGAAGACGCTCACGTTGAAGGGGTTCAAGTCGTTCGCGGACACGACGACCCTCGAGATGGAGCCGGGCGTCACCGTCGTCGTCGGTCCGAACGGCAGTGGGAAGTCCAACGTCGTCGACGCCATCGGTTGGGTGCTGGGTGCTCAAGCTCCCAGCGCGGTGCGTTCCCAGAAGATGGACGACGTCATCTTCGCCGGCACGGCCAAGCGATCCGCGCTCGGTCGGGCCGAGGTGGCGCTGACGATCGACAACGGCACCGGGCTGCTCCCGATCGACTTCACCGAGGTCACCGTCACCCGCACGCTGTTCCGCTCGGGCGACAGCGAGTACGCCATCAACGGTGTGTCATGTCGACTGCTGGACGTGCAGGAGCTGCTCTCGGACTCCGGTGTCGGACGCCAGCAGCACGTCATCATCTCCCAAGGCCAGATCGACGCGGTGCTCAACGCACGCCCAGAGGACCGACGCCTCATCATCGAAGAGGCCGCCGGGGTGCTCAAGTTCCGCCGGCGGAAGGAGAAGGCCGAACGTCGCCTGGTCTCCACCGAGGGCAACCTCACCCGCCTGCAGGATCTTCTGCGCGAGGTCCGGCGCCAGCTCCGTCCCCTCGAGCGTCAGGCCGATGCGGCCCGCCGGCACGGTGCCGTCGTCAGCGAGCTGACCGCCCTGCGGACCTTCGTGGCCGGCCAGGAGCTGCTTCGCCTCCGCACCCGCCTGGAGGCCGGTCAGGTGACGAGCCGGGACCTCGGCGAGCAGGGGCGGTCGACGCACGCTCTCCTCGCTGAGCTCGACACCGCCGTGCTGGCGACCGAAGCCCAGCTCTCCGCCATGGGAGGAGACGACCTGGGCGACACCCTCGTCCGGTTCGAGTCGCTGCGGGAGAAGGCCAGCGGTCTGGTGACACTGCTCGGCGAACGTCGGCGGGGGATCGAACGTGATCGTCGGGCGTTCGTGGATCAGGCGGTGATCGCCACCCTGGAGGCCGAAGCGTCCCGGCTCGCCACTGAGCTGGCCGAGGTGGACGCCGAGCTCGAACGGCTCGCACCGGCGGCGAACCGCAGGGCCGACGAAGAACGAGCACTGACCGAGGCCCGCGAGCGGTTCCAAGCCGACTGGGGAGGCACGGAGCTGACCGCTCCCGCCGGGCGAGCCGCCGAGATCCGGGCTGAGCTCGGTGCGCGGCTCGCCGCCGTCGAGCGAGACGAGAGCGAGGCGGGGCGGGCACGGGCCCGCCTGGTCGGGGTCGGCGACAAACACCGCCGGCTGGCCGACGAGGAGGCGCGGCTGCGAGCCGAGCTGGCCGCGGCCGAGGCCGATGAGGGGCCGTTGACCGCTCGCGCCCACCGCGCCGAAGCGGAGAGGACCACCGCTCAGACCGACATGGACGAGGCCGAGGAGGGCAGGCGGGCCGCCGATGCCGACCACCATGCCTGGGTGGCGAGAGCCGAGGCACTGGTCGTTGCGCTCGACGAGGCACGGGCTCGGGCGGGGGCGGAGCGGCTGGCCGGCATCGACGGCGTGGTCGGCACGCTGCTCGACGTGGTGGAGGTCGACGCCGGAATGCAGGCCGCCTTCGAAGCGGCCGCCTCCGACGCCATGGCGGCGGTGGTGGTGGCTGACGCCGGGGCCGGGTTCCGGGCGCTGGAAGTACTTCGGGCGGGCGAGATCCCGGGCGCCGTCCTACC
>Ga0136612_10000710_pt1 | contig 12767 bp, 10 predicted proteins | sample AntDryUQ224A2306_2_FD_106644 | JGI IMG/M metagenome (GOLD analysis project Ga0136612, IMG submission 106644) | Polar desert sand microbial communities from Dry Valleys, Antarctica - metaG UQ224A (23.06) | ecosystem: Environmental > Terrestrial > Soil > Desert | place: Antarctica: Dry Valley...
GCACGGTGATGCCCGGTGGACTGAAGATCGAGAAGCGCAAGATTCGCGGACACACCTCCAACGGCATGCTCTGCTCCGCGCGCGAGCTTGGTCTCGGCGAAGAGCACGACGGCATCATGGAGCTGGATATCGACGTCGCGCCAGGCACGCCGTTTTTGAAGGCAGTCCCGACCGGCGACGCGCGGCTCGTGATCGACGTGCTGCCGAACCGGCCCGATCTGCTCTCACACCTCGGAGTGGCCCGCGAGCTCGCGGCCGTCACCGGGCGGCCCCTTCGGCTGCCCGACATCGGCGTCGACGAGATCAGCGTGCGCGACCCGAAGCGATTCCGCCGCGCTGGAAATGCCGGTGGCGTGGTGCTGCATCTCGAGGATGCGGCACTCGCATCGCGCTACATGGGGGTCGTGATCCGCGGCGTCACTGTCGCCCCGAGCCCGTCGTGGCTCGTCGCACGTCTCGCCGCCATTGGCTCACGCTCGATCAACAACGTCGTGGACGCGACGAATTACGTGCTGCACGAGTTGGGTCAACCCACGCATGCGTTCGACCTCGGGGCGCTCGATCTCGACACGCAGCTGCCAGAAAAAACCGTGGTCGTACGAACCGCGAAGGCGGGCGAGACTCTCGTCACGCTGGACGGCGTGACGCGCACGCTCACGCCGGACATGACGATCATTGCCGACTCGGTGAAGCCGATCGCCATCGCAGGGGTGATGGGAGGTCGCGACACCGAAGTCGGTCCCTCGACGACTGACATCTTCGTGGAGGTGGCCACCTTCAATGCCGCACGTACGCGCCGTACGCGGCGCGCCGTCGGGCTCTCCACGGATGCCAGCTATCGATTCGAGCGAGGAGTCGATACCGCGCTGGCGCCGATCGCGCTCGAGCGCGTCGCCCAGCTCATCATCGTCCTCGCCGGGGGCGAGGTACAGTCGACGCCGGTGGACCTGTACGCCGGTGAGCAGCAGCACGCGCCGGTCGTCCTTCGTTCCGCGCGTCTTGCAAGGCTGCTCGGCATCGAGCTTCCGGTCGAGCACGTCGCAACCCTGCTACGCCGAGTCGGATGCCAGGCCGACGTGGAGGACGGAGGAGCGATGGTGCACGTGATCGCCCCGACCTGGCGCCGCGATCTCGTGGCGGAGGTGGATCTGGCGGAGGAAGTCGCCCGACTGCACGGGTACGATGCGCTCCCTGACGAGATTCGGCCGTATCGCCCAGGCACGTCCCTGGACGCTCCGCTGTGGGGCCTCGCATCGCGCCTTCGCGATGCCCTCAGCGGCGCCGGATTGCTTGAAGCTCGCCCGACGCCGTTCGTGACCGGAGGCGAGGGACATGTGCGCGTGCTGAATCCGCTCGCCGAGAACGAGGCGCATCTCAGGCGCACGGTGCTCGAGTCCCTGGCTCGGCGCGCCGAACACAATCTGTCGCACATGCAGGGCAACGTGCGCCTGTACGAGATCGGGTCGGTGTTTGCGCCGCGAACCGACGGGTTGCCGGACGAAAGCGTCAACGTCGCGCTGCTGGTGATGGGTGACCGGGAGCCCGCACACTTCACGAATGCGAAGCCGGGGCAGTTCGACGCGTGGGACGCCAAGGGGCTCGCGGAGCTGGTGGCGCGCATCGCGTCGCCGGGAGACGCCGTTGACCTTGCGCCGTCGGACGAAGGCGAGACGCTCTGGCGGATCTCGATCGGCGGAACGGACCGTGGCCTCGTGCGACGGATTGCACTGGACGCGCCCGTCTGGGCCTCGCCGGCCTTCGGCATCGAGATCGCGCTCAGTCCGATGTCCAACAGCGATGTGGCGCCGGCCGGGGAGCACGCACACGAAGTACCGTACGACGCACCACCCCGTGCCACACCACGATTTCAACCGCTGCCCACCAACCCCGCCTCGGAGTTCGACCTCGCGCTACTCGTGCCCGATGGGGTTCGCGCGGCGGACGTGGAGCGCGTGATCCGCGCGACCGCCGGCGACCTGCTCGAGCGCCTGATGGCCTTCGACGTGTATGCGGGCCCCGGCGTCGATGCCGCGCATCGATCGATCGCGTGGCGGTTGACCTTGCGTCACCCGGAGCGCACTCTACGCGACAAGGAGATAGAAGGCCGACGGGGTAAGATCCTGTCCGCACTCGAGACGGAGTTGAATGTCCGACGACGCGCGACCTGACCTCGCGGCAGTCCGCGAGCTGGAGATACTGGTTCGCCATCTGGCCGACGAGCTCGCGGGATTCCGGCGGCGCGCCTTGACCGCCGAGTCGCGCCTGCGGGAGCTCGAAGGCATGGAGGGCCGCCCGGCCGCCGATACGCAGCGGGCACTCGCCGCGAGATGTGCCGTGCTCGAGCAGGAGAACTCTGCCTTGACCGGACAGCTCGAGAGCGCCGCAGCCCGCGCCCGGCAGATGCTCGACCGGGTGCGCTTCATTCGGCAGCAAACGCAGGGCAACGTCGTGAGCGAGCGATGAGCGCGCGAAAGCATTCGGTGAAGGTCGACATTCTGGGCGAGTCGTACTCCATTCGAACGGAAGCGCCCCCGGAACACACGAAGGCCGTGGCGGAGCACCTGGATCGCTCGATTCGCCAGATCCTCTCGGGCGGATCGGTGATCGAAGTGAACCGCGCTGCGATTCTGGCGGCGCTTCAGATCACGTCCGAACTGTTCGAGGCGCGTGACGCGTCCGTGGAGTTGACCGATGCAGTGCGAAACCTGAGCGCCGATGTGCGCCGGTTGTTGCCGCCAGCGAAGCGGGATGCCGTCGTCGAGCGCGCCGACGACTGATCTCCCGCTGGCGCCGTCGAGCCGGACCTTGGCCTCGCGGCCTCCCATTTGCCTTTCCCCTCCGCCGCGCCTAGTTTCCCACCAGCAGCCAAGCCGATCCGTAGGTCGATGCGCCATTTGTAGTTAGCTCGCTCCAGTCCGCACCCCACGTCGGTGCGCTCTCGAGTGCGCTGCACGGGTCGGCGCTCCACGGATCGAGCGGTGGTTTCCTCGTTCCCGCGTTCGCCGCGGTGGAGCATAGATCGATGAACAGTATGGCAATCCTTGCCGCGCTCGGCGTATTCATCATCGCCTCGCCGGCTTTTTTCATTATGGGTCGTCGGTTGGGCACGTCGGCCGGGCAGCGCGCCGAACTCGAGCGCCAGTCCGCCGCGAAGACTTCGGCCGAGGAGACCGCGAAGCGGATCCTTGCCGACGCGGAGCGGGAGGTGGAGACGATGCGCAAAAGCGCAGTCGTCACCGGCAAGGAAGAGGTCATGCGGCTTCGTGAGACCGCCGAGCAGGACCTGCGCGGTCGCCGCTCCACGGTCGAAAACGAGGAGCGGCGGCTCAACGAGCGCGAGAGCGGTCTGGACCGAAAGGCCGAGGCCGTGGAGCAGCGCGATCGCGACATCGGACGACGGGCCAGCGATTTCGGTCGGCGCGAGAAGTTGCTGCAGGCGCGCGAGGAAGAGCTGGAGAAGCTCATCGCCGACGAGCGCCGGCGGCTGGAGCAGATGGCCGGCATGTCGGCCCAGGACGCCAAGAACGAGCTGATTCGCCGTCTGGAAGAAGAAGCGCATGCCGACGCCGCCAACTCGTTGCGCGAGATTCGCGAGTCCGCGCGACGGAACGCCGAACGCGAGGCGAAGAAGATCGTCGCGCTCGCCATTCAGCGCATCGCCGCGGACACCACGGCGGAAACGACTGTGTCCGCCGTCGCGCTGCCGAACGACGAGATGAAGGGGCGCATCATCGGGCGCGAAGGGCGGAACATCCGGGCCTTCGAGCTGGCGACGGGGGTGGACGTGATCATCGATGACACCCCCGATACCGTCGTCGTCTCCTGCTTCGACCCGATTCGGCGCGAGGTCGCGCGGCTCGCGCTCGAGAAGCTCGTGTCCGATGGCCGGATCCATCCCGGCCGGATCGAGGAGGTCGTCAACAAGTCGAAGAAGGAAGTCGACATCGCCATCGTCGAGACGGGCGAGCAGGCCGCGTACAATACCGGCGTGCATGGGCTGCATCCGGAGCTCATCAAGCTGATCGGGCGGATGAAGTGGCGGACGAGTTACGGGCAGAACATCCTGCAGCACTCGCAGGAGGTGGCGCACCTGGCCGGGATCATGGCGGCCGAGCTCGGGCTGGACGTCGCGATGGCCAAGCGCGGTGCGTTGCTGCACGACGTGGGCAAGGTGCTGACCCACGAGCACGAAGGTACCCATGTGCAGCTCGGCGTCGAGATGGCCACGAAGTACGGCGAGAATCCGATGATCGTGAACTGCATCGCCGCGCATCACGACGATGTGCCGCACGAGAGCGAGGTGTCGGTGCTCGTGCAGGCGGCGGATTCCATTTCCGGCTCCCGACCCGGCGCACGGCGCGAGGCGTTCGAGACCTACGTCAAGCGCCTCGAGGGTCTCGAGCGCATTGCCTCGAGCTACAAGGGTGTGGAGCGGGTGTTCGCGATTCAGGCGGGCCGCGAGATTCGCGTCGTGGTCATTCCCGACGACGTGGACGACGGTCGCATGACGACGCTGTCCGAGGAGATCGCGCGCCGCATCGAGGCGGAGTTGCAGTACCCCGGACAGATCAAGGTGGTACTGATCCGCGAGACTCGCGCGGTGGACTTTGCTCGCTGACGTCGTGTCCGATCCGAGTCCGTCCGCGCCGACGCGTGAGGGTGCCCGACTCATCGACGGAACTGCCCTCGCCAAGCGCATCAGGGCGGAAGTGGCCGCGGATGTCGCAGCGCTCCGTCTGCGTGGCCTGACGCCCGGCCTGACGGTGGTGCTGGTCGGCGACGATCCGGCCAGCGCCGTGTACGTGGGCGCGAAGGAACGCGCGTCGCGCGAAGCAGGGATGGCGGGAGACACGATCCGACTGCCGGCGAACGCGTCGCAGTCCGAGCTGCTCGCGCTGGTCGAGCGGCTGAACCGCGACGAGCGGGTGCACGGCATCCTCGTCCAGATGCCGCTGCCGGCACAGATCGATCCTGACACGGTCATCCGGCACATCCGTCCCGACAAGGACGTCGATGGATTCCATCCAGTGAACGTCGGCAAGCTGTTGATCGGTCACACCGACGGCTTCGTCCCGTGCACTTCCGCTGGCGTGCAGCGCATGCTCGTTGAGCATGGCGTCGCCACGCGGGGGGCCGAGTGCGTGGTGATCGGTCGGAGCACCATCGTCGGCAAGCCGATGGCGGCGCTGCTCATGCAGGCGGGCGCCGGCGCTGACGCGACGGTCACGATCTGCCACAGCCGCACGCGCGACCTTGCATCGCACACGCGTCGAGCGGATATCCTCATCGTCGCCGCCGGCCGGCCGCGCATGGTGACGGCGGACATGGTGAAGCCGGGCGCGGTAGTGATCGACGTCGGCATGAACCGGATTGCCGACGCGACGACGGCCAGCGGCACGCGACTCGTGGGGGACGTGGACTTCGAGGGCGTGCGGTTGGTGGCCAGTCTCATCACGCCTGTGCCGGGGGGCGTAGGCCCGATGACGATTGCGATGCTGCTGCACAACACCGTTCGCGCCGCACGGCGCACGCTGGGGGCATGACCGGCCGCCGAATGACTGGCGCGCGCGGTCCGTCGCCAGCCGGCACTCCCTCCTTCTTCGACGCGGCCGAGCCGGAGGACGCCATCGCTGCGGGCGAGGCCGCCTATCCGGGTGCGACCTCCGCTTCCGCCATCGCCGTGTCGGATCTCACGCAGACGGTGAAGGCCGTCGTGGAAGGCGCGTTCACGCCGCTCTGGGTGCGCGGCGAAGTGAGCGACTTCAAGGCGCATCGCAATGGCCACTGGTACTTCTGCCTGCGCGATCTGAGTTCGCAGCTCAAGTGCGTGGTATGGTCGCGCGACCAGCGCGGCATCCCCGCCGCGCCCGATGATGGCATGCAGGTCACGGCTCTCGGCCAGCTGGGCGTCTACGCAGCGCGTGGTGAAATGCAGTTCACCGTGAAGCGGATCGAGGCGGAGGGCGAGGGACTGTGGCGCAAGGCGCTGGAGGCCACGCGACTCCGGCTCGAACGTGATGGACTGCTCGCGATCGCACGCAAGCGGCCCCTCCCGCGATTTCCGCGTCGCATCGCCGTCGTCACCAGCGCGAGCGGGGCGGCGCTGCGCGACATCGTCACCGTGATCAGGCGCCGCGCGCCGGGCGTGGAGCTCGTCGTGGTGCACGCCGCGGTGCAGGGTGAGAGCGCTCCGATCGAGCTGTGCGCGGCACTCGATCGCGTCGCGCGCTGGGGCCGCGCCGAGCTCGTGATCATCGGCCGGGGCGGAGGGTCGCGCGAGGATCTCTGGGCGTTCAACGACGAGCGGGTGGCGCGGGCCGTCGCGGCCTGCCCGGTGCCCACCATCTCCGCCGTCGGCCACGAGGTGGACATCACGCTCTGCGATCTCGTGGCTGACGTGCGCGCGCCCACACCATCCGCCGCCGCGGAAACCGCCGTGGCGTCGCGCACGGAGATGTCGCTCGAGCTCGCGGCGCACCGCGGCCGCCTTGTGGACGCGATGCACGCCTGCCTCCACGAGCCGCGCCAGCGTGCTTCGTCGGGAGCGCACGCATTGGTCGTGGCAACCGGCGGCATGGTGGACGCGCGGCGCAATGCGATGTCCGCACTCGCGGGGCGGCTCAACGCGCTGTCTCCACTGGCCACCCTGGAACGCGGGTTCAGTGTGGCACGCGGTGCCGATGGCTCCACGCTCGCCTCCGTCGCCGACTTCACACCCGGCCGAGCATTCATCCTTCGCGTGCGCGACGGCGACGTCGACGCGACCGCACTAGGCACGCGACCCTGGCGAGTGCCGAACGCAGCACGTGAGGTGGCCGAATGACGACGATCGAGCAACGCCTCGCCCGACTCGAGGAAATCGTCGCCCGGCTCGAGGACGATCCGATGGAGCTCGCCGCCGCGCTCGCGCTGTTCGAGGAAGGCGTGGCCTGTCTTCGCGAGGCCGCGAGCACGCTGGTGGAAGCCGAGGCACGCGTGCAGAAGCTCACCGAGCTCGCGGATGGCGCCTTCGATGTGGCACCGCTCGACGATGAGTGACGTGCGTGCGCGGTACGCGCTCGGGCATGCGACGATCAATCAGGCGCTCGGCCGGTTTGCCGACCGGCACCTGCTGCAGGTGGCCGAGCCGGTGGGCGAGGCCATTCGCTACAGCTTGCTTGGCGAGGGGAAGCGCATGCGCGGACTGCTCGTCCTCGGTGCCTACCATGCTGCTGGCGGCACGGGCGACGCGGCGGAACTGGCCGCGGCGATCGAGGTGGTGCACGCCTATTCGCTCGTGCACGACGACCTTCCGTGCATGGACGACGACGACATGCGGCGTGGTCGGCCCACGGTGCATCGGGTGTTCGGTATCGCAGCGGCCACTGCGGCGGGACTCGCCATGGTGCCGCTGGCAGCGCTCTGCGCCGCCGAGGCGGCTCGGTCGCTCGCGCTCGACGACGCAACGATCGGCGCGATCGTCGGGGAGCTGATGCAGGCGTCAGGTGCTGGAGGGATGATCGGAGGTCAATTGCTGGATCTGCATGGCGAAGGACGGCCGCTCGGGCTGTCGGAGCTCGAGCAGATCCATCGCGCGAAGACGGGCGCGCTGATCATGGCCGCGGCTACCATCGGAGGCCGGGCGGCTGGCGCGTCCGTGGCGCGACTGCAGGCGCTTGCGCAATACGGTGCGGCCGTGGGACTCGCGTTCCAGATCGCCGACGATGTCCTCGACGTGACGGCGACGACCGATCAACTCGGGAAGACGGCTGGCCGAGACCTCGCGCTCCGGAAGAGCACCTATCCGGCGTTGCTCGGGGTGGACGGAGCGAAAACACGGGCGGCAGCGTTGATTCTGGACGGGTGCCGGGCGCTGGACGAGGTGGGCCTGCTGACGCCCGCCATGGAAGGCATTGCGCGCTTGACCGTCGAGCGCACCTCTTAGATTCATCGAGCATCTCATGTCAATTCTCGACCGCATTGATTCACCCGCTGATCTTCGACCGCTCACGCGCGACGAGCTGCGCACGCTCGCCTCGGATTTGCGGGCGCGAATGGTGGACGTCTGCTCCCGGACCGGTGGACACATCGGCGCAGGTCTCGGCGTCGTCGAGCTGACGATCGCCCTGCATCACGTTTTCCGGACGCCGGTCGACCAGCTGGTCTGGGACGTCGGCCACCAGGGCTACCCGCACAAGCTGCTGACTGGCCGGAATCAGCGCATCGAGACGCTCCGCCAGGAGAACGGGATCTCCGGCTTCCTGAAGCGGTCGGAGAGTCTGTACGACACCTTCGGGGCCGGTCACGCGGCGACCGCCATCTCGGCGGCGCTGGGCATGGCCGCGGCGCGCGACATCAATGGCGAGGAGCTCAAGGTCGTCGCCATCCTGGGAGACGGTGCGCTCTCATCCGGTCTCGCGTACGAAGGGCTCAACAACGCCGGCCACTCCGGGCGCGACATCATCGTCGTGCTGAACGACAACGAGATGTCCATCGCGCCCAACGTGGGGGCGATGCACAAGTATCTCACGTCCATTCAGCGCAATTCGCTGTACAATCGCATTCGCAGCAAGGTGGGCGAGTTGCTGGACAACGCCCCGGCGCCAGTCGCCGCGATCGCGCGAAAGTGGGAAGAGAGCGTGAAGGCGTTCCTCACGCCCGGCGTGCTGTTCGAGGAGCTCGGTTTGCGGTACTTCGGCCCGATCGACGGGCACGACATGGACGCGCTCGTGGACACCTTCGCCTCGGTGCGCGAGATGACCGGTCCGCGGCTGGTGCACGTGGTCACGCAGAAGGGGAAAGGGTTCCCCGCGGGCGAGCACGTGGCCGGTGAGAAGTGGCACGCACTGCCGCCGGGTCATGATCCGGCCACGGGCAAGCAACTCAAGACGTCGACGGCGAATCCGGCGTACACCGCGGTGTTCGGCAAGGGACTCGCCGAGCTCGGCGCGGAGAATGTGAAGGTGGTCACCATCACGGCCGCCATGCCGAGTGGAACGGGAACGGGGGCCTTTGCCAGGGCGCATCCGTCGCGCTTCTTCGACGTCGGCATCGCTGAAGGGCATGCCGTCACCTTCGCCGCGGGTCTGGCCACGCGCGGGCTTCGGCCCGTCTGCGCCATCTACTCCACCTTCCTCCAGCGCGGCTACGACAACATTATCCACGACTGCGCCATCCAGTCGCTGCCCGTCGTCTTCGCGATGGACCGTGCGGGGCTCGTCGGCGAGGATGGCGAGACGCACATGGGCCTGTACGACATCGCGTACATGCTCTCCGTGCCCAACATGACCGTCACCGCACCGATGGACGGGCGCGAGATGCTCGCGCTGCTGCGCGCCGGCGTCGAGCATGACGGCGGCCCGTTCTGCCTGCGCTATCCGCGCGATGTTGTCGCCGCCGCCGTGCCGTCCATGGGCGACATCGAGGCGACGCCGCACGCCACGTGGGACGTGCGCCGACGGGGCCGCGATGTAGCGATTCTTGCCGTGGGCACCATGGTCGCGCCCTCGGTCGCGGCGGCGGAGACGCTCGCGGCCGATGGTCTCGACGTCACTGTCGTCAACTGCCGGTACCTCAAGCCGTACGATCAGGTCACACTTGCAGCGATCCTCGCGGATCATCGCCTGATTCTCGTCGTGGAGGAGGGGACGGTCATCAACGGATTCGGCGCGTTCATGTCCAGCGTGATCGCGAAGCAGGAGGCAGGCGTGCGCGTACACGTCCACGGCGTGCCCGACCGCATCATCTACGCGGCGCCGCGCACCAAGCAGCTCGCCGACCTGGGTCTCGATGCGGCCGGCATCGCCGAGCGTGTCCGAGCGCTGCACGAGAGCGAGGCGCTGACGCGGTGACGCACCTCGGCGTCGTCGGGCACCGCGGCTACGACGGACTTCCCGGAGTCCTCGCCACGCTGCGGGCGCTCGCCCCGACGCTCGGCCTCACGCTCTCGTTCGAGGACACGATTCGCGACATCGCGGGAGACGACGCCGCCCCCATCGTGGCCGCCGATGTGGACGCCATGCTCACCCTCGGCGGCGACGGTACGCTCCTCCGTGCCGCGCGAATCGTGGAAGGACATCCGGCGCCCATCATCGGCATCAATCTGGGCCGGCTCGGGTTTCTCACCTGTTACCCCGCGAACAAGATGGAGACGGCGCTTCGCCGCTTCGTCGCCGGTGAGCATGTGGTGGAGCCTCGCATGACGCTGGATGCGCGCGTCCGCGACATGCTCGGCGTGGAGCGCGCCCGGTGGAGGGCGCTCAACGACGTGGTGCTCCACAAGGGCGGGTTCGCACGCGTCGTCACGATGCGCGTGCTGGCGAACGGGGAGACAGTGGCGCGCTATTCCGCCGACGGTATCGTCGTGGCCACTCCGACCGGCTCCACTGCCTACAACCTGTCGGCCGGGGGGCCGGTGGTATTTCCGACGCTCGAGACGATTCTCGTCACCGCCGTGAGTGCCCACACGCTCGCCATCCGTCCGCTCGTCCTTCCCCCGACGTTCGAAGTGATCGTGCAGGCAGAAGATGGTCCCGACGAGCTTCTGGTGACGGTCGATGGTCAGGTCGGAGCCACATTCGCCGTGGGAGAGGCGCTCGTCATCCAGCGATCGGCGCATCCCGTGCCGATCGTGCGATTTCCCGAAGGCAGCTTCTTCGCCACCATGCGCGAGAAGCTGCAGTGGGGCGGGCTGCTGGACAGGGACGAACCGGGACGATGCTGACCGAGTTGCGCATCAGGAACTTTGCGATCATCGAGTCTCTCACGCTGCCGCTGGCGCGTGGATTCAACGTACTCTCCGGCGAGACCGGTGCCGGAAAATCGATCATCGTCGGCGCGCTCGGTCTGCTGCTCGGGGAGCGTGCGAGCGCCGACCTCATTCGTACCGGCGCCGACCGGGCGACGGTCGAAGGTGTATTCGACATCGCGGACCGGCCGGAGATCGCGGCGCTGCTCGACGAGCGCGGCATCGATGCGGACGAATCGCTGGTCGTGCTGAAGCGCGAGATCGTCTCGGCAGGTCGAACCCGAGCCTGGGTGAACGGCACCACGGTGAGCGCGACAATGCTCGCCGAAGTCGGACGACTACTGGTCAATCTGCATGGCCAGCACGAGTCGCAGACCTTGCTGGACGGCGACGCGCAGCGACGCATCCTCGACGCCTTCGCCGGCGCGACGGACCTCGCCCGCGAGGTGGAGCGCGCGTATGAGGCGGTCGCGGTGGCGCGTCGCGAAATCGTCGAGCTTCGGCGTCGCCGCGCCGACGCCGAACAGCGCGCCGACTACCTTCGGCACGTCGCAGCCGAGATCGAGGGGGCACGGCTCGTCGACGGCGAGGACGTGCGACTCGAGGACGAAGCGCGCCGGCTGGAGAACGCGGAAGAGCTCCGAGCGTTGGCGACGAGCATCTCCAGTGGCATCGAAGGCGACGAAGAAGCGGTGCTCGTCCGCCTCGGCGCCGTGGAACGCATGCTCGCCAGCATCCAGCGCATCGATCCGGCGCTCGCGCGGCTGCAGGAACTGTACGATGCTGCGTACTACAATCTCGAGGCGCTGGCGCGCGAGCTCCTCGAGTACGAGTCGTCGGTCGATCTGGATCCCTCGCGTCTGGACGAGGTGCGCCAACGGCGTGACCAGCTTTTCAAGCTGTCGAAGAAGTATGGGGCGACCATCGCCGAGGTACTGGAAGCAGGACGCCAGGCGCGCGCCGGCCTCGACCTCGTGGACTCGGCGGACCTCGACCTCCGCACGCTCGAGGAGCGGGAGCGCACGGCCGCGCGGCTGTTGCACGACTACGCGGCGTCACTCACCGAGAAGCGCGTTGCGGCTGCGAAGCGGTTGGGCACTTCGGTCGACTTGGTGTTGCCTGCGCTCGGCATGACGGACGGCCGTTTTCATGCGGCGCTCGTCACGGCGAGGGAGCTGGGACCGGCGGGGGCGGAACTCGTGGAATTTCGCGTCTCGCTCAACATCGGACACGAGGAGCGCCCGCTGTCGCGCGTCGCGTCCGGGGGAGAACTGTCGCGCGTGATGCTCGCCCTCAAGACCATCCTCGCGCGGCTGGACCGGGTTCCCACCTTGATCTTCGATGAGGTCGACGCCGGCATTGGCGGCCGCGTGGGCTTGCAGGTGGGCGAGACCATGAGGCGCGTGGCGACGTACCATCAGGTCTTCGCGATCACGCACTTGCCGCAGATCGCCGCGCGCGGTCACCACCACATCATGGTGAGCAAGGGCGCGCGCGGCGGTGTCACCACGGCCGACGTCGCCGTGCTGGATGGCGACGCACGCGTGACCGAGATCGCACGCATGCTCGGCGGCGACCCGGAGAGCGATGTGAGCCGCGCCCATGCACGCGAGTTGCTCGACAGCGCGGCTGAGCTTCCGGACGCGCCCGCGCCGCGCAGTGCCCGCGGGGGCAGTCGGTCGGCGAAACGCGCCTAGCCGTTCACCCGCGCAATCGCTCCGCCTGCGACCGGCACGGGCTTGCTGACTATCGCCTGAACAGTTGATAAAAAAGTCGTATCTCGATCTGCTCGCGCGACTGCTTCGCCAGCCCCGCGTCGCCGGTGACCGTCTCGAGATGCGCGAACGACACTTCGATCGGATAGCGCGCCCGCCCACGCTGGTATCCATCGACAGTCGAGTAGCGGATGCCAAGACCCACACGTTGCGCGGTGCGTGCGGATCCACGCGTCGTCTGAATCGGCCCCGCGCCGCAATTGATGCATGGATCGACGAAGCCAGACGCTTCTCCACCGTACGTCGTCGCGCCGATACGCTCCAGC
>Ga0136612_10000711_pt1 | contig 12761 bp, 9 predicted proteins | sample AntDryUQ224A2306_2_FD_106644 | JGI IMG/M metagenome (GOLD analysis project Ga0136612, IMG submission 106644) | Polar desert sand microbial communities from Dry Valleys, Antarctica - metaG UQ224A (23.06) | ecosystem: Environmental > Terrestrial > Soil > Desert | place: Antarctica: Dry Valley...
CGCTCGTCGTGTATTTGAGCGACAACGGTCCGTGGGAACCGTACGAGGAGCAGCCCGGCGGATCCGCCCTGCTCCTCGTACGGTTCCCACGGACCGTTGTCGCTCAAATACACGACGAGCGTCTGCTGCTCGAGTCCGAGATCCCGGAGCGTCGAGAGCACGCGTCCGACGTTCGCGTCGATCTCCTCCACGGCATCCCCGTAGAGACCGCGCTGGCTGGCGCCCTGGAATTCCTTCGAGCGGAACAGCGGCACGTGGGGAAGGTTGTGGGCAAGGTACAGGAAGAAAGGCTGACCCCGGTGGGCCTTGATGAACGCAATGCCTTCGTCCGTGTACCGCTTCGTAATCGTCGTCTGATCCGCGGGCCGCTCGACAATCCGCTCATTGCGCATGAGCGGCACGTTGAAGTGCTGAATCGAGGGTTCGCGGTACCGGCGAAGGCGCTCGCGATGCGGGAGCGCGTCGGGCTGGTCCATGTCATTCGAGTACGGGATGCCGAAGTACGAGTCGAATCCCTGTCTGGTCGGCAGGTATTCCGGCAGGACGCCGAGGTGCCATTTGCCGATCGCCGCCGTGGCGTAGCCGCGGGTCTTGAGCGTCTCGGCGATCGTGATCTCGGACGGCTGCAGCCCGCCCGTGGAGTCCGGGAACAGCACACCCGACGCAAGCCCGCTGCGAATCGCGAGCCGTCCGGTCAGCAGTTGCGCGCGGCTGGGCGTGCAGACGGGCGCCGCATAAAAGCTCGTCCAGCGCTGCCCTTCCGCCGCCATCCGATCGATGTTGGGCGTGCGGAGTGTGGGGTGCCCGTAGCTGCCGAGATCCCCGTACCCCTGGTCGTCGGCCAGAATAACGATGACATTGGGAGGGCGTGCGGGTTTCCCCTGGGACGCTGTCCCCTGCGCGCGCGCCGCCACGAGGGGGACGGCTGCCGCCAGGGCAGCCGCGAGATGCAGGCCGAGACGACAAACAGATCGCATGGCTACCGGCGCCCTTCGTTGAGAATCTGCGTCAGCACCTTGCCGTCCGGATTCTGGAGCTCGAAGCCGAGCAGTCGTGCGGCCGTCGGCGCGACATCGACATTGGCGACGCTGTCGAGCGTGACGCCCGGCCTGATGCCGCGACCCGACGCAATGAACAGCGCCTGCAGGTCGGGATCGGTCGAAACATACCCGTGCGAGCCGCGGCTGCCCTCCGGTGCGTCGATCACGACTTCCGATCCGGCCGCGCCACCGAAAGCATAGCCCTCCTTCGCGGTGAGGAAGAGCGCCCCCATCTGCGCGTTGTCCGAAGGCTGCGGCAGCCCGTACTCGGCAAACGCCGGCGGCTCGACGATCTTGTCAATCCCTTCGATCCCGGCGAGCGCCTGCCTCGCCTGCGCCAGGATGTCGCCGGATGCGTCGGGAACCGTGATGTACATCATCGCGGTCCCTCCCTCGGAGACGACGTACGCCCTGGTCTTCGCGACCTTGCCGTCCACCACTTCGAGAAGTCCCGCCTTGAGGAAAGCGGCGTTCGGCAGAATCTGGCGCCTGACGGCCTTGAACCCGTGATCCGATACGACGAAGATCGTCGTCGACGCCGCCAGCCCCGTCTCCTCGAGCGTCTGCACGATGGCTCCGACCTGCGTATCCAGAAGCGCCATGCTCGTCATCGCGGCGGGGGTCCGTGGCCCGTACCGGTGTTGCGTGGAGTCGAGTGCCAGCAGGTGAAACAGCAACAGGTTGGGCCGATGCTGCCGGAGGATGTGAACGGCCGCCCGCGTCCAGACGAGGTCCTTGAAGAGGATGTTCCTGGTCGCGAACGTGTCGACGTCCTCCTGCGAGACAAGGCCCGCCTTGACCATTTCCATCGCAATTGCGCCGCCGCCGCCAGCCGGAGGACGCTCGCGGAACTCCCATGTGATCGTCGGCGCGTTGAAGATCGCCACCCAGTCCACCTGCGCGGTGGTCATTCCGCGCGCATGGGCGAGGTCGTACAGCGTCTCTCCGCGCACCATGTCTTTCTTGTCCAGCCACGGTTCGATACGCGGCGCAACCCCGGGCTGGCGGATGAGCGACCCGTTGAAGAGCACACCGTGTCTGGCGGGAGTGACGCCCGTGACCATCGAGGTGTGGTTGGGCCAGGTCACGCTCGGGTTGACCGGCCGCATGCCTTTGGCGACAGCCCCCGCCGCCGCGAGCTTGCGAAGCGTGGGCACGGGCAGGTACGGGTCGTCCAGCGCCCACCCGGGAAATCCATCGAGCGAGATGATAACCACCCGGTTCGCGGCGGCCGCCCCCGGAGGCTGCTGCGCCCCCATGTCGACGATGGCGGCGATTGCCAGCAGGAGGGCGCAGAAGGACGCGCATCGGAGAGGGGTTGGCTTCATCTCCCGCGCATCTTACCTCTCGTAGTACTTCCTGTACATCCCCCGCCTGAAAATCCAGCCGCCGAGCGGTCCGAGCCACCCGAGCACGTAGTACATGTGGCCCAGATCCATCAGCTCGATGAGGTTGCCGTCGGTGTCCTTGCAGAAGAAGAACGAGTGCCCGCGCGGGGAACGTTCGGGCGGACCCAGGCACTCCACGCCGGCGTCCGTCAGGTGTCGGTGCCACTTTGCAAGATTCCGGACATTGAACGAGATGTGCGTCAGGCCCACCAGGTTCCAGGGGACTGCACGCGGCGGCTGCTGCGGCTGGAACTCGAAGATCTCCAGCACGCCGCCTCCCGGCACGCGAATCCAGCCGATCCGGCAGGAGGGCATCGGGGCGTCGACCCCGAAGAACGAGCGGACGCGATCGGACGGCGTCTCCGCGACGCCGACGAGCGGACAGCCGAACATCTCCCAATAGAACCTCACGGTCGCGTTGAAGTTCGACACCGTGATGCCGGCGTGGCTGAACGATCGTACTTTCACCGGGGCTCCTTCTGACCGAGGTCAGTCTCCATGATGTGATCGGCAGCCCGTAACGCCTGTGCGGCGATTGTCAGACCGGGATTCACGGCGGCCGACGAGGGGAAGAAGGAGGCGTCGATCACGAAGAGGTTCTGAATGTCGTGCGAGCGGCAATACGGGTCCAGGACAGAGTCGCGAGAGCTCGTGCCGAAGCACAACGTCCCGCACTGGTGCGTCGTGTTCGTGCTCCCGTGCGAATGCGTCATCACCACCCAGAAGCCCAGCCGGCGCAGGATCCGCTTCGCCTCGGCGACGAGCATCCGGTGCGGCGCGAGGTTGTTGGGGCGGTAGCTGAGGCGGATGCGGCCGTCCCGCTCGACGATGACGCGATTCGCAAGCCGCGGAAGATCCTCGGACATCGCCAGCCAGTCCACCCCGCGCGCCACCCACTGCTCGTACGGCCACAATGGAATCCACGGATACGCCGTCTGCGCCATCACCCCGTGAGTCCGTCCCTGGGACTGCAGCTGCCCCAGCGGGTAGGTGGTGTCAGGCCCCCGAAAATAGAAATCGTTGATCGCGACCGTCTTCTGAAACACCGTCGAGTTCCGGCGAAACGGGTGAAAGCCCTGCATCATCGTCGCGAGGTGCGCCATGTAGCGCTTTCCCACGAGTCCGGAGGAGTTCGCGAGCCCGTCGGGGTGCTTGTCGTTTTTCGACCGCAGGAGCAGCGCGGCGGAGTTCACCGCGCCGCACGAGACGACGACCAGTGACCCGGCGACGCGGACCGTCTCCCCGTTCCGTTCCACTTCGACCGCTTCGATCCTCGCCCCCGAGGGATCGGTGATGAGCCGGCGCGCATAGGCGTTGGTCCAGAGCGTCACGTTCGGGCGCTTGATGGCCGGCCGGATGCAGCACACATCGGCTTCGCTCTTTGCGTGGATTTTGCACGCGAAGGAATTGCACGTGTTGCACAGGATGCAGCCGTCCGCCTCCCCCGGCCGCAGCAGGCCGAGGGGTAGCGGGGACGGGTGCAGCCCCTGGTGCCGCAGCTTTTCCACGATTTCCGCCATCCCCGCCGAGTGCGGCACCGGCGCGTAGGGAAACGGGCCGCGCGGGGGTTCCGTCGGGTCGAAGCCGCTCTGCCCGCGCACGTGATACAGACGCTCGGCTCGATCGTAAAAAGGCGCGAGCGTCTCGTAATCGATCGGCCAGGCCGGCGACAGACCATCGGCGTGTTCCACCGCCTCGAAATCCGTGCGCCGCAGCCTGTAGAGAACGCTCCCCCAGAACTTCGTATTTCCCCCGACGCCGTAATGCGTATAGGGCGTCCATTCGCGGCCCTGCTCGTCGAGCCACCGTTCCTTCACCCGGTAACGGAGCTTTTTCCAGACTTCCTCAGGATTCCAGTTCTCCTCCTCCTGGGGCACGAAATCGCCACGTTCCAGAATGAGGATGCGCGCATCGCTCGACGACAGCGCATGGGCCATCGTTCCGCCCCCCGCGCCGGTTCCGATGATGATGATGTCGTAGTGTGCGATCACGGCGCGGCGGTCCCGACGGTGGCATAGATCTGATCCATCAGACGCTGATCGTCGAGGGCACGCTCGAGGCTCATCTCGGGAACGCGGCCCTCCCGCACGGCGTCGACGAAGTCCCGGTACATCGCCTGGTAGCCGCGAAGATCCCGGAATCCCGGAAAGAGGATCTTCGGCACGCCCTGTCCGCGCGCGACGATGAACAGTCCGTTCGACTCGAAGGTGATGATGCCCTTCCGGCCGAACAGTTTCGATACTCTCAGCCCCCGGAGCAGGGAGGGTATTTCACGCGAGTAGTACAGCGAGCCCACCGCATCGTTGTCGTACCGGAACGCCACCATCATGCTTTTCACGCGCACATCGGGCCCCTCGCGCGACACCGCGGGCCGGTAGCCGTCGATCCGGGTGATGCGCGGCCCAAGGCTGCCGGCGATGTGCAGCCAGTGAATGCCTTCTTCGAAAAACGCATCCCCCCCCGCCATCGATTCGTCGTTCCGCCAGTCACCCGCGGTCTTGAGCCGCTTCGCGATGGTCGTGAAATGGGCGAACACCATCTCGCCGATCGCCCCTTCCGCCAGCAGCCTGCGCAGCGTCACGGCGAGCGGCTTGTAGTGATCGTTCTCGCCGACGAGGACAACCCGGCGCGCTACGTCCCGCGCGCGGATGGCCATCCCGTAGTCTTCGATCCGGAGAAACGCCGGCTTCTCGACGACCACGTGTTTGCCCGCGGCGAGCGCCTGGAGGGTCAGATCGAGATGGAAACTCGGCGGCACCGCTACGACGACGGCGTCGACGGCGGGGTCGTCGATGGCCCGGCTGTAATCGGAGTGCGTTCCCACACCGCCGTACCGACGGCAATACTCACGCGCGCGCGCGTGGTCGCGGCTCGCATAGCTGCAGGCGACGGCCGGCGCCAGCGCCCGGAGGTTTCGGCTGTGTACTCGCGTGATGAAGCCGCATCCGAGAAACGCGATGCGGAGGGGTCCTGCACTCGAGGGCATTTGAAGGTGGCGGCGAACCGGCCAGCCAGTACGCAGTCAGGGTCCATCATACCGTTCTATATTTTCGCCTTATCTTCGCTTACACTCGTGTGAACATTGACGTGCGAGAGGAGAGTCCGCATGGACGAGAAGACGCTGTTGCTGCAGTTCTGGGAGAAGGAAGCTCCCGCGACCCGCGCGGTTCTGTCGCGCATCCCGGAAGGGTCAGACTACCGGCCCGACCCCAAGTCCCGAACCGCCCGCGAAATCGCATGGCTGATCGTCCGCGAAGCGATCGTTCTGGCGGACGGCCTCGAGAGAGGCACTCTCGAGTGGACAGAGGTTCCAGCGCCTCCGACAATGAGAGAGGTGCTCGAACAGTACAACCGCACTCAGGATCCGGTGACGAAGCGGCTGGCGGCTCTGGCGATCTCGCAATGGGAGCGCAAGGTGCCGTTCATGTACGAGGGACACGAAGTCATGAGCGACACCGGATACGCGACCGGATGGAGCTTTCTCTTCGACACCATCCACCACCGCGGGCAGCTCTCGACGTACCTGCGGGCGATGGGTGCAAAGGTGCCGCAGATTTACGGTCCCAGCGCCGATGAACCCATGTGAGGCGCAGGTCCAGCGGTCCGGACTTCGGGGGGAAGTCCCGGTCGTCCTGCGCGGGCTCATCGTGCAGTGGTCACGGCGATCATGTCGAAGGTGCTTGCCTTCCCGGGGCGGCCCGTGCCGCGTACGAAGAGCTTCGAGGCCGCGGGCGCATGTTCGGGCACGTAAATCGAGGGTCGTATCGTGTTGATGCGAGCGTCAGCCCCGGCATCCGAGACGTAGTACGTCGCCTTCACGAGGTGCCGGATATCGCTGCCGGCCGCCTGCAGTACCCGCTGCAGGTCAGCGAACATCTCGCCGACCTGCGCCACCGGGTCAGCGGACTCACCATAGAGGCCCGACATGAAAATCGGCTGCCCACCGTTCACGCGGGCAATGCGGCTGTACCGCCCCAGGATAGGCTCGACGTGCTCCACGCGGGGGCGGCCATCGGCGGGCGGGCCGGCGCTCGCAATCAGCTCGATCTCCGCCGGCGCCGATGCCTGGCGCCATTCGGTGAGCACCTGCGGCGGTACCCGGCTGCCGCCGAACGCCGTGGCAATAAGCTCCTCGAGGCGCTGCGCGCGCCGCATGTCCCCGAGGAAGCTCTTTATCTGCACCACATGATCCAGGGTCACGCCGGCGGTCGCGAGATCTCCACGAAGCTGAGCGATCGTGTCGCGGATTGCCACATCGAAGTCGCCAGGCGCGGCGCGCCCGGAGACGATGACGAACGGTCCAGGAGGCTGGATCGACACGTGCGAGGCGCCGGCCGTGCGGCTGCGGAGCGCTGCCGAGGGCAGGCGTGTCGCGCCCCCCGGGGTGCTCCACCCGGTTGCGGCGATCCCGTCCATTGCGACCAGCATGCCGGCCACGGCCATCTCGCTCTCGACGAGCGTCACCGCCGGCATTTTCCCGGCGCCACCAAAACGTTCCGCGAGAACGCTGTCGATTCTTGGCGTCACCGACGCGTCCGCGACATAGATGTGCAGGCGGACGAGATTGTCCAGCGTGGTCCGTGCCTCGTGCAGGGCGGCTTCCATGTTGGTCAGGACACGGGCAGCCTGCGCCCCGGCATCCCCGGCACCCTGGAGCCGGCCCTCCCGGTCCTCGGGAAACATCAGCGCCGTATGCACGAGCGCTCCCTCTTCCACCACCACGGCCCGTGGAACCCCGGAGCCTCCCGCCGGGTTGATTGCGCGCAGGCGCACGCCAGGCGTCTGGGAGTAGATCATGCCCGGCGCGCTGAACAGCGCCGCAAGGAGAAGGCAACGGGAAGCGAGGGCTGGTTTGGACACTGGCATCATGCTACACCCCAGTTCGGCCCATTTTCGGCGCGTGCCATTTGGCCTATGCTTGGCGGAGGCAGCGCGCGGCAGGTGCGGCTGGGCCGGAACAAGGCTGAAGTCTGAAGTCTCAAGTGAGAACTTTCTTTGGAGTGACATTGCGAAAACGCGCGCTCGCGCTCGTGGTCCTCTTCGCGTCTGTGAGTACTGGTGGCGGGGCGCAGCCTGCCGCTGACGCCGACCTCGTCGTCCTGAACGCGAAGATCGTCACGGTGGATCCTGCTTCGAGCGTGTCCCAGGCGGCCGCCATACGCGGGGGGCGATTCACCGTCGTCGGCACGAACGATCAGGTGCGCCCGCTGATTGGGGCGCGGACCAGAGTGATCGACGCCGGGGGACGGACGGTCATCCCCGGCCTCATCGATACCCATGTACACGCGACGGGCGTCGCGGCAGGCGAGGCGCTTCAGCCCTTCCGGGCGCTCGACTCCATTGACGCGATTCAAGCGTGGGTGCGGACGGAGGTGGCCCGCACGCCGGCCGGAACATGGATCTGGTGCCCCCGACTGTATCCGACCCGCCTCCGCGAGCGGCGTTTCCCCACGCGTGCGGAGCTGGACGCGGCGGCACCTCGCCATCCGGTGGTGGTGGACGGCGCGTACGCGCTCGTCCTGAACACGGCCGCCCTCCGCGCGGCGCAGATCACCCGCGACACGCCGCCCCCTCCGGGTGGGGCGATTGTGACGGACGCCGCCGGCAACCCGACCGGACTCTTACGAAATGTCGGCGGGATGCTCTCGCGGTTCAGGCCGGCAGGTGGGGCCGACTCGCTGCAGCATCTGGAGAAGGTGCACCGCGAGTACAACCGTGTCGGGATCACGAGCGTGAGCGAGCGTGGGGCCACACCCGAGAACTACCAGGAGTACGAGGCACTCAGGCGGGAGAACCGGCTCCATGTCCGGTCCACCGTCACGATCCGGCTGCCGCGCATTCCGGACTGCACCCGTGAGTCGAGCGTGCCGACGAAAGATCCGCTCGCTCCGTGTCCGAATCAGGTCGACGAGATTACCCGGTTCGTCAACAGCCTTCCCTATCGATTCGGATCGGGGGACGACATGTTGAAGCCGGGTCCCCTCAAGATCGTGGTCGACGGCGGCATTTTGATCGGCACGTCGTTCATGCGGGAACCCTACGGACTTCAGGCGCGAGCGCTGTACGGGATCGAGGATCCGCAGTATCGTGGGGCCCTGACGCTGACCCCGCAGCAGATCAGGACGGCCGTCGCGGTGGGCCAGTCGCTGGGATGGCAGATGGTGGCTCATGTCACGGGCGACGCGGGCGTCGATGCGGTCCTTGACGCCTACGAAGCCGCCCAATCGAGCGATGCAGCGCCGCTGCGGCGCCACACGCTGATGCACGCCTACTTCGTGACCCCTGAAACGGCGCGCCGCGCCGCCAGGCTCGGCGTGCCGGTCGACACGCAGCCGGCGTGGTATTACAAAGACGCCGACGCGCTGGCGCAGGGTCTCGGGACGGCTCGCCTCCAGAGATTCGTCGGCCTTCGCACATGGCTCGACGCGGGCGTGCGCACGGCCATGAACACGGACCACATGTTCGGCATCGACCCGGATACAGCCTTGAATCCCTTCAATCCCTTCCTCACCATGTATGCCGCCACGACACGGCGGACGGAGGGAGGGCAGGTGCTGGGGGAGGACCAGAAAGTGACGCGGGAGGAGGCCCTGCGGATGATGACCGTGGACGCGGCGTACCTCAGCTTCGATGAAGGGAACCGCGGCTCGATCGAGGCCGGCAAGCTCGGCGACCTGGTGATCGTCTCCGACGATCCGCTCACCTGCACGCCCGAGCAGCTTCGCGCCATCAAGGCGGAAGTGACGGTTCTGGGCGGCACGGTCGTGTACGAACGCACGAAACAGTAGGTGACGAGTCGCTGACGCGGGCTGCTGACCATGAGAACCGAATGCCCGTGAGCGGGAAATGGACCGGCCTGGCCGTGCTCGTCCTGTGGTGTTGCCATCCGGGCACGGTTCAGACATCCGGTCCTCTTCGGGAGGTGCGGCAGGCCGGCGTGGGGCGTGTGGTCGCAACGATCACGACCCTCGAGGGGTCCGTCCATCTTGCGGGTGCGCAGGTGGAGCTCCGCCCTCCAGGGAACGGTCCGGTGATCGCACGCAGCCTGACGGACTCCACTGGCCAGGTCACGTTCCCGGACGTCCCGCCCGGGCTCTACGTCATCACGACCTCACGCGCCGGATTCCTGTCCCGCGACTCCACGGTGTTCACCGTGAGAGCGGCCGAGACCGCGCGCGTGCTGCTCGATGCGCAACTGACGTTCGTACTGCCGGACGTGGAAGTACGCACCGCCATGCCGTCGCCGACCGACAGCGTGCAGCCCGTGTCGATGAGCGACATGCTGTCGGGATCGATCTTCGACACCGCCCCGCTCCAGGGGGATGATTTCCAGAGTCTCCTGCCGCTCCTGCCGGGTGTCGTGCGCGACAGCGACGGCCGCCTGCGGATCAAGGGGGGGCAGCCGTCCCAGGGTGCGCTCCAGATCCGGAGCGCGAGCCTGATCGATCCTTCGACAGGCGATTTCGACCTGGATCTGCCGGCGCAAAGCGTCCAGTCGGTCGAAGTCCTGGCCAACCCGTTTGCCGCAGAGTACGGCCGCTTCTCGAGCAGCGTGACGCAGGTGCGCACCAGGCGGGGAACGAACGACTGGGAGGTGACGCCGGGAAATCTGATGCCCCGGCTTCGCGGGGGCTTGCGGCGCGTTCGCGGGTTCGAACCGCGGCTCTCGGTGCGGGGGCCCATCAAGAGGGACCGCATCTTCCTCGCCCAGGACATGCAGTTCCGCTATGTCGCGACGCCCGTGAGGAGCCTGCCCGGGGAGCCTCAGATCGATCTGCGCAGCTTCGATTCCTTCACGCGTGTCGACAGCGTCATCTCGGCGCGCCACACGCTCGGCGGGGGCCTGATCCTGTTCCCACGGGAGGTCAGGCACGTCACGATGAGCACGTTCCGCCCGATCGAGGTCACCCCGGACCTGAACCAGAACGGCTGGTCGCTCGCAGGCGTCGACCGCTTTGCGTTCCGTCCGGATCTGGTTCTCGAGACGACGCTGTCGATGCGACGATTCGAAATCGAGGTGAACGCGGACAACCAGGCGCCGATGGTATACGCGCCCGAGTTCCAGAGCGGCGGCTTCTTCAACGATCAGGAGCGGGACGTCGAGAGCCTGCAGTGGGTGCAGGCGTTGAGCCTCTCCCGCGACGGGTGGCGCGGGGAGCACGTATTCAAGGCCGGCACCGACGTGCAGCTGTCGGGGTACCGCGGCGAGAGCGTCAGCCGTTCTGTGGAGATTCGCCGGGTGGACGGGACGCTGGCGGAACGGATCGATTTCGGCGGCCCGTCCGCACAGCGAGTCCGCGGCGGCGAGCTGGCGGTATTCGTGCAGGACCGGTGGCGCCTGAGCTCGCGCGTGACGTTCGAGCTTGGATTGCGCGCGGATCGCGACGCCGTGGTGGAACGTGTGACCTGGTCCCCGCGTGCCGGCGTCGCGGTCGGCGTCCTTCCTGAAGGTCGCGCGATAGTACGCGGCGGCTTCGGTAAGTTCGTCCAGCGGACACCCCTCAACGTTGGGGCGTTCCCCAGCTTCGAGCCCCGCATCGTCACACGCTTCGGGGCCGGCGGAATGGCGCCGGGCAGCCCCGTTGCGCTCGCGAATGCCGTCGACAGTCCGCTGCGGACGCCGGAGGCTTACGTCGGCAACATCGAATGGGATCAGCGGTTCGGCCGCCGCATGCTGCTGAAGGTGGCGTTCCTGGACCGTGCCGGTACGCACGAATACATCGTCACCCCCGATCCCGCGGCCAGGGTGCTCCGGCTGTCGAGCACCGGCACGTCCGCGTACCGGGAGCTCGAAACGACCGGCCGATATCTTGGGGGCGAGCGGCGCGACCTGACGCTGTCCTATGTGTGGGCGCGGGGCATGGCGGATCTGAACAACTACGACCAGTTCTATGGGAATCTCCGCAATCCGATCGTCCGGCCGAACGAGCACAACCTGATTTCCACCGACGTGCGGCACCGGCTGCTGTTGCGCGGCACGATCGGGATCCCCGGAAAGTGGGATCTTGCGCCGGTGCTGGAACTGCGGTCGGGCTTTCCGTGGTCGGCCGTCGACGAATATCTCGACTTCGTTGGACCGCGCAACCGCGCCGGGCGGCTGCCGGCGGTTCGCACCCTCGACTTTTCCGTCGCGCGGCCGTGGCGCTTCAGAAAATACCGCTTCCGTGCTGGCGTGAGGGTATACAACGCGTTCGGCGCGACGGCAGCACGCGATATTCAGACCAACACGACGTCGCCGTTCTACGGCACCGCCTACAACCCGGTCGAGCGGTCGATCGGGCTGCAGTTCGGAACCCCGCGCTGATCCGCAGGTCTAAGCTGGAATCAGCGGCGTCATGCGCCTGCAAAGCTGCAGGGCAAGCCCCCACGGGTCGCGCAGCATCACCAGTCGTGAACCGTCTGGCTGGGTCTGCTCTTCCACGAACGTCGCGCCCACGGCGACGAGCGCCTTCCTCGCTGCGTCCGGATCGTCGGCGGCGAACGCCAGATGAAATCGAAGCGGGTGCATCGACCAGTAGTCGGGAATGGGATCCGCGGCGTTGTTGTAGATCTCGATGACGGCGCGGCCGCTCGCGTCGGCGAGGAAGTGGATGTGCGGCGCTGTGGCCAGCCGCCGGACGATGCGCATGCCCAGGTGGTCCACATACCAGGCGGCCATGGCGACTGGCTCCGTCACGTTGCACGCGACGTGTTCGACGTTCAGGATTGGCATTCAGTCACGCTCCCGGCGCATCCTGGAGCCGCTCGGGCGGGCGGTAGTTGACTCGTGGGGATGGCACCAAGACAATACACCGTTCCCCGATCATCGAGGTGTCCGTGACGAATATGCTCCCGTGTAGATTCTTGCAGCTTTCCGATCTCCCATGATCGCCACCATCGTCGTGACGGGCGCCGGCAGCGGCGTGGGCCGGGCCGTCGCGCTGAGGTTTGCTGCAGAAGGGTGGCAGGTCGCTCTCGTTGGCCGCCGGCCGGGCGCGCTCGCGGAGACGGTGGCTCTGGCGGGATCGGATGCCGAGGACCGAAGCGCGATCTTTCCCTGCGACGTAGCTGCGCCGGACGAAGTCGAAACCATGGGCGCCGGGGTGCTCGCCCGCTTCGGCTCTGTCGACGTCCTGGTCAACTCGGCGGGCACGAACGTGCGCGAGCGAAGCCTGGACGCCTTGACGCTGGAGGACTGGCATCGAGTTCTCATGACCAACCTCCACGGCGCCTTCTACTGCGTACGCGCGTTCCTGCCCGGCATGCGCGCGCGGCGGACGGGGACGATCGTCAACATCAATTCGGATGTGGGAAAGACGGCGCGGGATCTCGCGGGGGCAGCGTACGTCTCGTC
>Ga0136612_10000712_pt1 | contig 12751 bp, 11 predicted proteins | sample AntDryUQ224A2306_2_FD_106644 | JGI IMG/M metagenome (GOLD analysis project Ga0136612, IMG submission 106644) | Polar desert sand microbial communities from Dry Valleys, Antarctica - metaG UQ224A (23.06) | ecosystem: Environmental > Terrestrial > Soil > Desert | place: Antarctica: Dry Valley...
CCGCTCCCTCGGTCGAGACCTTCTGCGTCATCGAGCCGTCGCTCACGCGTGCTCCACGGTGATGTGTAGGTCCTTCAGGTCCGCTGCGGGCACCGGCGACGGCGCACCCTCGAACAGCGCGCGCGCAGTGGTCGTCTTCGGAAAGGCGATGACGTCGCGCAGCGAGGTCGCGCCGGCGAGCAGCATGGTGATGCGGTCGAACCCGAACGCAATGCCGCCGTGCGGTGGGGCGCCCGCCCGCAGGCCCTCGAGCAGAAAACCGAATCGTGCCCGAGCCGTCTCCGCGTCGACCCCCAGAAGGCCGAAGATGCGGGCCTGAACCGCGGGATCGCTGATGCGGACGCTGCCGCCACCCAGTTCGGTGCCGTTCAGCACGAGGTCGTACGCCTGAGCGCGCGCCATCCACGGCGCAGTGTCCAGCAACTGGACGTCGTCCGGATGAGGCGCCGTGAAGGGATGATGAACCGCGCCGAGCGCGCCGGATTGCGGATCGCGCTCGAACATCGGAAAATCGGTGATCCACGCGAACGCATTCACGTGCTCGGGAACGAGACCCATTCGATGCGCGACATCCTGCCGTACGCGATCGAGTGCGGGGCCCGTCACGCGATCAGCGCCGGCGAGGTAGAGACCAAGGTCGCCGTCCGCCAGCCGAAGCCGCGAAGCGCGCGCGTCGTCGAGCACCTTGGCGGCCGCACCCTCCAGCAGGCCATTCACGCGCTTCACCCGGAGCAGGCCGCGAGCACCGGCACTCTTGACGATCGCATCGATCTCATCGAGCTGCTTGCGCGAAAGTGCTGAACCGCCGGCAACGCGGATGCCGCGCACGCGCCCATCCGCATCCAGCGCCGCCGACGTGAAGGGGAAGTCGACGCCGCGAAACGCCTCGCTCACGTCCTCCAGCTCCATGCCGTATCGGAGATCCGGACGGTCGATGCCGTAGCACTCCATCGCATCGGCGTAGGACATCCGCGGAATGGTGGCCGGCACCGTGCTGTTTCCCTCCGCCCAGAGCGCGCGTACCAGACCCTCGGCGAGCCGGGTGATGTCGTCCTGCGCGACGAACGACGCCTCGATGTCGATCTGCGTGAACTCCGGCTGTCGGTCGGCGCGCAGGTCTTCGTCGCGAAAGCACCGGGCGATCTGGAAATACCGATCGAATCCGGACACCATGAGCAGCTGCTTGTAGATCTGCGGCGATTGCGGGAGCGCATAGAACTCGCCCGGATGCACGCGGCTGGGCACGAGGTAGTCGCGGGCTCCCTCAGGCGTGGGCTTCGTGAGGATCGGCGTCTCGATCTCCAGAAAACCCGCGTCGCTCAGATAGCGGCGTGTACGCTGCATGAGCCGGTGGCGCAGCACGAGATTGTGCTGAAGCTCGTCACGCCGAAGATCGAGGTGCCGATGACGGAGGCGGAGCTCCTCGGCCGCGAGCTGCTCGCACTTGCCCCGCGCCACGGGAATCGCCGGCGTCTCCGCCGGTCCGACGATGCGGAGCGCAGTCGCGCGCACTTCCACGGATCCGGTAGCCATGTCGGCGTTCCGCATGGCCGCTGGTCGCTCGGCTACCACGCCTTCCACCAGTATGACCGTTTCTGCGCCGAGCGAGGCAGCCTGAGCGGCGAGCATTGCGCCAGCCGAGGAGGGATCGAACGAGACCTGCACCAGGCCCGCGCGATCGCGAAGGTCGACGAACACCAGGCCGCCGAGATCACGCGCCCGATGCACCCAGCCGCCGAGCCGAACGTGCGTGCCCGCGTGTTCGGCGCGAAGTGCGCCACACAGATGCGAGCGATGAGTTGTGGCCAGCGCCGATTCGGACATTCCGTACGCGAGAGGGGAGATCGGCGCGGCGAGGTGGAACGTGCGCGCGATCACACTGCGCCGTTAAACGTAGCGGGAACCAGGGTCGGAAGGTAGCGCTCCGGTTGCGTCGGCAAGCCGACTCCGCTAAGCTCAACTCCATGCGGCGCATGACGTTCGCCGCGCGGGCGGCTTCCCGAGCGCCGAGTCCGCGACCGAGGGTGCAGGGCCGATGACCGAGCGCGAAAATCTGCTGAATCTCACCGTCTTCGATGCCGAGACGCGAGTCGCGGCCGCGATGCTCGAGCTCGGACAGCCGAGTTACCGGGTCGCGCAAGTCGTACGCCGGCTTTGGGAGGTGCCCGCCCGTTCGTTCGCCGACATGACGGAACTGCCGGCCGCGCTGCGGGCTGCGCTGGACGACCGTTTCGAGTTGCCGCGGTTGGAACTAGCCGTGGAGCAACTGTCCACTGACGGCACGCGGAAGTTCCTGTTCCGGCTGGCGGATGGCGAGGCAATCGAGGCGGTGGCGATACCGGACGGCCATCGCGTCACACTGTGCGTCTCCTCCCAGGCGGGATGCGCGCTCCGGTGCGCCTTCTGCGCCACGGGCGCGATGGGTTTCAGTCGCAACCTGTCCGCGTTCGAGATTGCCGGTCAGGCGCGTGAGATGCGCTTGCTCGACGAGCCGGTGGTGGTGACGAACATCGTCTTCATGGGCATGGGCGAGCCGCTCATGAACTGGAAGGCCGTTTCTGGCGCGCTGACCCTGCTCAACGACCCGCGCGCCCTCGGCATCGGCGCGAGACACATCACCATCTCCACCGTTGGCATCCTGCCCGGGATCGTCGCACTGGGTGAACGCCCTGAACAGTTCCGTCTCGCGATCTCCATCCATGCGCCCACGGACGAGCTCCGCCGGACGCTGATGCCGATCAACACCAAGTATCCGCTCTCGGACGTGATTGCGGCCGCCAAGGTGTTCGACCGGCGTGTGACCTTCGAGTACGTGATGCTCGGCGGCGTGAACGACGGCATCGAGCAGGCGCGCGCACTCGGACAACTCGCGCGCGAGTGCGGTGCCTTCGTCAATCTGATCCCGTTGCACCCCGGTGGCTCGCAGGGATTCGTCCCGACGGCCGCCAACGAGATCTCGCGTTTCGCGCGGCTGCTGCGCGATCGGGGCGTGGAGGTCGCGGTACGCAAGAGCCGCGGCATCGACATCGCTGCAGCATGCGGTCAGCTACGGGTCGAGCGGATGGGGCGGCGCTCGCCAGGTTCGGCCGAGCAGCACGGTGATGTCCAGGTAGCGTGAGGAATCCGGTCGCGCCACCGCGCGCGCCGGTTGCAGCACCGACACGACGGCGGACGCCCACGCGGGATGTCCCGATCGGTCGAGCACGAGCGTGGTATCGAGCGTCGGCGTGGTGGTACCGAGTTCCACGACGTCGAATCCGCGATCTCGCAGCAGACGGGTTGCTCGTCTCGCGAGACCGCGCGTCCGAGTGGTATTCAGCACCTGCACCCGGATGCGCACATCGCTCGGCGCGCGCGGAACGAGCACGCCGGGTAGCACGGAGGAGAGCGGGCTGCGCACGACCTGCCTCGCGTGAAGCACCCAGGTAGCTGCGCCGAGGACGACGATCAGCAGCAGCGCCACCGCTGCCATGCGGACGCGCGTCACCGAACGGCGTTCCAGAGCGTCACGGCTTCGGGAAACAGGCGATTCCCTTCCCGGAGCGACCATTCCAGCCGGGCACGCAGGACCTGCCGGAACGTCGCGTCGAAGTCGTGCGGCACCTGCGCGGCGAGATAGGCACGATCGCTGCGCGAGAACTTGCGTCCCGGTTCCAGATAATCCGCCATGAAGAGTGCTCGTCCCAGCCGTCCCCAATCGGACGAGCCCACGGTATGGTAGCGTACCGCGTCGAGTAGATCCTGTCGCAGCTCACCATCGCGCGCCATTCGCGCGGCGGCCGCGGGACCGTGCAGCATGTCGGTCGTGTATCCCGGGGCCTCACCCGCGGCCGATCGTAGCTCGCTTTCCGAGGCGTCCCGGAGCGCATCGTGGAACAGGCCGGCGTCGTGCCACGCGATGGCGTCCACGGGTGGCAGCTTCAATGCCCGAGCCCATGAGTCGAGGAGCTCGGTCACGCGGCCGATGTGCGCGAGTCGCTTCTCCGACACGCGCGCCCACGTCGGCAGCTCGTGCGCGAGATTTTTCATTCCACCCGGCGTGGCATCGCGTCCAGCTCGGCCAGCTCGCGACGCCAGAACGCGCGCGTCGCCAGACCGGGGTGCGGCAATGTCAGCACGCGCGATTGCATCGCGGTGGTACCGTATCGCACGAGGTCCAGATCGATCGTACGCGAACCCCACCGCTCACGACGAACCCGGCCGAGTTGACGCTCGATCGCCTGTAGTGCCTCGAGCAGCGCGAGTGGCGCCAGCGCGCACGCGAGGTCGAGCATCTGATTGAGATAGGGGCCCTGCGCGCTGCCCCCGACGGGCGCCGTTTCCTCGATCGAGGACGCGGCGACGATGGATGTCGACGGCAGGAGCGAAATGGCAGCGTGGGCCATCATCAGCCATGCCGCACGATCGCCGAGATTGGAGCCCAGCGCGACGACGGCGCGCGTCGTCACGCGCGGTACTCGACGACGATCTCGGCGAACTCGAGTGGGCCGCCGAGCGCGACGTGGGGCTTGCGAACCGCCACTCTCACCCGGTCGACGCCCTCCAGCGCGACCACGGCGAGTGCGATGCGATCCGCGATCGTTTCGAGGTAGTCGGTCGGATCTGCCGAGGCGACGTCGCGCACGATCGCGTACAAATGGCGGTAATCGAGTACCGAGTCGCTGTCGGCCGCGCGCCGAACGACCAGGTCGACCTCGATCGGCTGTGGGATCTCGCGCTCATGCGCCAGCACGCCGGCACGCACGTGGAACCGCATGCCCGCGAGCTTCACGCTGAGCCGACGTTTCGAATCGGCTCCGCCGATCACGACACACTCGTGATGCGTCGCGTGAGCTCGGTCAGGTCGGTGGCAACGGTACGCAACTCGTGCGTCGCACCTTCCAGCTCACGGAGCGCCGCCGCCTGCTCTCGCGCGCTCCGCGTGACCTGCTCGGCTCCCTCGCGATTGCGGCCCGTGATGGTCGCGATGCGCCGGACCCGGTCGCTGAGTCCGGCGAAGGCGATCTCCTGCTCACGCGACGTGAGCGCGATGCGCTGGGCACCCGTTGCCGCACTCGCCGTGGCGTCGACGATGAGATCGAGGGCGTGACGTGCCTGCTCGGACAGGATCTCGACATCCTGCACGATCGTCTCGCCACGGGACATCTGGAACGCCACGCGCCGCATCTGCTCCTCGAACGCGCCCACGATATCTCCAGCGTCGTCGGAGGCGCGCGCACTCTGGACGGCGAGCTTGCGCACCTCGTCGGCGACGACGGCGAACCCCATGCCGTGTTCGCCCGCGCGGGCCGCTTCGATCGCGGCGTTGAGCGCCAGCAGGTTCGTCTGGTCGGCGAGCTCGCGAATGACCGCGATGAACTCCGTGATGCGCTGCACGGTGTGGCCCAGCGCCTGGATCTGCTGTCCGCTTTCGCCGACGAACGTCTTTGCGCCCACCAGTCGCTCGATCGCCGTCGCGATGGTGTGCCGGTGCTCCGAGGCGATCTCGGTGGCGCGCTGGCTCTGCGCCGCCGCGGCGCTACCGTCCCGCACCACGTCCTGCGTCGCCGCGTGAAGCGACTGCGTCACCTCGAGCGAGCGGTCGACCTGCTCGCCCTCCTCCGCGATGGCGCGCGTGATGTCGCCGATGGTGCGAGCCACCGACTCACCGCCTCCGCGCAGTGCGCGGGCGGATTCGGTGAGCGTCGCCAGCTGCGTGCTCACCCGCGTCATCGCCTCGAGCAACGGCCGCCGCAGATCGTGAATGTGCAGCGTGGTCGCCAGCTGGTTGGCGAATCGGCGAATGAGCGCGACTTCCTTGTCCGGATAGGCGTTCGGCTTGTGATGTTCGAGCTCGAGCATGCCGACAGTGCGCTCGCCGAACCGCAGCGGCATCACGATCAGGCTCCGCATGTCCGATACGCCAGCGTCGATCCTCCCGTCCGTCAACGCGTCGCGCACCACGACCGCCTCGTTGGTGCGAAGCGCTTCCTGGCGGAGCCGGTCGAGCGCAATGGACGGCGCCCGCGGCTCGGCGAGGTATCCTTCGTCGCCGTGCCAGATCGTGCGCAATGCGCCGCTCTCGAGTCGCGCGATCCGGAACTGCTGCCAGTCCACGAGCCGGTGCGCCAGCAACTGGATCCGTCGGAACGCGTCGGCGATTTCCACGTCGGACGACACGATCTGCTCCATCGAGAGGAGCTTGTTCAACTCCTCGGCGCCGATCGACTCCTCGAGGATGCGCTTCACGAGCAGACCAGCACCCACGAGGCCGACGCCGACGACCGCCCAGCCCAGCGGCCGGATGTTGACGACCGTGAGGAGCATGATCGCGACGGCGATCACGCCTGCGCCGTATGCGATCACTTCGTAGCGCAACATCAACGACTTCTCCTCGTCCACGAGCTTGTCGCGAAGCAGGAGCGTGAAATAGAGGAGCAGCCGGCTGAACAGAAAGTACGCGAGGAAGAACACGGCGAGCGCGGGCAGCGTCTCGGTGCTCAGCTCGGACTGGTCCCCGCTCAGCGCGACGACACCCCACGCATAGACGCCGTAGGCCGCGATGAGTGCGACGACCTCGCGACCGGCGTTGATGCAGGCTACCTGAATCCCCTTCCGGAGCAGCACGCCGTCGGCGATCACGAGGCCCACCCAGAGCGCGATCGCGGTGCCGGGCGCGCCGATGATGAGCGAGCCGGCGAGCGCAGGGATGCCAAGCATGTTGAGCGCACCGTACTTCGTGAGCGGAATCTGTTGCGCACGCAACGCGATGACGAATGCCGCGAACACGGCGATTCCCACGTATTGGGCGGTCCATCCCCGGTCGGCGACGAGCGCGACGACGAGGAGCGCGAACCCGAGCACCCCCATGCCGCGCGCGTAGAGCGCCAGGAACGAAGGCATCAGGCCTCGTCGATGGCGTGTCGCAACGACACGGCCAGCGCGAGCGCCGCCTCGACACTCTCGCCCGCGGCGCGAACGATCGCGCTCCCGACGATGACGCCGTCGGCCAACGCGGCCACCGCACGCGCCTGCTCGGGGCGAGCGATGCCGAATCCGATGCACAGCGGAAGCGACGTGGCCGCACGCAGGCGCGCCGCCGTCGCGGGAAGATCCGCCGGTACGTCACCGCGCTCGCCGGTCACGCCGAGCCGGCTGATCAGGTAGACGAAGCCACTGCCGGTGCGGGCGATCTCCGCCATGCGCGAAGCCGGCGTCGTTGGCGCTACCAGCCGGATGAAATCGAGCGGGCTGTCGGCGAACCAGGCTTCCAGAACTGGATCGGCGCCCAGCGGCAGATCCGTCACCAGCACGCCGCTCGCGCCGGCGTCGGCCGCGCGCTGGAGCGCGTCGTCTCCGCCCCGCAACAACGGATTGAGGTAGCTGAACAGCACCACGGGAATCGTGAGTCGGGCCTCGGCGATGATTTCAAGAACCTGATCGAGGCGGATGCCCTGGTCGAGCGCCGCTTGCGAGCTGGCCTGGATGACCACGCCGTCCGCGAGCGGATCGGAGAACGGCACGCCGACCTCGACGATGTCGGCGCCGGCCGCCTCGAGCCCCTGCAGCAGGGCGACACTGCGTGCGCGATCGGGATGTCCGGCCGTCACGTAGGGGACGAAGGCTCGGCGCCCCTCCTCCTTCAGTCGCGCGAAGCGGAGCGCAATCGCGTCAGAGGAAATAGTCGCCGACCGTGATGCCATAGCGTTCCGGGTTGTCCGTCTTGATGATGGTGCGCAGATACACGCCGTCGGCGGCCTGTTCGGCGAGGTCGTGCAGCGTGCCGGGATGCATCAGGTTGCCACGGTCGTCGCTGATGATGCGCACGACGGGACGCGAGAGCATTTCCGGAATCGCGTTGACGGCATGCACGATCCCCAGCTCGAACGTGTCGAGCACCACGAGCGTGCCGACGGGGTAGATGCCGGTGAGATTGATGAACGCCTTCACGACGACCGGATCCATGCCGCGCCGCGGGTTGTCCCGCATCTCCTGCATCACCTGCGCAGGCGACAGCGGCGTCGTCTGATACGACCGCCGAGACGTCGCCGCATCGAACGCGTCCGCCACCGCCACGATCTTGCTGAACATGCTCATCGCGCGGGGGCGAATCGGCCGCGGATAGCCGGTCAGGTCCAGCTTCATGTGATGCTCGTGCGCCACCACCATCGCCCGGTACGGCAAGTCCTGCGAACCGCGGGTCTGGAACAAGGCCAGCGCCCCGAGCCAGGGATGTGCGGCGATCTGGCGCCATTCGTCCTCGCTCAGGCCGCCCGGCTTGTTGATGACCTCGGCCGGCACGCGAGACTTGCCGATGTCGTGGAATAGCGCCGCCATGCCCAGATCATAAAGCTGAATCTTGCCGAGGCCGAGCCGCTTGCCCAGCGCGACGGAGAAGATGCAGACATTCACGCTGTGGGTGAACGTGTACTCGTCGTAGTCGCGAATGGTCGTGAGGCCGATCAGCGACGTCTCCTCGTTGAGGATCTGGTCGACGATCCCCTGCACTACCCGCTTGATCTTCTTGATGTTCGGACTGCCGCCGAGGCGCACCGACGTCATCAGGTCTTTCGTGATCGCCACCGAATGCGCGTACGTCCGCTTCGCCAGCTCCTTCGATTTCTGGCGCGTCTCATCGTCCGCCGCCTGCTCGAGTGGCTCGCCGACGTCGAACATGATCAGTTGCTGCTGCGCCAGCTTTCCCGTGAGCTGCTGGAAGCGCTGCGCGGGTGGATCGGTGGACGGCACGAGAAGAAGCGCCAGAAAGCGGGACCACTCCTTCACCGCTGGAGCTTTCCGAAGATGCATCGATCCGACGCCCGACGAGCGAAACACGGACAGGAGGTGGCTGAAGCTCGCGTAGTTGTCGAGGTCGAGCCGGAGCCGCACCGTGTTGATGAATACGAACTCGCCCGAGACTCGAATCTCGAGCTCGGTCTCATGCGCCAGCAATTCCGTCGTCAGCGACGCCAGCTCCTCGGCCGATTTCACGACCGCCGCATTCTCCAGCGGGTACATCCTGATCGCCCGAAGAGCGGCGTAGAAGGCGAGGATGAGTCCCTTGCCGGCGCGACGAATGTACGCGTCGCCGCTCGCGTCGGCAGCGAACGGCGAGCCGGGCCGGTCGCCCTGGCGGAGTACCGACGCCGGGGTTCCACCGGTCCGCGTCGGATCGCCGAATTGCGGGGTCGTCATGTGGACTGACTCCGCAGCGCGCGCGCGACAGCCGTGCGGACCACCACATCCTTTTCGTCGGCCGACTGGCGGAGCGACGCCTGGGCGTCGGGCGTCCCGATGCGTCCCAGCGCCACTGCGGCGCACGCGCGCACCTCGGCATCCTCGCGCCGGCCGAACATCGATTTGCCATTCAGCATCGCATCGAGAATCACGACACCTGCGTTGTCGCACAGTGTTCCGAACGCCTCGAACGCGGCCATCTTCTCGCTGAGATCGGCGTCCCTTATCGCACGGCCCTTGACCATGGATTCCAGTCGCGGCAGCGCAGGACGGTATGCGCGGGCCTGCAGCGCCCGGATGGTCGCGATTCGCACCTCACGCTCGGAATCCTCGAGCGCTCGCTCGAGCGCCTGCAGCGCGCTGGGCGAACCGATTTCCGAAAGCGCGTGCACGGCGGCGGCGCGCAATTCCACGTCCTGACCCTCGAGCACCTTCGCCAGCGGCGCCACCGCGGCCGGAGTCTTGAGTCCACCAGCGCGCCTGATCGCTTCCACTGCGACGTTTCGCGATCGCGACCCCACCAGTCGGACAAGTTCTCCGGTGCTTTGCGCGGCGAGGCGCCCCGCTGCCTGTTCGAGTAGTGGCCGGAGCTTCGGGTTCTGGAGTCGGCCGAGCCACTCGAGTACCGTCTCGAGTGCAGAGCCTCGCAACTGCTCGAACAGCTCGAGCAGCTCGGCCTGCGACGGGAGCGCCTCGGCTTCGTCCATGGACTGCAGCACCTGCGCAAGAGCCTCCGGCGCGCTCAACCGCGTGGGGATCTGGCCGAGCCGATCTCGCTGCGCCGGTGCAATCTCGAGCGCTCGCTGGGACGCGACCAGCGACTCGCGGATCAGGTAGGCCACATTGTGGAACTGCCCGGCCGAGAGCATGTGGAGCATGAAGCTGTCGAGGATACCCGCCACTTCGTCGCGAATGGCGGGATCGCCCTGCGCCTCGAAGATATCGAGCAGTAACGCGAGCACGTTTTGCCGGAGATCGATCTCGTACTCGCGTCGCACTTCGGTCTGGATGTACTCGATCTCCTTCTCGTCCAGGAAGTACAGGGTGCCGTCGAAGTCGGCCATGCTGACGACCCCGCTCCGAGCGGACGACTCCAGGCTTTCTTCCCCGTCGACCGCGTTCTCCTCCGCCATGCGCCGTACGTCGAGCTGGCTGCCGGCGAGACTCTCGCCACCGTCGCCGAGCGGCGTGGCGGCTTCCACGGTCATGTCCACGTAGCGATAGCGCAGGTACGTAAAGTCGCCCTGCCAGAGGAGCGTGAGCAGATCGTCCTCATCGGGCGATGCCTTGCGCACGCGCTGGAGGATGTCGAGCAGCTTCCCGAGCTCCTCCGTATCGAAACCGCGAACGAAGTGCAGCTCGCGCACGCCGTCCTTGTAGAACAGCCACGGAAGACTGTCGCTGCCCTTCGTATTCTCCTCGAGTACGGTCTCGCCACCGTAGCGCACCTCGCTCTCGGTGAATGCGAGCTCGACTTCGTCCGTCGCCTCCCAGATCGGCAGGAAACCGGCGCGGAGGTTCTCCTGCGCCTGCTTGTAGACAGGATTGTTCGGGAGGTACAGCTGGTGGGCCCGCGCCGCCTTGCCGAAAAGCCGAAGCAGCTCCTGAATGAGAGCGATCTCGACCGGCGCCTGCACGGGTTCCAGCACGTTCCCTGCCGGCGATGGGACGGACGGGGTGGTCACGCCCCCAAGATACCCATTTCCATCACCTGCGCCACATCCTTGTCGCCGCGCCCGCTCACGCACACGAGCACCACGTCGTCGGCACTCCAGCGACCCTTCTCGCGCACCACCCACGCGACGGCGTGCGCCGTCTCCAGCGCCGGAATGATCCCCTCCAGCCGACTGAGCGCCCGGAAGCCGTCCATCGCCTCGTCATCGCGCACCGACACATAGGTCGCCCTGCCGCTCTCCTTGAGGAAGGAGTGCTCCGGCCCCACGCCCGGATAATCGAGGCCCGCCGAAATGGAGTGGGCGGGATGTACCTGGCCATCATCGTCCTGCAGCAGGTAGCTCAGCGCCCCGTGCAGCACGCCCGGTGTGCCCCGGGTGAGCGAGGCCGAATGGCGTTCCGTTTCGAGTCCCTCACCCGCGGCTTCCACGCCCACCAGCTCGACGGCCGTATCGGGCACGAAACTGTGGAACACCCCCATCGCATTCGATCCACCGCCAACGCAGGCTACCACGCTTGTCGGGAGGACGCCGACACGATCGAGCACCTGCGCGCGCGCCTCCGCACCGATGATCGACTGGAAGTCGCGCACCATGCGCGGATACGGTGCGGGTCCGACCACCGATCCGATGATGTAATACGTGTCGTCGACGTTGGTGACCCAGTCGCGGATCGCTTCACTCGTCGCGTCCTTCAACGTGCGCGTACCGCCGGTGACCGGCACCACCTCGGCACCCATGAGGCGCATCCGGAAGACATTGAGCGACTGCCGGCGCATGTCTTCTTCGCCCATGTACACGACACACTGCATTCCGAATCGCGCGCAGACCGTCGCCGTCGCCACGCCATGCTGGCCCGCGCCCGTCTCGGCGATGATGCGCGTCTTGCCCATCCGGCGCGCCAACAATGCCTGACCGACGGTGTTGTTGATCTTGTGCGCGCCGGTGTGGTTGAGGTCCTCGCGTTTCAGCAGCACCCGAGCGCCCACCAGCTCCGAGAGCCGCGGGGCTTCGCTGAGCGGCGACGGGCGCCCGACGTACGTCGCGAGCATCGACGACAGATCGTCACGAAACGACGCGTCGGCTTGTGCCGTCGCGTACGCGACCTCGAGTTCGTCCAGCGCGGGAATGAGCGTCTCGGGCACGTACCGCCCGCCGAACGCGCCAAATCTGTCGGAATGGATCATCGTTCCGGTCATGCTAGTCACTCAGGTCGCTGGTGGCGCGCACCGCCGCGATGAACGCCCGGATGCGCGCTGAATCCTTCACACCAGGCGCGGATTCCACGCCCGATGACACGTCGACGATCATGGGGGAAACGTAGCGGATGGCCTCGGCCACGTTCTCTGGTGTGAGGCCGCCCGCCAGCACGATCCGGTGGCCCTCGGACATCTCATCCAACGATTCACCCAGCCGGCCCCACGGTACTGCGCGTCCCGTTCCGCCGAGCACGCCGGGCACGAGCGCATCGATGAGGAGTGCGTCGGCGACCGCTGCGACGTCGTCCACACGTTCCGGCAGCACTCCGTCAGCGGTGCGAACCGCGGCCCAGACCTCGAGTCCCGTTGCCGCGCGAACGGCGCGGATGCGAGCCGCATCCGCGTCGCCATGCAATTGGACCACATGCAGCCCAACCACGGATGCGATGTCAGCAATCTCCGCTTCTGATTGCGACGCAAACACCCCCACCCGCTTCGCCCGCCGACCCGCGAGCGTCGCGCGCGCCTGGGCGGGCGACCGTTCTCTCGGTCCGCCCGCGAAGATCACGCCCAGGTACGCCGCGCCAGCGGCGTCCGCGAATTCCGCGTCATCGGCGCGCGTGAGTCCACAGATCTTGACCTCAACCGTCACGGCGTCTCCGC
>Ga0136612_10000713_pt1 | contig 12750 bp, 16 predicted proteins | sample AntDryUQ224A2306_2_FD_106644 | JGI IMG/M metagenome (GOLD analysis project Ga0136612, IMG submission 106644) | Polar desert sand microbial communities from Dry Valleys, Antarctica - metaG UQ224A (23.06) | ecosystem: Environmental > Terrestrial > Soil > Desert | place: Antarctica: Dry Valley...
AGCAGATGCTCGCTGTGGGCCCGGGCCGCTACGGTTCGCCCATGGAGCCGGGCCCCCACCGCGCGCTCGGCGCGACCTTCCTGTTCGCCGGGCTTCTGCACTTCCTGCGGCCCCGCTGGTATGGGGCCATCATGCCGCCCTACCTCCCCGCCCACCGTGCACTCGTCTACGCGAGCGGGGCGGCCGAGATGGCCGGCGGCGCGGCCGCGCTGCACCCGCGCACCCGGGCCGCAGGGGGCTGGTGGCTCATCGCCACCCTGCTGGCGATCTTCCCGGCCAACATCCACGTCGCGACGCACACCGAAGAGATCCCCGGCGATGCCGCCAAGCGGATTCCGCGGTGGCTGCACTACCTGCGCCTGCCCCTCCAGGGCGTCTTCGTCGCCTGGGCGTGGCGCGCCACCCATCCGCGCAAGTAGCCTGCCCCCATGCCCGCCAAGCTCTACGTCGTGCACGGATCTCACCCCTGCGCCTGCGTCGAGAAGGCACTGCAGCTCAAGGGCGTGCCCTATCGCACCGTGGAGCTACCGCCGCCGCTGCACGCCCCGATCCAGCGGGTCCTCTTCGGCCGGCGCACCGTCCCCGGGATCCGGTTCGAGGACGGCGAGAAGCAGACGGGGTCGCGCGCGATCCTGCGCCGGCTCGAGGAGCTCGTTCCCGTCCCGCCGCTGCGGCCCGCCGAGCCCGGCGCCCGCGCCACCGTGGAGGACGCCGAGGCCTGGGGCGACGAGATCCTCCAGCCCGTCGCCCGCCGGGTGCTCTGGCCCGCGATCAAGCGCAACCCGGGCGCCCTCCCGTCCTACTCGCAGGGCTCCAAGCTGCCCCTGCCCGACCCGGTGATCAAGCTCAACGCGCCGGTGATCGCGCGCGCCGAGATCCGCCTCAACGACGCCACGGAGGAGGCGCTGCGTGCCGACCTGGCGGCGCTGCCGGGACACCTCGACCGGATCGACGCCTACATCGCCGACGGGGTGATGGGCGGCGAGGAACCGAACGTCGCCGACCTCCAGATCGCGTCCACGCTCCGGCTGCTCATGACGCTGGATGACCTGCGCCCGCTCATCGAAGGACGGCCGGCGGGCGCCCTCGCGCTCCGGTTGTTCCCCGACTGGAACGGTCACATGCCGGCCGGGACGCTCCCGGCCGAGTGGCTGCCCGCGCCGGCGCCGGCGCCCGCTTCAGCCTAGGCCGGCTCGACCGCGAAGACCTCGAGGTCCTTCGGCGTGCCCTTGGCGCGAAAGCGGCGGCGGCGCTTGAAGGAGTAGGCGGCCGGGTCCACGTGGGCGCAGGCCGGCCCCGACACGAGGACCTCCCCACCGGATGCCGCCCCCGCCACGCGGGCGGCGATGTTCACGTCGACGCCGAGGTAGTCGCCACCCAGTCGCCGTGGTCGCCCGACGTGGACGCCGGCGCGCAGCTCGGGCACGCAGCCCGCGACCTCCACCGCGCCCACCTCACGGCAGGCCTCCACCGCGGCCTCGACGGCCGCGGCCGAGTCGGTGAAGACCGCCATGAGCCCGTCGCCCAGGCGCTTGACGACCCGGCCCCGCCGCGTGACGACCGCCGACTCCGACGCGCGGCCGACCTCGCGCAGCAACTCGAGCACGGCCTCGTCGCCGGCATCCAGCGCCCACGACGAGAAGTCCACTAGGTCGGTGAAGAGGATCGCCACCTCGGCGTCCCCGCGGCCGCGCCCCTGGGCCTCTGACAACGACTGCCAGACCTGGAGGGCCCCCAGCCCGAGCTCGCGCGTCACGCTCGGGCGCTCGGCGGCCGACTCGGCGACACGGCGGGCGATGAGATGCGAGGGCTGATCTCCCGCGATGGAGAGCGCGTCGCCGAGCTCAGGATCCCCGGGCAGCATGCGCCGCGCGATCTTCGCCGCCCTCAGCAGGCGCGGTTGCTCGTCGGCGCGGCGGATCCGGCCCGGCAGGCCGGCGGGTCCTCCGGGCTCGTCGGGCTCCGGGGCGGGCTCGGCGCGCGGCTCGGGGTCGGAGGCCATCGGCGCTGAAGCCTATGGGGCGAGGTGCGCGCCGGGGGAGATCACGGTGGGCGCCAACACGCGAGCGGCCGGCACTCGGCCGGCCGCTCGCAGGGGGAACGACAGGAGCGGCTAGCCGCCGGCGCCGTCCTCGGAGTCGCCCTCGATGACGACGAGCTTGTTGTTGTCGTCGAGGCGGACGTCGACGGTCTTGCCGTTGGGCTTGGTGACCTCGACCTCCCAGGTGGCGCCGTTCTCGCCGTCACGCTCGACGGAGTTCGCCTCTCCGCCGGTGATGGCCAGGGCGGCGGCGCGGGCCTGGTCGGCCCCGGGGCCGGTTGCCTTGCCCTCGCCGTCGTCGCCACCGGCGGTGGCGTAGGACGCGCCGATGCCGCCGGCGGCGAGCGCCGTCAAGGCGCCACCGACGACGAGCAGCTTGCGTGTGCGGTTCAGGTTCATGTGAGGAGGGTTCCTTTCGCTTGGGGGACGATGGCAGATTCCCCTAGGTCGATGAGGAAACGGTGAGCCGCGCCGGGACCATCAGGGTCACCCGTGCGCCAGGCGCGGCGTTCGCAGCCGTCGCCGAGCCTCCGTGGGCCGCGGCGACCGCTGCGGCGATCGCCAGTCCGAGGCCCACGCCTCCACCCACGCGCCCGCTGTCGGGACGCGCGAAGCGCTCGAACGCCCGCCCCAGGAAGTCGGGCGGGAAGCCGGCGCCATGATCGCGCACGGCGATCTGCACGAAGCCCTCGTCCTCCCGGGCGTTCACCTCGACGTCTCCGCCGCCATGGCCGATCGCGTTGTCGAGCAGGTTCGAGACAGCCTGCTCGAGCCGCAGCGGGTCGGCCTCCACTGTCAGATTCGCCGGCGCCTCCACCCCGATCGCGCGGCCGGCAGCCTCCGCCTCGCCGCGCCGGCGCCCGGCCACCTTCTCCAGGAGCGCACCGACCTCGACGGACTCGGGGCGGATCGGAAGGGCGCCCTCGTCCGCGCGGGCCAGGACGAGCAGGTCCTCGGCGAGCCGCGAGAGGCGCTCGGCCTCCTCCCCGGTCGAGACCAGGGCCGCGCGCATCTCCTGCGGCGTGCGCTCCCGCAGCAGCGCCACCTCGATCTCCGACCGCAGCACGGTGAGAGGAGTGCGCAGCTCGTGGCTGGCGTCGGCGACGAACCGGCGCTCCTTGGCGAGCGCCTCGCGCTGGGCGGCCAGCGCCTCGTCGAGCCGGTCGAGCATGGCGTTGAGGGTCGTCCCGAGACGGCCGACCTCGTCGTCGACGGGCGGCACCGGCAGCCGGCGGCCGGGCTCGCCGGATATCGCCTCGGCCCGGCGGCGCATCGCCTCGACGGGGCGCAGGGCGAGACCGGACACCCAGTACCCGGCGGCAGAGGCAAGCAGGAGCGCGGCCAGCAGCCCGACGATTTCGAGCACGCGCAGCGTCCGCAGGGAGTCGCGGCTGTCCTCCAGCGAAGCCCCAACCACGATGACGACCTTCGTAGTGCCGGTCCTCACCGGCACTGCCAGGAGTCGCGCCGGCTGGGCATCGGGGCCGGCGGCGCCGAGCTCGGTGAAGATCGAAGCCGAGCGCGCGCGGCGCAGCTCGCCGGCGTCGAGCAGACGCCGGCGTGCGGTGCGCGTCCCGTCGATCACGCGTCCGTCCAGGGACAGGACCTGCGCAAAGCTCTCCTCCTCCTCGATGAGGCGGCCCCGGGAGGCGCCACCCAGCGGCGCGCCCGGCCGGCGCACCGCCCCGGAGACCTCGTCGGCCCGGGAGCGCAGCCCGTTGTCGATGGTCTGGTGGAGATCGGCCTCGAAACGCAGGTACAGGAAGGCGCCGACCGCGCCGAGGACGACGGCCAGGACGAGCGCGAACGTCAGCGTCACCTGCCAGCGGATCGGCAGGCGCCTCACGACGGGGTCGGGGCCTTGAGCCGGTAGCCGACGCCGCGCACCGTCTCGATCGAGACGGTGTCAAAGGGCCGGTCGATCCGGTCGCGCAGGTAGCGGACGTAGACGTCGATCACGTTCGACTTGTTCTCATACTCGTAGTCCCACGCGTACTCGAGGAGCTGAAAGCGCGAAAGCGCCACGCCGGGGCGCTGCATGAAGGCCTGGAGGAGCGCGAACTCCTTCGGCGTGAGCTCGATCTCCGTGTCGCCGCGCCAGACCTGCCGCGAGGCGGGATCGAGGCGCAGGTCGCCCACCTCCAGGACGGCGGGGCGCTCGGTCGGAGCACGCCGCGCCAGCGCGCGCAGCCGCGCCAGCAGCTCGTCGAAGGCGAAGGGCTTGACGAGGTAGTCGTCGGCGCCGCTGTCGAGGCCGGCGACCCGGTCCTCGACGGCGTCACGCGCGGTGAGCATGAGCACCGGCGCCCAGATGCCCTCGGCCCGCAGCTTCCGGCAGGTCTCGAAGCCGTCCATCCCGGGGAGCATCACGTCGAGCACGATCGCGGCGTACTCGGTCGATGCCGCCATCCACATGGCGTCCTCGCCCTTGATGGCGACGTCGGCCGACAGCCCGTGCTCGCGCATGCCGCGCCGCATGATCCCGGCGAGCTTGACCTCGTCTTCGACGATGAGCACCCGCACGGGAGAGAGAGTGCCACTCCGAAGATGAGAAGTCGATGAGAGCGGTCAGCCGCCGAACGCGCGCTGCGCTGCGGCGGCGCCGGCCTTCGCCCCGTCCCAGAACGAGTACGTGCCCGGTCCCTGGAGCTCCTTGGCGGCCGCCACGACGGCGCCAAGCGCCGCGAACGCGAACCCGCCGCCCACCGAGATGCGCCTGACCCCCGCGGCCGCGAGCTCGGGCACCGGTGGCAGCCCGGGACGCGCGAGCACGTTCACCGGCCGATCCACCGCGCTGACCACGGCGCGGATGTCGTCGAGCGTCCTGAGCCCGGGCGCGTAGAGCACGTCGGCGCCGGCCTCCTGGAAGGCCTGGAGGCGAGCGATCGTGTCGGCGAGGTCGGGGCGCCCGTGCACGAAGTTCTCCGCTCGGGCGGTGAGGATCAGGCGCTGCGTCCCGGCGTGTGCCGCCTCGACCGCCGCGGTGATGCGCTCGGCCGCCGCTCCCGCGGCGTAGATCGGGTCGTCCGCCTCGCTGGAGAAGTCCTCGATCGAGCAGCCCGCCAGTCCCGCGTCCGCGGCGCGGCGCACGGTCTCGGCCACGCCGGCCGGGTCGTCGGCGAACCCGTTCTCGAGGTCGGCGGACACCGGCAGCTCCGTGGCGGCCACGATGCTCGCCGCGTGTCCGAGCGCCTCGTCGCGCGTCACGCCGCCGTCGAGGCGCCCGAGCGTCGCCGCATACCCGGAGCTCGTGGTCGCCAGCGCCTGGAAGCCCAGCGACGCGAGCAGCCGCGCCGACCCGGCATCCCAGGGATTCGGAAGCAGCAGCGGCGACCCGGGCCGGTGGAGCTCGAGGAAGGCTGCCCCCGGGTCGGGCGTCGCGTCCATGTCAGCGGCCCAGCGTCCGCAGCAGCTCACGGGCGCGCACGGGCACGTCGCCGAGCCCCTCGCGCACCTGGGTGAGCTCGGCGCGGAGCTCGGCGTCGCCGACCTCGACCGGCAGCATGGAGTCCTGAAGCGCGGCCAGCGCGCTGTCGGCGGCGCGCGTGGCCCCCACCGCAGCCTCGACGAAGCCCTTCGCCCCGGTCGAAGGCACGCCCGCGGTCCGCGGCGCGAAGATAGCGGCCGGCTGCCCGTGGCGATCGGCGAACTGGACGTGGGTGCGCTTGGCCCGGCCGTAGGCGGCCTGGACGGGGCCGAACAGGTCCGCCTCGAGCCGGTCGGCGGTCGCGTCGTCGAGCTGCTCATAGGCATCGCCGAGGGCGGCGAGCGCGAGCGCGAGGTGGTCAACCGCCCCGGCGAGGGCGTAGAGCAGCTCCTGCCGTCCCTCCGTGTTGGTGAACGCCATCGGCCCAGACTAGTGGCCCGCTCATCGATCTCTCACGGACCGCTCACTAGAACTTGGGCTACGGTGGCCGCCGGCCTGGCCGCCTCGTCAACCGGAGGTGAGCCCTATGAGCAGGCAAGCGAGCATCAGCGTCGTCGCAGCCATCGCCGCAGCGCTGGCGGTCGCCGCATGTGGTGACAGCAAGGAGACCACGTCGAAGCCCGACGCGCGACCGGAGCCGCCGAACCAGGGCCTGCCACAGGGCTCGGAGCCCAGCCGGCTCGATCCGGCCGACTTCACGACCGACATCGACAATCCCTACTGGCCGATGCGCCCGGGCGCCCGCTGGGTCTACCGCGCGTCGGACACCACGGGTAAGCGCGAGCAGGTCGTCGTAACCGTCACGGACCGCACCAGGAAGATCGCCAACGGGATCGTCGCGCGGGTGGTCCGCGATGTCGTCACCGAGGGGGGATCTCCGACCGAGGTCACCGACGACTGGTACGCCCAGGACTCCGCGGGGAACGTCTGGTACCTCGGCGAGGCCACGGCCGAGTACGAGGACGGCAAGGTCATCAAACCGTGACGGCTCGTTCGAGGCGGGCAAGGACGGCGCGCAGCCGGGTATCGCGATGCCGGCGGAGCCGGAGCCGGGGCTCTCCTACCGTCAGGAGTACTACAAGGGCGAGGCCGAGGACAAGGCCGGCGTCATCACTGTCGGCCGGGAGCACGTCCAGGTCCCCTTCGGCTTCTTCGACAAGCGCGTCCTCATGACCCGCGACCTCGTGCCGCTCGAGCCCAAGGTGCAGGAGCTGAAGTTCTACGTCCCGAACGTCGGCCCCGTGCTGAGCATCCACACCGACGGGGCCGGGGGCCGCGCCGAGCTCGTGCGCTACACGCCCGGCCGCTAGGCGTGGGCCTGGCGGCGCAGCTTTTCACGCAGCTCGGCGAAGCGCACCCGCTCGTACGCGATCAGGGCCACGAGGATCGCGGCGACGATCCCCACCGTGGCCAGGGCGGGGAGCTCGATGGCGGCCGGCAGCAGCGCCAGGAGCAGCGCGGCGCAGCCCAGGCGCTGCGCGCTGAGGGAGGCGCGGGGTGGAGACGCTCACGGCACGATCATAGAAACCCCGGCCGGCCAAGCCGGGCTAGGGTGCCGGGTGTGGACGTGATGGACGAGCTGCTCGCCAACAACGAGGCCTTCGCGGCCTCGCTGCCCGCCCGGCACGTCGACCTGCGACCCAGCCGGCGGCTGGCCGTGGTGACGTGCATGGACTCGCGCCTGAACGTCTTCGCTGCGCTGGGACTGGGCGACGGCGAGGCACATGTCCTGCGCAACGCAGGCGGCGTGATCACCGATGACGTGATCCGCTCGCTGGCGGTCTCCCAGCGGCGGCTGGGCACACGGGAGGTGATGCTCATCCACCACACCGACTGCGGCATGCAGTCCCTCACCGACGATGGATTTCGCGCCGAGCTCCAGCAGGCGACCGGCGTCGCGCCGCCGTTCGCCATCGAGTCGTTCTCAGACCTCGACGCCGCCGTACGCCAGTCCATCCTACGCGTGCGCCGCTCAGATTTCCTGCCGTACCGCGACCGGGTCCGCGGCTTCGTCTATGACGTCGACACCCACCGGCTGCGCGAGATCGACGTCGACGGCTCCAGCTGAGCGCCTGCGCAGGCCGCCAAGCGCGCTTCAGCAATACCCTGATAGGCCAGAAGCGCGGATGCTCGCCCCCTCCGAGCTCTGCTCACCCCAAGCCCCGTCAGTGCTTGGCTGAGACCCGTTTCCGCCCCGCGGCGGTGTCGGCTCCCGCCACCACGCCGTCTGAATGAAGTCGCCCGAGCTCGGCGTCGCTGAGCCCGAGGACGTCTGCCAGGACCTCGTCGGTGTGCTCGCCCAGCAGCGGCGCACGGCGAACCGCCACGCGGTCGCAGGCCTCGAAGCGCAGCGGTGAGCCGGGCATCAGGTAGGTCCCGATCTCCGGTTGGTCGACCTCCTCGAACATCGGGTTCGCCGGCGAGCAGCGCTCGTCGTGCTCGACCATCTCCGCGAACGTCCAGTAGGGGCCCCAGCACACGCCGTGCGCGTCGAAGATCTCCCTGAGCTCGGCCAGCGTCCGGCTGGTGGTGAACGGCTTGATCACCGCGCCGATCACCTCGCGCGCGGCGAAGCGATCCCCCTCCTTGGAGAAATCGAGGCCCAGCATCTTCTCGGCCTGCTCGAAGGGCTCCGCCAGACCGGTCGCCTCCACGAGGCTCTCCCACTGCTTCAGCGTGAGCGCGACGATCATGATGCGCCCGCCCTCGCTGGTGAGGAAGTCCCGGCCGAAGGCGCCGTAGAGATAGTTGCCGTCCTTGGGCCGCTCGGTCTGGTTGACCTGCACCTCGGCGATCTTGCCGAGGTTGCCGACCATCGCGAGCGCGACGTCCGAGAGCGCGATCTTCACCACCTGGCCTTCGCCGGTGCGCTGCCGGTGGCGCTCGGCGGCGAGCAGGCCCGTCGCGGCCAACCCGCCGGTGATCGCGTCCCAGGCGGGGAGCAGGTGGTTGAAGGGGACCGCGAGGTGCCGCGGTCCCGTCGCCCACGGGAATCCGGTTGCCGGGTTGACGGTGTAATCCACCGCCGAGGAACCGTCGTGGTTGCCCTCGATGTTCACGGTGATGAGATCGGAGCGCCGGCCCGAGAGCACCTCGGGATCCAGCCAGCCGCGCAGCGGGAAGTTGGTGAGAAAGAGCCCGGCGTCCGGACCGGGAGCGCCCACGAGCTCGGCGACCAGCTCCCGTCCCGCCGGCGACTTGAAGTCCACCTGGATCGAGCGCTTGCCCTTGTTCATCCCGGCCCAGAACAGGCTGCGGCCCTCGCGGGTCACGGGCCAGCGGTCACGATCCAGGCCGCCGCCGATCGGGTCGAAGCGGATCACGTCCGCGCCGAGCTGGGCCAGCGTCATGCCGCCCAGCGGCGCGGCGACGAAGGCCGACCCCTCGATCACCCGCAGCCCGTCGAGGATCCCGGTCATGCCATCACTCCCACCAGCCGCCAGTCGAGGACGTCGACGACCTCCTCGGTGCCGTCGCGGTCGGCCCGCACCTGCGCCCGCAGCTCCACCAGGCCGCCGCCACCCTCCAGCGGCCGGACGCACTCGAGCGTGAGCTGCGTCGCCAGCACGTCGCCCTCGAACACCGGTCCCAGGTGATCGCAGCCTCGCCACGCCAGGATCGTGAGGAGGTTGGGCAGCGCGCGCGTGACCTGGGCGGCGGCGATCGAGATCGTGTGGCCGCCGTAGACCAGCCGCCGGCCGTGGGCGGTCGCGCCGGCGTCGGCGTGGGCCGCGGCGAGATTGAGCGTGAGCCGGACGAGCTCGGGAGCAGCGGTCACGGTGTCGCGGCCCTCGAGCTCCCAGACGGTCCCGGGGACGAGGTCGGCGACGTGGTCGCCCGGGACGCGGCCGCGGAAGGCCTCGAGGCGCCAGTCGCCGGGCATGGCGGCCTGCACGCGATCGAAGTCGAGCTCCTGGGGGATGTCCTGGAAGCGGTCCTCGTGGCCGGTCTGCGCGCCCGCGTCGCGCAGCGGGATCATCGGGCAGCGCCAGAAGTCGAGCACCGGCTCGCCGTGCTGGTCGGTGGTGGTGATCCGCAGGGCCACGAGGCCGGTGGCGCTGCCGTCGTCGCGCGGCCGGTTCTGGCGCAGCCCGACGACCTCGGTGCGCGAGTGCAGCGTGTCGCCCACGAACACCGGCCGCAGCAGAACCAGCCCGCGGTAGAACAGGTTGCCTCGTACCCGCTGCGTCGGCCCGGTCGACTGGCCGATCGCGACGTCGCATACGAGGTTCGGATGGGCCAGCAGCGCGTCGCGCCCGGTCACCTCGCGGCTGAGCGGGGCGTCGAGCGCGAGGCGCAGCCGGTCTCCCGTCAGCGCCTGGTGCAGGGCCGCGTGGCCGGAGGTGAGCGTGAGACCGGGCGCGTCGTCGAACACCTGGCCGACATCGAAGTCCTCGAAGAACGGTCCTCCGAGGAGAATTCGGTCGCTGACCTCGGCCATGCTTCACCGTAGCCCATCTGGTACCAACTGCGACAATGCCTGAGCACGATCTGGCCGCCCGCCGCTCCTGCCTCTCGGTGCCCGGAGTCGCCGAGCGGATGCTGGCGGGGGCGCGCGAGCTGGCGCCCGACGAGGTCGTGATCGACCTCGAGGACTCCGTGCCTCCCCCCGCGAAGGAAGCGACGCGTGCGGCGGTCGTGGCGGCCGTGCGTGATGGCGACTGGCGCGCGGACAGCATCGCCGTGCGGATCAACGGCCCGGGGACCGAGTGGTTCGAGCGCGACGTGCGCGAGCTGCTCGCCGGGGCGGGCGAGCGGCTGCGCTGCTTGGTCGTCCCGAAGGTCGAGTGCGTCAAGGACGTCGAGGTCGTGGCGCTGCTGGCCGATCAGATCGAGGCGGCCCACCCCCGCGCGCGCCCGGTCGGGCTCGAGCTCCTGATCGAAACCGCCAGGGGGCTGCGCAACGCGCCGAAGATCGCCGAGGCCGACGAGCGCGTCGAGAGCCTCATCGTCGGCTACGCGGACCTCGCCGCCTCGCTGGGGCGCCCGCCGATCGCGCCGGGTGAGGATCCGCGCGAGCGCTGGGCACCGGTCCTCCACGATGTCCTCATCGCCGCACGCGCGGCCGGCATCCAGGCGATCGACGGTCCGTTCTTCGACATCGCCGATGTCGACGGGTGCCGCGCTTGGGCCGACCACGCCCATTCGCTGGGCTACGACGGCAAGTGGGCGCTGCACCCAACACAGATCGAGCCGCTGGGCGAGGCGTTCGCCCCGAGCGACGCGGAACTGGACGCCGCCGCCGCGCTGCTCGAGGCGCTCGCGGCGAGCGAGGCCGGCGGCCGCGGCGCGGCGCTGCATGACGGCGAGATGATCGACGAGGCCAGCCGTAAGCAGGCCCTCGGCGTGCTCGCCCGCGGTGCCGCGGCCGGGCGGCCTGCGGACGAGCGCCCCGGTGCGTAGCCCTATCTGGCGGGGGACCTAATCGGGTCCGCGCCGCCCGACGATGAAATGCACCTTCTCGCCGGTCGGGGAGTCGAGTCGCACGTCGGAGAAGCCCGCGTGCTCGGCGGCCGCGCTGACGTCCTGCGCCGGGCGGACGGTGAAGATGTCCCGGCTGACCTTCCGCATGCTCAGCGGGTCGCGGATGCCGATCACCAGGCGCCCATCGGGCGCGAGCACACGGCGGATCTCGGTCAGCGCCGCTGGCAGATCGGGCCAGAAGTACACGGTGTTGACGGTGAGAACCCGTTCGAAGGAGGCGTCGGGGAAAGGCAGCGCGTGAACGTCGCCCTCGGCCAGCTGCAGGCGGCCGGCGGCCAGGGCGTCACGGTGCTTCCGGCGGGCGGCGGTGACCATGTCGGCCGCGCGGTCGATCCCCGTGACCTGCGCCTCTCGCCCCAGCAGCGCGCCGAGGGCCAGGCCACCGCCGAAGCCCAGGTCGAGGACCCTCATCCCGGGTGCCAGGTCGAGGAGCTCGATCGCCCGCAGGTTCATCCGCTGGTTGCCACGGTTCATCAATCTCGCAACGAGCCGGCCGCCCAGCCCGGTCGGGTGGGAGAGCTGACGCGAGATCCGCTGCCACAGAGCCACGGCGGTTCAGCCTAGCCCGACACGTCGTACACGCCGGCAGCGGGTGCCGACATCACCCGGTCGGCCATCTCGAGCTTGAGCTGCGTGAGCTGGGCCTCTTGGTCGGGGGTGTTCTCGTCCTGCCGCGCCAGGTCCAGGAACTCCTGCGTGACGAAGCCTTCGCGGAGGCTGAGGGTGGCCGCGCGATCGCGGTAGGCCAGGCGGAAGACGAAGCGCGCGCGGGTCGGCCCGAGGTCGGGGCGCTCCAGCGCGGCATCGACCGAGTAGCGCTCTTCGGTGACCGCGCGCAGGACGCACTCGAAGGCGTCGCGCGCGCCCGGCCCGCCGAAGGCGGTGCGGACCGTGATCTCGCGGCGCTCGGGCGCGCGGCCGGGCTCGAGCAGCGGAAGGGCACGTTCCAAGACCTTGAACGCGTGCGCCACGCCGCCCGGCGAGCCCGGTCCGTGGTACTTCATGAGGTCGGCGAAGGAGAAGGCGATGGTCTGCCCCTGATCGAGGATCACGACCGTGTCGCCCATGCGTCAGACGCTGGTCCTGTCGAGCAGCTGGAGTAGATCGTGGGCCGCGACCTCGACCTCCTTGTGGCGCCACTCGGCGGCCCGGTACACGCATGCGATCAGGGCCGTCCGGTGGATGCGACGGAAGTCGCCGTAGCCGAACCCGTAACGAGCCTTGGTCTCCTGCGTGGCGCCCTCGGTGAGGCCGAGATGCCACTCGGCGTACTCGTCCCACCCGTGTGACTCGAGGAACGCGTTCTCGTCCTCGGCGGACGGCTGCACCTCGCCCCAGTCGCTGTCCAGCACGTACTGGCGACCCTTGATCAGCCGCCGGGTGTGGGCCACCCCGTGTGTGTTGACCGAGTAGGAGGCGATGAGCGCATTCTGACCGAAGCGCCTGCAAGGCGTGCGGTCGTCATGGCCAACAGGCCGCCACGCAGCCGAGAGGGCGGGCAACCTTCCCGGCGCCTGGGCTTGGCCTCGGCGCCCCGGGCTGCCCGCCCTGCTGCAGCAAATCGCGCCTCTAGACGACGGCTCCCTCCAGGTCCTTGACCCCCTGGCGGATCCCGTCGCGCAGGTCCGACGAGTCCTCGTGGCTGTGGACCGCAACAGCGTGCTGTACCGCGGCCTCCACCACCTCATCCTCGGAGTCCGCGGCGATGGCAACCGTGCAGTTGCTCTCGCTCGGCATCTCACGACAGTCGATGTACTTGCGAGCCATAGGTGGGCTCCTTTCGATCGCCTGCGCCCAG
>Ga0136612_10000714_pt1 | contig 12750 bp, 11 predicted proteins | sample AntDryUQ224A2306_2_FD_106644 | JGI IMG/M metagenome (GOLD analysis project Ga0136612, IMG submission 106644) | Polar desert sand microbial communities from Dry Valleys, Antarctica - metaG UQ224A (23.06) | ecosystem: Environmental > Terrestrial > Soil > Desert | place: Antarctica: Dry Valley...
GATTGTGGAGATCACTCCGGGCAGCCACGCGCGGGTCGTGGCCGGGTCGCGGCCTGGCTTCGCCGACGGCCCGGGCGACGCGGCGCGGTTTCGCAGCCTCGCCGGTCTTGCGCTCGCGGGGGCCGGCCGGGTCATCGTCGCCGACGCGCGCAACGCGCTCATTCGAATTGCCGCCGCCAGCGCGGGTCCGTCGGTGCAGCGGCCCGCTCCGCCTGGCATCGATCCGCGGTTCGATACGGAAACATTCGCGCGCCAGCCGCTGCTCTGGCCGCTTTCTCCGATGGACGGTCCATTCGAGATAACAGGAACGCTGGGCGAGCCGAGAGGCGGCGAAGGAGGAGAGCGCTTTCACGCCGGGATTGACGTTCGTGCATCGGAGGGCACACTCCTGCGGGCAATCCGGCCGGGGACGGTTGCGAGCCCGCTCGCGGCCGGCGAGTTCGCCGGCCTGAATGAATCAATGCGCATCGGTCCGCTCACCTATGTACACCTCCGGGTCGGCCGCGACAGGCGCGATGCGGTTCTCGATCCGGCGCGCTTCGTGGCCAGCTACGACGAAAGCGGGCTCATGGTGCAGATGCGGGTCAGGCGCGGCGCGAAATTCGGCACCGGTGACGCGATTGGCACTGCGAACGCGTTCAATCACGTCCACCTCAACGTGGGATGGCCCGGCGAGGAGCACAACCCCCTGCTGTTCCGGTTCGTGCAGTTCGAGGACACCATTGCGCCCACCATTGCCCGTGCCGGCGTCCGGTTGTTTCGGGAGGATGGCGGGCCGATCACGGCGCGCATCCGCGGACGCCTGATCGTCGACGGCCGCGTCCGCGTGGTGGTCGATGCGTGGGATCAGGTGGACGGCAACGCGCGGCGGCGCAGGCTGGGGCTCTTTGCTCTGGGGTATCAGGTGCTCAGACCCAACGGTTCCGCGGCGGCTGGATTCGAGCGGCCGCGGGAGACCATACGATTCGATCGTCTCGCTCCCGGGGCGGACGCCGCGCGGATGATTTATGCCGCCGGCAGCGGTATTCCCTTCTACGGGCGCCGTTCTACGCGCCTGCTGTATGTCGTGACGAATACGCTTGCCGCGGGGACGGCGGAGATGCGCGCCCTGGACACGGCGGAACTGCCTCCGGGCGACTACACGCTTCGCGTGCTGGCTGCCGATACCCGCGGGAACCTCGCGGTCGCCAATCGCGACGTTTTGATTACCGTCCGCCCGCCGGGAGCCCCCGTCGACGGCACCTGACAGCTCTGTCCCGAGGCACTTCAACGGCCGATAAAGGCCGTGTATCGCATGACGCAGCCCGGTTCTGTATTCGCCGGCGGATATCGAAGTCTTGGTGTGGGCCTGTTGGCGTGGTCCATCGCAGCGACGGCTCTCGCCCAGGAACGGCCGGGAGGCGCTGTCAGCGTGATTCAGTCCGTCGACGCCGCTCCCGTTCCAGAAGGCGATCGGGTGACCGTCACGGTCCGCAGTGACGGCCCGCTCCCGGCACCCCGGATTGGCGTGCTCGAGGGGCCCCCCCGCGTGTACATGGACTTCAGGGGTGTGCGTTTGCCGTCCCGTCTGGGCGCCGACTGGAGCAGCACGACGCTGCGGGGTGTCCGCATGGCCCAGTACAGCGCGGATCCGCTCGTCGCCCGCATCGTCCTCGATCTGCACGCGCCGGTTCCGTACCGCCTGCGAATGAATGAGCGGGGGGCGGGAAAGGTGGTGCTCGTGGTCGGTGGCGGAGCAGGGGCGCCACAGACTTCCGGTGCCGACAGCGCGACGGCGCGATACCGGGTGCAGGTGTCCGAGATGCTCCCGCGGCTGCAGGCGCTGCGCGCGGTGCTGCAATCGATCGATCGTCGCAGCGTGGCGGCCGATACCGACCTCCTGGGCGTGGCGTTAGAGCTCGATACGTTGAATGACGCGATCAGCCGTCTCAAAGCACCGGTGTCGTATGTCACGGCGCACGACCTCCTGGTGCGGTCATGCGCGCTGGGAGCGCGCGCGGTGCGTCTGCGGCACGGGTCAGGTGGCGGCGGGGAGACCACGGCCGCGCTCAACGCCGCGTCCGCTGCCGCCGGGGCGCTGATCCTTCTCGATCGCGTCGTCCAGGACCTGGGGCCTCTTCCCCCGCCGTAGGGTCCTGTGACCCTCGGCCTGATCAGCCTCCGCAAGGGCTCCGGCGGGCGGATCCGTGTAGGCTGGCCTCCACCATGACGGTGCTGCGTACCCAGGTCGGGATTGTCGGAGGCGGCGCCGCCGGCCTGATGCTCGGCCACCTCCTCGGTCGGGCCGGAGTGGATTCCATCATTGTGGAGAACCGAACTCGCGAGCACGTGATCGACCGCGTGCGCGCGGGCGTGCTGGAGCAGGGCACAGTCGATATGCTCCAGGAATCGGGGATGGCCGGGCGGCTCTCGCGCGAGGGAATGCGCCACGAAGGCATCTACATCGCGTTCGGGGGCAGCCGTCACCGGATCGACATGGCTGGTCTCACGAACGGCCGCGCCATCACCATTTACGGGCAGAACGAACTGGTCAAGGACCTCATCGCCGCGCGCCTCGCGACCGCCCGCCCCCTTTTCTTCGAGGCGGCAGGCGTCAGCGTCCACGACCTGGAATGCGAGCAGCCGGCGATTCGCTTCACGCACGACGGAGGGCCGCACGAGATCCGGTGCGACATCATCGCCGGGTGCGACGGCTTTCACGGCGTGTGCCGGCCCTCGATTCCCGACGGCGCGTTGAAGACATTCGATCGCAGCTACCCGTTCGCCTGGCTCGGCATCCTGGCCGACGCGGCTCCATCCTCGCACGAGCTCGTCTACAGCCTCCACGAGCGCGGGTTCGCCCTCTTCAGCATGCGCTCTCCCGCGGTCACGCGACTCTACCTGCAGTGCGCCGCCGACGAGGTTGCGGCCCGGTGGGCCGACGACCGAATATGGGCCGAGCTGCGCGCCAGACTCACGATGGCGGACGGATGGGCGCCGCGTGAGGGCCCGATCACGCAGAAGGGCGTGACCGGAATGCGCAGCTTCGTCGTCGACCCGATGCACTACGGACGACTATGCCTGGCCGGCGATGCCGCGCACATCGTCCCCCCGACTGGCGCAAAAGGACTGAACCTCGCGATGGCCGACGTCTGGCGGCTCGCGCCGATCCTCGAGCAGGTGTGCCGGAACGGCGACACCCGCGTGCTCGCCGAGTATTCGGCGCGCGGCGTGCGCCGGACCTGGCATGCGCAGCGGTTTTCCTGGTGGATGACGACGATGCTGCACCGCGACGAGCAGGATACCGCGTTCGACGAGCGGCGCCGCATCGCCGATCTCGAGTATCTCGTGAGCTCCAGCGCTGCCATGACGAGCCTGGCGGAAAACTACGTTGGACTGCCGCTCGATTAGCCATTCGTCGTCAGCTCTCCGCTGTCAGCTAGACTCTAACCCTGACCGGAAGCAAAGCTGAGCCGGAGCGCTGAAAGCTGAAAGCTGAAAGCCATGCCTGACTTTCTCTCCCTTCGTGACGCCATTGCCGGCTCGGTCCGGGCGGGGGATGCCGTGGCGCTCGAGGGGTTCACGCATTTGATCCCGTTTGCCGCCGGGCACGAGATCATCCGGCAGGGGATAACGGACCTGACGCTGATCCGGATGACACCGGATCTCCTGTACGACCAGATGATCGGCTGCGGCTGCGCGCGGCGGCTCGTGTTTTCGTGGGGTGGCAATCCTGGCGTCGGCTCGCTGCATCGGTTTCGTGATGCCGTGGAGCGGGACTGGCCCCGTGCACTCGAGCTTGAAGAGCACAGCCACTCGGCGATGGCGCATGCCTATGCGGCGGGTGCCTCGGGGATGCCGTCCGCGTTCTTCAAGGGGTATATCGGGTCCGATCTGCCGGGCGTGAACCCGCGCATCAAAGCGATGGCGTGCCCCTTCACGGGAGAAATCCTGGCGGCTGTTCCTGCCATCCGGCCCGACGTGACCGTCATCCATGCGCAGAAGGCCGACCGGCGCGGCAACGTGCTGCTTGCCGGCATCATCGGCGTTCAGAAGGAGGCCGTGCTGGCCGCGCGGCGCGCGGTCGTCACGGTGGAGGAAGTGGTCGACGACCTGGCGTCGACCGGCACGAATGCCACCGTTCTTCCGTCATGGACGGTCAACGCAATCGCCGTGGTGCCCGGGGGCGCACGCCCTTCCTACGCGCACGGCTACTATCAGCGCGACAATGTGTTCTACACGGCGTGGGACGAGATCGCCCGCGACCGCGTCCGCTTCAGCCGATGGGTCGAGACCGCCATCATGGGCTCACCGGGCGTCGCGCCACCACCGGCATGACCTACACGCCGTCGGAGATGATGACGATCGCGGCCGCCCGGGCCCTGAGCAACGACGACGTGTGTTTCGTCGGTATCGGATTGCCTTCGGCAGCGTGCAACCTGGCGCGCCTGACGCACGCACCGGATCTGAAGCTCGTGTACGAGTCGGGCACGCTCGAGAGCAGGCCGCGTGTGCTGCCATTATCAATCGGTGACGGCGAGCTGTGCGAAACGGCGCTGACGACGGTATCCGTACCCGAGATGTTCCAGTACTGGCTGCAGGGAGGAAGGATGACCGTGGGCTTCCTCGGAGGCGCCCAGGTGGATCGCTTCGGGAACTTGAATACCACGGTCATCGGGAAGTATTCGCGGCCGGTGGTGAGGCTGCCGGGCAGTGGCGGCGCGAGCGAGATTGCGACGGGCTGCCGACGAATCTTCATCGCGATGCGTCACGGGCGGCGCGCCTTCGTCGACAAGCTCGATTTCCAGACGACGATCGGGCATGGTGCGACAGGGCGTGAGCGGCGCGCTCTCGGTCTGAGCACCGAAGGGCCGGCGCTGATCGTCACGGACCTCTGCACCATGCGTCCTGATCCTGAAACGAGGGAATTCGAGGTCGCGACGCTTCATGCGGGTGCCACGCGGGCACAGGTGAGCGAGAATACCGCGTGGCCCCTGCGATTTGCGGGGAGCGTGGAGGTCACGCCGACGCCGACTTCCCACGAGCTTGCCATGCTGCGAGACCTCAACGAGCGTACCGCCCGCGCGCACGGCGCCGCGCCGGCTGAATAGCGGAGCCAGCAATGAGTGCGATTCGCCCTGAGGAACTTCGAAGCCAGCCGCCGCTGTTGTACCCGCCGTACAAGTCGACACTTCGCCGCGCACCGAGCCAGCCGCTGGTTCGAGTACCCGGCTCTCTCTCCGACTTGAACACGCCTGTGTACGGGCACTTTCCCGTTCGTCCCACCGATAACGACTTGACGCTTCAGTATCCGGACCAGCCGCAAGGTGAGCGCATCGTCGTGGCCGGGAGAGTGGTGGACGAGGACGGCCGGCCGGTGCGCGACGCACTGGTGGAGCTCTGGCAGACGAATGCCGCCGGCCGATATCGCCACGCGAAGGACGATCACCCGGCGCCGCTCGATCCGAACTTCGGGGGGGCGGGGCGTACGATAACGGACGCGGACGGCGGATATCGCTTCACGACGATCAAGCCCGGGGCCTACCCGTGGCGGAACCATCACAACGCCTGGCGTCCGGCCCACATCCACTTCTCCATCTTCGGCTGGTGTTTTCGAACGCGTCTCGTCACGCAGATGTACTTTCCGGGTGATCCCCTGTTTGCGCATGACCCCGTGCTCCAGGCGGTTCCCGACGCGCGGGCCCGCGAGCGGCTGATCTCGCGGTTCGACCTGGCGTTGACCTCGCCCGAATGGGCGCTCGGCTACCGCTTCGACATCATCGTCCGCGGAAACGCCGCGACGCCGTTCGAGGAACGCGCATGAGCGGCGAGTCCGATCTCGTGGCGACCCCGTCGGAGACCGTCGGCCCATTTTTCCATTTCGGTCTCGCGACAGACGCCACGCTGGGGTGCGTGGCCGATCGATCGGTGCCGGGGGAATCCGTCAGGCTGCGCATCAGGATCACGGATGGGGACGGCAGCCCCGTGCCGGATGCGCTGGTCGAGATCTGGCAGCTGGATGCCGACGGCAAGGCGGCGGTGTTGGCACCAGCGGGGCAGAAGCCCGCCTTCCGAGGCTTCGGCCGTTTGCCGACGATTGCGGACGGGACCTGTGAGTTCGAGACCGTTCGCCCGGGGCTCGCCGGTGGGCAGCCGCCCTCGCAGGCCTCGCACATCAACGTGTGCCTGTTTGCGCGCGGCCTGCTGCGGCACCTGCACACACGCGTGTACTTCAGCGGGGACTCGGCGCTGGCCGGCGATGCGGTTCTGGCGCTGGTGCCTGCGCATCGGCGTGAGACGCTGCTGGCGAGACCGGACCCCGACACACCGGGGCGGTGGCTGTTCGACCTGCGGCTGCAAGGTGAAGATGAGACCGTGTTTTTCAATTTGTGAACGGGCGACATGAGCTTCAGGCTCCTGCAAGGCCTCGGCACGACGGAGGCCCTCGCGGACGTGTTCGACGATCGCGCCCTGATCGCGGCCATGTTGCAGTTCGAGCTGGCGCTCGCGCGCGCCGAGGCGCGGCTGGGAGTGATCCCGACCCACGCCGTCGGGCCCATCGCCGCAGCTGCGAGGAATCCGGATGCGTTCGATATCGCGGCCATCGAGGCGCGGGCGCGGAGCACTGGCACGATTGCCATCGGCCTCGTCGAGGGTCTCACCGACAAAGTCCGGGAGTTGGATGCGCCGAGCGCCGGTTTCGTGCACTGGGGCGCAACCAGTCAGGATGTGACGGATACGGCGCTCGTGTTGTGCCTGGCCCGGGCCCGCCCGATCCTCGAACATCATCACCAGCGGCTTGTCGACGCTCTCAGGAGCCTGTCGGACGTGCATGCCGGCACGCCGATGCTGGGACGCACGCTACTGCAGCCGGCGCCGCCGGTGACCTTCGGCCTGAAGGCCGCCGGATGGTATGCCGCCTCGATGCGAGGGTGGACCCGGGTCCGCTCGGGATTTGATGAAGTGCAGGTGCTGCAGTTCGGGGGGGCGTCAGGCACGCTCGCTGCGCTGGGGGACCGGGGTCTCGACGTTTCGACGGAGCTCGGACGGGAGCTCGGACTCGCGCTCCCCGAGGCGCCCTGGCACGCGCACCGGGACAGGCTGGCGGCGCTCCTTGTCGCCTGCGGCGTCTATGTGGCGACGCTCGGGAAGATCGCAGGGGACGTCGCGTTGCTGATGCAGGGGGAGGTTGCGGAGGCCGCCGAGCCTGGCGGTGGATCGTCGACCCTGCCGCACAAGCGGAACCCGGCTGGATGCGCCATCGCGATTGCAGCCGCGATGCGTGTGCCCGGGCTCGTCGCGTCCTTTCTCTCCGGCATGGCGCAGCAGCATGAGCGTGGCGTCGGCGGGGGACACGCGGAAGGTCCGACGGTCGCATCGGTGGTGCAGGCGACAGGGGCTGCGCTTTCCGCCGTCCAGGAGGTCATCGAGAACCTCAGCGTCGATCCCGCGAGGATGCGTGCGAATATCGACACCACCCAGGGGTTGGTCTTCTCCGAACGCGCGATGATGCTGCTTGCGCCGACGATCGGGCGGGAGGCCGCATACACGCTCGTCGAGAACGCCGCGACTCGGGCGCGGATGCATGGCGGGCGCTTCGCCGACGCGCTCGCGGCGCTGCCCGAGGTCACGAAGATCCTCACGCCAGCTGATCTCTCCACGCTCGAGGCGCCGGAAGAATACCTCGGCATGGCCGAGCGGCTGCGGGTGCAGCTGCTCGCGACGCGCTGACAGGACCCGGTCATCCCATATGCCCGTTCTCACCCTCCGCGACACTGTCTGCTACTACCGGCTGGAAGGCAGCGACGACCGGCCGGTGCTGATGTTGTCGCACTCGCTCGGACAGGACCACGGGATGTGGGACGCCCAGGCAGCCGACATGGGTACCCGCTTCAGGGTGCTGCGATATGACATCCGCGGACACGGGGCATCCGCGGTGAGCCTGGGAGACTACCGGATACAACAGCTCGGTGCCGATGCGCTCGCGCTTGCGGACGCCCTCGGAATCGAGCGGTTTGCATTCTGCGGCGTGTCGCTCGGCGGCATGATCGGGCTCTGGCTGGCGGCGCACGCTCCAGAGCGGCTGACTGGTGCCGTGCTGGCCAATACCTCGGCCAGGCCGGACGCCTCGGCCATGGAGGCGCGTCGCAAGGCAGTGCTCTCTGGCGGCATGGGGCCCGTCGTGGAAACGGTGATGGGACGTTACTTTTCGGCGCGGGTCCTTGCGTCGCACTCTCCGGCCGTCGAGACTGCCAGACGCACATTGCTCGCCACCAGTCCGGCGGGGTATGCCGGGTGCTGCGCCGCAATCCGCGATATGGATATGAGGGTGGAGCTCGCGGCGATCACCGTCCCGGTGCTCGTCGTCAGCGGAGACCGGGACATCTCGATGCCCTGGAGAGGGCACGGGGACGTGCTCGCGGCCGGGATCCCGAATGCCAGGATTGCGCATCTCCACGCCGCGCACCTGTCGAATATCGAGGCGCCGCGCTCGTTTTCGGCGGCCCTCGCCGAGTTTCTGCTGCCCCCGGATTCGAACTCGTACGAGGCCGGCGATCGCATCCGGCGTGCCGTGCTCGGGGACGCGCACGTCGACCGGGCGACTGCGTCAATCACGCCGTTCACCCATGATTTCCAGGAGTTCATCACGCGGTACGCGTGGGGCACGGTCTGGAGCAGGCCGGGGCTGGACCTGCGGACGCGCAGGCTGCTCGCGCTGGGGATCACCGCTTCGCTGGGGCGATGGGAGGAGTTCCGGATGCACGCGGCGGCCGGCCTCGGACGAGAGCTGGAGCTGTGCGATCTGGAGGAAGTGCTGCTCCAGACAGCGGTCTACGCCGGCGTGCCGGCCGCGAATACCGGCTTCAAGATCGCCTCGGAGCTCAGCACACCCGACCCACCGGACGAAAAGTAACCGCGGATGATCGAGCCGCGGGCACCAGGGCCTAGGCCTTCACGTTCCACCCGCTGCGGTAAGTGCGCGTGAGGTACTGGTTCGCTTCGGGCTTGCGGGGAAAGGTCAGCCGTCTCGCATCGAACTCGAGCGTCTCGCCTGGAAAGTGCGCCGCGACGTTGCCGATGAGCACCGATTCGGTGAGCGGCCCGGCGTAGTCGAAGCTGGCGGAGCAGGCCGCCTTTCCCCCGGCGAGCACCACGTCGATGAACTCGCCGTAATGGTCCCGATCGGGCAGCTCCACCTGAGGCAAAGCCGCCATCTTCGACTCAGGCAGCACGAACGGATCGCCGCCGTGCGGCAGGACGAGGAGGCCGTCGGTGCCGACAACGATGCTGCCCTGCTCGGGGAAGCGGGTTCCCAGCGGCTCGCGAACGGCATCCGGCGGGAGCTCCCCGCCGTCGTACCACCACATGTCTACCGTCCCGGCCGCGGTGTACTCCGTGCCGGGATAGGTGAGCTTCACCCGCGCCTTCGTGGCCCAGCTTTCCGCGCCTGGCGCCGGGCCGTATGCGGTCACGGACGTCGGCGACGTCAGCCTGAGCGCGCGGTAGGGCGGGCTGTAGATGTGGCAGCCCATGTCGCCGAGCGTTCCGGTGCCGAAGCCGACCCGGCGACGCCATTCTCCGGGGTGGTAGACCGCCTTCTTGAAAGGCCGCGACGCACTCACGCCAAGCCACTCGTCCCAGTCCAGCGGGGCGGGCACGGGATCCGTCGTCTCGGGCAGCGGCTTGTCGTCGCCCCAGCTCTTGTTCGAGAACGTATGCACCTCGCGAACCTTTCCCACGATTCCGCTGCGGACCAGCGCTTCGCCGTACCGCTGTCCGCGACTCGAGGAAACCTGGATTCCCATCTGCGTGGTCACGCCGCGTCGCCGCGCGTGCTCGGTGAGCGTGCGGGTTTCCCGCAGCGTGTGGCAGAGCGGCTTCTGGACGTACACGGCTTTCCGGCGCTTCATCGCTTCAAGCGCCACAACGCAGTGCATGTGATCCGGGGTCGAGACATTCACCGAATCGATGTTCTTGCCTTCCGTCCTGAGCAGCTCGCGCCAGTCCTGATAGACGCGGACCTTGGGGAAGCGCTGCTGGAGGCGTTCGAACCGGGCAAGATCGACATCCGCGACGGCCACCAGGTCGAACGAAGGGTGCCTGGCGAACGCCATCAGGTCGCTGAGCGCCTGTCCCGACGCACCGATGCTGGCATGCCGCAGCATCGGGGCCGCCGCCCGCGTACGGATCGACAGGAAAGGCCCGACTGCCGCGGTCGCGGCGACGGTCTGGAGGAATTTTCTGCGGGAGAGCGAGGCATGGGACATGCCTCGCAGCGTAGCGCCACTGCGGTCCGGCATGCAAATCGGCGCAGGGCGGCGCGCGGCCGGGGGGGCCCCAGTCTGGACGCCGCTGCTCAGTGGCAGTACATTGCCGTGTATGTGTTCAGAGCCTGTGGCCTGCGCCCCGTGCCCGAAGTGTGCAAGCGCGCGCGTCACGCTGACGCTTCGCTCGTCGAGCGGCGCATACTGCCTCTGTCCTGAGTGCGGCCACTGCTGGTACAGCCGTCGTACGCGGCCTGACCGATCGTCGCCTGCGGTGCCCCCGGGCGACGCGCTGAGTCAGTGAGTTACGACCAGCCTTGCCGCTTCCGCTGCGTTTGAATCGCGCCCGCACGCATCCGCAGCTGGCTCGCGAGCTGGAAGCGCTCCCACTGAACGATCCGTTCGGCCTCGACAACCACGAGCCGCATACCGTTGGCATCATCCATCACGATGGCGCGGGAGGCGACGTGCTCTCTGGTCAGGCGCCAGAGGACGGCGACCTGTGCGGTCCCAAGGTGAAATTCGATGCCGGTGGGCGACGTTCGCACACCGTTACCGAGGCAAAGAACATTCCCGTCTGAAATCTAACGTTTTCGCGGGCGACGCCCCTTCCCGCCCACGGATCGGTCATCGACATTACAGTTCTGGCAGCATTCCGCTTCGCCTACAGCTCGACTATCTGACCCGTGCGCACGCTCTCGTCAGCCGCGAGCACGATCGCGAGGCTTTTCACCGCATCCGTCATGTGGGCCGTGAGATCGACGTCCTGCCGGATCGCTCGCAGCAGGAACGCCTGTTCGCGGTCGCAGAGCCCCTGGTGATCCGGTTCGTCCTCCGTGTTGATGACCTCGTCCGGTTTGATGAACTCGTTGTCGGCATCGATCGCACTGTGGTGGAGCCGGATGCAGTTCGTCTTCGTGTGGCTGTCGATGTCGGCGGAGCCGACGGCCGCGTCGGCATTCGGGTCCTTCACGATCGACACGCATCCCTTCGGCCCGATCACGTCCTTCACGAAGAACGCCACTTCGCTCATCATCGGGCCCCACCCGGCTTCGTACCACCCGACCGACCCGTCGTCGAAGCTCACGTGGAGGTGACCGTAGTTGTACATCCCCGGCTTCAGATCCTCGGTGAGGCGCGCGCCCACGGCGGAGACGCGCACCGGTCTGGCCCCGGTCATCTGACACATGACGTCGACGTAGTGCACGCCGCAATCGACGATGGGGCTCATGGACTTCATCAGATTGCGATGCGTATTCCAGGATACGCCGTGGCTCTGCTGGTTGAGGTTCATGCGCATCACGAGCGGCTTGCCGAGCGTCCGGGCGATCTCGATGAACCGGACCCACGCCGGGTGCACTCGGAGGATGTATCCGATGACCAGCTTCCGGTTGTTGGCTTTCGCGCTGTCGACGATGGACTGCGCCTCGGCAACGCTCTCCGCCAGCGGCTTTTCGCAGAAGACGTGACACCCCGCCTCGATGGCCGCCCTCGCGTATGCCGCGTGAGTTTCGGGGTACGTGTTGATGCTGACCACATCGGGTTTCGTCGTGGCGAGCGCTGCGTAGTAGTCGCCGAAGTGCGGCAGCCCGCCCAGTTCCTTGCTGAGCGCGTCGCGCGACTCCGGACCGCGGCTCACGAGACCGGCGATCTCGAATTCGGGCATCTTGTGGTACGCGCGGGCGTGGCTCGCGCCCATGTTTCCGCAGCCGGCGACGAGAACGCGAAGAGGAGTGGGGATCTGATTTCCTGTCTGTCTGGAACCTGGCCTGATGGTGATTGATGCGTGTGTGCGGCACTCGGTGCGCACATCGAACGTCACACGCGATACGCTCGCACGTGGCACCTGTCGCACGTGGACCGTAGCACGTGACAGGGTTCCCCGTTCCCAATTATGCCAGTCCGGGCGGCCTTGCGGTGCGGCCGTACGAACGGCGGAGGTTCAGCCGCCCGCGTGGCAAGATAGGCGGATGCTGCTCCCATTCATCATTGGACTGCTCGCCGCGGAGATTTCGCCGGAGACGGCGCCCAGGCTGAAGGTCGCCTGGACAGCCGAGACCCGTGCGACAGCGCCGAATCCACGAGCAGCAACCATCGCCGCCTTCGAAGCCACGCCGGTGTTCGCCGATGGCCAGCTTTATGTCATCACCCCGTTCAATCAGGTGATCGCGATGGACCCAGCCACAGGCGCCGAGCGGTGGCGCTTCGATCCCCGCCTCGCCAACGATCGCCTGTACTCCGAGGCGTCGGCGCGCGGTGTCGCGGTGGCAGGCGGAGTGATCTACTTCGGGACGCTCGATGCGAGGCTCATCGCGATCAGCGCGGGAACCGGCCGGCTCGTCTGGCAGGTGAGTCTCACTGACAACCCCAACGACGGCGGCTACCAGGTGACCTCGCCCCCGGTGGTGGTCGGCACGACTGTCATCGTCGGTTCGTCCATCGGCGACAACGGGCGCGCGGAGCTCGAGCGCGGCACGGTGCGGGCGTTCGATGCGAAGAGCGGCGC
>Ga0136612_10000715_pt1 | contig 12744 bp, 10 predicted proteins | sample AntDryUQ224A2306_2_FD_106644 | JGI IMG/M metagenome (GOLD analysis project Ga0136612, IMG submission 106644) | Polar desert sand microbial communities from Dry Valleys, Antarctica - metaG UQ224A (23.06) | ecosystem: Environmental > Terrestrial > Soil > Desert | place: Antarctica: Dry Valley...
GCGCTTCTATGCGGCCAACCGCAACCTGTATATCGTGCCCGAGCAGCGCGTGCTGCGGATCGCCCGGATCTGCCCCCGGCAGGTGGCCGGAATTGCCGCCACCGACCAGGAAATCGCCGCTTATTACAACGCCAACCAGGCGACCTACGGCGCCAAGGACATCCGGGTCATCAGCCAGGCGGTGGTGCCTGATCGGAACGCCGCGAATGCCATTGTCGCCCAGGCTCGCGGCGGAGCGAGCTTCGTCGCGGCGACCGCGCCGGCCGGGCTCAGCGCCGCTGACATTTCGGTTGGCCCGCAAACCCGCGGCGAATTTGCCGCGCTGGCCGGGGACGCGGTTGCAGCGGCAGCGTTTTCGGCGGCCTCCGGCGCGGTCGTCGGCCCGATCCAATCTGACCTTGGCTGGCACGTCGTCAAGATCGACTCGATCCGCCGCGAAGGAGGCAAGCCGCTTGGCGCTGCTCGCGGCGAGATCGCAGCCAAGCTCACCGAGGACAAGCGCAAGGAGGCGCTGACCGACCTCGTTACCCGGGTCGAGGACGCGATCGCCGAGGGCGGCAACTTTGCCGAGGCCGCGGCACTGGCCAAGCTCGAGGTCAGCGAAACACCGCTGATCACCGCGACTGGCGCCGCCCGCGACGACCCCGCCTTCAAGCTCCCCTCCGATCTCGCGCCGGCGCTGCGCAGCGGGTTCGAGCTGACCCAGGACGACGAACCGGTGGTCGAGGCGCTCGCCGATGGCCAGGGGTATATGCTGGTTGCCCCGTCGCGGATCGTCGCCGCGGCCCCGGCTCCGCTGGCCGGCATCCGCGCAAGAGTAGCCGAGGACTGGATCAATCAGCAGGCTTCGATCCGGGCGCAGGCGGTCGCCAATGCGATCACCGCGAAGGGGGCGCGCGGCGTGCCGCTGGCCAAAGCGGTCGCCGAGGCGGGCGTCGCTTTGCCCCCGGTCCGCCAAGTCGGCGCGCGCCGGCTCGACCTGTCGCAGCTCGGCGCCGATGTTCCCGCATCGATGCGGATGCTGTTCAGCCTCGGCGCGGGCAAGGCCCGGCTGGTCGCCGACCCGCGGCAGCGCGGCTTCTCGGTCGTCAAGGTCAACCGGATCGTCCCCGGCAACGCCCTCACCCAGCCGGCGCTGATCGGCCGCGTGCAGAACGAGTTCCAGGACCCGCTCGCGGAAGAATATGCGCGCGGGTTCATGGCCGCGGTGCGCGAGGCGGTCGGAGTGCGCCGCAACGACGACGCCATTGCCGCATCCAAAAAGCGGATCGGCGGCGGCTAGGATCGAGGAACCGCGGCGGCACCGTCCGACGCCGCTTGACGACTGACGTTATGTTGCCTACACGTTCTCCGTTCGTTCCTCCAAGGCTCAACGGAGTAACCGCCGATGCTCACCGCCAAGCAGCATGAACTACTGATGTTCATCCACGGCCGCCTCGGCCGCACCGGAGTCTCACCGAGCTTCGATGAAATGCGCGAAGCGCTCGACCTCAAGTCCAAGTCGGGCGTCCACCGGCTGATTTCGGCGCTCGAGGAGCGCAAGTTCATCCGCCGCCTGCCCAATCGGGCGCGGGCGCTGGAGATCCTCAAGGTCCCGGATACCGACGCTGCGGCGAACGCACCCGCGGCAGCCGTTGCCGGGGCATCGCGGCCGGCGGTCCCCGCGCCCGCCAACGACACGATCGAAATCCCGATGTACGGAAAGATCGCCGCCGGAACGCCGATCGAGGCTCTGCAGGGCACCGAAGGGTTCGCCGTGCCGGCCGCGCTGCTTGGCCCGGGTGAGCATTATGCGCTCGAAGTGTCGGGCGATTCGATGGTCGAGGAAGGCATCCTTGACGGCGACTTCGCGCTCATTCGCAAGGTCGACACGGCGCGCGACGGAGAGATCGTCGTCGCCCTGATCGACGACAGCGAGGCGACCCTCAAGACGTTCCGCCACGAAGGCAGTATGATCCGGCTCGACCCGGCCAACCGCCGCTACGAGCCGCAACGCTACCGGCCTGACCAGGTCCGCATCCAGGGGCGGCTGGCGGGGCTGATCCGGCGCTATTAGGCATCCGCATCCATATTGAGGAGGCGCAAGATGGCGCGTCTGGATTACGTCGAGCTGCCGGCGACCGACATCGCCGCCACGCGCGGCTTTTACGAGCGCGCCTTCGGTTGGACCATGATGCAATTTGCGCCAACCTACGCCGCGACCACGACCAGCGATACCAATGTTGGTCTGCAATCCGACTCTTCGGAGCGGCCCGAGGCGCCGCTGCCGGTGATTCAGGTCAAGGATCTCGAAGCTGCGCTGGCCGCGGTCGAGGCTGCCGGCGGAGAGATCGTCAAGCCGATCCGCGCCTTCCCCGGCGGCCGCCGCTTCCACTTCAAGGACCCAAGCAACAACGAGCTCGCGGTGTGGCAGACGGCGCCCGAATGAGGGTGCACGTGGCGCTGTTGCTTGGCGTGCTCGCTGTCCACGGATGCGCCAGCGGCCGACCCAAGGCGGTGCGGTTCGTTGAATATCCTTACTGCACGGTGTTGGCCGACGGCGTTCGCTATCGCTTCCACGCCGGACCCGGCGCAGCGGCGATGCTGACCGCCGCGGCGACGCGCTGGCCGGCGCATGAAATCCAATTGACCAGCGACAATCGTGGAGTCGAGAAGGACTGCCTCGATGGCGTCCTCGCAGCGCTCAGACGCGCCGGAAAACGCGCCGACTTCGCCGCCGACGACTGATTACTCCGCGGTCGTCGGAACGCCCTTCGACTTCGCTCAGGACGAGCGGACCTGGGGAAATGCGGCTGGCCGGAAAAATGCCCGTTCGTCCTGAGCGGAGGGCGAAGCCCGAAGTCGAAGGGCGCTTGGCACGGCCGCCTCGTGAACGCCCTTCGACGTCGCTCAGGACGAACGGGTGCTGGTACAGCAAATGCTGAACCGCGACGACCTTACTCCGCCGTGGTTGGATCGATCGTCGCGCGCACCTGCGATATGCTGTTGGCCGGGAAGCCGGCGGTTTCGGCGTGGCGGCGGATCAAATCTTCGCTCGGCGCGCGATAGATGCAATAGATCTTGTCGTCGGTCACATAGCTGTGGACCCACTGGATGTCCGGCCCAAGGTCGCGCAGCACCGAGCAGCTGGTCTGGGACGCGCCCTTGAGCTCGCCGCCGGAAAGCCGGCCCGCGCCGGGCATCTCACGTTCGATCACGAATTGGGGCATCTGGCACTCTCCTGGTTCTCGGACGCGAGGGGCCATAGCGCATCCGATCGGGCACGTCAGCGGCCCACGGGTGCTGACCGACGCGCTCGGCCACGGTCGTGGTCCGCGGCTCCTTCCCGAGATAGACGGCGACGGCGCCGGTGCGTTCGAGTGCGTTGCGGTCGAGCTTCAGCCAGCGCGGCGTGCAGCCGCGGGGAAGCCAGCGACTCGACACGACGATGTCCTCATCGGCGCAGGCGCGAACCAGCGGCTTCCAGTCGATCGACTGGCCTGAGCGGGTGGCAAGGATTTGCCAGCGCCTGCCGCCGCGCTCGACGACCGCGATGCAGCTGTCGCGCGAGCAGGAGGCGAACGGGCGCTGGGCGAGCGGTTGCGGCTCATCGTCGAAACCCGAGAAATCCGAGACGATCGAGCGGATGAACTCGCCGCTCCGCTCGCGCAGCAGCAGCGGCGTGCCGTCGGCATCGACGATCGCGAGGTGGCGCCCGTCGCCGGTGATCAGCATGTCGGGCTTCGGCGACACCGCCGCCGCCGCCGCGCCCAGCGCGATCGGCACCAAGCCCAGCAACCGCGCCCGGCTGGTCCACAGGCACAGCCACAATCCGCCCGCGATCATGGCGCCGAGCGCCGACGGCGGCATCGCCGCCATCATCGCCACCGCGCCGCGCATGTCGGCGACGAAGTGGGCGAGGCCGAGCAGCGCATCCAGCGACAGGCCCGCGAGCCACCACAAAGGCGCGCCGGCGCCGGCGATGTCGAGGAACAGGGCGCCGGCTTCCAGCGGCATGATGACAAAGGTCGTCAGCGGGATGGCGATGATGTTGGCGACCACGCCGTAAAGGCCCGCCTTGTGGAAATGATAGAGAACGATTGGGATCAGCGTGATCTCCACCGCCAGGCCGGTCGCGGCCAACGCCAGCAGCGCCCGCCCAAGCCTCGCGATCCACGCTTCGTCGCGACGGTGAAACATTCGGTGCGCCCAGCCGCTCGAATGCAATGCGATGATTGCCGCGACCGCCGCGAAGCTCAGCTGGAAGCTGGCGCCGGCGATCGCTTCCGGGCGAAACACCAGGACCACCAGCGCCCCGACGGCGAGCAGCCGCATGCTGAGCGCATCCCGGCCGAGCGCGATGCCGGCGAGGACCAGCAGCGCCGCGACGCAGCTGCGCACGGTCGGCACCTGGGCGCCGGCAAGCAATGTGTAGGCGATCCCGGCCACCGCGCCGACGCCCGCCGCGACCAGGATCAGATTCACCCGCAGCGCCACGCGCTCGCTGAGCGCGAGCAGCTTGAGCGTGAGCAGCATGGCGGCGCCGACGACCGCCGCGATGTGCAGCCCGCTTACCGACAGCAAATGCGTGAGGCCGCTGCGCCGCATCGCCTCGGCGTCGGGCTCCAGGACCGCGTTCTGGTCGCCGGTCACCAGTGCGGTGGCGATGCCTCCGCTGGGACCCGGCAGCTGGGTTCGGACATGGCTGCCCAGCCGCTCGCGGATCACGTCGATGCCGCTGTCTCCCGCCGGCTGAACCACGGTCACCGGCCCAAGCGAGCGCCCGACCGCGCCGATGCCCCGGAACCACGCGTCGCGCGCGAAATCGTAGCCGCCGGGCAGCGCCATCGGTTGCGGCGGGGCGAGCCGCGCGCGAAGCTGCAGATCGGCACCGGCCGCGATCCCCTTGGGCGCGCCTTTCAGTTTCACCGACACGCGAACCCGGGGCGGCAGCGCCGGGTCCGCTGGAGTGAGCGTAATTCTCAAGTCTCCTTTGGCGGTCCGGGTCTCAACCCGTTCGACGTTGGCCCGGAACTCGGTGACCAGCGGCCGTTCGAGCCGCGGCGAGCCGACATAGTTCGCGCGGGCCCAGACCAAAGCGCAGCCGAGCATCATCGCCAGGCCGAACCAGCCGGCCGCGCGCTCGGCCCGCCCGCCCCTCAGCGAGAAGCCGATCAGTGCAATCGCCGCGGTGACGCACAGGAAAGCGGCCCAGTGGATTGGCCGGTCGAGCGCGAACCAGGCGGCGATGCCGGTGCCGAAGCCGACCACGAACCACGGCGGCAATTGTCCGCGCTCGCGCTCGAGGAACGCCTCGACGCCCTCGCGCCAGTCGCTGAAATGCGTCCCCCAAAACCGCCGAGCCCGCTGTGGAAGAGGCGCACTCCCTATGTTAGGGGCGCTCATCCATTGCATCGACTGCGACAAGACAAAGGAACGCGCTTGAGCGCAAGTCACAATCGGTCATCCGTGGTTACGCGCTTCGCGCCTTCCCCGACCGGTTTCCTGCATATCGGCAACGCCCGCACCGGGCTGTTTTCCTGGCTTTACGCGCGCCATCACGGCGGCAAGGCGCTGCTCAGGATCGAAGACACGGACAAAGCCCGATCGACTCAACCAGCGATCGACGTGATCCTCGACGGGCTCCAATGGCTCGGGCTCGACTGGGACGGACCCGTCCATTTCCAGTCCGAATTCGAGAAGCGCCATGCCGAGGTCTCGCACCAGCTGATCGAGCGCGGCGTTGCCTATCGCTGCTATCTGACGCCCGAGGAGTTGAAGGCGCGCCGCGACAAGGCGCAGGCCGAGCGGCGGCCGTACCGGCTCGAAAGCGAATGGCGCGACTGCGCGACAGCGGGACCGGACGGAGCGCCGTTCGTCATTCGCCTGAAAGCGCCGCGCGACGGCGAGACAATCATCGAGGACCTCGTCCAGGGCCGGGTCGCGGTCGCCAATGCCGAGCTCGACGATTTCGTGCTGCTGCGCTCGGACGGCAGCCCGACCTACATGCTGGCGGTGGTGGTCGACGACCACGATTTGGGCGTGACCCACGTTATCCGCGGCGACGATCATCTGAACAACGCCTTTCGGCAGCTGGCGATCATCCGCGCGATGGGCTGGCCCGAGCCGACCTACGCCCACATCCCGCTGATCCACGGCCCCGACGGCGCCAAGCTTTCCAAGCGCCACGGCGCGCTTGGGGTCCACGACTATCGCGCAATGGGCATATTGCCCGAGGCGCTGTTCAATTATCTGCTGCGGCTCGGCTGGGGCCACGGCGACGACGAGATCATCAGCAGCGAGCAGGCCATTGAATGGTTCGATCTGCCCCAAGTCGGCAAGTCGCCGTCGCACTTCGACATGAAGAAGCTCGAGAGCCTCAACGCTCATTACATCCGCGAGGCCGACGATCGGCGGCTCGCCGGAACGGTTGCCGAGCGGCTGGGCTTGGGCGAGGCCGAGACCAAGCTGCTGGTTCAAGCGATGCCGGAGCTGAAATCGCGCGCCCACGACCTCAACCAGCTGGCCGAGGGCGCCCGTTTCCTGTTCGCCAGGCGGCCGCTCGAGATGGACGAAGGAGCAGCCGCTTTGCTGCCTGCGGAGGCGCGGCCGCTGCTGCGCGCCGCCCATCAGGCCCTGGGCAGCGTTCCAGCCTGGGACCAAGCCGCGATCGAGGAGGCTGTGCGCAAGGTCGCCGACCAGGCCGGCGTCAAGCTCGGCAAGCTCGCCCAGCCGCTCCGCGCCGCGCTGACCGGCCGCGCCACCAGCCCCGGAATTTTTGACGTGCTCGCATTGCTGGGGCAGGGCGAAAGCCTCGACCGCATTGCCGACCAAATGGTGGAGCCGAACGCATGACCGACAAGACGCTGACGATGTCGTTCGATGGCGGCGAGGTCGCCTATCCGCTGTTGCCGGGCTCGGTCGGTCCCGACGTCGTCGACATCCGCAAGCTCTACCCGGATACGGGCATGTTCACCTACGACCCGGGCTTCACCTCGACCGCCAGCTGCCAGAGCGCGATCACCTTCATCGACGGCGAGGAAGGCATCCTCCTCCACCGCGGCTACCCGATCGACCAACTCGCCGAGCAATCCACGTTCATGGAGGTCGCTTATTTGCTGCTGCACGGCGAGCTGCCGAAAAAGGACGAGCTGGAGACCTTCACCTACACCATCTCGCGCCACACCATGCTGCACGAGCAGCTTTCGACCTTTTACCGCGGATTCAGGCGCGACGCCCACCCGATGGCGGTGATGTGCGGCGTCGTCGGCGCGCTGTCGGCTTTCTATCACGATTCGACCGACATCACCGACCCGCTGCAGCGCATGGTCGCCTCGCACCGGCTGATCGCCAAGATGCCGACGATCGCCGCGATGGCCTACAAATACACGATCGGCCAGCCGTTCCTCTATCCCGACAACAGCCTCTCCTACACCGGCAACTTCCTCAGGATGACGTTCGGCGTCCCGGCCGAGCCGTACGAGGTCAACCCGGTGATCGAGCGGGCGATGCGGCGCATTTTCATCCTCCACGCCGACCATGAGCAGAATGCCTCGACCTCAACCGTTCGGCTGGCGGGATCGTCGGGCGCCAACCCGTTCGCCTGCATCGCGGCGGGCATCGCCTGCCTGTGGGGACCGGCACACGGCGGCGCCAACGAGGCCGCATTGAACATGCTGCGCGAGATCGGGCGGCCCGAGCGGATCCCCGAATATATCGCCCGCGCCAAGGACAAGGACGACCCGTTCCGGCTGATGGGCTTTGGCCACCGCGTCTACAAGAATTACGATCCGCGCGCGAAGGTCATGAAGGCGACCGCCGACGAGGTGCTGAAGGAGCTCAATATCTCCGATCCGGTGCTCGATACCGCGCGCGAGCTCGAGCAGATTGCCTTGAAGGACGATTATTTCATCGAGAAAAAGCTCTACCCGAACGTCGATTTCTATTCGGGCGTGATCTTGAACGCGATCGGCTTCCCGAGCGACATGTTCACCGCTCTGTTCGCGCTGGCGAGGACCGTCGGCTGGGTCGCGCAGTGGAACGAGATGATCTCCGACCCCGAGCAGAAGATCGGCCGCCCGCGCCAGCTCTACGTCGGAGCGACGCCGCGCGACTATGTGCCGGTGGACAAAAGGTAGGTTCGAACGTCAGGCTGACGGAAGCGTGAGCGTGAAGCGCGCGCCGAGGTCGAGGGCGCTTTCGAGGCTGATGTCGCCGCCCAGCGAGCGCGCCAGCCGGCGTGAGATCGCCAACCCGAGCCCGGTCCCGCCTTCGTCCGGGGTCGCCCGCTCGAAGCGCTCGAAGATCCGCTGCTGGTCGGCCGGAGCGATGCCGGGTCCCTCGTCCGACACGGTCACCGACGCGATCTGGTCGTCGCGGCCAAAGCGCAATGTGACCGTCCCGCCGGACGGCGAATGGCGCACCGCATTGCCGATCAAATTGACGAGGATCTGGATCACCGCCCGTTCCTCGCCATTGGCCGGCAGCGGCTGGTCTCCCTCGACGTCGATGCGGACACCGCGCGCTTCGGCCGACGGCTCGAGCAGCACCACCGCCTCGGCGGCGAGCGCGGCGAGGTCGATCGGGCGATGGCCCTGCCCCGGCTCCTCGCTCATCGAATGGATCACCGACAGCAAGTGACGGGCGGCAGTGGAGATGTCGCTGGCATAGACCGCATAGTCGTTGCGCAGCGGGCCGTCGGAGCGGTCGGCGATCCGCTCGGCGGCATCGATGATGCGGTCGAGCGGCGAGCGCAACGCCTCATTCAGCGCCTGGTCGATCGCCACCAGCGGCGGCGTCGAGTGGTGGGCGGCTCCGTTGCCGTCGGCAAGCGCGCGGCCGGAGAAGCCGGCGAAGCTGCCGTCGTGGCCGAACATCACTTCGCCGCTGAGCGTCAGAATAACGCCGTCCCCGCTCCGCGCTTGCGCCGCTTGCCCGGAAAAGCCGTGGCGCGCGGCAAGCGCGGCGATCAGCGGCATTTCGCCCGCCTCGTTCGGCTCGAGCCGGAAAATCCGAGTCAGCGGCTGCCCGACCAGGCCGGCCGGGTCGGACCCGAGCTTTTCAGCCAAAGAATTGGAGATGGATGTCAGCTTCAAATCCGCGTCCGCCGCCCATTCCCCCGGCTCGGGGGCGGTTTGGGCGCCGCTGTCGCCGCCGAGCAGGGCCGCCAGGCGCGGCGATGCGGCGGGGCGGACGGTCCAGCCTTCGAGCGCCAGCGCGACCTCGTCGCCCTCGGGAACCGCGCGGACCCACAAGTCGATGTCGTGATTGGCGCCGGCGGCGACGGCCGGCCGCGAAACCGGAATGCCGAGCTTGCGAGCGAGCCGCGCCACCGCGGCGATTTGCGGCAAGGCGAGCGTCGCGCCAATGGTGGAGCCGGCCTCCATCTGCAGCGTCGACAGCTCGGAATCGGCCGCGATCAGGCGGCCGGCGCGATCGACTCGCCCGAGCACCGGGCGCGGGTCAGATGGCGCGCTGGCCATGGTCCTGTCCGAGCGCCGCCAGCGCCGAGCGATAGGATGGGTCGAGCCGCAGCCATTCGCGGGCGGAGTCGACTTCCTCCTGGGTGATCGCGTCGAAACGCGCGATCGCGCGGCCGGCATCGGCGATTTCGAGCAGGTCGCCGGGCCCCGCGAGCAACCGCGCCGCGAGCTCGCGCGACGCGCCGGCCATCCGCAGCAACAGCATCAACGGCCGCCCGTCGCCGCCGAGCAACAGATTGAACGCGTCCTCGCCGCCGATCGCCGCCCGGCGGGCAAACGCCTGCGCCACCAGCACGACGTCGCCATCCTCGGCGGCGGCGGCGATCAAATCCTCATCGAGCCGGCCGTGCTCGTCGAGCAGGCGAACCAAAGCGGCCGCCAGAGCCTCGAGCCTTTTGTCCTCGTCGTGGCGGGCGAGGAGCGCGGCGCTGGCCGTCGCCAGCTGGCGGTCGGCGGCGTGGGGATCGAGCGTGACCATCAACCGCCGGCGAAGGCCGGCGCTGACGGTCTGGGTCAGTGCCACCGCGGTCTCGGCCGGGAGATCGTCATATTCGATGCGCGCCTGGCCGAAGCGGTCGCGCCGCCGCCAGCGCGCCAGGATCAACCCCATCGCCGCGGCCGAAATAGATGCGTCCTCGTCGCTGACCAAAGTCTGCAACAGGCGCCCGTCGCGGCCGCCGCTGCGCGCCTTGACGGCGGTCGTGATCTGCTCCTCGTCCGCGCGGCGCAGCAGGAGCTCGATCAAGGGCGGATGGTCGAACAATCCAGCGGCCGCCAACTCGGAGACCAGCTCGCTATTGTCCTCGTCGTTGGCGACCGCCGAGCTCGCCGGAAGCGAAGCCCGCAGCTCGTCAGCGATGTCGGAGACGATCGCGTGCAGCATCGCGGTCATCAGCGCCCGCTCCTGCTCGCTCAGCCTTTGCTCGGGATCGAGGAAGAAATCGCGCCGCACGGTGTCCAGGCGGGCTCGCCCCGCGCGCCGCGCGGGTGCGACCGTACGGTCGGCTGCCGGAGCAGCAATCGGCCATTCCTCTGGAACCATCTCGCCCGCGTTATCGGGCCCCGATTAAAGCTGCGTCAACCGGGGGTGATGCGATGGTGCCAATGTTGGACAATGAAGAATGAGGCGGTTGCGTAGAGCGCCAGCGCCGCGAGGCACAGCGCCCACGCCCCCGCGATCGCGAACGGAACCGCGGCGAGGATCGCGTTGCGCCTGGAAAACAGCCACATTTGCCCCGGCACTTCGTCGTGGCCGCGCTCGATCCGCGCAGCTTCGGCGAACGCCAGCGTGACCAATGCGGTGACCAGGGCTCCCCAGCCGCCGCCGTGGTTCACCAGCCGCCACCCGAGCGCGAGCAGCGCCAGCCCGGCGGTCGGCCACAGCAGCCGCCGGCTCAGCGAGCGCGGCGGCAACGGCCGCAGCCGCAGCGTGGCGAGGCGGCGTGCGACCAGGTCGAGCGGGGTCGACAGGACCAGCATCGCCAGCGCCGGCCACAGCCAGCCGCGGGTGAACGCCAGCGCCGCCGCCAGGTTGAGCCCGAGCGCCGCCCAGATCAGCCATTGCGGCCGGACCGGCGTGTCGAGCAGCCGCTCGGTCGCGAACTCCTCGATGATCGGCAGCACATAATTGCTCGCCCAGTCGCGCCGCGCCCCGCGCGACGAAGCGATCAGCGCGCGCTCGAAGCCGCCGAGCTGGTCGGCGCTGTCAGCAAGCAGCGGCTCCCCGGCCGCCGCCACGCGCACGCGCAGCGCGCCATCCTGCAGCGCCCGCCGGAGCAAGGTCGATTGAAGGTCCCAGTCGCCGAGCATCGCCGCGGTCGCTCCGAGCGTACGCCCGTCAACCAGCGCCACCCCGGCCCAGCGGCTGGTCGCGTCGATCCGCTCATATCCCGCATGCGGCTCATCGTCGGGCACGGTCGCGATCGCCGGCTCGGGTTCCTCGGCGAGCTGGGCGAGCAATTCCGCCGGAGCGGCGACTCCATCGCCAACCAGCAGGATCAGCGAACCGGCCTCGAACCGGCTGGCGGCTTCGCTGCCGTCGCTGACCGGGATCACCGACAGGCCATCGGCGCGCAGCCGCTCAAGCGCTTCGTGCAGCGCCGGCGGCACCCGCTCGACCAGCACGACGATCGGCGCCGCGCCGGCCGCCGCCGCGCAGCGCGCCTGATATTCGATCAGCGTCCGGCCGGCGAGCGGGAGCAGCGCGCGAAGCTCGCCCGAAACATTCTCCTGATAGGCTCCAATCAGGGCGCCGACCGCCATTCTCGCCTCTGCCCCCCTCGCTTTCGGGCCACTTCGGCAGCAGTTCCGCCGCCGACCCTCTCTAATCGCTTTCGCGCCGAGACAAAGATGGTAAACTGCACTTGCCATGAACCCACACATCCAGCGCGCCGAGCTTCCGCCCGCCGAACTCCCACGGGCCGTGGAAGCGCTTCCCGTGACCGACCAAAGCCGCGAGGACGACACCCTCGAGCTTGGCTTCGATCAGATCCAATGGAGCGAGCCCGAGGTCGAACCCGACACCCAGGCGGCCGGCGGCCGGCAGATTCTCGGCGCCGCGCTGACGATTCTCGCGGCGCTGTGGGTCGGATTTTCCGCCTGGTCGGCCGGGCGCGTGCTCGGCGGCCAAGCCGTTTCGGCTCCGGTGGTCGCGCAATGGATCGCCATCGCCGCCGGCCCGCTGGCGCTGCTCGGCCTCGCCTGGATCATGTTCGGGCGCACGCGCCGGCGCGAAGCCGAGCGCTTCACCCGCTCGGTGGTGGCGATGCGCGCCGAGACGCAAACTTTGGAGGCGCTGCTCGAAGTGCTCTCCCAGCGGATCGAGGACAGCCAGACGTCGCTGACCGGAATGACCGAACGGCTGATGCGGCTGGGCGACGAGACCACTGGCCGGTTCGACGGCATTGCCCGTGAACTGGATTCCTCGTCCGAACGCCTCAGCCGAAGCGGCGAAAAGGTCGATCGTGCCGCCGAATCGGCGCGCAACGACATGGCCGTGCTGCTTGACGATTTGCCGCGTGCCGAAGCGACCACCCGCGCCATCGCCGAGCAATTGCGCGGCATCGGCAGCGAATCGAGCTCGCGCACCGCCGATCTCGGGCAGCAGGTGGTGGCGCTGAGCGAACGCACCCGCGAGGCCGACGAGCAGATCGCCGGCGCGGCGCAGCGGCTGGTCACGCACTTGACCCAGATCGAGAGCGCGGGCGCCGCGGCGGCGGCCCGAGTCGGCGAAGCGGAATCGAGCTTCTCGGTGGCGCTCGACACCCTGCTCGACGGCGTAGGA
>Ga0136612_10000716_pt1 | contig 12743 bp, 11 predicted proteins | sample AntDryUQ224A2306_2_FD_106644 | JGI IMG/M metagenome (GOLD analysis project Ga0136612, IMG submission 106644) | Polar desert sand microbial communities from Dry Valleys, Antarctica - metaG UQ224A (23.06) | ecosystem: Environmental > Terrestrial > Soil > Desert | place: Antarctica: Dry Valley...
CAGGTAGCCCTGGCTGTGCACGCAGCCCAGCTCGAGCAGCGCCTGCTGCTGCTGGCGCGTCTCAACACCCTCGGCCACGACGCCGATGCCGAGCTCGGCGGCAAGCGTGACGGTCGAGCGCGCGACGGCCAGCGCAGCGGCGAGGGCCACGGTCGAGGAGGCAGCCGCCACGGCGAGGACGCTGAGGTCGTGACCGGACTGGAACATGACCATCCCCGACACGACCACGGCCGCCAGCGGTAGCAGGACGGCGAGGAGCGCGAGCCCGGCGAGCTGAGCGCGCAGAGTCGGTAGCCGCCGCAATCCGAGCGCGGCGATCCCGCCGAGGAGGAGCGTGCCCGCGGCGACGGCGAGCGCCGTCAGGATCACGGCGAGAATCGGTAGCCGACTCCCCACACCGTCTCGAGCAGCCGAGGGTGCGAGGGGTCGTCCTCGAGCTTCTCGCGCAGCCGGCGCATGTGCACGGTCACCGTGCCGGTGTCGAGCGCCGCCTCGTAGCCCCAGACGCGCTCCATCAGCTGGGCACGCGAGAAGACCTGGCGTGGATTGCTGGCGAGAAACCAGAGGAGGTCGAACTCCTTGGCGGTGAGGCGCAGGCTCTCGTCACCCTTCTTGACCTCGCGCGTGGACGCGTCGATCGTCAGCTCGCCGTAGTCGAGCCGCGCCTCCGAGAAGACTGGTGCACCCGACCGCCGCAGCACGGCCCGCACGCGAATCGCGAGCTCGCGCGGCGAGAAGGGCTTCGTCACGTAGTCGTCGGCACCGAGCTCGAGGCCGACGATCCTGTCGGCCTCCTCGCCCCGCGCGGTCAGCATGATCACGGGCAGGTCCGAACGGGAGCGGATCCAGCGGCAAAGCGCAAGGCCGTCCATCCCGGGCAGCATCAGGTCGAGCACGACGAGATTCGGCGTGTCCTGCTCGAGCAGCTCGCGGGCGCGGTCGCCGTCCGCAGCCTCCAGCGTCCGGTAGCCCTCGCGACGGAGGTAGCGGACGACCACGTCGCGAACGATCGGCTCGTCGTCCACGACCAGCACGGTGGCGCCGTCGCCGTTCACTTCCTTCATCCAGCCAGTGTGACGATCCGGGCCGTCGCGGCGCCTTACGCGTCCCTGAACTCTCTCGGCCGAAAACGTGCCAATGGTGCAACGAATGGGTGACAGGTTGGTGACAACGGTCGCAAAGCGGCCCGCACCGTCCGGTCACACCGCTTTAACGAACGTATGGAACTTGGTCTCGTCGGCCCCGCACCGCCCTGGGGCGGCGGCATCGCGTCATTCACGAACGCGCTCGCGGGAGCACTCGGTGACGTACGCCTCGTGCACTGGATCTCCTGGCGGCCGCCCCGGCATCTGCCGCCCGGCACGCACCTCGATCCGAACGCACCCCCGTGCGAGCGCGCGGAGCCGACGCTCGAGCTCTACGACCGCGCCTCGTGGGCACGCGCGGGGCGGCGCCTCGGCCCATGCGCGGCGATCGTCCTGACGCTGACCCATCCCGCGCTCTTCGTTCCGTACCGCTCGCTCGTCGCCGCCTACCGCAAGCTCGGCGGCCGGGTCGTGCTGCTCTGCCACAACGTCGTCGCGCATGAGCGGCACCCCGGTCTGCGCCCGCTCGCACGCCGGGTGCTCCACCTGGCCGACGCGCTCGTCGTCCACTCGGCGGCTGAGGCAGAGCTCGCGCGGGAGCTAGCCCCGGGCGTGCCGGTCTTCCAGGGCTTCCACCCCGTGTATACGGCCCACGCCGAGCAGGGCTGGCCCGAGCGCCCCGAGCAGAGGCGTCTGCTCGCGTTCGGCTACGTGCGGCCGTACAAGGGCGTGGCCGATCTCGTCGCCGCCATGCCGCAGGTTCCCGGGGCGACACTCGAGGTGGTCGGGCGCTTCCAGGAGCCGGTGGCTCGCTACGAGCGCCTCGTTTCCCGGCACGGCGTCGGCGAACGCGTCCATCTCCTCGACGGCTACGTGCCCGAGCAGGAGGTGCGCGGCGTCTTCGCCCGCGCCGACGTGGTCGTCACCCCGTACCGACAGGCCTCGCAGTCGGGGGTGGTGCACCTTGCCCTGTCGCTCGGCCGGCCGGTCGTCGCCACAGCCGTGGGCGGCCTCGTCGAGGCGGTCAGCCATGGCGAGACCGGTCTGCTCGCACCTCCCGGCAACCCGGTCGCCCTCGCCGGGGCGATCCGCGAGGCGCTCGCGGCGGCCCCGGGTAGCTTCGACGCCGGCATCCGGCGCGTGGTGGCGGCCCGTGGCTGGGAGGACTACTCGCGGCTCGTGCTGCAAGCGGCCGGAGGGGAGGCATCGTGATGTCCCGCTGCGACCTCCACGTGCACTCGATCCACTCGACCGACAGCGGCAACTACGCGCTCCGGCGCGCGCGCCTCGGCGAGTCCTTCACCGACCCGGGCCGGGTGTACGAGGTCAGCCGCCGGCGCGGCATGAGCTTCGTCACCATCTCCGACCACAACACGGTCGCGGGCGCCCTCCGCATCGCCGACCGCCCCGGAGCCTTCGTGTCGGTCGAGGTGACCACGCGCTTCCCCGAGGACGACCTGCCGCTCCACGTACTGGTCTGGAACCTGACCGAGAAGGATCACCGCGACCTCCAGCTCCTGCGCGCATCGGTCTACGAGCTCGTCGCGTACCTGCACAGCCGCGGTCTTCGCCACGCGCTCGCCCACCCCCTGTACCGCATGGGGCCGCCCATCACGCCCTCGCACGTCGAGCGGATGATGCTCCTCTTCGGGGTGTGGGAGGGCCGCAACGGCGCCCGGCCGGAGGAGCAGAACCTGCTGGCCTGCCGCCTCGCGGCCGCGTGTACGCCGACCTACCTGGAGAAGCTGGCCGAGCGCCACGGCATGGCACCCTGGCACCGTGGCCCGATCGGCCTGACGGGCGGCTCCGACGACCACGCAGCGCTCGACATCGCGACGACCTGGACCGAGGCGCCCGGTGCGACCGTCGACGAGTTCCTGGCCGCCGTCTGCGCCGGCGGGGGCGAGACACGGGGTGGGCACGGATCGACGGTCAAGCTCGCCCACGCCGTCGCGGGGCTCTTCGTGAACGCCTACCGGGCAGGCGGCGGGCGCCTGCCCGAGCTCTGGGGCGAGCGCCTGCAGGCGCTCTTCGACGAGGACGCCGAGGACGCCGAGGACCGGCACGCCGAGATCTCCGTGCTCGCCTCACTGGCCGCGCGCCGGCTCGCCGAGCAGGTGCGCGCGGGGGGGGATCGGCGTCGACGCCATACCCGGGTTGGGGTCCCGGCTCGGCGCGCTCCTCCTCGCCGGGGCGCTGCAGGCTCCCTATCTCGCCACCGCCCAGCACCATGCCGGCTCGCGCACGGGACTGCGCCGGCTGGAGCACGCCTTCTTCGGTCTCCCCGCCCGGGTGGCAGAGCCGCGGGCGCTCGTCTTCACCGACACCTACGCCGAGACGAACGGTGTCGCCGGAACGATGCGCCGCATCGCTGCCATGGCGGCGCAGGACAGCCGTCCGGTGCGCGTCGTGATCTCGAGCTCGGGGCCCGCCGAGGAACCGGGAACGCTCGTGCTGTCGCCCGACTGGTCGGTGCCGCTGCCCGGCTACGAGCTGCTCGACCTGCGGTTCCCGCCTCTGACCGAGCTGCTCGCCCGCGTCGAGGCGGAGCGGCCGGACGTGATCCACGTCGCCACGCCCGGCCCGGTCGGGGCCTGCGGGCTTCTCGTCGGCAGGCTGCTCGGCCTGCCCGTGATCGGCTCCTACCACACCGAGCTCGGCCCCTACACCCTCCACCTCACGCGCGACCTGCTCGTGGCCGAGCTGATGGGCTCCTACGTGGACTGGTTCTACCGCCAGTGCGACCTCGTCCTCGCGCCGACGCACGCGGTCGCGGCGGCACTCGGCGAGCGCGGCCTGGCCGGGAGCGTCGGGGTGTGGGGACGCGGTGTCGACACGGAGCAGTTCACGCCCGAGCTCCGCAGCGAGCGTTTGCGCTCGCACCTGCTGGACGGCGGCAACGTGCTGCTCCTCGCTGTCGGCCGCGTCTCGCGGGAGAAGCGTCTCGACGTTACCGTCGAGGCCTTCCGCCGCCTGCGCGAAGACATGCCGGGCCTGCGGTTGGCGATCGCCGGCGACGGGCCGGCCCGGGAGGAGCTGACGGCGACCGCGCCCCCCGGGGTGTCCTTCCTCGGCGAGCTGCGCGGTCGGGCGCTGGCAGAGCTGTACGCGAGCGCGGACGTCTTCTGCTTCGCCAGCACGACCGACACCTTCGGCCAGGTGATGATCGAGGCGGCCGCGTCGGGTCTTCCTGTCGTCGCGGCCGACACGGGCGGCGCGCCCGAGCTCATCCGCCACGGTGAGACGGGCCTGCTCTTCCCTCCGGACGACGTCGGGGCCCTCGTACACGCGCTCGCCCACCTCGCCGCCTCGCGCGCCGAGCGCGAGCGCCTCGGCGCGGCGGGCCGGCGCGACTCGCTCGGGCGCAGCTGGTCGAGCTCCTTCGGGGAGCTGCTCTCAGCCTACGGCTCGGTGGTGGCCGGATCGCGTGACGGCGGGGAGCGCCCGGGCCGCACGCACGCGCCCGGGCGTCTCGTCGCCTAGACCGGCTCTCTCCGGGGACGCTGCGTATGGCAGTGTTCATGGATGGAGAGCGGGACGCACCACATCTTCCTGCCCGGCTGGGGCGCGGCCGCAAGCGCGTACGCGCCGGGGCTGCCGGCGGGTTGGACGGCACTCGACCCACCGCGCTTCGCCGAGTCGAGCGGCTTGCTCGAGGTCTACCTGGCGTGGCTTGCCGGCGAGCTCGAGGCGCGCCCCGGCCCCCTCGTCCTGGCCGGTCACTCGATGGGCGCGGCGCTCTCGGTGCTCGCGGCGGCCGCCTTCCCCCACCGCGTCCAACACCTCGTCCTCTTCTCCCCGGCCGGTCTGCCGCTCGTGAAGCCGATCGCGGTCAGCGCGGCCCAGTTCATGCTGCAGATGGTGACGGGCCGCTTCACGCTGCAGGAGTCGCTCGCGGCGATCGCAAACGTCGCCCGCGCCCCCCGCTCCGCCTATCGCGTGGCCTGTGCCGTGCGCGAGCTCGACCTCTCACGGGAGATGCAGGCGGTGAGCGCGGCCGGCATCCCGGTCACGATCGTCGGCTGCGACTCGGACACGCTCGTCACCGGTCGGCACTGCCGAAGGGCGGCCGATCTGCTGCAGGCCCGCTACCGGGAGCTCTCGCTCGAGGGCGGCCACATGTGGATGTTCGGGCAGTGGGCGCCCCTCGCTGCCGAGCTTCGCCTCGTGTGACTCCCCCACGCACCCGCATCGTCTCCTGGGCCGATCCGCGCGCACTCGCCGAGCGCGGGCTCGAGCTCAGCGGGCTCGAGTTCCTGCAGGCGATCCGGGACGGGGCACTGCCGCAACCGCCGATCGCCGAGCTGCTCGGCTTCGCCCTCGAGACGGTCGAGGAGGGACGGGCCGTCTTCGCGGGCGAGCCCGGCGAGCACCACTACAACCCGATCGGCGCCGTCCACGGCGGGCTCGCCGCGACGCTCCTCGACTCGGCCATGGGCTGCGCGGTGCAGAGCCGCCTGCCCGCCCGGACGCCGTGGACGACGCTCGAGCTCGGGGTCAGCTTCGTGCGTCCGATCGCAGCCGACACGGGTCGCGTGCTGGCCGAGGGCACGCTCATCCACCTGGGGAGGACGATCGCCACGGCGCACGGACGCGTCACGAGCGAGCGCACCGGCAAGCTGCTCGCACACGGCACGACGACGTGCCTCATGCTTGCTCCCCTTTCCTGAGGACTCGCTCGGCCGCGGCCGTGAGCCATGCCCGCGTGTTGTGGCGCGGATCGACGATCGCCTCGGCGAGCAGCGCCTGCAGAGCGCGCCCGAGCTGAGGGCCCTCACGGAAGCCGAGGGCGATCAGGTCGCCGCCGTCCACCGCCAGCTCCGAGACCTGCGTCGCGTGACCGGCCTCGAGCTCCGCCCACAGCGCCCCCTCGAAGGCTCGCAGGCGCTCGAGCTCCCCCTCAGCCCGGTCGCGCAGGGACTCGTGCTTGCCGCGCACGTCGGCACGCTTGTGGGCCACGAGGTCGAAGGCGCGCTCGCGGCCATGACGGGCGAGGAACCGACGGGCGCGCAGCGGCGCCGCGGACGAGGCGTGGTCGCCGAACATATGCGCAGCGACGATACGCTCGACCCTGGCCTGCGTGTCGGCGGGGAAGCGAAGCCGCCTCGTCGCGGCACGGGCGATGCGGGCGCCGATCTCCTCGTGCGCCGGCTTGCCGACCTGCGGGTTGGCATAGAAGTGGAGCCGACCGTCCCGGCCTCGCCAGGCCGATTCCGGTTTGCCGGAGTCGTGCAGCAGCAGGGCCAGGCGAACCTCGAGCGGAGCGTTGTCGTCGACACCCGCCTGGACGGCCTGGAAGAGGTGTTCGTCGAGCGTGAAGGCGTGGTAGGCGCTCGTCTGGTCGAAGCCGATCGCCGGGACGAGCTCGGGCAGGAAGTACTCGAGCGTCCCCGTGTCGCGGGCCAGCCGGAGCGCCTTCAGCGGGTGAGTGCCGAGCAGGAGCCTCGCCAGCTCGGCGCCCAAACGCTCGCCCGAGACGACGCCGATCCGATGCGCCCAGCGCCGCATCTGGGCACGCGTCTCCTCGTCCGGCTCGAGGTCGTGCTCCGACACGAAACGCAGACCGCGCGCGATGCGCAGCCCGTCGTCCCGGAAGGAGGTCGGCCCCACGACCCGCAAGACACCTGCCCGCAGATCCTCGGCACCCCCGAGCGGGTCGACGAGCTCACCCGTGTCGAGGCTGCGCGCGAGGGCGTTCATGGTGAAGTCCCTTCGGCGCATGTCCTCCTCGATCGACACAGCCGGGTCGGCCACGATCTCGAAGTCGTGGCGGCCGGGGCCCGTCGAGCGCTCGGCGCGCGGCGGCGCAAGCTCGATGCCGGCCGGCACGCGCAGGGCGCGCGGATAGAAGCGAACGCCCACGTTGCGCCCCGCCACGACGAGATCCTCGACGCGCCCGTGCGGCACCAGTGCAGCCCGCAGCTCGGAGTGATCAACGCCCGGGACGAGAAAGTCCTGATCCTTGACAGGACGGCCGAGCTGCTCGTCTCGCACGGCGCCGCCGACGAGGTACGCGCCGAGTCCGAGCGAGCGGACGTACTCGAGGACCTCGTCCGGGGCTACGCGGCCCGTACCGCGGCTCCTGGACGATCGGTCGACAGTTGCCGCGGGGCCGGACGGTGGCGATTCCCGATCAACGGTTCAGCGCCTCGTCGATCGCAGCCAGCGTCTTGGCGGAGAGCTCGACGCCCGAGGCGGCCGCATTGTCCGTCACCTGCTCGGGGCGGCTGGCGCCGACGATCGCCGAGGCGACGTTCGGCTCCCGCAGCACCCAGGCGAGGGCGAGCTGCGCGAGGGAGAGGCCCAGCTCCGCGGCAAGGGGACGGAGCCGCTCGACGCCTTCGAGCACCTCGTCGGACCGGAACCGGCCCATGAAGCCACCCATTGCGTCCGAGGCGGCGCGCGAGTCGGGCGGCGGCGGATCACTCGGGCGGTACTTGCCCGTGAGGACGCCCTGCGCGAGCGGCGACCAGACGATCTGCGAGATCCCGTTGGCAGCGCAGAGCGGGAACACCTCTCGCTCCCAGTCGCGCGAGAGCAGGGAGTACTGCGGCTGGCTCGACACGAACCGCTCGACGCCGGGGAGGTCGAGCGCAGCCTGGATCTGCTCGGGTTTCCACTCGCTGAAACCGAGGTAGCGCGCCTTGCCCTGCCTGACGACCTCGCTGAGGGCGCCCATGGTCTCCTCGAGCGGGGTCTCGGAGTCGAAGCGGTGGCACTGGTACAGGTCGACGTGATCCGTGCGCAGGCGCTCGAGCGACGCGTCGATCTGCTTGTGCACCTGCCCAGCCGAGAGTCCCCGATCCTCGGGCGACATGGGAAAGTAGAGCTTCGTGGCGAGGACGTAGGACGAGCGCTCGCGACCCGCCAGCACCTCGCCGAGGAACGCCTCCGCCTCCCCGCCCGCATACACGTTCGCCGTGTCGAGGAAGTTGATGCCGACCTCGAACGCGCGCGCGACGCATGCCTCGGCCCGCTCGCGCTCCACCCCGCCGCCGTAGGTCAGCCATGATCCGAGGCTGATCTCGGAGACCTGGAGATCACTCGAGCCGAGTTGCCGGTACCGCATGCCTGGGTTCTACATCACGCAGCGCCATCGACGGCGCGGCAGACGAAGGCCTGCGGCTCTCGATGCGCCCGGCTTCGGTACGCCGCTGTCGCGGTGTCCGCGACGGCCGTCACTCTCTCCTCCTCGACGAGGGCGGCGACGCAGCCTCCGAAACCTGCACCGGTGAGTCGGGCTGCGAGCGCGCCTGCCGCGACGAGCTCCTCGACGAGCGCGTCGAGCTCCGGCGTCGAGACCCGGAAGTCGTCGCGCAGGCTCGCCTGGCTCGCCGCGAAGAGCACACCGAGCGCTGCCCGGTCACCCTGCTCGAGCGCGCGCGCCGTCTCGTGCACACGCGCGTTCTCGGTGACGACGTGGCGTGCCAGCGGGCGATCGACTACCTGGTCGAGGGAGGCATCGCGCAGCGAGCGGAGCCCGAGCTCCGCCGCGATCCTCTCACAGGCCGCGCGCCGCTCGGCGTAGGCGGTGCCCGCCAGCGTCCGGGGCACGCCCGAGTGCACGACGAGCACGGCGAGGTCGGCCGGCATCGGCACCGGCTCGATCCCCAGCGAGCGGCAGTCGATGAGGAGGGCGTACCCCGCCCGCCCCGAGAGCGAGCTGAGCTGATCCATGATCCCGCTCGGCACGCCAGTGGCGAGCTGCTCGCCACGTTGGCAGGCGGCTGCGAGCTCGGCCGGTGACACACTCCAGCCCGCAGCGTCGCAGAGGGCGAGCGCGCAGCCGACCTCGAGCGCGGCGCTCGAGGAGAGGCCCGAGCCGGGTGGAACCGTCGAGGAGAGAACGGCGTCGATTCCGGCAGGCGGGCGGCCTCGCTCCGCAAGCGCCCGCACGATGCCCGCGACGTAGCGCCCCCAGCCCGGCTCGACGCCGCTCGGCTCCTCGCTCCCGTCGGCCGCAACCTGAACCGTCCCGCCGAGATCGAGCGAGCGCACGCGCACCGTGTCGGGCGCGGGTGCCGCCGCAACCGTGCACCAGCGGTCGATCGCGATCGGGAGGACGAACCCCTCGTTGTAGTCCGTGTGGTCGCCCATCAGGTTGACCCGTCCCGGAGCGCGGAAGCGGTGCGACCGGCCCGGGTCGTCGAGGGTGTCGGACATCCGCATCTCCTTCGGGTCTCCCGGGAGCCGCGGGATCAAACCGCCCGTGGAACCCGCTGCACAGCGGGCTATTCTGCGATCATCATGATCGCACGTACGCTCGCTGCCGTCCTGCTCGCCGTCGTGGCGACCCTCGCGGCGACGGTGGCGCCCGCCCGCGCGGCGCTCGGCCCCGACGTCCTGCCTCCCACCGCACGCCTCGTGCAGGACCGCGCCGACTTCCTCCGCCTGGCGAGCGAGGGCGTCGACCGGGCCTACCTCTACTGGTGGAATTCGCGGCAGCGCTGGTTCAACGAGCGCCTCGACAACGGTTGGAATCCCACCATGCCGCTCGTGCGGCTCTGGAGCGCCTATCCGCTCTACGAGGCGGTGAACGCGCTCGCGCTGGCCGAGCCGACCGCCGCACGCCGCGCTGTCGTGCGCGCCTTCGCCGCCGGAGGCGAGCGCTACTGGAACCCCGATCGGCGCGCGTACGCCTACTACCCCGGCCACCGGGGCCCGAAGCAGACCTTCTTCGACGACAACGGCTGGTGGGGCATCGCCGCTCTCGATGCTTTTCGCGCGACGGGCGACCCCATCTACCTCGGAAGCGCCAAGCGGGCCTTCCGCTTTATCGTCGAGGACGGCTGGGAGCCGCTCGTCGGCGGCGTCTGGTGGGAGACGAGTCACAAGAACAAGCGCACCGCGGAGCCGCTCGCCGCCGGCGCCTACATCGGCGCCGTGCTCTACCGGCTGACGGGCGAGACGTACTACCTCCAGGAGGCGCAGAAGCTCGTCACCTGGGCCGACCTCAACACGTGGAACGGCGAACGGAATCTGTACGGGCGCAACGACATCGACGACACCGTCATGGACTACGTGCAGGGGATGATGATCGGCGCGCACCTCGAGCTCTGCGCGGCGCTATCCAACCCGGGCCTCTGCGCCCACGCGCAGGCACTCGGCGAGGCGTCGCTCGTCGCCTTCCCGGCCGAGGCCGACTGGACGCCCGTGGCCGACACCATCTACCTGCGTTTCATGCTCGACCTCTACCGCTACGACGGCGATCCGCGCTGGTACGCCCTCGCGTACTGGAACGCGCGGCGCGCCCTCGCCAATGCACCCGGTCGCAACGGCCTCTACGTCCGTACGTGGGACGGCAAGCGCGGTGCCGGGACGCTGCGCGACCACGCGGCGACGACCCAGCTCTTCGCCTGGCTCGCCGCAACGCCGCCGCCGGGCTTCTTGCCGCCCACGCGACGGCGGTAGACGGTGCCTACCGAAGCGACCGCCGCGTTTGCTAGGAGTAGCTCCCGGAGAACGACGCGCTCGCGCCGGCGTCGTCGTTCTGCTCCGAGACGGCGAGGTACCAGCCGAGGAGCACGAGCAACGAGAGCGAGCCGAGGCTGCGGGCAGCCGGGGCGACCTCGACGTCGGCGCCAGCCTTCAGAGTCCTCACGCGAAAGCTGACGAGCGGGTCACCGCCCTCGTCCTCCCAGGCGAAGCGGGTGCGCAGGAAGTTGGAGGCAGCCCACCGCGGCGGGCGGGCGGGCGCGAGGGTGAGAACGCCGTTGCCCGTCCACTCGGGACGGAAGGTGCCGAGATCCTCGTCGGAGCCCGCGACACGAATCGTCACCCGGGGACGCAGGAAGCCGGCGCGCTTGAACGTCCAGAGGCCATCGGCCGCCTCGGCCTCGGCCAGGGAGCGGAACGAGCTCGGCCAGCGCAGCGTGGCAACGATCTCCTCCGCCGGCGCTCGCAGCTCGTACTCCGACCTGAGGAGCGCGGGGCGCGCCCACTCGAGCGGATGCCCGGCAACGTCCTGCACCCGGCGCATGACCTGCCTCTCTACCACGACGGCTCGGTCGCGGCCGCGATGACCTCGAGCGGGATCTTCGGTGTCCGATCGGCGTACAGGAGGCCGTTCGTCTCCTGGTAGGTGTCCGTGAACTGCGTATAGCAGAACCCGGCGAAGAACGTGACCGCGCGCACGGTCTCGAGCAGGTGGGAGTACGCCTCGGCCAGCTCCTCCGGCGACCCGGCCCGCCGGTAGCCCCACGTGCGCTCGTGGTCGTCCGAGAGCGCCAGACCGCCGAACTCGCTGAGTACGATCGGCTGTCCCGCGTAGGCGGCATCCTCGAGCAGGAGCGGCCGGCCGCCGAAGCGCTGGTGCGAGAAGAGCTTGGGCAGCAGCTCCTCCGACTCGTAGCGCGCGCGCAGCGTCTCGGCGTCGTCGTAGTCGTGGATGCCGACCATGTCCGTGCTGGCCAGGTTCTCCCACCCGTCGTTGCCGACCACGGGACGGCTGGGGTCGATCGAGCGCGTGAGGTGGTAGATGGCGTCGACGAAGTGGCGCTGCGCCTCCTTGCTCGAGAGGTCGGGCACGCCGGACGACTCGTTGAAGGGCACCCACGTGACGATGCAGGGGTGGCTCACGTCACGATCGAGCACGTCGCCCCATTCGCGCGTGATGCGCTCGATCGCCCGGCGGGTGAAGCGGTAGGTGCTCGGCTGCTCGGCCCAGACGAGCAGGCCGAGCCGATCCGCCCAGAGCAGGAAGCGGGGATCCTCGATCTTCTGGTGCTTGCGCACGCCGTTGAAGCCCATCGCCTTCGCCAGCTCGACGTCGAGCCGGAACGCCTCGTCGGCCGGAGCCGTCAGACCCGTCTCCGGCCAGTAGCCCTGGTCGAGCACGAGCCGGAGCTGGTACGGACGGTTGTTGAGGAAGAAGCGATCCCCCTGGACATCGACCTGACGGAGCGCCGTATAGCTCGTGACCGCGTCGAGGAGCTCGCCGTCGGGGCCGCGCAGCTCGAGCTCGGCGTCGATCAACGTGGGTGACCTCGGGCTCCACAGAAGCTCGTTGCGGTAGTCGTCGGCGCCCGGATCCGAGAGCCCAATGCGCCGGTGCACCTCTCCCGCGACCACCGAGTAGTCGTCCTCCACGAGCACCGTCTCGCCCGTGCTCAACCTCAGATGGAGGCGCAGCCCCTCCTGCTGCCCGGCGTCGATCGTCGCCTCGAGCTCGACCTCCCAGCGCTCGAGGTTGCTGCCCCAGCGCAGGCCGTGGATGCGTACTGCCGGGACGACCTCGAGCCAGACGGTCTGCCAGATCCCGGTCGTGCGCGGGTACCAGATGGCGTGGGGCTCCAGGAGCCAGTCCTGTTTGCCGCGCGGCTTCGTGAGGTCATGGGGATCGTCCTGGGCATGCACCGTGACCGTCTGGCTCACGCCGGGAACGAGGAGCTTCGTGATGTCGGTCGAGAAGGGCGTATAGCCACCGATGTGGCGAGTCGCCTCGACCTCGTTGACCGCGACGGTGGCGTAGAAGTCGACGGCGCCGAAGTGGAGGATCAGCCGCTCGCCCTTGGCGAGCGCAGGAGCCTCGAAGCTGCGGCGGTACCAGCAGGCCCGGTGGAAACCCTGCTCGTGAACACCGCTCGCGGGCGTCTCGGGCGCGAAGGGCACGACGATGCTGCTGTTCCACTCGACATCGCTCGCGTGCTGCCGGAGCCC
>Ga0136612_10000717_pt1 | contig 12741 bp, 14 predicted proteins | sample AntDryUQ224A2306_2_FD_106644 | JGI IMG/M metagenome (GOLD analysis project Ga0136612, IMG submission 106644) | Polar desert sand microbial communities from Dry Valleys, Antarctica - metaG UQ224A (23.06) | ecosystem: Environmental > Terrestrial > Soil > Desert | place: Antarctica: Dry Valley...
GCCTGCCACGCGCGAGGAGCCTACGGTCGGCGCCGTGGTAGACGACGGGGACGTCCTGGCTCGTATCGACGCGTTGGTAGAGGAGGAGCACCAGCTTCGCAGTGGGGATGAGGGCGTAGCGAGGAATTCGGCGCGCTTGTCCGAGCTCGAGGTTCGGCTCGACCAATGCTGGGACCTGCTGCGGCAGCGTCGGGCGCGTCGGGAGTTCGGGGAGGACCCGGGGGCAGCCCATGTGCGATCGGCCGGCACGGTGGAGCACTACGAGCAGTAGGGGGATTGCTGGATGCGGACGTCGGCGTCCGCCAGCGCCTGCAGCGTGGCGCTGAGGCGGTCGGGCGCGACCGCGGCGGTGAGGTCGACCAGCACAGTGGTCGCGAAGCCGGCACGAGCGGCGTCCAGCGCCGTCGACCGCACGCAGTAGTCGGTCGCGATCCCGCACACGTCGACCGAGACGACATCTCGGTCACGCAACCAGGTCGTGAGCGTGTGGCCGTCCTCGTTGGTGCCTTGGAACCCGCTGTACGCCGGCTCGAACTCGCCTTTGTGGAACACCGCCTCGAACGGCCGGGGCTGCAGGGCCGGATGGAACTCCGCACCCACCGTGCCCACCACGCAGTGGCGCGGCCACGAGTCGACGTAGTCGGGTTGCTCCGAGAAGTGGCTGCCCGGGTCGATGTGGTGGTCCTTCGTCGCGACCACGACGTCGTACCCGTGGTGGGCGAGCAGCGCGCCGATGCGCCCGGCCACCTCGGCACCACCAGCCACCGCGAGCGACCCGCCCTCGCAAAAGTCGTTCTGCACATCGGTCACGATCAGGGCCCTGGTCATCAGCGCTTCTCCTCGTACACCGTCTCGATCGCCGGCTCGCCTCGCGACAGCTGCCGAGCCGCGGGCGGTAGCTCTTCCAGGGAACGGGCATGCCGCTCTCGCATCTGATCCAGCGACTCGTCGTACACCCGCTCACCGGCCAGGACCAGGGGCACGAGCAGCTCGCGGTCGTCACCATCGTTGCGCGGCGGCGTCCCGATGCCGAGCAGCTCGGCCCGGGCGGTCCCCGTCGTGGACAACTGCCGGAGCGCCCATTTTCGTCCACCGATCGACAGCTTGCCCGTGCTGCGCTTGGCAACCGCGACCAGCGGCCCCTCAGTGCCCGCGGCTCTGGCGACCAGCTTGTAGACGAAACCGCAGGTCGGATGCCCCGACCCGGTGACCAGCGCCGTCCCGACGCCGTAGCCGTCGACGGGCGCGGCTGCGAGCGCCGCGATGGCGAACTCGTCGAGGTCGCTGGTCACCACCACGCGGGTCCGCTTGGCACCGAGCGCGTCGAGCTGCCGCCGTACGTCTCGAGCCAGCATCGGCAGGTCACCCGAGTCGATGCGCACAGCGCCCAGGTCTGTCCCGGCTATCTCGATCGCGAGCCGCACCGCCTGCGTGATGTCGTACGTATCCACGAGCAGCGTGGTGCCGACTCCCAACGACTCGACCTGTGCGGTGAACGCGGCTCGTTCGTCGTCGTGCAGCAGGATGAACGAGTGCGCAGCCGTCCCGGTGGTGGGGATGCCGTACCGCTGCCCGGCCGCGAGGTTGGCCGTGGCCGCGAAGCCTGCGACGTACGCCGCGCGGGCGGCGGCGACCGCCGCGAGCTCATGGGTACGGCGGGCGCCCATCTCGATGACCGGTCGTCCGTCGGCCACACCGACCATGCGGGAGGCGGCCGAGGCGATGGCGCAGTCGTGGTTGAGGATGCTCAGCACGAGCGTTTCCAGCACGACGGCTTCGGCGAAGCTGCCCTCCACCACCAGCAGCGGCGATCCCGGGAAGTAGGTCTCGCCTTCGGGGTAACCCCAGATGTCCCCGCCGAATCGGTACGCGGCCAGCCAGTCCAGCGTCGCGGTGTCCACGACCTGCCGCGCCTGCAGAAAGGCCAGCGCGTGGTCGTCGAAGCGGAAGTCGGCCAGCGCGTCGAGCACCCGGCTGGTGCCTGCGACGACCCCGTAACGCCGGCCGCTGGGCAGCCTGCGGGCGAACAGCTCGAAGACGCATCGCCGTCCCGCGGCGTCGCTGCGCAGCGCCGCCTGCAGCATGGTTAGCTCGTAGTGGTCGGTGAGCAGTCCGGTCGTGTGTGCGGTCGACGTCACGGCGACAGCGTAGGAGAGCCTCGCCCTCGCCCGCTGTGGTCTCGAGTGGGTAATGCCGTGGACAATGCCCAGCGTGACCGCCACACCGATGCCCACCGAGCTCGAGCGGCCCGAGCTCGACGAGATCACCTCCCTTGACTCGCCGTGGGTCACGCTGGTGTGGAACGACCCGGTCAACCTGATGTCGTACGTCAGCTATGTCTTTCGCAGCTACTTCGGTTACTCGACCAGGAAGGCGGACAAGCTGATGCTGCAGGTGCACCACGACGGCAGGGCTGTCGTGTCGACCGGCAGCCGGGAGGAGATGGAGCGCGACGTGGAGGCGATGCACGGTTACGGACTGTGGGCCACGTTGCAGAAGGCCGACACGTGAAGCCGTTCTCGGCGCGGCGGGGCGGAGGGGCGTACGTGTCGCTCGACCAGCTCGAGGCGCGCCTGCTGGCCAACTTGGCGGCCCAGGTCGCCGAGCTGGTGCGCGACGGCTCGGCAGAGCCGGTCGGGCCGCAGGACCCGCTCGAGGTGCTGGTGGGTCTGGGGGAGGGGCCGGTCCAGCCGCCGGATGACCCGGTGCTGCAGCGACTCCTCCCCGACGCGTACCGCGACGACGCCGAGGGGGCGGCCGAGTTCCGCCGGTTCACCGAGCAAGGTCTGCGCGAGGGCAAGGTCCGCAACGCCCTGACCGTCATCGAGTCGCTCACGGCGGGTGGCATGACTCAGGACGAGATGCAGGTCTCCGACGGCGAGGTGGACGTCGACCTTGACGCCGACCAGGTGCAGGCCTGGCTGCGCTGCCTCAACGACATCCGGCTGTCGCTGGCGACGCGGCTCGAGATCACCGAGGACGACGACCGCCGGTCGGCGATACCCGACAACGACCCGGCCGCGGTCCTGCACGACATCTACGACTGGCTCGGCTTCGCCCAGGAGACGCTGGTCCAGTCGCTCGGCGACTGACCCGGGGCCGACCTTGCGGGCCTGCCGCCCCGCGTACGCTGCACCGCGTGCTGCGGATCGAACGGGCGACCTACGACGCGATTGTCGACCACGCCCGGCGGGACCACCCCGACGAGGCCTGCGGCGTCGTCGCGGGCCCGGTCGGCTCCGACCGCCCGACGCGTCACGTGCCGATGCTCAATGCCGCGATGTCACCGACGTTCTACGAGTTCGACGCCACCGACCTGCTCCGGCTGTACCAGGACATGGAGGCCCGTGGTGAGGAGCCGGTCGTCATCTATCACTCCCACACCGCGACACAGGCGTACCCCTCACGGACCGACATCGCCCTGGCGCAGGAGCCGGGCGCCCACTACGTGCTGGTGTCTACGCGCGAGGGCGGCAACCTCGGAGGCCCGGTGGAGTTCCGCTCGTATCAGATCCTCGACGGCGAGGTCACCGAGGAGGAGGTCGCCGTGGTCGCCTCGCCCGAGCCTGCGGAATGACCGAGCCCCCCGACGCGGTTGAGGCAGGCAGACGAGCAGTGCGAGCAATGGCGAGGAGATGGCATGGCGATCGAGGTCCGTGTTCCGACGATCCTGCGCACCCATACCGGTGGCGCCAAGGTGGTGTCGGCGGAGGGCGCGACGCTGCGCGAGCTGATGGAGGACGTCGAGGACACGCACGCCGGTGTCCGGGACCGCATCGTCGACGGGGCAGCGCTGCGCCGTTTCGTCAACGTGTACGTCAATGACGAGGACGTGCGTTTCACCGGCGGACTCGACACGCCGCTCTCCGACGGCGACGTCGTCGTGATCCTGCCCGCTGTCGCCGGCGGCTGACGTAGCGGCGATGCGCTTCGACTCGCTGCTCGACTCCGTCGGGCGGACTCCGCTGGTCGGGCTGCCGACGCTGTCGCCGGCACGAGACGTACGCCTGTGGGCGAAACTCGAGGATCGCAACCCCACCGGATCCGTCAAGGACCGCGCGGCGCTCGCCATGGTGAGCCGTGCCGAGACGGCCGGTCTGCTGCGGCCCGGCTGCACGCTGCTCGAGCCGACGTCGGGTAACACCGGCATCGCCCTGGCAATGGTCGCCAGGCTGCGCGGCTACCGCCTGGTGTGCGTGATGCCGGAGAACACCTCGCCCGAGCGCCGGCAGCTCCTGGCGATGTGGGGGGCGGAGATCGTGCCCTCACCGGCCGCCGGCGGGTCCAACGAGGCGGTGAGGGTCGCCAAGGAGCTCGCCGGGGACCATCCCGACTGGGTGATGCTCTACCAATACGGCAACGCCGCGAACGCCGACGTGCACTACGAGACCACCGGACCCGAGATCCTCGCGGACCTGCCGGACGTCACGCACATCGTCGCTGGCCTCGGCACCACCGGCACGTTGATGGGCGTCGGCCGGTACTTCCGCGAGCACCGGCCGCAGGTCCGAATCGTCGCCGCCGAACCGCGCTACGGCGAGCTGGTGTACGGGTTGCGCAACCTCGACGAGGGTTTCGTCCCCGAGCTCTACGACGCGTCGCTGGTCGACGCGCGCTTCTCGGTTGGGCCGCGGGACGCGGTGCGCCGGACGCGTGAGCTGCTCGAGACCGAGGGCATCTTCGCCGGCATCTCGACGGGCGCCATCCTCCATGCGGCCCTGGCGCAGGCGACCAGGGCGGTGCGCGCCGGCGAACCGGCCGACATCGCGTTCGTCGTCTGCGACGGCGGGTGGAAGTACCTCTCCACCGGTGCGTACGAGGGCACGCTGGACGACGCTGAGGCGAGCCTCGAAGGTCAGCTCTGGGCCTGAGGGCGTCGGTCAGGCGGCACCACAGCCGGCCTAGAGCGTGGCCAGGACGAACGACGCCAGGAACCCGGCGGCGGTGCTCAGCGCGACGGTGGGGCCGCCCTGCTCGTACGCCTCCGGCATCAGTGTGTCGGCGAGAGCGCCCGCAGCGAAGGCAAGGAATCCCGCCAGGACCCTTCTGGGAATTTTCAGGTGCCCGCCAGCGAGCGCCCCTAGCGGCAGGGCACTTGAAGCGATCAGCCCGAACAGCAGCGACTCGGTATAGCCGCCCGACCCTACTGGGCGGGCATCGCCCGTGCGCCAGCCGCTAGCCTGCGGGCGTACGTACTCCCGACACCGACCGCGAGGTGACGTATGCGCGAGATCGTGGTGTTCTCGGGGAGTGCCCACCCCGATCTGGCGCGGCGCATCTGCGCGGCGCTCGGGGTGCCGCTGTCACCGGCAGCGACGGCTCGCTTCAGCAACGACTGCCTGCAGGTGCAGCTGCTTGCGAACTGCCGCCAGCGCGACGTCTACGTCGTGCAGCCGCTGGTGCCGCCGACGCAGGAGCACCTGATGGAGCTGCTGTTGATGCTCGACGCGGCACGCGGCGCGTCTGCGTCGCAGGTGACCGCGGTCATCCCGCACTACGCGTACGCCCGCTCCGACAAGAAGGATGCCTCGCGCATCTCTATCGCGGGCCGACTGGTCGCAGACATGTTGGTGACCGCCGGCGCCGACCGGGTGATCACGATGACGTTGCACGCACCCCAGGTGCACGGCTTCTTCTCCGTGCCGGTGGACCACCTCACCGCGATCGGCGAGCTCGCCGACCACTTCCGCGGGCGCGACCTGACCGACACCGTGGTGGTGTCTCCCGACCTCGGCAACGCCAAGACCGCCACGCAGTTCGCCCGTCTGCTCGGGCTGCCCGTGGCGGCCGGCAGCAAGCAGCGGCTCTCCGACGACCGGGTCGTGATCGATGCGATCGTCGGTGATGTCGCCGGCCGGGACGCGATCGTCCTGGACGACGAGATCGCCACCGGAGGCTCGATCATCGAGCTGCTCGACCGGCTCTCGGACCAGGACTGTCACCGCGCGTCGGTGGCGTGCACGCACGGGTTGTTCACCGGCAAGGCTGTCGAGCGTCTGAGCACCCACCCGTCGATCACCGAGGTCGTCACCACCGACACGGTTCCCACGGTGTCCGGGTGGCCGGAGCTGGGCGTCCGCTCGGTCGCGCCGCTGTTCGCCGAGGCGATCGCCCGCATCCACGCCGGCGAGTCGGTGAGCAGCCTGTTCGACGGGGTCGATCCGGCTCACGCGACGCCGCAACCGAGGCTGCCGTTCCCCGAGGCGCTGCCGCCGCACTCGTACACCAGCCTTTAGGCTCCCCTCGTGGCGGACGCTCCGATCGGCATCTTCGACTCCGGTTTCGGCGGTCTCACTGTGGCGCGCGCCCTGCTGGACCAGCTGCCCGACGAGCCCGTCCTCTACCTCGGTGACACCGCCCGTCAGCCGTACGGACCCAAGCCGATCGGCGAGGTCCGCGAGTACGCCCTCGAGTGCCTGGACCACCTCGTCGCGCACGGCGTCAAGGTGCTGGTCATCGCCTGCAACTCGGCCAGTGCGGCGGTGCTGCGCGACGCCCGGGAGCGCTACCCGGTACCTGTCGTGGAGGTGATCCTGCCGGCGACGAGACGCGCGGTCGCGGCCAGCCGCAGCGGTCATGTCGGCGTCATCTGCACGTGGGCTACCGCTGCGTCGCAGGCGTACGACGACGCCTTCGCCGCTGCTCCGCACATCACCGTGCACACCCAGCCGTGCCCGCGTTTCGTGGAGTTCGTCGAGGCGGGCGTCACCAGCGGCCCGGAGCTCCTCGGTGTCGCCACCGAGTACCTGGCGCCGTTGACCGAGATGGGCATCGACACCCTCGTGCTGGGCTGCACCCACTACCCACTGCTCACCGGTGTCATCTCCTACGTCCTCGGTGACGGGGTGACCTTGGTGTCGAGCGCCGACGAGACCGCCAAGGACGTGTACCGGCTACTTGTGCGCGAGGGGCTGGAGCGTCCAGCCGGGCTGCCCTCGCCGGTCCACCGTTTCCTCACGACCGGCCAACCGCAGGAGTTCCGCGTTCTCGGGCGCCGCTTCCTCGGCCCGGAGCTCGACGCCGTCGACCAGTTCGCCTGGGTGGGCGCATGAGGCTGACCGTTGTGGGATGCTCCGGCTCCGTTCCCGGCCCCCGTTCACCGGCCAGCTGCTATCTGCTGGAAGCGCCGTACGAAGGGGACATCTTCCGCCTGCTGCTCGACCTGGGCAGCGGCTCCTTCGGCCATCTTCAGCGCTACATCGCCCCGACGCAGGTCGGCGCCGTGGCGCTGAGCCACCTGCACGCCGACCACTGCCTCGATCTGACGGCGATGTACGTGCAGCGCAAGTACGATCCGGCCGCGCCGTACCCTCGCCTCGCTGTGTACGGCCCGCCCGGGACGGCCGCTCGGATGGCGCGCGCTTACGACCTGCCCGAGCGGCCGGGGATGACGGAGGTGTTCGAATTCCGTGAGTGGCGCGACGGCGATGCGGTGCGAATCGGCCCGTTCGAGGTCGCGCTCACACGGATGGCCCATCCCGTCGAGTCGTACGCCATGCGAGTGAGCTCGCAGGGTCGGGTCCTGACGTACTCCGGCGACACCGGGCCGTGCGAGGGCCTGGTCTCATCGGCGCGCGGCGCGGACGTGCTGCTGGCCGAGGCATCGCTCACAGAGGCACCGGACAAACCAGCTGACCTGCACCTCACCGGCCGGGAGGCCGGCGCGCACGCCTCCCGCGCGGGCGTGGGTCGCTTGCTGCTCACGCACCTGCCGCCGTGGACCGACCCTGGCAGGGTGCTCGGTGAGGCCGAGTCCTCCTTTGAAGGTCCGGTGGAGCTGGTGGAGGCGGGAGCGTCGTACGACATCTGAGCGCACCGGAGGCGTCCGTCGGCGCGACGTGGTCGGTATGGTCGCGATCATGACGCGTGTCGACGGGCGATCGACCGACCAGCTGCGCCCCGTACGGATCACCCGCGACTGGCTCGACCACGCCGAGGGGTCGGTGCTCGTCGAGTTCGGACGGACCCGGGTGCTGTGCGCGGCCAGCGTCACTCGTGGGGTGCCGCGCTGGCGCCGTGACTCGGGCCTGGGCTGGATCACCGCGGAGTACGCCATGCTGCCTCGCGCGACGCACACCCGCTCCGATCGCGAGTCCGTGAAGGGCCGGCTCGGCGGCCGTACCCACGAGATCTCCCGGTTGGTCGGCCGAGCGCTTCGCGCCGCCGTGGACTACAAGTCCCTCGGGGAGAACACGATCGTGCTCGACTGCGACGTGCTGCAGGCGGACGGCGGCACGCGGACGGCGGCGATCACCGGCGCATACGTGGCCCTTGCCGATGCGGTGGCGCACCTGCGCGTTGAGAAGGCGTTGGCGGGGGAGCCACTGGTGCAGTCGGTCGCGGCCGTTTCGGTGGGCGTCGTCGACGGGGTGCCGATGCTCGACCTGGCCTATGACGAGGACGTGCGTGCCGGCACGGACATGAACGTCGTGATGACCGGTGACGGGCGCTTCGTCGAGCTGCAAGGTACGGCGGAGGGTGTCCCGTTCGACCGGGCCGAGCTCGACGCACTGCTGCAGCTGGCGGAGCGGGGCTGCGCCGAGCTCAGCCGGCGGCAGGCAGAGGCCCTGGGGTGAGGCGCATCGTCATCGCCACCCGCAACACCAAGAAGCTGGCTGAGCTGCGGCGAATCCTCGCAGCGGAGATCCCCGGCATCGATGTGCTGGGGCTGGACGACGTGGAACCCTTTGAGGAACCGCCTGAGATCGAGGCGACGTTCGAGGGAAACGCGTTGATCAAGGCGCGTGCCGCCGCGGCCGCCACCGGTCTGCCGACCCTTGCCGACGACTCCGGGATCTGTGTCGACATGCTCAACGGCATGCCCGGGGTGCTGTCCGCCCGGTGGTCGGGGGCGCCCCGTGACGACGAGCGCAACAACCAGCTGCTGCTGGCGCAGCTCAGCGATCTTTCGGGCGAGAGGCGCCATGCGGAGTTCCGCTGCGCGGTCGCGTTCGTCCAGCCCGACGGCGAGGAGATCATCGAGATCGGTGTGATGCGGGGCAGGATCCTGCCCGAACCGCGCGGGCAGGGTGGCTTCGGGTACGACCCGCTGTTCATCGCCGATGGCCAGGCCGTCAGCAACGCCGAGCTGCCCGCTGGCGAGAAGGACCGCGTCAGCCACCGCGGCCGCGCCCTGCGCGACATCGTCCCCGCCGTCGCCACCGCCCTCCGCGCCCGCTGACCCCAACCCCGGGGCACCACCCTGAGACGGTGGGGGCGTGCCGCCAGGAGTTGTGGGCGTGCCAGAGGGGGGAGTCGAACCCCCACGCCCGTGGGCACGGCATCCTAAATGCCGCGTGTCTACCGTTCCACCACTCTGGCTGTCCCACGCAGTTTAGGCGCGGAGCGCCGGTCCGGCGGACCTGCGGCGTTCGCAACATAGGCGTGAGTCCCTCGCACGACACCGATCCACCGAGGCGCGGTAACGTGTCGGCCGTACGCCGCCGTTGGTGGTGACGTATCCCTTTGTTCGGCAAGCACAACGAGGAGGTCGTCGTGGCCCGCGGCTCCGAGCTCGACCCAAACCAGGACCCCGACGCCATCGTGCGCGACATCGAGGCGACCCGGGATCGCCTCGCTGTGGCGATCGACGAGATCGTGGAACGCGCCAACCCCAAGAACGCTGCGAGGCGAAAGCTGGAGGAGGTCAAGGCCCGTTTCGTCAACGACGACGGATCGCCACGGTTTGAGGCGATCGCTCCGGTGGCCGGCGCGGCGCTCGGGACGCTGGTGCTTCTCGTGGTCGTGCGCCGGTTGGTCAATCGCTGATCCGTGGCAGATCGGCTGTCAGTCCTGGCCGCCGAGTGTGTTGCTCAGCCGTCAACCGCGCGCAACCCCGGTCGGTGCAGTGAGTCCCAGAAGCGCTCGAACTCGCCCTCCAGCATCGGCGGAGCGATGAGGAACCCCTGCATGAGGGGACATCCCATGCGGGTCAGCGTGCGCCACTGGAGCTCGGTCTCGACTCCCTCGGCGACGGCCTGCCGGCCCAGTGCCTTACACAACCGAAGGACCGCCGCGACGATCTGTGTGTCGACCATGTCTTCGCCGAGCCCCGCGATGAACGCGGAGTCCAGCTTGATCACGTCCACCGGAAGCGTCCGAAGGTACGCCAGCGACGAGTAGCCGGTTCCGAAGTCGTCAACGGCGATCTTCACACCGATGTCCCGCAGCTCGAGCAGCGTCTGTACGTGGGACGCGGTGTCGGTCAAGACAGCGGTCTCGGTGATCTCGAGGCACAGGTGTTCAGCGGGTAGCGACGTACGGTTGAGGACGTCGAGCACCTCCTGCGAGAGACGCGGCTGCGCCAGCTGCAACGCCGACAGGTTGACCGACACGACGATCGGTGGCCGATCTGGATGCATCAGGTTCCATCGCTGAGTGACGCGGCAGGCCTCCTCGAGCACCCACCGTCCGAGGAACACGATGAGCCCGGTGTCCTCGGCCAGCGCGATGAACTCGTTCGGTGGCACGATCTCGCCACCCGGCGTGTCCCACCGAACCAACGCTTCCAGGCCCGCGAGCTCTCGGGTCTTGGTGTCCACGATCGGCTGGTAGCGGAGACTCAGGTGTTGCTTGTCCAGCGCGTCACGCAGCCGGCCCTCCATCTCTAGTCGGGCGCGTGAGGCGTCGACCAGGGCTTGGGTCGCGAAGCGGATGCAGTTGCGTCCCGCTGACTTGGCGGCGTATGCAGCAGCGTCGGCCCCCAGCATCGCGTCCTCGCGTGAGTCGCCCGGCGAGGTGATGGCCACGCCGATCGACACGGTCGCCAACACGGTGTGCCCGGCGATCACGTATGGCTCGCGAAGGCTGCTCGACATCAGTTCGCAGAGGTCGAGGAGGTTTCGCTCGCCGTGGACGTCCTCGGCCAGCACGACGAACTCGTCACCTGCGAGTCGGGCCATCGTGTCCGAGGCGTGACCAAGGCGCTGCAGGCGGTCGCTCATCTGGATCAGCAGCTGGTCACCGACCAGATGGCCGAAGGAGTCGTTGACCAGCTTGAACCGGTCGAGGTCCACGAAAATGACCGCATGGTGACCGCCGCTTTGGGCGCTGCTGGCCAGGACGTCATCCAACCGGTCCATGAACAGTCGCCGGTTCGGCAGCCCGGTCAGCTCGTCGTGCAGGGCACGGTAGGTCAGCGCCTCTTGGAAAGCGCGTCGCTCACTCACGTCTCGGATCACCATGACCGCCCCACCCTGTTCAGGGTCGACCGTGGTCAGCGGGTTCAGGGAATACGCGACCTCGATGCGGTTCCCGCGGTGGTCGTAGAGGGCCGCGTCTCCGTCTTGAACGAGAGTGCCGTTCTTGACCATCTGCAATGGGTCCAGGAGTTCGCTGGCTACCCGCATCGGGCAGGTGTCGTTGATGTGTGAACCGATCAGCTCACTGTCTGCCTTGGAGCCCAACATCCGAGTGGCTGCCGGGTTAGCGAACGTGACCCGCCCGTCGCCGTCGAAGGCCACAACCACTTCGGTCTGTGCATCAGTGATCGTCCGAAGCTGGCTGATGAGTTCGGCACCGCGAAGCGCGTCGTCGGCGACGCCGGCCAACGAGACCAAGGTCTCGTACTCTTGCGGGCTCCACGTGCCAGGTCCAATCCGTCCCTCGACGATCAACCGGTGGCCCGATGGCATCGGGGCGGCGAGAGCGCCGTCAGGCATTGAGTCCTGCTCGTCGAGCAGCCTGGCCGACCGGCCACCGACCAGGTCGGGGGCTGACCTTGTCAGCAGGTCTTCGATCGCGGCACGATCATGTGGCGCGCGCAGGTTCGCAGTGGCGTGTTGCAGTCTCTCGGCTTGGACGCGAGCAACCGACTCATGCAGTTGTGCGTTGTATGCCCTGTGAACGAAGGCCACCAGTGAGAGCGCCGGCACGAAGCCCCACGAGTACGAGAACGTCATGATGGCTGCGCTCGCGCCGAGCACCGCAGCGCCGAACCAGGCCGCTACATGCGGCCAGGGCGTGCGGATCATGGCCAGCCATGGCTGGCCACTGTTTAGGGCGATCATCGATGTGACGAGCAGCCGGGAGATGGCCGGGACGATCACGGTCCCGGCGATGGCGGCGACGACTGTCCGGAGTGTGAGGACGTCGCTCATCCCGCCCGCCACCAGTCGGTAAACGACGTATCCCATGCCTAGTGCGGTGAGGAACTGTCCAGCGTTGAAGGCTGCCTTGACGAGAGGTCGGCGGACCACCACGCTGCCCGCCAGTGAGGCCACGAAGCAGGTGGCCATCAGCTGCGCAGGCGTGAGTGCCAGCATCACCGGGACCAGAAGGACCTCGTCAAGGGTGATGGACTCCACGGACCTGCCGGCGGCCATGAGACGCCGCGGCACGGTGTGGGCGAAAACCACCAACGCGGCAATAGCAGCCACCGTTGCTCGGGGCAACGGAATCTCAGCTGGCGAGATCGCCGCTACTACGACACACGCAACCGTCAGCCCGGCGGCAAGAACCGCCAGGCTGACGGCAGCGATATTTGGGCGGGTGTTTGCGTTGATCGTTGGGCCTCCGAATTGAGTCCCTCGATCATGCCGTATTGGCACCAATCAAGACAGGGAAAGGCCCAATTCCGTTAAGCTGCGGAGACCAAATCCCAGTGGGAGACCTCGCCCGCCTCGGCCCACTCGTAGGTGTCCCAGTGGGAGACGTCCCAGTGGGAGACGTCCCAGTGAGAGACGTCCCAGTGGGAGACGTCCCAGTGGGAGACGTCCCAGTGGGAGACGTCCCAGTGGGAGA
>Ga0136612_10000718_pt1 | contig 12741 bp, 10 predicted proteins | sample AntDryUQ224A2306_2_FD_106644 | JGI IMG/M metagenome (GOLD analysis project Ga0136612, IMG submission 106644) | Polar desert sand microbial communities from Dry Valleys, Antarctica - metaG UQ224A (23.06) | ecosystem: Environmental > Terrestrial > Soil > Desert | place: Antarctica: Dry Valley...
CCTTCGGCAACGTCTCGACCGCCTTCGTCGGCGACGACCTCGTGATCGGGCCGGGCGCGAGCGTGCGCGAGGCGATCGACGCGCACGGCGGGCGCTCGCCCTCGCTCGCGCGCAGCGGCACCTACCGGCGGGCGGTCCGCACGCTCCCGGCCGACCGCGTCGCCGACGTCTACGTGTCGCCCGACGGCGTCAACCGGCTGCTCGCCCCGCAGGCCGGCGCGCTGGGGGTCGCCGGGGTGCTGCTGCGTCGCCCGGGGCTGCGCGGCGCAGCGATCTCCCTCTCGCCGCGCGCCGGTGGCGCTGCGCTGCGCGTGCACTCGATCGTCGATCCCAAGGCCGCCCGGGCGGCGGGCCCCCCCGCGAAGGCGTTCACGCCGGCGCTGCTCGACGACGTGCCCAAGGGGGCCGTCGCCTACCTCGGCATCACGCGGCTCGACGAGGCCGTCAAGGGACTCATCGGGCTCTCGGCGGCCGGCGGAGCCCAGGGGGCGCGGGTCGCGCGGCTGCTGCGGCGCACGCAGACCGACCTCGCCCGCCGGACCGGGGTGGACCTCGCCACAGACGTCATCCCGCTCTTCCAGGGCGAGACCGCGCTCTGGCTGGCGCCGGCGATCCCCGCGCCGATCCTCACGATCATCACGGCGACGCGCGACGAGCAGGCCACGCGCTTGGCCTTCGCCAAGCTCCAGGAACCCTTGGCCAAGCTGTTTGCGCCCGCGAGCACCGGCGCGGGGCAGACGCCGGTCTTCCAGGAGCGCACCGTGGACGGCCAGCAGGCGTTCACCCTGCGACTGGGCCCGGGCGCCGAGCTCAACTATGCGGTCTTCGACCGCCGCCTGGTCATCTCGACCTCCCTCCAGGGCATCCGCGCCGTGAAGGGGTCGGGCGGATCGCTACCTGACACGGGCCCGTTCAAGGCGACGCTGGGAGACCGCCCCAAGGAGGTCACGTCGCTACTCTTCCTCGACTTCTCTGAGCTCCTCACGCTGGGCGAGCGCACCGGGCTGTCTGACTCACGCACCTACCTGCAGGTGCGCGACGACCTCAAGAAGGTCAGGGCAGTCGGCGCATCGGCCACCGCCGGGGAGACCGAATCGACCACGGAGCTCTTCCTCGATATCCCATGACCGCGCTTTCCGACAACGAGTACCTGTTCACCTCCGAGTCCGTCACGGAGGGCCACCCCGACAAGGTCGCCGACCAGATCTCAGACGGGGTGCTCGATGCCGTCATGGCCGATGACCCGGCGGGCCGGGTGGCCTGCGAGACGCTCGTCAACACCGGCCTGGTCGTCGTCTCGGGTGAGATCTCGACCGAGACCTACGTCGACATCCAGGACATCGCCCGCGAGACGATCCGGCGCATCGGCTACACCGACGCCGACCTGGGCTTCTCGGCGGATTCCTGCGCGGTCATCAACGCGATCGACAAGCAGTCGCCCGACATCGCCCAGGGCGTCAACGAGGCGCTGGAGTCGCGGACCGACCCGGCCGACGACGACGAGCTCGACATCGCGGGCGCGGGCGACCAGGGCATGATGTTCGGCTATGCCTCGCGTGAGACGCCCGAGCTCATGCCGCTCCCGATCTCGGTCGCCCATCGCCTCGCCCACCGCCTGGCCGAGGTCCGCCGTGCCGGTGACCCCTCCTATCTGCGCCCCGACGGCAAGACTCAGGTCACCGTCCGCTACGAGAACGGCGTCCCGATCGAGATCGAGAAGGTCCTGATCTCGACCCAGCACAAGGATGGCGTGGACGTGGATGCGCTCATCCGCCCGGACCTGTGGGAGCACGTCGTCGCGCCGATCCTGCCCTCGGAGCTCTTCGATCCGGCCAAGCTCAACACGAAGCAGAACTTCCTCGTCAACCCGACGGGGCGCTTCGTGATCGGCGGGCCGGTCGGTGATGCGGGGCTGACCGGGCGCAAGATCATCGTGGACACCTACGGCGGCATGGCCCGCCACGGCGGCGGCGCCTTCTCGGGCAAGGACCCGTCCAAGGTCGACCGCTCGGCCGCCTACGCGGCCCGCTACGTGGCCAAGAACGTCGTAGCCGCCGGACTGGCCGACCGCTGCGAGGTGCAGGTGGCCTACGCCATCGGCGTCGCCCATCCGGTGTCCGTCATGGTCGAGACCTTCGGGACCGAGAAGGTCGCCCGCTCGATGATCGCCGGGCTGGTGGACGAGCACTTCGACCTGCGCCCGGGCTCCTTCCGCGAGGAGCTCAGGCTCCACCGGCCGATCTATCAGAAGACTGCGGCCTACGGCCACTTCGGCCGCGAGGACAGCGACTTCACCTGGGAGAAGATTGACAAGGCCGACACGCTGCGCGCCGCCGCCGGGCTGGGCGAGGGCGCGGCGGTCGCGCGCTAGCGGTCCTGCCCAGCGGGCCTGACCCCGTCGGGCGGGAGCTGATCGACGGTGGGCTGAGCGCCGGCGAACGGCGGTCAATGAAGGGAGGGCCCGGGCGGGCGTGGCGCGCCGTCGGTGGGGCTTGGGTTGACTTGTACGTGCCATGGCACGTCGAATCCGACCCAGGCTCTCGGGGAGGCGACGACGACCGGCATCCTCCTTCGTTGATGCTGTTCGCGCCCCACACCGAGGCACGCGCGAGCGGGTGGGCTAGACGCTGCCTGACGGAGGCGGCGGAGGCGGCGGCGCCTGCGGCGGCGGTGGTGGTGGCGGTGGCGCCTGCCCCGGCGCCTGCGGCTGCCCCGGAACCTGCGCCTGAGGTTGCTGCTCCGCCGCGGCGTTCGCCGCGAGCGCCTCGCGCTGGGCCTCGTCGACGTCGCGGACGACCTGCTCGGGCTGCGCCACGCCGGCGAACGTGAAGTTGGAGTCGTCGGTGCCGGCGGTGTCGAAATCCACCGTCCCGACCTGGAGGACGCGCTGGAGCGCGGACTGCTCCGTGTTGACGTTCTGCACGCGGTCCAGGCGTGTCTCCTGGACCTTGCGGGCGACGATACCCCGCCTGATCTGGAGGCGGCGATTCGTGATCGTGTAGGTCGTCGCGATCCGCTTCAGCAGCCCGATGACGAGGAGTAGGACGACGACGGCGAGCACCGCGACCGCTACCCAGGTGGTGTTCACCTCGTCCTCAACGATGCGGCTCGCGAGCGCCGCCAGGCCGCCGAAGACCGCCGCGACGAGCAGCCCCTTGAGGTAGTACCCGAGGATGGAGCGCCACGAGGGATGCCCCTGGAAGAGGATCTTCTCGCCGGGCGCCAGGTCCATGCGGCCAATGTACCCCGTCGGGCGAGGCCGCGTCCGCCGCCGGGCCTACCGTGGAAGGCGTGTCCGCGATCGCCAAGGTGGAGCCCCTCACGTCGGCCCGCTCGCTGCGGGGCCCCTTCGACTATCGCCTGCCGGGGCCGTTCGCCGGCACCGAGGTCGGCGCACTGCTCGTCGTGCCCTTCGGTCACCGCAGCGTGCTCGGGGTGGTCGTCGAGCTCGCCGAGGACTCCGAGCTCGAGCCCGAGCGCCTCGCGGCGCCGCTGGAGGCGCTGGACCTCGGCGTCCCGCCCGAGCTCGTGCGCCTCGCGCGCTGGATCGCCGCCGAGTACTGCTCGACGCCCGCCCGCGCCCTCTCGCTCGTGCTCCCACCCGGGACGGGCGGATCGGGCGCGCGCCCGCGCATCCGCCCGCGCACGGCACTGGTCGCCGCGCTGACCGGGGCGGGGGAGGGCGCGCTGGCGGGCGGCGAGCGCCTCGGGACCCGGCAGCGCGAGGTGCTCGAGCAGCTGCACGCCACCGGGCCGCTGCCCGCCGCCTCCACGCCGGCGGGCCACGGGACGCTGCGCCGCCTGGAGGCCCGCGGCCTCATCGCCATGGAGCGCCACGAGCGCCGCCGCCGGCCGCGCTCGACGCGAGTCGGTGCGAGTGCCGCCGGCCCGCCGCCCCTGACCCTCGAGCAGGAGCGCGCGCTCATCCCGGTCGCCGAGGCCCTCGGAGCCCGCCGGGCCGAGCGCTTCCTGCTCCATGGCGTCACCGGATCGGGGAAGACCGAGGTCTACCTGCGCGCCGCCGCCTGTGCGCTGGAGCAGGGCCGCGGCGCGATCATCCTCGTGCCGGAGATCGCGCTGACCCCGCAGATCCAGACCCGGGTGGAGGAGCGCTTCGGCGCGACCGTCGCCGTCCTGCACTCCGGCCTGTCGGACGGTGAGCGCTTCGACGAGTGGATGCGCCTGCGCCGCGGGGAGGCCCGCGTCTGCGTCGGGCCGCGCTCGGCCGTGTTCGCCCCGCTCGCCGACATCGGGCTCATCGTCGTCGACGAGGAGCACGACGCCTCCTACAAGCACGAGAGCGACCCGCGCTACGACGCCCGCCACGTCGCCGAGGCCCGCGCCCGCGAGGCCGGGGCGGTACTCCTGCACGGCTCGGCGACGCCGCGGCCCGAGAGCATCGCCGCCCTGCGGCGCCTGCGCCTGGCCGAGCGCGTCGACGGCCGGCCGCTGCCCCCGGTGGAGATCCTGGACATGCGCGGCGCCCGTCATGCCCTGCACCCGAAGGCGCGCGCGGCGCTGGAGACGGTCCGCCGCGACGGGGCCAAGGCCATCGTCCTGCTCAATCGCCGCGGCTGGTCGAACTTCCTCACCTGTGCCGCCTGCGGCCATGCCTGGGAGTGCCCGAACTGCGACGTGACCCTGATCCTCCACCGGGCCCAGGGCGCCGTGGCCTGCCATCACTGCGGCCACCGCGAGCCGGCGCCCTCGTCGTGCACGGCGTGCGGGTCGCCCTCGGTCGCCCGCCACGGGCTGGGGACCGAGCGCCTCGAGCACGAGCTCGGCGAGGCGCTGGGCGCCGACGGGTTCCCGGTCATCCGCCTGGACTCCGACGTCGCCGGCGGGCGCGGCGCCATCGCCACCGCGCTCGCGCGCTTCGAGGCAGCGAGCGCCGGCGTGCTCCTCGGCACCCAGATGGTGGCCAAGGGCCATGACTTCCCCGACGTCGCCCTCGGCCTCGTGCTCGACGCCGACGCCACGCTGCGCTTCCCGGACTTCCGCGCGGAGGAGCGCACGTTCGCCCTCGTCGCCCAGCTCGCCGGCCGCGCCGGCCGCGGCGGTGAAGGGCGGGTGCTGGTGCAGACCCTCGCGCCCGACGCGCCCTCGTTGCGCCTCGCCGCCGCCCACGACGCCGACGGCTTCCTCGCCGCGGAGCTCGAGCGTCGCCGCGCGTTGCGCTACCCGCCCTACGGCGACCTCGTGCGGATCGTCTGCGCCGCGCTGGAGCCGGGTGCCGCGGCGGCAGCGGCGGCAGCGGTTCGCGCCCGCCTGCACGCCGTCCCCGGAGCCGCGGTGCTCGGGCCGGCGCCGCTCTTCCGGCTGCGCGGCCGCGAGCGCTCCCAGGTGGTCGTCAAGGCGGCCGATCGGGCCGCCGCGATCGCGGCGGTGGGCCGCGCCGTCGACGCCACGGCCCGCGAGCGTGAGCACCGCCACGCGGCATTCAGCGTGGACGTCGACCCGCAGTAGGGGTCTCCTGGCCCACGGTTAGAATCGCCGGCGTGAACGGCGAGCACGAATCCGAGGACCTCGAGGCCGACGACGGCCCGCGCGAGCCCCCGGAGCTCGATCCGGAGGTCGCCGCGCGGCGCGCCGCGGCCCTGGCGAACGTGCGCAAGTTCGGCGATCCGAACCTCAAGAGCCGCGCCGTTCCGGTCGAGCGCTTCGACGCGACGCTGCGCGAGGAGGTCGGTCGCATGACGGCCATCATGCGCGACGGGCTCGGCGTCGGGCTGGCCGCGACCCAGGTCGGCGTCATGCACCGCCTGCTCGTCTATCAGCTGGGCTCCGACGCCCCGCTGACCGCGCTGGTCAACCCCGAGGTCGAGTGGTCCAGCCGCGACGCCGAGGAGGTCGAGGAGGGTTGCCTCTCGCTGCCCGGCGTGCATGTGGACGTCGAACGGCCGGTGCACGTCCTTGTCCGTGCCCACGACGAGCACGGCGAGGCGCTCATCATCGAGGCCTCCGGCCTGGAGGCGCGCGTGATCCAGCACGAGGTCGATCACCTCGACGGGATCCTCATCCTCGACCGGACCTCGCGCGAGCAGCGCAAGCACGCGATGCGCGCCCTGCGCGAGGCCGCCGAGGCCTCGCGCGCCGCGTGATAACGGTCTTCCTCGGGACGAGCGACTTCGCCGCGGCGGTCCTGCGGCGCCTGGCCGGCTCGCCGCACCGCCCGGCGCTGGTGATCACGCGTCCCGACCGGCCGCGCGGCGGTGGCCGACGCCGCCCGCGAGCTCGGCCTCCCCCTGCAGCAGCCCGACGACGTCAACGGCGAGGCCGCGCGCGGGCAGATCGCCGCCGTGGCGCCCGACGCGCTCTGCGTCTGTGCCTTCGGGGCCCTGATCGGCGACGCGCTGCTCTCTGCGCACCCGATCCTCAACGTGCATCCCTCGCTGCTCCCGCGCTGGCGCGGCGCGGCGCCCGTCGAGCGGGCGATCATGGCCGGCGACGCCGAGACCGGTGTGTGCATCATGCGCCTGGTGGCCGAGCTGGACGCCGGTCCGGTCGGGCTGCGCGCCGCCGAGCCCATCGCCGCCGATGACACCTATGGCTCGCTGGCGGGGCGCCTGGAGGCCCTGGGCGCCGAGCTGCTAGTCCGCGCACTGGACACCTCGCCGGCCTACGCGGAGCAGCCCGCCGAGGGCGTCACCTATGCCGAGAAGATCACCGCGGCCGACCGCACCCTCGATCCCGCCGCCGGGCCTGGCGCGCTCGAACGGCGCGTGCGCGCGCTGCATCCGCACATCGGGGCGCGCATCGAGCGCGGCGAGGGGGTGTGGCTCGGCGTGCGCGCGGCGCGCCCGGCGCCCGCGGATCCCGGCCCCGCGCCGGGGACGCTCGCCGTGGAGGGCGAGCGCGTCCTCTGGGGCTGCGCGGGCGGCGCGCTCGAGCTCCTCGAGGTTCAGCCCGCCGGCGGTCGCGCGATGGCCGCGGAGGAGTACGCGCGCGGCCACCGAGCCGCGCCGTGAACGCGGGCGAGCGGGCGGCCGGCCGGGTCGCGCCGGCCCGCGCGTGCGCCTTCGCCGTGGTGCGCCGGACCTTCGAGAACGGGGCCTACACCGATCGCGCGCTGCACGGCGAGGCCGCGCGGGCCGGCCTGGACGCCCGTGACCGGGCGCTCGCCACGCAACTGGCCTTCGGCACCGTCCAGCGGCGGGGGACGCTGGATCACCTGATCGCGACGCTCGCACGCCGCCCGGCGCAGGCGCTGGACCCGCCGGTGCTCGCCGCGCTGCGCCTCGGGCTCTTCCAGCTCTGCTTCCTGGACGGAGTCGCCGACCATGCCGCCGTCCACGAGTCCGTGGAGCTGGCCAAGGCGCACGGCGGCCGTGGCGGCCACGGCCTGGTCAACGCGGTGATGCGGCGCGCCACGCGTGAGGCACCGGGGCTCCTGGCGGGCCTCTCCGACCGCGATCCCGCCGCGGCGGCGATCCGTCACTCCCACCCGGAGTGGATCGCGCGGCTGTGGTGGGAGGCACTGGGGCCCGCCGAGGCTCGCGCGCTCATGGCGGCCGACAACGAGCCGGCCGAGGCGGCCGTCCGGGCGAACACCCTGGCCGTGGAGCCCGCGGCGCTCGCTGCGGCGCTGCCGGTGCGAAGCGCTCCGGCGCCGGGAATTCCCGAGGGCCTGGTCGTCCACGGGGCCTTCGACGCGCACGGATCGCCGCTCTGGCGCCGGGGGGAGCTGATGCCCCAGTCGCGGGCGTCGATGCTGGTCGCCCGCACGCTGGCGCCGGAGCCCGGCGAGCGCGTGCTGGATCTCTGCGCCGCCCCCGGCGCCAAGACCACCCACCTCGCGGCGCTGATGGAGGCCCGGGGCGAGCTGGTGGCCGTCGAGCGTGACGAGCGGCGTGCCGCGGGCCTGCGCGAGACGTGCGCGCGCATGCATGCCGCCAACGTGACGGTGCAGGTGGGCGACGCCCGCTCCGACCACGGCGCGGGCTATGACCGCGTCCTCGTCGACCCGCCGTGCTCCGGGCTGGGCACCCTGCGCTCACGGCCCGACCTGCGCTGGCGGGCCAGCGCGCAGGGCGTCGCCGAGCTCGCCGTCCTCCAGGGCGAGATCCTCGCCGCGGCCGCCCGTGCGGTGCGGCCCGGCGGCACGCTGGTCTACTCCACGTGCACGATCTCACCCGCCGAGAACGAGGCGATCGTCGCCGGCCTGCTCGGCGCGGATCCCGCCTGGAGTGCGGATGACATCCAATCCGATGCCGCGGTCTGGAAACATCCGTCCGTGACCCGCCACCTGCTGCTCCTACCCCATCGTGACGGGACCGACGGATTCTTCATCGCCCGGCTGCGGCGCGCTCCATGACCGACGACGAGATCAACCTCGGGGCCCCTTGCCCCGACTGCCGGGAGCCCTGGCTGCGCCCGACCAACCTCCCGGGCCGCTACCGCTGCGTCTACTGCCTGCATCGTTTCGAGCTCGTCTCGGTCTGCCCGAACTGCGGCGAGCACTCGACGATCGTGCGCATGTCGAGCACGGCGATCCTCAAGTGCAACCATTGCGGCGGCTCCATGCTCAACCCGCTCTGATGGCCTCGCTCCCGCACGACATCCACGTCGCCCCGTCGATCCTCTCGTCGGACTTCGCGCGGCTGGGGAGCCAGGTCGAGGAGGTCATGGCCGCCGGCGCCCGCGTCATCCACGTCGACGTGATGGACGGCCACTTCGTCCCGCCGATCACCATCGGCCCGCTCATCGTCGACGCGCTCGCCGAGCAGGTGAAGGGAGCCGGAGGCCTGCTCGACGTCCACCTCATGATCGAGCGCCCCGAGCGCCACATCGCGCAGTTCGCCGAGGCGGGGGCCGACCACATCACGATCCACACCGAGGCCACGCCGCACCTGGAGTACGCCCTGGGGGCGATTCGCGAGGGCGGCTGCACGGCCGGTGCGGTGATCTGCCCCGGCACGCCGGTCGCTGCGCTCGGCGAGGTCAGCGACTCGCTCGACCTCGCGCTGTGCATGTCGGTGAACCCGGGGTGGGGCGGCCAGCCCTTCATCGAAGCCTCCCTCGACAAGCTCGAGCGCATGCGCGCCCTGCTCTGCGCCGACACGGTCCTGCAGGTCGACGGAGGCGTGGACATGGCCATGGCACCCCGCGTCGTGGCCGCCGGCGCGACGCTGCTCGTCGCCGGCTCAGCCGTCTTCGGCGCCCCGGATCCCGGCGCGTCCTATCGCGAGCTGACCGCCGCCGCCGGCGCCGCGTAGACGTTCGGTCAGCCGCACCTCGCGCGGAGCGGGCGTGTGCCAGCATGGCCGTACATCGCGAAAGGACGCTCTCGACATGACCGATGCCGCACTGATCAGCGCGACGGACCTGCATCGGCGCTACGGCGAGGGCGAGGCCGCCGTCAAGGCCCTGGACGGCGTGTCGATCGACTTCCCGTCCGGGCGCTACACGGCGATCATGGGCCCCTCGGGCTCGGGCAAGTCGACCCTCATGCACATCCTCGCCGGGCTCGACCGCCCGACGGAGGGCACGGTGGTGATCGACGGTCAGGACATCACGACGCTCGACGACAAGCACCTGACCGAGCTGCGCCGGGAGACATTCGGCTTCATCTTCCAGTTCTTCAACCTGCTGCCCGTGCTCGACGCGCGCGAGAACATTGTGCTCCCGCTGTCGATCGCCGGCGAGAAGCCCGACGCGGCCTGGCTGGACCAGCTCGTCGAGACCGTCGGGCTGTCAGACCGGCTCACCCACCGTCCCTCCGAGCTCTCCGGCGGGCAGCAGCAGCGCGTCGCCGTCGCGCGCGCGCTCGTGAGCCGCCCCGCGGTCGTGTTCGCCGACGAGCCCACCGGCAACCTGGACTCGAAGAGCTCCGAGGAGGTGCTCACGCTCCTGCGCCGCTCCGTCGACGACCTGGGACAGACCGTCGTGATGGTCACCCATGACGCGCACGCCGCCTCCTTCGCCGATCGCGTCGTCGTGCTCGCCGACGGCAAGGTCGTGCACGATGGCGAGTGCGCCGACGAGGACGCCGTGCACGAGCTCATGAAGGCCGCCGGCTGATGCTGAAGGTCACCTTCGCCGGACTCGCGGCGCGCAAGCTGCGCACCGCGCTCACCGCGACCGCCGTCGTGCTGGGCGTCGCCCTCATCTCGGGCACGTTCATCCTCACCGACGCCATAAACAAGAACTTCGACTCGATCTTCTCCACCGCCACGAGCGGCTTCGATGTCGCCATCACGCCGAAGGTCGCCGTGGAGTCCGACTTCGAGGAGCAAGAGGTGCCGCCGATCTCCGACGGCTACATCGCGCGGGCCGAGGGGGTTGACGGCGTCGACCGCGCCGTCGGCGAGATCTTCAGCCAGGGCGTCATCTACAAGAAGAACGGGGACCGCATAACCAAGAGCGCGCCGAACTTCATCGCCTCGGTGCAGCCCGAGCCCTTCGACCCGTTCGACTACGTCGAGGGCCGCGCGCCGGAGAAGCCAGGCGAGGTCGCCATCGACCGGTTCACCGCGAACAAGCAGGGCTTTGACCTCGGCGACACGATCTCCGTCTCCGGCGATGGCCCGCGGGCCAAGCTCGAGCTCGTCGGCATCGCGAAGTACGGGGAGGTGGACTCGATCGGCGGCGCCTCGATCGCCATCGTCCCGCTCGCCGAGGCCCAGCGCCTGTCCGGCAAGCCGGGTGGGGTGGACCAGATCGACGTCACCGCCGACCGGGGCGTCGCGCCCGCGGCGCTGGTCAAGCGGCTCCGGCGCGAGCTGCCGGGCGCGATCACCATCCGCACGGCGAAGGCCGAGGCCGACAAGCAGGCTCGCGACATCAAGGACGGCTTCGCCTTTCTCACCACGGCGCTGCTCGTGTTCGCAGGGATCGCGCTGTTCGTCGGCGGCTTCATGATCTTCAACACCTTCACGATCACGATAGCCCAGCGGATGCGGGAGTTCGCGCTGCTGCGGACGCTGGGCGCCTCGCGCGCCCAGGTACTGCGCTCGGTGCTGCTCGAGGCATTCCTCATCGGGCTGGGCGCGTCGGTGCTCGGGCTGTTCGCCGGGACGGCACTCGCCCCGGCGCTGAACGGGCTGTTCTCCACGTTCGGGCTCGACCTCCCGGGCGAGGGGACGATCGTGGCTACGCGGACCATCGTCGTCTCCCTGGTCGTCGGCACGCTGGTGACGGTCGTCTCCTCGCTGGCCCCCGCTCTGCGCTCCACGCGCGTGCCGCCAATCGCGGCGCTGCGCGAGGGTGCCGTGCTGCCGCCCGGTCGCGGGCGGCGCTGGCGCGCGCCGATCGCCGCCGGCCTGTGCGGCATCGGCATCGCGATCCTCGTCGCCGGGCTGGTCGGCGGTGGGAGCGGCAACGCGGTGGCGAGCCTGCTCGGCCTCGGCGCGGTGATCGTCTTCCTCGGCGTCGGCCTGCTGTCGTCCAAGCTCGTGGCGCCGCTGGCCTCGGTGGTGGGCCGGCCACTCGAGCGGCTGCGCGGGATGACGGGCCGGCTGGCGCGCGAGAACACCGTGCGCAACCCGGGCCGGACGGCCGGAACGGCCGCCGCGCTGATGATCGGGCTTGCGCTGGTCAATTTCGTCGCGATCTTCGCCGCGGGAGCGACGGGCTCGGTCGCCAAGACGATCGACGACCGGTTCCGGTCCGACCTCGTCCTCCAGGGCACCGACGGGTTCTCGCCCTTCGGCGCCCAGGCGGGCGAGGCGATCGCGCGCGACCCCGGCGTGGCGCGGGCGACCCCGCTGCGCTTCGGCTTGTCGAAGGTCACCGGGGTCAAGGGCACCCAGAGCGTGACGGCGGTCGACCCCAAGAACTCCATCGGCGTCTTCGAGTTCGTGTGGAAGCAGGGCTCGGACCGCACGCTCGAGAACCTGGGCCCGCGCGATGTCGTGGCCGACGAGAAGTGGGCCAAGGAGCAGAAGTTCAACGTGGGCGAGACGATCGCCGTACTCACCCCGACCAACGCGCGGCTGAAGCTGAACATCCGGGGCACCTACAAGGACCAGCTCGACTTCGGCGGGGACTTCGTCGTTGCGCTCGATGTCGCGACCCGGGACTTCAACATGAAGAAGGACGCGATGCTGCTGGTGAAGCTGGCCCCGGACGCAAACCGCGACGCCGTCCAGAAGCGCATCGAATTGCAGCTCGGCGCGCAGTTTCCCGACGTCGAGGCGCTGACCAACGAGGAGTTCAAGGACGATCAGGCCAAGCAGCTCAACCAGGTGCTCGGATTGATCTACGTCCTGCTCGGTCTCTCGGTGCTCGTCTCGCTTTTCGGAATCGTCAACACGCTTGCGCTGTCGATCCACGAGCGCACGCGCGAGCTGGGGATGCTGCGCGCGATCGGCACCTCGCGCGCCCAGGTGCGCCAGATGGTGCGCTACGAGTCGGTGATCACCGCGCTGATCGGTGCGGTGCTCGGCACGGTGCTCGGCGTGGCCTTCGCGCTGATCATCTCCCGGCCCCTGGAGAGCGACGGCTTCACGCTGTCCTTCCCGGTGGTGACCTTGCTCATCCTGATCGTCCTGGCCGCGGTGGCCGGCGTGCTCGCCGCGATCGGCCCGGCCCGGCGGGCCTCCCGGCTGGACGTGCTCGAGGCGCTGGCCTACGAGTAGCCCGCCCGGCTATGCCCGCCGCGTCAGCGCGAATAGCAGCGCGCTGAGCAGTGCCGTGGCGCCGCAGTAGCCGATCTCCACGCGCGAGATCTGATCGGCCACCGGGGCGGCGAGCAGCCACGCCACGAAGGCGGCGGCGGCGATCAGCCAGCAGCAAGCCGCG
>Ga0136612_10000719_pt1 | contig 12736 bp, 15 predicted proteins | sample AntDryUQ224A2306_2_FD_106644 | JGI IMG/M metagenome (GOLD analysis project Ga0136612, IMG submission 106644) | Polar desert sand microbial communities from Dry Valleys, Antarctica - metaG UQ224A (23.06) | ecosystem: Environmental > Terrestrial > Soil > Desert | place: Antarctica: Dry Valley...
CGCCGATGCCGCGGTTGCGCGCGGCGGCGATCCCGCGATTCGGCTGGCGGACGTACGAGAAGCGCTCGTCGTCGAGGAACGGCTGGACGTGCTCGGCGGTGGCGTCCGTCGAGCCGTCGTCGATGAGGATGGCCTCCCAGTCCGTGAACGTCTGCTCGCGAAGGCTCGTGAGCGTCGTGTCGATGTGCGCGGAGGAGTTGAAGAGCGGCGTTACCACCGAGACGACGGGCGCGTGCCCGGGCGCGTCGCCGCCCGTCATCGCTGCGCTCCGCTGCGCCGGCGCACCGCCGTCTCCAGCAGCGCGTTGAGCCGCTCGCGCATCGCATCGGGGCTCCAGTGCTCGTTCACGAGCTGATGCGAGCTCGTCGAGAGCCGCTCCCAGAGGGCGCGGTCGCGGTACAGCGCGAGGACACCGGCGGCGAACGCCCGGGCTCCGTCGCGGATGAGCACGTGCTCGCCGTCGACGAGATCCATGCCCTGCTCGAAGACGGGGTATGGCAGGCCGCCCGAAGGGCGCCGAGCCAGACGGGGTATGGCAGGCCGCCCGAAGGGCGCCGAGCGAAAGCGGCTGAAGACGATCATGAACATCGTTGCGAGCGCGATCGGCTGTAGCGCGACCCATACGATGCCCAGAGCCGTCTGCTTGTAGCGCAGCTTCCGTCGCGCCACACGAGGAACTACAAGAACTCCCGATAGGCCCACACTTCGCGCACCGGAAAGAAGTCCCAGCCGCCCGGGGGCTCGATGACCGTGGTCGGCGGGATGTCGGCGACGGCCGCCGAATCGGCGTCCGCGCCTATAAGTCGTCCCTCTGCCTCGGTTTCGGTTGCTGTTTTCGCCGTGGTCAGAGCCGGGCCAGTCTCGCAGACCGGCTTGACGATGTCGAACTGCGCCATGCGCGGTGCCATACTGCGACCGATGAGCACACCGATCGCGGATCGTGCACGGGCTTACCGTTCCGCTTATTCAGTTCGGACTCCTCTACACGGCGCTGGCGCCGATGCGCTCACTTGCTGAGATGGCGGGGCGGCGACTGAGCGAGACGTCGGAGCTGATCGAGGGTCAGTACACGGCGCTCGATCCATTCACCTTCCATCTCGAGCCCGACGCGCGCCTCGAACCTCACGTCGACGTGCTCGCACGGCCGGCACGTGGCCGCCGCTAGGATCGTCAAGAGGCGCGCGTGAGGAGTGGCTGAGAGAGGTGGTTCATCAGTGGACAAAGTTGTAGTAACCGGAGGAGGTGGCTTCATTGGCTCTAACCTGGCACACCTCTTGTTGGAGGAGGGATATGAGGTCACGGTATACGATGACTTCTCCTCCGGGTATCGCTCCAATGTCGAACGCACGCCGGAGTTCAGCACGCCGGAGTTCAAGGTCGTCGAAGGCGATGTCCGCGACGCCGAACACGTCGCCGAGGTGGCTGCGGGGGCGAGCATCATCTTTCACCTGGCAGCCTCGGTTGGGAACAAACGCTCGATTGATCATCCACGTGAGGATGCCTCGGTCAATGTCCTCGGCACGCTCAACGTGCTGGAGGCCGCCCGGACAAACGGCGTCGGAAAGGTCGTGTACTCCTCCTCGGCTGGGATCTTTGGAGAGTTGCGGCACCTGCCTATCCGCGAGGATCATCCGGTTGAGCCCGATTCTCCCTACGGCGTAAGCAAGCTTGCTGCCGAGAAGATGTGTCTTGCGTACGCGAAGCTCTACGACTTAGAGGCTGTTTGCCTGCGCTACTTCAACGTCTACGGCAGGAACCAGCGCTACGACGCCTACGGGAATGCCATTCCCATATTTGCACATCAGATGCTGAGCGGGGAACTCGTCACCATATTTTCGGACGGTGAGCAGACGCGAGACTTCGTCAACGTACGTGACATCGCTCGGGCGAACCTCTTGGCGGGGCGCGTGACGAACGTGTCAGGTGCGTTCAACATTGCTTCTGGTGACGCACTCACCGTCAATGAACTCGTCGCACTCGTGGCTGCGATCAGCGGACGTGAGCCGACCATCGTCCACGGTCCGCCGCGCAAAGGTGACGTGCGCCATAGCCGCGCTGACATCTCTGCTGCCCGAAGCGGTCTGGGGTATGAACCGGTGGTTGGTCTCGCGGACGGCTTGACAGAATATATAGACTGGCTCAGAACGGAATCTGCGCTTGGCCCGGATCGCGCATGATGCGCGGCGACCGCTCACGACCTGCCCTCAGACTGCCCCAGCAGATCGCTGTCGACGAGGTCGAGGATCTCGGCGTCGACTCCCGAGTCGAACTTCCGTGCCATGAGCTTCGGCGAGCGCCGAAGCGACTCGACGCCGAAGATCGCCGGTGGCGGATCGCGCGTTCAATCGATGTACCGAGCGTCGTGTCGATGTACGGCGCGGAGTTGTACAGCGGCGTCAGCATCGAGACGACGGGCGCCGCGGGCTGTCTGGCTGCGGCGTTGGTCATGAGGCGGGCGAGCAGGGAGTCGTCGCCGGCCAAAGCCTGCGGGGCGTCCACGAGGCTTGCCGAATCGGCGTCGTCGACGACGAGGCCGCAGCTGTGGCGCCAGCCGTACTCCGAGACGAACGCATCCGCGCGGCGCGTGGACGAGGATCGGGCCGCCGGGGCGGCCAGGTATCCGCCGACTTCATCGGTGCCGACGTGCGGATGACCTCGGGGCACTGCGAGCGGAAGGCCAGCGGCAGGAAGAGCACGTCGGCCCCCTGCTGCGCGGCGGCGACGCCCGCGGCGTCGAGGTGGCCTCGACGACGAATGGCCCGCTCGCGGTGCGAGTAGTAGTCGAGCATGTACACGTACAGCGGCACGCGCAGGAGCCGCGCCGACACGTGGGCCCCGGGCACGTCGTGGAAGTCGCCGGTGAACGCGATCGCCCCAGCGTTCGCGCCGGGCGATCCGGGCGATCCCGTAGGCACGGCGCACGATGCCGGCCCCCGCGCCGGCCATCGCCGAGGACGCGTACAGCAGCTTTGTTGCGGCTGAGGTAGCGGGTGCGCGCGGGGGGCAGGCGGAAGCACGGGGTCGCCAGGCCGCCGATGTGCGCGCCCTCGTAGCAGCCCTGGGCGGAGGTCAGCAGCCGGTAGGCATCGGGGTCCTCGCCGTCCAGCAGGCGGCTGATGAGCACCGCCGAGCCCGACCATGAGGCCGGGACCACCTCGGAGACCAGGGCGATGGGCATGGCGTCAGACCACGTCCGCGAAGGTGCTGGAAGTACGGTGGAAGTACGCCAGCGAGACGAAGGCCAGCAGCACCGTGAGGCCCGCGGAGACAGCGATCATCGGGGCTGACGTCAGCGGCTGGTCCAGCAGCGCCCAGCGAAAGCCGTCGGCCACGCCGGCCATCGGGTTGAGCCCCAGCACCGGGCGCCAACGATCGGGCACGAGGGTGCTCGCGTAGGCGATCGGGGTCGCGAAGAACCAGAATTGCGTGAGCGTCGGCAACAGGTGCTGCACGTCGCGGTAGCGAGCGTTGAGGGCGGCGAGCAGGATGCCGACCGACAGCGCGGCGATCACGGCGAGCAGCAGGAACGCCGGCAGCAACAGGATGTGGACGGTGGGCGCGATTCCGTGGGCGGCCAGCACCACCATGAGGACCACGAAGGAGGCGGCGAAGTCCACGAAGCCGGCGAGCACGGCGGAGACCGGCAGCAGGATGCGCGGGAAGTGGATCTTGGTCACCAGCTGCTGGTTGGTCACCAGGCTGTTGCCCGACTGCGACAGCGCGATCGCGAACAGCTGCCAGGGCATCAGCGCGGCGAGGACGAAGGCGGAGTACGGGGCGCCGTGTGACGGAGCGTTCAGGAAACGCCCGAAGATGAGGCTGTAGAGGGTCATCAGGAGGACCGGTTGCAACACGACCCACGTCACGCCGAGCGCAGCCTGCTTGTAGCGGACCTTCACGTCGCGCCATACGAGGAAGTACAGGAGCTCGCGGTAGCCCCAGACATCGCCGAGTCCGAGCTCGAGGCGCCGCCTCGGCGGGGCGATGCGCAGCACCGCCTGGGAGCGATCACGGACAGCAGCGTCGGCCGGCGCCGGGGGGTCCTCGCTCGCCGTGGTCACCGGGCCAGTCTAGGAGGGCCGTGCGGGCCCCTCAACCGATCTCGACCTTTCCCGTCCCCTCCTCCGGGTCCACCCCGAGAAGCTCGCGGTCGATGAGGTCGAGGATCTCGGCGTCGACCGTCATGTCGAACTTGCGGGCCACCATCTTCGGCGAGGTGCGCAGTTCCTCCAGGTCGTCCGCACGGAAGATCCACGGCATCGGCCTGCGCGTCCAGTCGACGAGACGCAGCTCGTCGCAGATGACGCGGTCGGCCAGCGGCGAGTTCATCAGGATCGACTGGAACATGACCTCGTCGGGGATGTCGACGTGGCGGAAGAAGCGGTATCCGCGGGGATGCTCCCGGATCCAGTCGCGGACATGGTCGACGGCCTCGCGCGTCAGCCACCAGTACGACGACCCGCCCCACGGAACCATCCCCAGCGGGTAGCGGCGGTTCACCGGCACGCTCAGGTGCCACCCTCGCGGGACGCCGATGCGGCGCTCGTGCCAATGTGTGATGCGCTTCATCCCGTCGATGACGCCGCCCGGCACGCGATCGAAGGCCATGAACGAGTGCCCACCGCTCGCGGCCAGCACGCGCTCGATCTCGGCCGCTGGCTTGATCGGGTAGTCCTGGCCGGTCATCAGAGCCACGTAGTCGTGGGGCAGGTCACGGCGCTCGAGCTCGTCGAACGCCTCGATCGTCGCACGGACGTGCCCGAAGCTTCCCCAGTGCAGCCGGTGACGGCGCAGGAAGACGACGTTGTCCAGGCCGGCCAGGCCGGCGGCCACCGCATCGAGGATCGAGTCGTCCGAGCGGCGGTTGATGTGGATGAGGAACTGCGCGTTGGGGTTGTCCAGGCGGCGGACGAGCCGAACCAGCTGCCCGGGGAGCTGGTGGGCCAGGATCACGTAGGCGATCCGCATCTGGGTGTTCTAGCGCTCGCCCGACCCGCTCATCCGTCCGAGCCTATCTCGTATAGCCTCCTGACATGTCGGAGTTCGCGACGATCCGGCGGGACCTGCTGCTGAACGGCGTCCTCGCGTGGCCCGCCCTGTCCAATCGGCCCCGGGTGGCCGGGCTGCGCGCACTGGGGATGCGCATCGGCACGGGCGTCTACGTCGCGCCGGGCTGCTGGTTCGGTGGCACGGACGTGGTGATCGGCAGCGGCACCTACCTGCAGTACGGGTGCTTCGTCGACAATGCGGGGCCGGTGCGGATCGGGCGGCTTTGTTCGATCGGGATGGAGACGATGCTGCTGACCGGCACGCACGAGATCGGCGACGCGCAGCGCCGGCGCGGGCTGGATCGCAACGCGCCCGTCACGATCGGCGACGGCTGCTGGTTCGGGGCTCGGGTGACCGTCACCCCCGGGGTGACGGTCGGTCAGGGGTGCGTGGTGGGCTCGGGGGCCGTCGTGGTCGAGGACTGCGAGCCCGACGGGCTCTATGTCGGATCCCCGGCGCGCCGGGTCCGCGACCTCGGCTGACCCAGGCTCAGAAGCCGCTGCTCTCTTGGTGGCGCCTCCTCCACGATCGCCGCAGGGTGCGCAGGCCCGTCATGCCGCAGCGGGTGAGCCGCAGCGCGGGAGCCGCGATCCGTCGGCCTGCCGGCCGGGTCTCGTGCCCGCCGAACAGCAGCGCATGGTGCGCCACCAGTGCGTCCATGCACGCCTCCCTGCGCTGCTCGTCCCCGGCGCAGCGGTCGTAGGTCCGCAACAGCACGCGGATCGCCGCTTCGTGCATCGGCGTGGCCCGCCAGGAGTGGTTCTCGTCGTGCAGCACGTACTCGGCCAGTGGCTCGGGGACATAGCCCAGCGACGCCTGCGGCTGGCACCTCAGCCACATGTCGTAGTCGTCGGCGGGCTCGACGCTCGCGTCGTGCAGCCCGTGGCAGGTGAACAGCGAGCGGCGCAGTAGCACCGTGCACGCGCACAGGAAGTTCATCCGGATCAGGTGCGCGAACAGCTCGTCCGACGGCGCCCAGCGCTCCAGCGCCATGCGAGTGTCGGCACGCAGGTAGCTGCTGAGAGGGTGCGACGGTCGTCACGGACGACCTCGGCGTCGGAGCACACGATGTCCCAGCCGCGCTCGGCGGCCGCACCGAGTTGGCGCTCGAGCTTACACGGCTTCCAGCGGTCGTCGTGGTCCAGCAGCGCGACCCAGTCGCCGCGGGCGGCGCCGATGCCCCGGTTGCGCGCCCCGGCGATCTCGCGATTGTCCTGACTGACGTAGGTGAAGCGCGGATCGGCGAGGTATGGCCGCACGCGCTCGCCCGTGTCGTCGGTCGAGCCGTCGTCGACGAGGATCGCCTCCCAGTCGCCAAGGGTCTGGGCGAGCAGGCACTGCAGTGTCGCGGCGATGTGACGCGCGGAGTTGTACAGGGGAGTGACGACCGAGACGGCGGGCGGCGTCGCATGGGCCGGTACTGCCAGGCTCAGGCGTCGTGCGGTGTGGCCCGGGGCCCGCGGACTGTGGCCCCGCCCTCCGACGCGCGCCAGAAGATCCCCGTCCAGTCGATTTCATGAATCTCGTCGCTGATGCCGTGGGCGGCGCGGAACTCGTCGACCGCGCGCTTGCACGCCGGGATGCCGCCGTAGTCGTCGACGATCACGTAGCCCCCGGAGGACAGGCGGGCGTAGAGCGCGTCCAGCACCTGGATCGTCGACTCATACATGTCCCCGTCGATGCGCAGCACCGCCACCTGCTCGATCGGCGAGCCGGCCAGGGTGTCCTTGAACCAACCCGGCAGGAACCGGACCCGCTCGTCGAGCAGGCCGTAACGGCGGAAGTTCTCCTGGACCTGCGCCATCGACACCGCGAGCTCGTCGACGGTGTGGTGCAGGTCGCCGCTGTCGGCGGGGTACTCCGCCGTGTTCGGCGGCGGCAGCCCCTGGAAGGAGTCCGCCAGCCACACTGCCCGGTCGGCGACGCCGTGTGCCTCCAGCACGGCGCGCATGAAGATGCTTGCCCCGCCGCGCCACACGCCGCACTCGACGAGGTCGCCGGGCACGTCACGCGCCAGGGCGTCCTCGACGCAGTGCTGGAGGCTGTCCAGGCGCTGGCGGCCAATCATCGTGTGAGCCTCGGGCAGCCACTCGCTGCCGTCCATGCGCCGGCGGACGGCCTCGGCCCGCTGGGCCGACAGGCCGTCCATGTCGGGGCGCTGCACGAGCTCGAGGTCTCGGGTGTGCAGGGCCTTCACGATCCAGCGCTTCCAGGCGGCGTCGGCGGCGGGCCTGCGCGGCATGACCGCCCCGTAGATCGAGTTCGTCAGGGAGCGCTTGATGAGCTCCAGGTACAGCTGTGTCGGGGTCGGCGTGTCAGCGGCCACCGGCGCGCTCCCGCTCGAGGTCCAGGACGAGGACGTCCTCCCCGTCGGCCCGCTGCCAGCGCGACGACGTCATCACCGGCCCGTAGAACGGGTACCAGGCCTCGCCGGTGCCGTACCCGTTACGCCACTCGACGTCGAAGGAGACGATGTTGTCCAGCGCGTCGAGCGTTCCGAGGTACTTGTCGAAGAGGCTGATGCTGATGAGGTAGCGGCCGGGCCCCAGCGGCAGGCGCGGAATCGTGCAGCGGATCCGGCAAGGACCGTCGATCTCGTCCAGGCCGTCGAGTGTGAAGTAGGAGGCCACGGTGGTCAGCCGGCGGCCGGTCGTCTCCTCGACCGCCGCGGCCAGGCGCGGCTCCCGGAGCGTGAACGGCGGGCGCAGGAGGAAGTCGATGACCATCGGCTCCTCGGTGCCGAAGGTCCCGCAGGGTTCGCCCAGGCCGTCGCGCAGGGTCAGCTCATGGATGATCGGCTTGGTCTTGGCGTTGCTGCGAGGCACGTCGGTCAGGTCGACTGGGCCCACCGATGTGTGGGAGACCTGCGACAGGTAACCCGCGATGATGTCCTGCGGCGTGCCGTCGGCGACGAGGCAGCCCTGCTGGAGGACGATGACCCGGCTGCACAGCTGCTCGATCGCCGACATGCTGTGGCTCACGAACAGCACCGTGCGCCCGTCCACGCTGACGTCCTCCATCCGGCCCAGGCACTTCTGCTGGAAGGCCTGGTCGCCCACGGCTAGCACCTCGTCGACGACTAGGACGTCAGGCTCGAGGTGTGCGGCGACCGCGAAGGCCAGGCGGACGTACATGCCGCTGGAGTAGCGCTTGACCGGTGTGTCGATGAACCGCTCGACCTCGGCGAACTCGACGATCGCGTCGAACTTCTGGTTCATCTCGGTGCGCTTCATCCCCAGGATCGCGCCGTTGAGGTAGACGTTCTCACGTCCGCTCAGCTCCGGGTGGAAGCCTGCGCCGACCTCCAGCAGGCTGCCGAGGCGGCCGCGGATCAGCGCCTCGCCCCGGGTGGGGGACGTGATCCGCGAGAGCACTTTCAGCAGCGTCGACTTGCCCGCGCCGTTGCGGCCGACGATCCCGACCACCTCACCGGTCTGGATGGTGAACGAGATGTCGTCGAGAGCCCAGAACGACGATTCTGCACCGCCGTCCCCGCGACCACCCCGGCGTAGGCGCGACAGCCCCGACTGCGCGACTCCGGTGATGGTGTCGCGCAGCGTGTCGTGCGACTGACGCGTCGTCAGCGCATACTGCTTGCTCAGGCCCTTTGCCGTCACCGCTGCCGTCATGAGCCCACGGTACCTCGACGAACGGGCTCCTCCTGGCCAGCGTGATCACGGCACACGGCGTCTGCCGTCGCCGGCCGGACCTCGATAGCTGTCCGCATCCCGCCCCATTCAAGCGTGTCGCAGCGGATCCGACAAGCGGGAAAGGAGCGATCCGCGCCGCGCCCTTGACGCTTGCGGCGGGACCAGATATGTGTCGGACGATGCTCTTGGCAGCGGGCCCGGATCCCGTCCTCGCGTCGCGGCGCGCATGAAGGCCGCCCTCAAGCGCCTGATGAGCGACGCCCTCGCCGCGCGCGGGTACCGGCTGGCCCAGATCGCCGACGTCCACGCGCTCAAGGACCATCTGCGCTTCGTCTTCGCCGACCTGCGCGTCGACTGCGTCATCGACGTCGGGGCCCACCGCGGCGACTACGGGTCCTGGCTGAGGTCGATCGGCTACGCGGGCCCGATCGTCTCCTTCGAGCCCGTCTCGGGCACCTATGCTGAACTGGCCCGCCACGCCGCCGCCGACCCCGGATGGAGCGCGCACCGCATGGCGCTGGGCAGCGGCGAGGAGACGCGCGAGATCGGCGTGGCCGGCTCGACGGACTTCTCCTCTTTCCGCTCCTTCACGCCGTTCGCCGGCGAGGCCTTCCCGACCCAGACCAGGATCGCCCACCGCGAGGAGGTGTCGATCCGCCGCCTGGATGCCGTGCTCGACGAGGTCGTGCCCGCCGGCGCGCAGCGGCTGTTCCTCAAACTCGACACCCAGGGCTGGGACATCGAAGCGCTCGAGGGGGCATCGGGCTGCCTGGACCGCGTGGTCGCCCTTCAGCTCGAGGCGTCGGCCCGCTCGCTTTATGACGGGATGCCGAGCTACCTGGAGGCGCTCGGGTACGCCACCCGCCTGGGCTTCACGCTGACCGACGTCGTGCCGATCGTCCGCGACCGCCGCAACCGAGTGATCGAGTACGACTGCGTGCTCTGCCGCGACTCATGAATCAGCCGCCGGTTCCGGAGGCGCGGAGACGAACTGCTCGATCGCGAGACGATCGCCGCGGCTCGACCGGCGATCGTGTTCGAGTTCAACGAGCGCACCGCGAGGGTCGCCGGCTGGCGCCTCGCAGAGGTGGCGGAGCTGCTGCTCTCGACCGCTGACTACGCGTTCTCGCTGATCACGCTCGACGGCAACCGGCCGCTCGATCCCCGCAGCTTCCGGCTCGAGCGCAACGAACGCCTCTATCGCATGTCGACGTCCTCGCGCGACCTGCACCGGCCCCGTAGCCGACCGCAGACACCCTACGGGCGGCGACGTCAACCGCCGCACAGCCGCTTCGTGCACCGCGAGCCTCCGCTCGCAACCGTCTGCGGCGAGATCTTGATCAGGCGCACCGTGGTCAGGCGCGGCGGTGCTGATGGTCGTGATGCCCGAGGTCCGTGCTCCGCGCCGCGGCCGAGATGTTCGGATCGATGAGCTCGACCTTCGCGGGTGCGGCGTGGAGGTAGAGGCGCAGGCTCTGTGGTGGCTTCGGCGTGTCGGTTCGCGCCTCCGGGCGCCACACCTCCGACTCCGACCAGACAGCGAGGAAGTACGCGCCCGAGGAGTGCTTGAGCAGGAGGTGGCGGATCGGGCCGTCCTGGGTCGGATAGGCGTCGGGGTCGCCATATCGGCAGTTCGCGGTGCAGACGATGCCGGATCCCAGCTGGCCCGACGCGGGCGTCGTGTCCCGCACGATCTGCAGCAGGTTGCTCAGCGCCGTGAAGGCCGGCTTGCGAGAGCCGTCGGTGCGCAGCAACCCGTAGCGGTCGATGACCTGCTCGGAGCCGGTGTTCAGGTCGATGAGCTCGTAGGCCTGCGTGCGCTCGATGCCGCGCCGGAAGGTCTCCGCGAACATGTGCGGGACGTACGTCGCCGCCGCCGTCTCGGACACGCCACCGGGACCTGTCGTGTTCCAGTAGCCGGACTCCGTCGCCCACAGCGGCTTGGCGCCGAAGACCGTCCGGCTCCAGCTCATCGCGACCGATAGGTCCCTGCTCAGGCGCCGGTGTGGCGGATCCGGGGCCGGGAAACGGATGCAGGTTGCCCTTGGTCAGGCACGTGCTGAGGTCACCGATCTCGCCTTACCAGATGTCGTCGGAGTAGAGGTTCCCGGAGCTGGGTCCCACGACGTCCTTGCCGGCGAGCGCGGGATCTGCGGCGACGCGCGTATGGATCTCGCACTGCATCTCTCGCACGGTCACGTCGAACTTCCGCGCGACGAGCTTCGGCGACAAACGCAACACCTCGAGGTCGGCCGCCCCGAAGACGTGCGGCAGCGCCTCGCGGGTCCAGTCGACGAGCCGCAGCTCGTCACTGACGACCGAGTCGCGCAGCGGGGAGTTCATGAGGATCGTGTGGAAGAAGATCTCGTCGGGAACGTCGACGTGGCGGAAGAAGCGCGTGTACGAGGGATGCTCGGCGCGGAAGGCGCGCACGTGGTCGGCGGCCGCGCGCGACAGCCACCAGTACGACGAGCCGCCCCAGGGCTCCAGGCCGAGCGGGAAGCGGCGCGCGATCGGCAGGCGCAGATGCCAACCGCGTGGCCGGCCGATTCTCCGCCAGTGGCGGTAGCGGATGCGGTCCATGCCGTCCACCCAGCCGCCCGGCAGCCGGTCGACCGCCATGAACGACCGGCCGTCGCTGCGCGCGAGCGTCGTCTCGATCTCCGCGATCGGCTTGATCGGATAGTCCTGGCCGGTGAGCAGGACGACGTAGTCGAAGTCCGTCTCGCTGCGGTACAGCTCGTCGAGCCCTTCAAGTGGTGCCTGCACATGGCCGAAGCCGCCCAGTAGGCTTGTGGCGGCGCAGGAACACCACGTTCGCGCGCTCCGCCAGCCCGAGGCGCCGCCTGCTGCACGGCATCGTCCGAGCGACGGGTTGATGTGGATGAGAAACCGAGCGCCGGGAGCGTCGAGCGCGCAGACGAGGCGGACGAGTTGCTCCGGCAGCTGGTGCGCGAGGATCACATAGGCGATCCGCATCGCCGGCTCAGCCGCGCGCTACCGAAGCCACGGCGGGTCTCCCTGCTCCCAGTGCGCCTCGAGCACGCGCTTGTCCTTCAGCGTGTCCATGCACTGCCAGAAGCCCTCGTGCTTGTAGCCGACGAGCTGACCATCGGAGGCCAGCCGCTCGAGCGCGTCCACCTCGAGGCTCGTGCCGTCTCCCTTCAGGTAGTCGAAGACGGCCGGCTCGAAGACCATGTAGCCGCCGTTGATCCACTCATCCCCGGTCGGCGCCTTCTCGCGAAAGTGCGTTATCTCGTCGCCGTCGAAGACGAGTGCCCCGAAACGCGCCGGCGGGCGCACGGACGTGATCGTCGCGATGCGCCCGCTCTTGCGGTGGAAGCTCAGCAGTGCCGCGAGATCGACGTCGGCGAGTCCGTCGCCGTAGGTGAGCATGAACGTCCCGTCCGCGAGCCACGGCTGCAGGCGCTTCACACGGCCACCGGTGCTCGTGGACTCCCCGGTATCCCTGAGCTGCACGAGCCACTGCTCGGCGTCGGGCTCCTCGGCTTCCACGTTGCCCGATCCGAGGTCGACGGTCATGCTGCCGCGCAGGTCGTGATAGTTCCGGAAGTAGCTCTTGATCGCGTCGCCCTTGTAGCCGAGCGCCACGAGGAACTCGGTCAGGCCGAAGTGCTCGTAGCGCTTCATGATGTGCCACAGCAGCGGACGCCCGCCGATCTCGATCATCGGCTTGGGGCGCAGGTCGGTCTCCTCGGCGAACCGCGTTCCCATGCCGCCCGCCAGGATCACCGTCCGCATCCGAAGATCGTAGTTGCACGCTCGCCTCAGCCGGTTAGCCACCGGGCGGGCAACGGGTAGCGCGCCTCGGGATGGCAACCGCCCCAAGCAGCCCACAGGTGCGCCTGCGCCGCTCCGATCCGGCCGTCCCCGGAATCCAGCGTCGCCGTCATGGCCGCGGGTTTCGCTACATCGACGAGGAGGGCTCCAAGATCACCGACGAGGCGGTGGCGCAGCGCATCGCCGAGCTCGTGATCCCGCCGGCCTGGCGGAGCGTGTGGATCTGCCCCTACCCC